>Ga0307513_10007675_pt1 | contig 13933 bp, 17 predicted proteins | sample 15_EM_MG_FD_202174 | JGI IMG/M metagenome (GOLD analysis project Ga0307513, IMG submission 202174) | Populus trichocarpa ectomycorrhiza microbial communities from riparian zone in the Pacific Northwest, United States - 15_EM | ecosystem: Host-associated > Plants > Roots > Unclassified | place... | reverse complement strand
GCGATTTGCGCTACACACTCGTCATGTTGCTTCCCGAGATCGTAGATATGTTCAACTTGCTCCTCTAGCATTTCCCGTTTCCAAGCCCCAAAAACACTCGTCCGAGTTGCTCGATCCATCATCCAAGTTTTACTGGCACCTTTGACATTCGGTTTGTCCTTGTAAACGCCGGCATCTTGCCCATTTGACCACCGGTTCAGTAGGTAGTGAGGACCGACTGCTTTCCCACCTCTTCCAACCACAGTGGAGTTGTCAGATGACGCAGGTACGGTAAATGCAGCGGAATAATCGGGGTGGTCGATACGCAAATGTTCCATGATGGTCTCATTCTGGGGGTTGAACTGTTTGTACGCAGTATATGCCGTTGTCAGGGCACTGCTCAGCTCGACTTGTCGAAAACGGAGTGCATCGATATCCCGCCAATCTACATTCGTCATTCGGGCTCCGCTGGACCTGGTTAGGGTCACAAGGGAAAGAGGTGCTGTTCGCATGGTCGACTTCCCGCCGATTCGGACCATGTCGCTTTCAGGGATCCCGATATCCATGAGGTCTTCGAGAAATTGGTCTAGAGCGTGATTCGTATAGCAGTTTACGAGTATCTTGACATCTGGTTGTTGAAGAAGGAACTTGGCGCATAGAGCGCCCACGAAAGACTTTCCAGTCCCTTATGTGATGATCAGAAAGGCTGCTGTGAACAATAAAAATCACAACGTACCCGGAGGTCCTTGTATTAGGGCCAACCTTTGTGACAAAGCGCCAAGGAGGGCTTCGGCTTGTGCCGGATCGAGAATAATAGGCTTGGACGTCTGGAGCAATGGCTGAAGGTCTTGCTTGGGAGAGGCTCGGATAGAGGCAACGACAGAGAATGGATAGTGAATGGGCGGCGCGAGTAACATGTCCTCCTTGAAGAAGAGAATCTCACGATCCAGGGGTAGAGACGTCTTCTCTTGCAACGCAGTCAAGACCGGCTCGTATGAGAAGATTGCGGTATCGATCTGGATGAGTTTCAGGTTCTTGGCTTGAGGAAGTTGGAGGAGGGCGTTGATGCACTGCTTTCCGTGGAAACGTAGGGCGAGGACAGGCGGGTTTTTTGCGAGAAGAGCTTGGTCACGTATGATGTACGGGAATGCGAGAACCTGGCCCCCAACAAGAAGGCAGGTTAGCGACTGGTGCTTTAAGAACCGTGGGTTGTCCTTGACATAAGCCCTGCGGTCATTTTCATTCTTGCACTTCTTGAATTGCCATAAGTCCGACTTGCACTGGAACGTCAAAGCCCAGTTGCACTCCTTCGCCCTCTCTTCCGAACCTTTGCAGTACACATCGAGTAGAGTAAGACCCTCGATGACAAATCCCCGATGTTTTCCCTGCTTCTTCCCAAGGATAAACTGCAATTCCTCCCGCATCTCGTGCAGCATATCCTCACGCAACAGTCTAAACTGGTTGTCGAGGTGGATAGACACGCGATTAGGCTCCGTGTTCGGGTCTTCGAGGCAGTTGCTCGGACGAAGAAACGTCCGCTTGGAGGTGAATGCGAGTTCATCCACGGTTGGAAGGATGAGTATGTCGCGGAAGTCAGAGTGATCATTGCTGTGGCGACCACCTGGAGCATCCTGTACACCAACTACAGAGCTAGGACTGGAAGCAGCCACCGCCCTCTCAATTTTCTTGAGAGCATCTTCGATGTCGGGTCGCGATGATTTGAAGAGAACGCCGATGATGGCCGGATCGCTCGCCAAAGGGGCATATTGTTTGGTCATTTCCGGGGAGAGCGTGAGGAGCTGCAAGAGGAGCCATGCGAATGATGCCTGTGCGTCGGGCTCCAGCTCATTGTTTTGAAGCGCGCCCACGAAGGCGTCCCAGAAGATAGGAGGATCGACAATTGCTTGAACTAATTTACGCAGATGAGATCCGCCTGAGGTGGAAGCCAGCGAAGGCGACTTCATAGTTTGCAACAACTTTGTGGCAGCATTGTTCAAGAACGATGGAGATATGTCAATCCAAAGGGACAACTGTAGAGTAGAGAGGGCTTTGGAATTAGCGACGATGGGATGGAAACGGGCCACGGGCTCGGGCGCGGTCCAGATCGATTCGAGGAATAGTAGGTAGTTTTGGTCATTGAGCGGTTGTTTGCCGGCGACAATAGCGTTGAAGAGTTTGTTCAATTTGGCAGCCTTCAGACTGTCCATGGCCAAAATTTGGTGGAGTGGCGAAGGACGAGTTGGTGTGATCCCCACGAGGGGTTTTTTTCGCTCCGACTAATCAGGCTCCCAGCCTGTGACGGGGGGACTGACAAAAGCAGACTTCTCCATTGGCCCAGGCGCCTATCAGGGGCGATGCCTGTTAGTATACGGCGACATCGAGGGGTCACGAGGGGATTATGTAACCCGGGCGGAAGGAATAATGAGACACTTACTCATGCAGGAAAGCAACCGTCCCTAGGCCGCCAATAGGACATCTCAGCCTTTTCAACAAGGTGCGGTGTAAGAGGCGATATTCTGGAGCGCTGTGAGGCAGCGCACCTGATGACTGCAACGTTGGGTGCGACTGGAATATAATACACGCTATCTGCTATCTGCTGGATATTCAATTCCGAGAGTGGCGACCAGAAAGCTGGGTCCAACCTTCTTCGCTTTGTCAACCACCCAATTCGACCACCCAAGAAAGCCACTCCGGGTGAGAATGCACGTGAATAAATTTGATTTACATCCACTGCTCAAGGAGATGTAGGCCTGGTTGTGAAGTAAGCTCCCTGCTCTGCCGCCTCGTAATTCCTTCTGGCGGAAGGTAATGTCATTCATAATAGTCAAACCTATCAATTATTTTATTTGCTAATTGATTCAGAATCTTCCGCCCACCTTCCATTGCCAACCTGAACGACTCGATGGCCTTTCAGACCGCAATGTTCATAATCGAGACATAGGAGATAGGGGGCAAGTCAGCAGACTGGCATACTTCTCAAATCTTTCGAAGATGAGGCACTCCTTGGAAACACGCCTTGTTTCCAAAGCAATGGAAATCTGTTGGAGAGTTGGGAGGTTGGAAAGAGCATAAGACTGGGCGGTTGTACCTCCTTGAGACAACAGCATAGCGACGGGACTGATCCCGACATGCTTCGCGGTGGGGGTTAGGTCCATCGGGTGCTCAGTGTGACAATGGTGAGACCAAATATATATCGTCGAGTTAACACCTCGAAACAAGTACGTCAGTCCAAGCATTGGAAAATAGTCTCCTCTGTGAGGCCCTCTAAGTGGCTCTGCAATCTCGAAAAGCCAAATTGATAACATGTATTCACTAGAAGAGCTCATATAAATGCAACACCCGGGTCTTCGCGTTTGACGCCTGTTCGCATCGCCAGCACTGTAAGAGGCGCCGAGCGGGGGAGCTGCTACCGGGGACTGAGTATGATTCCATCAGAATGTCCCATGGAGCGTGCAGTGGGTCAGATCGATGGCGTCTACCGATCCGGTTGGGGTTCAAAAAGCGTGTTTGTGTTTGTCATTCATCTTGTTTTCACCCACTGCTTAGATTTTGCTTGAGTGACGATACTCGATGGCAGAAGTAACACAAACCATACCCACTTTCAAGCTCGTCCTCGGTAAGCATCCCAACTGCCGCCCCAACGAGTTCGCCGTCGCTTGGCGTCATGGCTCCGCTCATCTGCTCCGATCGCGTGCAGTGTTGCATTCGTCTCGCGCCCGTCTCGCGCCACGGAGTCTCTTCATCCTTTTTACAGTCTTACTTACGCGCGTTTGCAGTCGGCGACGGTGGTACAGGCAAGACAACATTTGTCAAGGTGCGGCGCTTTTCTCCCCTCGCGAGGCCTTCAAACCCCCAATGCGACCTTGGAATGCACGTGCTTATGGTATCTAACAGCGCCATATGACCGGCGAGTTTGAGAAGAAATATATCGGTGAGTGATCAACGCCATCCAGTCGGGCCACAAACTCGGCGCCTTTGCCACAGGCTTGGTCACCCTATTTCACCGTCTGCAACACATATACTGATCTGCTCAAATAGCCACTCTTGGTGTTGAGGTCCACCCTCTCAACTTTCATACCAACTTTGGTGACATCGTCTTTAACGTGTGGGACACGGCCGGGCAGGAAAAGTTCGGTGGACTGCGAGATGGCTACTACATCCAGGGCCAATGCGGTATCATCATGTTCGATGTGACTTCGCGGATTACCTACAAAAACGTGCCTAACTGGCACCGCGATCTCGAGCGCGTCTGCGAGAACATCCCCATTGTTCTGTGCGGTAACAAGGTCGATGTGAAGGTGCGCCCTTTAATCTTCCAAATACAAGTCTCGCTCGCTCGCACTTGAGGCGTCTTAACTAATGCTCTACTCTAAACCTACACCAGGACCGCAAAGTCAAGACGGCAAGCGTCACCTTCCACCGCAAGAAGAACTTGCAGTACATTGAAATCTCGGCCAAGTCAAACTACAACTTTGAGCGGCCATTCTTGTGGCTCGCCCGAAAGCTTGTCGGGTACGTCAGGTTTCTGCCCTATTTGTTGCCCCACCCACCTCTGACTAAAACTAATACGTCGACGTGAACAGTAATACTAGTCTTGAATTCGTTGCTGCCCCCGCCCTTGCTCCACCGGAAGTGCAGGTCGACCAAGCACTGATGGCCCAATACGAGAACGAGTTGAGTCAAGTAGGTGCTCTTCCTCCTTCCTCTGATTGGCACACGTGACCCTGTGTACTGATGACGAATCTCTCCAGGCCGCAAACGTACCCATGCCAGACGACGATGAAGACATCTAAACTAGACACAGCCCAGCGCGCACGAACGAACGTGTTTGTACCTTCTGTATTCTCGGCTCGTCGCCCTGCTGCTATTGTTGTCACCGCTTGCATTTCCTCGTCGCCACTCCTTCCTCACTTGTCGGCCTCCCACCTTTGTCGATTCATATATTCGCATTCGCCTGATCATGAATAAAGAAGCGTTTTGCCTTCAGTAGTGTACTTTTACACCCTTCGAATCAACCATTCAAGAGTGGTCACAGCGTCTCCCGTACGAAACTCAAAGTGCCCAAACTGGCAGTCACCATCCTCAACACTCTCCCCGCCTCAGCTCTCTGCACCTTGAGCAGGTCCTCCAGGGCCCTCCTCCCTTCTCCGTCGTCTCCCTCTCCAACTGTTATCTCATGATATAGTCGTAGGAAGACAGCCAGCAGCGCCTGTACGGCCTCAAAATCCTTGTGCGAGCGTAGACGCTGTGTCAGCACGTGGACAAAGAGTAGCTGCGCTGAAGGGAGCACAAGCGAGGTGCGAAGTTCGAGGTCGATTGCAGGGGGGGTAAGGGATTTTAGGTGTGCAAAGAGGAGCTCATCTATAGTATAAACGTCAGTCCACAACCAGAAAGAGAATGAAATGGAAAATGGCGTACAGTCCCCTGCTCGATCCTCGGTCTTTAATAATCGCATAAACTCGCTCTCAGCTTGTAAGGCGCGGTTTTTCTCTAGCCTGTTCGTCTTCTTTGGTGCATTTCCTTCACTTGAGTTAGTGGAAGTAGCGGTAGGATCGAACCGGAGCGCCTCTCCTGGGAGCGAGGGCAGGAAGAACGGGGCTTTCTCTGGTGCTCTGGGCGGGTTTTTCGGTTTATTACGTTGCTGTAAAGATGATCAGAAGGGTCGATGAGGGAGGGAGGGTTGAGGGAAGGCTGCGCACGGTGATGATATCCAGGTTGAGCAGGGTTTTCCATCTAGCACGGGGAAGGAGTGTGAGGGTGATTAGTTCGCTGTCTAGTTGTGCTGGCGTGCTGAATACGCTAGGTTTGTCGGGTATGGAGAGGGAAGCGAGGGCTTCGAGTTCTGGCAGGAATTGGGTTAGAGAAGAAGCCACGGGAGTACGAAGGGAGGGGAGACTGAACCTTCATCCTCAGCGGTACCCTGGAGCGATGGTAATCTCACTCCTACGCTCAGCTCCCGTTCGATCTCTGCTGCGCTACGGAATGAGACTTCAGCATACTGCGCTCTGTTCGCCCTACAGTTCCATGCCTATGAGCTAATCGTCACCAAAACAGGCTACCATGTTTTACGGCTTACCAGAGATACACGCCGACACTGTCCACATGCGAAGTCGCCAAAAAGTCACCAGTGGGGGAGAAGGACACGCTAGCAGCTACGCTCGCACATTGGAAGCCGTCGAGTAGTCTACCGGTGGGGATGTCAAATGTCCGGATTGTAGAGTCGAGAGAAGTGGCTATCAACCAGCGGGAGTCGGGAGAAAACGTCTGTCAGGTGCACCATCAGCAAGAAGGCAAGGGTCAGTAGACGGAAGGAAAGTTGGCATACAACATCGAGAACCCTTGCGGAGAATCCGCTCAGTTCTCTTACTAGCCGCCGTGTTTCAATGTCGAAGATCCGGATACAGAAGTCGTCGGAGATTATGGCGAGAAGGTTGCTGTCTCTCTGTAGTTGCATTGATACTACGGAAGAAGGAAGGATGACAGTTTCTTGTAAAATCGTGGTGTGAAAGACGAAGAACTAATCACACGTTGTGGGTGAGTGGAGACGAAGACGTCTGATACGACTCACATTCAGGGTTCCATCGACGGTCCCTGCGACAAGCCACTTGTTGAGACTATCAGTCGCCAACCCACTGATTCCTCTCCCTCGTCCTTTCTCTCTCCACCTCCAATCCACCTCATTAGGCACAGGCCCAACATCAAATGTCTTCCTCTTAATACCTGACTGCACGTTCCACATCTGTATTGAGCCAGTAGACGATCCCGCCAAACCAAAATTTCCGCAAGCGGTAACACATACACTCTTAACAGTGCCAGGCGGGAACGCCGGTGCCCTCGCTTTGCCTTTCGCGGGTCTCGGAGGATCGGGAGGGACAGTTGAGAATGCGTACTTCCCGATCCGCTTGTTGAGTACGCTCCAGGTCCTCGCGACGGCTTCTTCCTGTCCACCGGTGAGAACGTCGTCCCAATCTTTGCTGCAGTTCGTGCTCCAGTCCAAGCATATGACAGGTGGCAGTTTGAGCTCCTCTACCTGAAGAAGTCCTTGTTTTACTGCCTTCTTGGCCAGCCCTGTGCCTTGAGAAAGCTCAAAGGAACGCGAATCGCGTACTACTGAGGTGAGGCGAAGAGTGCGGTCACGAGAGGCTGTCAAGATTTGCTTTCCGTCTGTGCCGTAGTACCTGATGAGATGAGGTGGGACGTGGTGGCCGGAACGGAATTTGAGAAGACGAGGTGGGCTATCCAATGAGTCGCAAATCCATTGCTTGGCCAAAGTTAGAGCTAGAGGTAGAATGTGCACTAGGAAAGCAGACTGACTTTTACACTGTTGTCCTCTCCGGATGAAACAACTACGGGTTGATTCGGTATCCATTGCAGGCCGGTTACAGGCCCATCGTGGGCGCCTCTGATTATATGTAGTAACCGAGCTTTCGAGTTCAGGTCCCACATTGCGATGTGACCGTTGGCATTGGCTGTCGCAAGGACTTCCTCCCCATCTGAACGTGAGTAGGATCGTTAGATATTATTACTTAAAATATTTAAGTTATCTTAATGGTTCACCTATGCGGAAGCTCAGTGCTTTGATTGCGCCACCGTCTGTTCGCACCCGGAAAAGCTTTTCATCTTGGCGAATGTCGTATATGGAGGCCTCTCCGTTAGAGAACCCAATCCCCACTACGTCGGCCACGTGGGATTGTACCAAGGCTGTGATTGCACACGGCGAATTTGCAGCTGCTGCGCACAGTTTCTGTGGATCAAACCGATGGAGCAACGTGCTAGGACGAAGAAACATCACATGTGTGAGTTATTATTTCCCAGTGATCTGTCAATATTATGTACCGTGTTCGGATGTTCCAAAGCTGCATCGAGCCTTCGGCGCTCGCGACCAAAAGCTTGTTTAACATAGTGGCGGGATGGATAATACTTGTTGCAGTAAATCCATCATCGAACACAATCGATGTATTGAGATTTCCAGTCTCGACATCCCAGACATGGAGGTAATGACCGTCTTCAGTGAGGGCCAAAACGTGATTGCCGAAATTGAGTAAGGCAGATAATGGGGTATCTTGAGGATTCGAGAACATGGCAATCTGCGTGGAAGTGAGGAACGGAATGGCAGGGGAGTGAGACAACTCACCTGTTTTCCAGTTTCATACTGGAGAACGTTAGGGCCAGCAGTCGCCCAGACGTAATTTCCATGTAGAGACAGAGCAGATATAGGTTCATTGGCATCTGGGCCTGTCGATTGAGAGATATTAGATTCCCGATCGAGAAACGCGGTAAAGAAAAACCCACCAACGAACAGCAAGCGCATTTTCTCTCCTTCCAGCTCTGCCCAGGCTCGTCCCAAGCATGTAAGAATATGAACTCTTGGGGCGGTTGTGGCACCTTTATAGGTACGGACTTGGATCGCAAATGGGACATGATTTGTTACGAAACCGAGTGCACGAAAAGGAGCAAAAATCCTGCGGTTCTCATGCAGCAATCCTTTAAGTTCCTTTTTCATCCGTTTCCTTGGTCGTCCATGACCTTCAGCATCGAAACTCATTTTTGGCCGGTGGACAAGGGTGGCAGGTGAAGCCCTAGCCTCGTGCCGGGATTTTGGTCCTCCATGGCCTCCACTACTTCTGCAGCCTTACCAGTCCTCGAAGTTCACACTCCTCAGAGCTCCTTTGCCGTTGTACACTCCTGTACGGCTTGTTATCGTTCTCTTTTGACCGAAACTGACCCCGGAACATTTACAGTGCAAGCGGACACGTTAAGAAATCTGTTCACTAAACTCCAGAAGAAATCTGGAGAAGAATCTATTGGTTTTGTGGTAGGAGCAGGCTGGGTCAAGTACGAGTGGAACGGCTCCTTCTGGGATCTTGATGATGGTCGGTCAGACATTCAGCGCTTCTGCTTTTTTAGAATCAGAAAACTGAAGCATGGTAATACGTAGAGGCGGATTACTCAATCTTTACTTGGAGGAATGCGCCTTCGGCCCCAGACTCTACGTCGCCTGTCATATTCCTGCGCAATCCCGCAAAGCCATTACCCCAACCACCCGCCTATCAAAACACGTCTTACTACGCCTTCCGCCCTAAGCTAGTGCCGCAGCAACCAAGCGAACCGCCCCCAGGTGAGGTTGCGGTTTCTTTGCGGAGAAGGAAATCACAAGGCAGCATGCGATCCTTCAAGTCTGGACGATCCAGAGGGTCTCGTTGGAGTGCGCCTACGGAGGATGATGGAATCCCTCAACATAAACGGGACTTTATCAACTTCCATTCTGAGAACGGAAGCAGGGTAGTCGTTGGGACCTTTGGTCCCGTCACCAGAGGTGGGTGGACTATCGTAGTATATATATGTGGAACGAAAGGACTGACGATTGATGTCGTCTGTCCAGTGGAGATGCTGTTGAAGAAAGGATATCGACATGTCTATATATCCCGCCATTTCGCACGGGAGCATAATCTTGTTCCGCCGGACCTCATGCCGGGTCTTCATGGATATGGAGGGCTGGTAAAGTGTGTTGGCGCAGCATCGCTTTCTTCTAATTTCTAACCGACCCGTTCACTAGCATGGGCCAATTCCCAGTCACGGTTGGCACGAAGACTACAACTCACACTGTTTACTTGGCTGAGGAAAAACAATTCGATGTGGTCCTTGGGAGAGCGTTTATGGAGCGTCGACAGGTGAAGACAGATCCCACGGATCAATCTAATGTGATGTGCATGGACAACGGGGACGTTTTGGAGACAAAGGTCATAGTTATACGAGATGGACGTGGAGAGTTCGTGACGGTAACATGAAACTCGCGCGATACTCGGGTAAGCGCTTCGATTGTGCGGTTTTAATCGCGTCAGGCTAATGTTATTCCTGGGCGCAGAGACATGCGATAGAACTGGGGTTTGAGCTGGGTACTTCAAATAGATATGCTAGTTGGGCTACCCACTCCAGAGGCCGCGCTCTCAATCCGGTGTTCCGGCACTCCAAGTGGTAGTATAGTTGAACTTATTTAGGGTTTGTCGTTGTTCAGGTCATCATTCGCGAACCTTCAATGATCAGTTATTTTTCTGCCTCCTCGGCCCCGTGCATCCTGTCATGGACCCTGCTGCAACTTTCAGAACCGGTGCTACAGAACATGTAACTATGACGACAATGATCGAACGTAACCAAGAGGTCTAGTATTCTTACAAGGCACGCCAGCCATAGGGATTGCAAGTGAACTACACAATCGAGGACCAAAATCTACTCCCCTTAGTGGCTACAACTTCTCACTACTAAGGCTCATGAATGCGGAGGTTTATGGGGACGAATCGAAGGAACCTCGATGTCTCAGTATATTTCATAACCTCTTTCTCAAATTCAGTATATCTAGAGATTCTTCGGGAGCCCGCAGTCTCATTCAAATGTACGACGATTTATTGGGTATGTATTGCAGCATCCTGGCATGGCATAAAACTACCATAACCCAACGTATCAGCACTGTGGAGCTCCGTCCCTGGTGACCATATGCACCAATATTGCCTGCGACTGTATGCCCTTCCTTTCCGTCGGTTTTGGCATTGACAGTGTTGATAACGTCCTAAGCTCCAATACCCACCCGTTGAAATTGCAAGCTTCCAAGTGGACCAGGGGACTCAATACTGTACAAAATGTGCAATGTAATGAGAACAAAACAACGCACACCCTAAAAACCCCGGCAAGGTACTAGTGAGTTTGCTTCCCCTCTCCCACTTTTTGAATTGACTATTCGGCTTCTCTTGCGGAACCCGACTTAATTTAGATTATTCTGCGTGACAAGGGAGTGGGTTTGATTTTCTTGGTCCTGAAATACGTCTCACCTGTGTGTTGGAGGTAGTGGAAAGTACCGGGCCCCTGACGTATACGTAAGCCTCTAATCGTGGAGTGAGAGCCAAATTGCCACTCTTCCTGTCCGTACCACCCGTACCTTTGTATTGGACAAAATAAAAGGTTCATGGGTCGGCCATTTCCGGGCTTCGGCAAAGCGCCCGTCAAAACTATTTTTCGCGCATCAAGGCGTGTTTCCAGTCTTCTTTCCAGCCTCCGCGCGTGATCACCTGGCATTTATTTTCTCCACGATACTTCCCTATCAGTGTTACTAACGAGGTTGGTAAGCGGTTCAGGCTCCAGGCCGGGTCACATGAAACCAGAGTCCAGCTGTATCTTCAGCGCGGTAAAAAGAAAATTTATGTTGGAGCGTATGATCGGCGGTTCCAGGAACTTGGGGGTTACATGGCAGCAGTCTTCCATTTGCGGGGCTTACGCCACCGGCGTGTGGGTGCCGGGAGACTGCGAGGTGGCTGAGATGGAGGTTCGAATCACGCGCTCCCTAGCAGGGGTGGGGCCGGGGATAGACTTCGCGGGGCGCGGGGAAGGACGGGGAGGCAAAAGCCAGGGATGCTCTGCGCTGGGCAGCGGTGCATCCATATTAGTCCACTGGGGTACTTCGCAAGCATTGATATCTTATTTTGGGTTGCCGCAGGTGAGCTTCCCATCAATCATCTCGTCATGAGGTTGCGGCGGCTCACCAATGCTCCAGCTGTTTAGGATAGACAGTTTAATATGAGGTCTGTAACTGTCTCGATTGTACGACGGCCGTCAAAGCCGTCGGTCGGTAAGCGACGAATCGATTCGATCAACAGTGGTGGCATGGAAAGGTGCACAGAAATCTCTGGTACACTCGCTCCCTCTCACATCAGGGAGCATACACTCGGTAGAATTCTCGCAAATGGCGCCAGTGAAGAACATCGAACCCTCTGGCTTTTCAATGCCAAAGTCGGAGCACTTGGGCGGGTTCGAAGTGCGAAGGGGGCGAAAGGGAAGCATTGGTGGTCCCAAGTACGTTGACACTCTTGAGAGATAAACTGACGATTTCCGCAACTACACATGACAAACAAATGGAGGTACCTCGGTAAAAAGGCTACGCTAATAAATAATGTAGGTATCCTCGTTCATACATATCCAACCCGTGGCAAGTAATCCAGGGAATTTCTGAGCGAATAACAAAGGAGGTTCCGACTGTAAATATGGGGTTTACTGAAGTTTCCGTGTGACTTTAAGGGGCGCGTAAGACGTTTACATGTGCTGTGTGAACGGCTCGTTGTCACTTTGAGTAGGGGGGGGGATTCGGAAGGTGGATTGGACGAGATTCTGATGTGGGGCCACGTTAGAACTGTGTGAACGTTAGGAGAGATGTGAGGGGATCCTGTGCAAGCTGAGTACGTACCATGGCTGGGGAAAGGCTGAATAACAGTTGCTAGTGGCTACTTTCGTGGCGTGTGGCACATTTACTCCGCGCGTTTCCAGTCCTGGCAGACAAAGCCTGAGCAGAACGAATCTGGCGCGGACTCGCCGGCATGGGGCTCGGGAACGGGGACAGGGGCTGCGAGGGAGAGTGACACCATAGCGAAAGCGATAGCGAGGCCAAAGAAGCGAATAGTAGGTAGCATTGTGTGATATAAGGTTTGTTAGTGAGGTTGTGGTAGCCTGCGACTGAGAGTGTTGAGGACGGGTTTAGGGTGGGGACGAAGAGGGAGCAGAGTCATTTATATGTACAAGGTCGCACGACCTGTGCTCGAGGCCACAATTCAGACGTCGAATAACGGTAGACAGTTCAGCACCTTCTGTTCTTCTGTTGCTGCGTTTCGGCCCGGCCCAGCCTTTATGCCTCCGCGGACGGACCTACAACTCCGATCCTCGCAGATCTGTGGACGCCGTGATCGACACTAGAAACTCACACCAATCGGCGACCATCCCTCACGCAAACAATCGCGTGCTACCAATTCAGGTGGCGATTAGGCGAGGACACCTACTCCAGACTGCCCACAGTCACTCAGTATTTAACCTGATATCACCCACGATAATCGTTGCATTACACTTGCTCCGTGTGATCCCTCGCACCGCTTTGCTCCGTCTCATTTCTTTCTCATGTGGCTCGTCATTATAATTGCAACATCGAGTTCGTCAGGCAGTACGGTCCTGATCCTCTTCGGGCCGCGTAGGGTGAAGGGAGCAGGGGGTACAAAGAACCAGCTAGCTGCAGTCGGGGCGGTGAGTCCATAGAAGTTGACGGAGCATTCTACACCCTTGAGTTAATCGCCTCTACGATTCATCTGGGCTATCTCCGTACTGCGTGTTGGGGTCATATCGAGATCCGCCGTAATCGACGATTGTGCGTGTTAGAATTTCGCCCCATGAGCAAATGACGTAGTGTTTGTTGGGTACCACTCCAAACACGTAAGGATACATATACCAAAAACTGGCTCTGCCTCAGCTCCGCAGAGCATCGCATGTGGAGTCGATCATTGACCATCTCCCCGCCTTCGAAGTTCGTCCATGTGGATTAGTCTTCCTGGGACCATGCGGGATCAGTGATTGTATAACATGGCTATAAAACCTCGCGTGTTATCAGGCCCCCGCAGACGATCGGCAAAGAGAAGATACAGGGGATAACGTTGTCATAGCCGTGCTACCAAAATAGGAATACAATATCCCGATCTTCGGTAATTCCGATACGCATACTTACGTACTTGTTCTATTTTCTCGATATATTCTCATTTCCTTCCAGAGGCCTGGACTGTTTATGGAATGGAGGTCACGCTTGAGCAGGGTCATCAACGTAGCCATAATACCAGGTCCAGTGTGTTAGAAGGTTCCATATATCGAAACCCTTAGGGACAAGAAAACTCAGAGGTCGCCGTTCTGGTCGTACATGCGTATACGAGAGTAGTGAGGAGTTTGACTATTTCATAGTGATCTGTATCATCGGAGAAGAGAAAATATGGGGGCAAATCGATTGGTCGGCAGTGCGACGCACCTCAAGGGGCTGCTCTGTGGATAGCAGGACCAGTCAAGGGGTCTGGTGACCAGTTTCACCAGGTCAGGGAACTGGTCTTACCTATTGGGTGACCAGGTGGGAACCCCTTGGGTTCCCACCAAGTCCACCAACTGG
>Ga0307513_10007674_pt1 | contig 13933 bp, 16 predicted proteins | sample 15_EM_MG_FD_202174 | JGI IMG/M metagenome (GOLD analysis project Ga0307513, IMG submission 202174) | Populus trichocarpa ectomycorrhiza microbial communities from riparian zone in the Pacific Northwest, United States - 15_EM | ecosystem: Host-associated > Plants > Roots > Unclassified | place... | reverse complement strand
ACTTTGGCATAGATCGCGTTCCCGTCCCCAAGACGAACCGTTGATTCCCTCTTTCTTCTCGTGAGGAAGAGGGTCCCACGTTCGCTCTCCTTCTGTTGATTTTTTGGGGCATCGTCGAGGTCCGACTGTCTCGTTCGCGCGGGATGGTTGGTGGCCCATGATGGCATGTCTTATAGTCGGCGGTGGAAAGTAGAGTGGGTACATCTCCCCCAACCATTATTCTTTAAAATGTGTGTGTGTGTGTCTGCCAGAGCAGAGGGGGTTTTTTTGTATGGCTTCCGAAAAGGATCTTTCAGCGGGCTGCAGGCCTCCCTCAACCACCCTTTTATACACAAGGGCCATAGAATGATTTACAGTGTCAATTCATAGTATTCACCTTTACGCTCGAAGTTTCGTTAGTTTCGTTAGTTTTATTATTGTCATTTTTTAATTTTACCAATGATCCCGTCTATGGGGTTAAGGTGACCCGGACTTTGGTCCTAAGCGATGACCCGTTCTGGGCCCATACGCATTACTGACGATGCCGATTGGGGCTGCCTTTAGTACGTACTTCGGACGCCATTTCTTCCATTTCTGGTATCAAGTGGAGGATGTGTCTACAATTATCAATTCCGGCTTGCTCAAGCTTTTGTTTCGCTGTTTTGGATTATGGGCGGCGCAGGTGGATATACAGTGGATGTTTGAGACCACTAACCTCAGGAATGTACACGTTCAGGTCATGCCCGGAGTATATCTCTTGCCTATCTTCCTTTTGACAATTTCACATTATGAAACTGTAGAAACTGTAGAAGCGTGTGTCTGTTTGTTTGCAATTTCAATTACATTAAGCGAGGCATTACAAATCGGCAGATCGGATCACCTGGTAAGCACGGCATCAAGTTTGAGGCTCGCACCTTCAGCGCCTGCCTTGAGTCGCGTGGACCACCGCAGCGTATAATATACTTGAGACCGAAAGCTCTGATATTCACGATTCGAAAAATAAGAGTCCACCATATGCATACAAATCCAAACACGAGCGAGCGAAAGGAAGGCGAAAGAAAGAAAGAAACACAGAGGGGAGTACAGAATGGGAAGAATGGGTCAAGAACCAGACCTGGGTGTATCCTCTCCCTTTCCTAGTGAGCCCCAGTGAGTACTCTCTCCAACGCACCCAGAGCCTCTCCTGAAACGACAACGAAACGAACAATCAGACACCGACGACTTGAACGGACTGGAGGTTGATATCACGCCGCGCGTACGGCACAGATCGGCCGGCGGGGTTGGGCGGTGTATCTAAAACTAAAAGATGGCGCGGACGAGTCCACCGCCGATCGCGGCACCTGTTCCCCACCCAACGATCAGTACACGGTCACGCTGACTAAACAAAGAGGGGAGGGAGAGGGTAAGCACGTACCAGCGCCAAAGCCAAGGCCACCGGCGGCAGAATGCGCCATAGTACTCTTCAAATGGCTGTACTTGCCCTCTTTCTTCTCGCCCTTCTCGGCTTCCTGGTGCCCCGGAGCGTGTGTGTTCCTAAAGGGTACATACGGCTGCTGATTGGGCTCGGGTTGCAACTGGCTGTTGTGCAGACGCCCAACGATCGGCTGCGAGTTCGAGGGGGAAGGTGAGTTCAAGTTGGCAAGTGCTGGTGGGACAGGGTGGACGAGTTTCTCGACATAGTTAGACGGGAAGAGACCTGTGCGGCCGTTGACTTTTCCATTCCACCAGTCTGCGTTTGTCTCGGAGATGATCTCGATGATGTCGTCCTTGTAGAACGTTAAGTCTTTTGGTTCCTGTCGGAGGTGGGAAAAGCGTTAGAAACGGTGCGTCGCGTGAGTGCGGGTACGTGTGCGTGCGAGGGTGACTGGAAGGGAAAACGGCGATCGCGGGGAGACGGTAAGGGATGTATGGAAGAGTGGGCATAGGAGGCAATGGGGGTGGGAATGGGCGCTGGAATGCCATGGTGGTGGGTGGCTGGACGAGTGATTACGAACAAACAGAGGCTGAATGGGATCAAATCGGATCGGGGAGCAGTAAGACCGGATCACGCACATCACCGTCGATGTTGTAATCCCACAACGCCCGGGCCTGTACTTTCTTCGGAGGCGGGGGCACCGCGCGCTTCGCTGGGGCTCCTCCGCTGTGAGCCTGGGATAATTGGGGTGGCAGCGCAGGAGGAGACGCGGCGGGTTGGACATTGGAGTTGAGGATGGGCGTCGGGAGGGTTGTTAGCTGGAGAGACGAGCCAGGCTGGACGAGAGCGGTCGGGGGCGCAGGCGCGGGGTCTACGTGGATTGGCTGGGGCACCTTTGAGAGGATGAGTTGGGCATCTTCGTTGGATATTTGGCGTGCTTGGAGCAAATAATCTACGTCTGGGAAAGACAGACAAAGAGACAGACAGGTAAGCAGCGGCGGGCGGGAGAGAACACGGCGGACGAGTCGGAAGTGGCTTACCCGTGTGGACTTGATGGATCAGCGACTCGATACGAGCAACATCTGAATGAAGTTTTGTAATAATATAACTGAGCAAATTCGTCTGCACGTCCGCCATCGTGTTGGCTGGCAGTAGAGAGGCGATGGATCGGGACAAAGGGAAAGGCATCTTGCCATCGACCACAACTCCCACTCGCCTTTCGTGTTCGTCTGTCTCTCAAATTGGAGCAATTTCAGCAGCAATAATATCCCTCCCTCTCTACACACAAAACTCTACTTACCCCTAATACTCTACCCCTAATAATGGAGGACCCAATCTCGATCCATAACACGGCCTACCCCCACTACCAGCCCCAGCAGCCCCAGCAGCATCACCATCAACAGCAGCCCTCCCAGCACCCTCCTACTTCCCAGCAGAAGCCATTCGAGTTCACCCGCAAGAAGCGCTGGGCCGATACCGTCGTTGCCGAGCTCGTTGACATCGCTATCCTCGTCTTCTCCCAGCAGGGCGCAATTCTCCATTGCGACGCTGCAGTAAACCATGTCCTGGGTTATACCGAGGACCGGCTCCTTGGCAGCAACTTTTCCTCGTTCCTTCACGGTAAGTACCCGCCCCGTTGTCCACTGGCTCCTCCGGCGCTGCTCCCATGCTGACGGCCGATCGACCTAGCAGAGCACGACATTTCCGTCTTCTTCGACGCGTTCAACGACAGCGTCGCTCTCCACTCCGATCTCACCTCCTACGTCCGCATAAAGCCAAACCCCGCCAGCGCACACTCTTCCCAGAACCAGCGGCCCCGCCTCTTCGAGGTCAAGGCGAGCCCTTACTACAATGCCCAGAACACGGACTGCGTATGCGTATTCGCAATGCTCGCCCCCTACCCAACCTTCAACAGCCGTCGCCTCGATGCCTTTTTACCCTTAAAGGCTGAGAACCACCTTCTCAACGACCGCCTGGCAGTGAGTAGACGCTCAATACACCCCTCTCTATTTCATTTACAATTTTCCTCGTAGGATTTGAAGCGCAACGACGCCGACGACACCGCCGACGACAGCGCAACCAGCAGCGACGTCGAGATGCTCCATGACACCCGTACAGGCACTCCGGAGTCCCACGTAGCGATCGCATCTACTGCGTCCTATCCCTTCCATCACTCGTCTATCTCCGCAGACTACGCTCGCTCTCATCACCACGCGCACCCTCTCAAGGCCCTCCCTCCGCCTCCCGCGCACAAGGTCAAGCTCCGTGGCAGCACAACCCTCGTCGATACAGACGATATCACCGAGGTCGGCAGCCTGAAGCGCAAGGTCTGTGTTCACTTTCCACTCGTCACATTCGCTCCCATTTGAGCTTGTCTTGCCCAATGGGGTTCCCGGCTGTTGTCCTCCCTTTCGGCGCTGTGGCTGACCAGTTGATATATCCTGTACAGCGCCGAAATGACACGCAAGAAGGACGGGTATGCACCGCCTGTGGGCGCAACAACTCTCCCGAATGGAGAAAGGTCAGTTCGATCTCCGTTTTTCCCCTCACCACCCCCTTCCCCGATCTCTCGCTGGCCATTGTGCTTCTTCCCGATTCGGCTCCTCCATCCGCACAAGGTGGTGCGGGCCCCGCCGCGACGCCGGCCCCCGAACGTTGATCTTTTTCCGATGGCCCGCCTGTTGGCGTGGGAAGGGCGCTAGGCTAACTGGCCCTTGCCTTACATTCCCGCTTCGCTCCTGCCATTTTGCTCCCAATTCAGGACAAGTTACTGACGGATATTTTGCATTTCCTTCTTTGCTCCCTTTCTCTTTCCCGATCCGCCGTCTCTCCCTTCTTGCCACACCCGATATGCCCCGCTTCGGCTCGCCTCGCTTCAACATGCACCAAAACCACTCACTTACGCCCTGGAAATACGCTGCATTCCGACACGCCGCTTCGATCGCGTACACGCTATGACTTGCGGTTTGAATGGTTGGACGGCATTCTCTCCGCCCCGGCTGCCTCATGCCAAACTCAATCATTTTTGATGATGACTTGAAACGTGAAACGCGCATATTCTCAATGGCCTCAATGAATTGGCCTGATTTGGCGGGTGTTGTTGCAACGCCTCGTTCCTCGCTCGCTCACCACGGGCCACATCACGCCTCATCACGCCTCTGCACACATACCGGATCCTCAACGCACTCAATATGCACGCTATGCTCCATGGGCATATGCGTATGATGTCTGACTTGCCTCGTTGATCGGGCGCACCATGCGGGTGCCATGCTCATGCCGCTAACCAATCATCGAACACGACCTCTCGTGCCGACCTGGCCCTCCTCGCACCCTCTGATGGACCTGCCCCACTACACAACAACAGGGCCCACAAGGTCCCAAGACGCTCTGCAATGCTTGCGGGCTGCGATGGGCGAAAAAGGCGAAGAAGAGCCCGAATTCCCACGAAGGATTTGTAAACACTGCGGCAACTGCACCAGCGGAGGGCGTGTAGAGGAGTTCAACTCATCTATACTATGGACGAGGGAATATGGTGATATATATCCATTGGACAGTTTCTCTCTCTCGCGTCTCGATCTCGGCTTTCCGGTTTATCCTCCGCTGCCCGCGCTTGTTATTTGCGCGACTCAAAAAAACTCGTCATACGCGCTTTGTTCGCATAACCTCTACCATTCTATGCCGGCCTAGTCTTGCCATATTACCTGTCCCGCTGTCCGTCTGGTTTTTTCACATTCATCCGTTCCGCCCGTCCTCCTTGACATCCCCCACCACACTGTCCCGCGCATGTTTTTCGTTCCGCTCCCTCTGTCACATTGTCACCGCTCCCCACTTTCTTCGAGTATGCCACCACCTCCTCGCCTTCCGGTCTCGCGTCTGCCAGTTTTACCCCCCTCATCACCCATCTTTGTCGTGTCCTTCGCGCATGATACTCTTTCTATACACGGCCCCTCCCCTATTCACGTCGTTGGGTGGACGAACGGGCCGTTGTTATTATATGTGGACTGTCCGCCGCTTTTCCTCGCCCTCCCGCCTATGCCCTCCCGCCTATCACTTCCCACCAACCCCTGTCGTGTACTTGCTAGCTTTCCCATTGGTCCAGTTTCGTCAATCTAGTCGATGGGGGTTCTGGCGATCCCTCGTCTGGCTTATATCAGTATCATACCATCTAACCATTATCGCCAACAACCCGCTGATCAACCTATGCCGCCGCTGCTGCTGCTGCTGCCTACCTAGACCTCCACCCCACCTCCAACCCGCCTTACCTACCTTTGGTCCTGCATTAGCCATCCGAGTCCTCTGCTTCTGCCTTGCCCTGGTACACCTACAACCCCTGATGTCGAACGGAGTGCATCGCCCCCCATGTTAGATGCATGACGTGCAAACCAACGAGCAGATATAGAGGGCTCGTGATTGGATTCCCTTCCTGTCCGCCACCTGAATCGTGACGAGTAGATTTGAGGAGAGTTGAGAGTTGTCCCCCGCTTTGCGTGGGGTTAATACTGCTTTGCTTGACGCACGTCCTCCCACCCGACCGTGCTAGTCCATCGTTTTACATTAGACGGACAACGGTTTGGGTGGAGAGTATATGCGCCCGAGTGCGAGTGCTGATCTGGCAAGATGAACCCGTACTTCTATTCCTTCTTCAACCCCTTTCACTCTTCGACGCCAACGTACGTTGGTTGGAGACGTGGACCCACTTTACCGACCCGTAGTGTACCATTTCCTTCAGCCCCCTGCGATATCAGTCGGCCCGATTGATTGAGCGACAATATAGGTGTTTGTACCCCATCTCCTCACACTCGTTTGACCTCGTTTTTCTTGAACCCCCTAAAGATGGACCTGAGCCCCTTGCAAACCGTAGGCTGCTGAGCCGTCCACCGAACCGCCACTTACTCCACCCCCATTGGACTGAGCACGATTCCGACCTGGCTTCAACTTTGGCGATCATCCACTCGTTCCAAACCCAGCCGGACACCGACACTGACGACAATTGGTCCAGCGTCCATCCCTTCTCACGACCCTACCCCCAACCCTTATGAGGAAAATAACGGAAAAAAAACCCACGTCGACGATCCGCTCCCCACCCGCAGCAGAGGAAAATGAGAAAACGATATTGAATATCCCCATATGAACACCTATTCGTCACGCCTTTGTCTCCCTCATCTCGGCCTTGAAGCACTGCCCGGCGCACATGGCCCGACGCGCTAGGTGCACATCAGTCGCTCATCAATCCATATGATACTAGTCGGTCTAATTTTTTCGATCCAGTTCGGTCTTGGGCCGATTGGAACCCACACGCGCACACGCGCATTCGTCGTGTCTTATGTATTGGCATTTTGTGCCGGCCTGTCGACTTGTACCTGCACCCCACCCTTCCAACCCGCACACACCCATCTATTTCCATCTATCCCGCTGGTCTGGTCTTTGTCTGGTCTCGTCGGTTACATATGGGGATTGTTATCCCCTTTCCACTCCTTTACCCGTACGATTCGTTAAATTTCTTTTCTCTCTCTCTTTCTCTTTCAGTTCGTGCTGCGTCGGACATTGGTTGGTTCCGCCCCGCGTGAACTGACGAAGGTGAAGACGTCCGCGTACAACAGTATCCCGTGCTTTCTGCTCAGTTCCTTGCGTACGTACCCGCTGCCTGAACCCCTATCTATCTGTGGCACCTTCCCGCTGAACGAGATGATATTAGACTCCTTGTGTATGATCCTGATCGCACGCGTTGTCTACCCGCCCGCTTGGACTTTCTTGGTAACATAACTACCCTTTTCTTTCCTTTCTCGTGCTTTGAGTCTGGTTGATTTGGAACCTGACGGTGTGTGGTTCCGTTATGGTATTCTTATATCCCCCGTCTCCTTTGCATTTATCATATCAGCTGTTCCGTGTAGAGTATTTGTACCTATTAATCGCGCGATTGTTGCGCTTTCAGCATGCAAATTGGTGGTTTGTCGTGTGAGGTCTAAGTGTGTGTTCGCCTTGACTTCACCTCCAACCTCGTTTTGCCGCAGCGCGCAATTGGCTGCTTCTCCTTCATATTAAGTGGCAGACGAGCATATTCAACCCTTCAACGTTGAGAAGGAAGCGGGCAGGCGGAGAGCCTGGAAGATTAAATTCATTCGGCAATAGGCATGGTCATAGGGACAGGCCGTTCAGACGGACGAGCGTCCTAAACAATCCAGACACACACCAGGTGTGCAGGAATCTCGCACAAATTTTGACACCCGTTCAAGGGATGCCGCTTCAGGCATACCGCCACCGTGGTGCGCGCCCGCCCTGCGTTGGGGCCCTGAGAAGTGAGATCAGAAGCTCAGCGACGGATTGAATCAATTAGTCGGCTGTTACGTCCGACGAAATGTGAAGTACGGTATGGCAGAACTGAACAACAGAAATGCACGAAGAGGCGACGCAAGGAACTCTATGAAGAGCTTGTCATTCCCACTACATGTAATTGTGAGTCGGGTACCGTCCTTGAGTGGCCAGGAGTACTCGTCCAACAGCCTCTGGAAGTCATGGTAAATGCGCCGTCCTCAGCGGATTCGAGGCGGATATTAGTCTTCTAGGTAGAGTCAACGGGTTTGTATATTTGTGGAAGTCAAGCGGGTATGCGTATATGGCGCGAGGGAGGAGTCGAAAAGTCACGATATTGTACCAACGCGTCGCGTCGGACGCGAACATGTGCTTCGTTCAGCGATTGTTTACCTGGGTACCTCGTTGAATAGTTCGTCGGGGATGTAGGCTGTAGAGATGAGGTGCCCCGAGGGAGACGGAAGCTGAAGCGCCCGGACGTAAACCCGACCACTACCGCGGTCGCACCTATTTCTCCTAAATCAGGACGTCCTCTTCTGCGCATTCAGGATCGAAAAGATAGCCATCTGCTCTCTTGGATGGATTCCACACAGAACTGTCTAGGTTCAACGGTCAGTGTCACATAATCTGGACCTCTGTGCCGAATTTGACGAGTATTTAGGTCTCTCCTCAGTTTTCTCTCTTCTTTCCTCTCCAATACCCGCCGCCAGAAGAGACATCGGCTCTTGACGCCCATATTACGGTCCTTCGTCAAAGGCAGAGCGCCGTCGAAGCTGAGATAGCTAGTCTGAACGGCCTCGTAAGATATCATAAGGTCAATATCGACAACCTTGGACTGATCTACGCAAGTCTGGAAGATGGCATAGCAAACGCGCGATTACTAAGGGGCCCATGGTGCCCCAGCCGAATACCACCAGAAATTCTCTGCGAGATATTTCACCACTACATTCTATTTTTTCAGCATTCTGCATGGACGATAAGCCAAGTTTGCCGCGCATGGCGGCGAATTGCATTCGGATGCTCCTCCCTTTGGAACGGGTTACACGTAACTTCAAGTCTTCTGCAACTTTCAAATGGGTACAGAAGTCGTGATTGCTTAGGCGGGGAATGCCTGACCACAGAGCTGCAAGCACAGCGAGCCGTTCGAAGGGCGGGGGAAGGACCTTTACGGATCGAATTGTGGCTCGAAGGAGACACTCGGATTCCTAATATGATGCTACGAGTATTGAAGATCGTAGCCGGAGAGAATATCCCGCGCTGGAGATCTTTAGAATGGTACAATTCGAAGATAAGTGAGAGCTGGACTCCCGTGTTGCAACAAACTCTCTTGCCAGCACGCGAAATGGCGTCCTTAGAGCGTCTATCATTCCACTACAATGTGTCTCACTTGTTGCTTCCAGTCCTCGCTGCTGGCGTGCCAAGTCTGTCCTTCTTGGAGCTGCACCTAGACCCCCGCGGTGGTACACCTACCATGTTAATGAAGCAACCATGGCTAAGTCGCCTGAAGAAATTGACGCTCCGCAATTATTTTCGACTGAGTCTATTGGGCCCGTTTATTGCAAAATGCAAAGCTTTAGAAGAATTGAAATTACAAAGAAATTTCTATTCTCCAGCAGCGGATGAATTATTCCAATCATCTGGATGGCACCCCCTTCCTCGTGGACTCCGTATTGCCTGGATTGAGACGCACCCGAATTTCTGGCCCTGTGTCTCGGGCATTAATATCACATCACTTACTCTACAAATGAGCAACAGTGCGCTGGAAACCGTACATGTCGCGCCTCGCTCAGTCTCTCTCCCCTCCTTGACTACACTCAGCTGTTTGTCCTATGAGACGGCTTTTGCCGCAGGGTATCTTTTGGATGCACCAACAACACAGACGATGTGCATCGACAATTGTACATCAGCATCTAAAGCTTCTATCAGCGATAAGTTTTGGAACAATCGGTCGGACAACTGGTGGGGAATTCATCCAACCCACGTCCGGCTTGTTACATTTAATCGAGGTGGAGTGTCACTGCAATATCTATTTCGTCAATTCTCCAAGATCAACACGCTTTCTCTGTGCTGCTACTTCCAGTCTGTGGATGCCCTTCTCGGGCTGATTCCCGATTCAGGGAGGGGCAATGGCATAGAAATATGTCCGAATTTGACCCGGGTGGAATGCAAGTTCATGGACGAAGTCCCGAGTTCGGAAGCCGGTCGCATTGATAGTCTTATCCTAGCCATCCAGGATCAGAGAGAAAATGCGGGTCTTTTGCGTTCCAAATTTGATATATCTTGGAGGAAGTAGGCTGTATTTCCTTCAATGTTATTGCCCCGTCTGCCAGTACGCTTCTTTCGGTAAATTTGTCATGGTGTGTGCATCAAGCTTAAAGTCTCTTTTGAGTATTCTAATTCTGGAATATGTGTCTAATTTGAATCCCAACAAGTACCATAGCACCTTGAAACCTGGCATATCCAAGGCACTTGGGCCCAAATTTCGTATAGTGGAAGCTTGCACGAAACCAACCACGCCACAACGAACCTGAAAATGTGCATCCCGACTCGTGCATTGGGTGATTGCCATGGGTAACTGTGAAGTGACTAAGGATCTGTGGGATCCCCAAGCAGGGATTGGGCTGGGTACGTGATGTATATAGAGACCGTGCAAAGTAGGGCATTATCGTCCTTCTGTTGACAAGAGACCATACGAAGGTGGTAAGATAAGAGACGTATGTCCTGTATACGCAAATAGACTTTTCGGAGCGGAGAACGGTGATCAACGAGCAAAAACGCGCGGGTTGCTCAGAATTTGAGTTGGGAAGGGTTCGTGTGACTAGGTGGAGAACAATCTAGGGGGGCTGTAGCTGATCTCCATCACTGCCACATATTCGTGTGATGACACGATAGCACGTTTCAGTGGCGGCAACTATTATTATTAGATTCGAAGCGTTGGGACGAAAGGAGGAAGTGATCTTGGTTGACTTACCTGACATGCGGTATTGGAAGGATCTGCTTAACCTCCTGGTATTGCCGATGGAGGGAGACCCCGACGCCAATGGTATGGGGTCCCAGTCATTGAACAATGGTGGATACTTAAAGAAGGGCACAAGGATGAGAGACGTTGCTACAGACAAAAGGGCAATGAGTAGTAGTACTCTTCTTCCTCACACGCCGCCTTTGGGAGCCATCCAGTCCACCGATGACCTCGACAAAGCTGTCATCAAAAGCGCAGTGGAATTCCCTCGTCGAAACCCTCAAGGCATCTGGTGATCTCGACAGCTTTCTGACAGTATGTGGTGTCTCTGGCTCAATGGTAAATATCTTGGAAGGAGTGTTTGTTTCAGAACCGTTGCTTATCCTCCCTGCTATCGCCCTGTCCCTTGGTCTCGCACAGTTGCGAAACCACATTGGGCCAACACATTCATTACCTTCTCGGAAAGCCCACCTTGGATCGATCGTCTTCTGGTTCGCCGAAAAGGCCTTGCACGCCGGCTCCATTTCCTTGAGCTAGGTTGGGACAACATATCGAAAGAATTCATCCAGAGGAGGGTTTGGCCTAGACGGCCTTGCGTATGTGCAGCGCTGACTGAGCCGAACACCGACGTCAATGTCTTATTTATCAAACTCCTCTCCCTTGCCGTGGAAGCCAAGCTATCGAAGGAGATACATGCAGTTCGACGAGTCATACAGGGATACTCTTGGCGAAGGAGGTTGAGAGCATCAAAAAGCTATCCAAGCGTTCCAAGAGGCTGGGTGTCATGTGCCAGAGATCGTATATTGGAATCTTTCCAGGGACGAGCTATATGAAACGGGAGTGGCGATCCTGAGTGTCTCTCACGACATGTTCAAGGTCTTCATGGAGGGTGGGACCAACGAGCAGGATGTCGTGCAGATGGAGGAGGTCGTAGTGGATGAGGTGAAGCATGCCCACTGATGTTTTGCCAATGGAGGATGGGTCTGCAGCTGAGGTTCTTCAAGTGACGGGACCCGCCGTGCCTATTAGACCATCACTTGATCCCCAAGGGAGTAATACGTTGGTCATCGTCACCACGGGGTAGCCGAGGATGACCTTCTTTAAAGTCAGAGGAAAGCGCTCGACCGTCCAGCGATGCCACGCTTGTACCTCTCGATTAGACAACCTGCATGGTACCTTCTCCTGATCCAAATAAGCGGTGCTCTCCGCTGGCTTGAACTACCCATATCACATTTACCGAATTGGTCATCACTATGACCCTCACGATGGCGCCGAGCCCCTACATGAGTGTCCGAGCAAAGCAAAACCCGCGGTCACTCTCGCCCAATGGTAATGAAGAGGATCACATGCATGTTCAAAGACTTGGTCTACATCCATGCCCCTTCAAGTAGTAACGCAACTGTCGGTCGAGCATAGGAGCATTTCGCGCTTTCATGGTGTGATGGTCATCATTACATTGATGACTATCGAAAGCGCCACCTGACAGTTAGTGCTAGTCAGGCTTGTTGCGTGTTCCACCCATGTCTTCTCTCAACTTGATGACAGTCACCAGGACTGGCCTTATGATAGAGTGTAAGAAGTACTCAATATATTGAACGAGATCGTAGTTATGCAGACCCAGGATAAAGGTCATCACGGAAGGCCCTTTCGTGGGAGCAACCCCGTGGGTGTATGTCTCGCTGCATTCCTCCAGTGATCGTATGCAGCTTAGAAGATGGCAGTGCTGACGAGGGCGGCAAGAGCCCCTATACCACCAGCAACACGAGCGCTCTTGAGGGCGGAGCTAGAGGCAGGGTGGGGGCTAGGAGTGGGAGCGGGAGTGGGTTTAGTGTGTGGGCCCTTGGAAAGATTCTCAGTATCTGCGGAGGAGAGAGGGTGAGTATGTGCAGGACGAGGAGGTAAAGGAATCGATGTACACACGGCACAATCTTGTTCTATGATCTTTTCTAGCATTGATAATATATCAGGGCACGTTTGCTGAATCTGTTGAGAGGGAGGGCACGTGGTCAGTTTTAGCGTGTGAACGTGTGGGGATAACGTACACAGACGATAAGGGCTGGATGGAACGCTGTGCTTCCACAGAGGCACGCCCAGTCGGGGCTGGAGGTCATCCACGTCAGTATGGTTGAAACAGGAGCACGACGTTGACCCAGAGCGGGGGTCTCCCGACACTGGGATGGAAGTAGACACACTTTAGGGAGCAGCCAGCAACGCTAGTCGCACGCATGGTGCAGGTGTCGAAACACTGACCAACATCATCGATATATGAAGCAGCGACGAAGCCCACAGTGAGAGAGAAAACGTAGAGGATAGAGCAGCGTAACATGATGCCAGCTATAGAGGGGCGAACGCGCTCGGAAGTATAGGACGACCGTCGCCCAATTGCTCGATATGGGGGACGAAGGGGAACCGCTGGAGATGTGCGATTTCAGGACACATTTGTGCTTGCTTAAGAGAGTCGGGACATGAGGCCGATGGGAGCTGGCGGATAGCCCTCGACCAATCATGGATGAAAGGAAAAACGTGGGCGCTAGGGCGGGATATCAAATTTTGAGAAGAAGGTCTTAGGTGTCCCAGACCGTTCCTAACGCCGTCCTGTCCGACCAAGTACGAACCGTTGGTGAAACCGTTGGACTTTTGAGGCCTTATGTCGTCTTAATTCCATGCCCGCGGTACCTGCATCAGGTCTCGGTCTTACTCTTACATTATAACTTTGTGGTCCTTAGTTTTTCCCTCGTTTCACATCCGTTTCGCATGCACCTTACTTATCGGCTACTATATAGGCCGTCCCAGTTTACAGCGTAACATAATATTCGTTTCCCCGTCCCCGTATTATTTCGACAACTGTCCCAGGGAACAGCTGAGAGCGGACGGTCAGCACTAGAATGGCTGGTTATATGGAAAACATGACATTAGATATGGTGAAGTCGTCGAGTTGGAGGCCCATATCTCGCTCTTGACAGGTCTCTTCGGCGTGAGTTGGACCGGAAGTATACGAGTCCCTTTGGAGCAGCGCAACAATAGCTTCCCATTTATTTCGTTGCGGGATCGATCCAACACGAGTCCATCAAGCAGTCGGGACTATCAACTGTTAACTAGTGGCAGCCGAATAGTTGGACCCGTACACCAAGAGGCATACCTCCACAGAGAAGGAGGACAAAGTCGCAAATGGTTCAGGCCGCGAGACGCGAGAGAGTGCAAAATCTTCTTGCAGGTCTCTAACACTCGGTCGCAACAAGCAAGAATCCGATCAATGATGGTACTCGTCTTCT
>Ga0307513_10007673_pt1 | contig 13934 bp, 11 predicted proteins | sample 15_EM_MG_FD_202174 | JGI IMG/M metagenome (GOLD analysis project Ga0307513, IMG submission 202174) | Populus trichocarpa ectomycorrhiza microbial communities from riparian zone in the Pacific Northwest, United States - 15_EM | ecosystem: Host-associated > Plants > Roots > Unclassified | place... | reverse complement strand
TTAGTTCTTTCCATAACAGTTGGAGTAAAGTTCCTAGGCCATGCATCCATAGTTTTCTTCTTCCTTTCGGTTTCAAGGCCTTAAGAACAGGTGGAGAAGGACATGGTTCATACCTCATGAATTTAGTATTTTTAGGACAAGTTTGACAACATTTCTCCCCTTCTGCTCTCAGTTTGCTTCTTCCTCTTCCTCCCTTTCAGTTTTCTCCTCCTCCTGTCACTTTCCCACCGATTTTAAGCCTCTACTCCCTTCATGTTTACAGCTGTCCAGCCTCCTGTCAGGCTCTCCCTTCTATCTCTCACGCTTGAGGCATATGCAGCAGATTTGTTGAGCTCTCTTTGGGAAGGAGGAAAGAACAAGAGCATGTAGCTCATTTTGGGAAGTGGGCAAAGAGCTCGTTTTAGGAAAAGGGAAGAGGGCAAGAGCATGCAGCTCGTTTTGGGAAGAGCGGACAACCACCCTTTCTCTCTCCTTGTATTTATAGCCCCCAAAGTGTGCTGGGTGTTTGAGACCAAGGCTGTCCTTACCCCTCCCATTTTAGGTTATCTTGGGCTGGTTTCTATTCCCATTCTCTTTTAGGATAGGCTGGTCCAATTCTAATTTTTGTTACATCTTACACTATCGCTACTGATTCAGAAATCAACAATAAAAATTGTCTTTGTCGATTCAGAAATCGACAGCCAAAAACCACATCGCTACCTATTTAGAAATCGGCAGCCAACACTATTCCGCTGCCAATTTAGAAATCAGCAGCAAAACCATATCGTTGCCGATTCACAAATCGGTAGCCAAAACTTTTTCGCTCCCGATTTCTAAATCGGCAGCGATGATGGAGTCATTTCAGCTTTACTTTTCTTTCTTTTTTGTTTTTTTTGGTGTTTACAATAACTCTGCACATTCTTCCATTTTATTTTCACACAACTCTTCACTCATTCATGCTAAATCCATTCATTATCATGAACATGAGTTTTTACCTCAGCTCATGCATGTTTCCATGAGTTAAACAAGGTCATAAATTTCAGTTTTTATCATTTCATTTCATCCTTTTCCATTATCTCCCTTGGCCAACCCTTAGTCTAGGTTTTGTTCATCATGTTCATCCATTTCTTTTTTGTCAACGTTTCTGGAATAGGTCCCCCCATCTAACCCTCATTCTCCTTAATCTTTTTATCTAGTCCTCTCGAGTAATAGGTGTAAGAACCATGCTTTTAATAATTTTTTTACATTTAAAAAAAATTGATCAAACCGGATGTAAAGCACGAGGAATATTCTAATAAACTTTAAAGTGTGGATCATGATTCATGGAACATTTACACGTGGCGACATGAACCAAAAATCGCTTTATTGCAGGGGAAATGATATGAATGCCACCATGGAATGACCCTAATATGACGCCCATTTGGATTTTATTATTCCACTATCGGGATAATCAAAGGAATAATAAGTTTTTAAGTGTTTGAACTTATTGATTTTTAAAATTGGGTATTTGAACTTTTTTCTATTCAAATAAGTATATTCTTTTATTTTACACAATAAAGTATCTAAGTGGATGTATATTAGTTAAATGTTTAGTGTCAACCAAGAGTGCAAATAAAATATTTATATACATGAACTAACGTGCCTGTTAAAAAATTTCTTGTCATAAGTTAGCTAACAACATTGTCTAGAATTCTTTCTAACATATAAACAATTATTTTCATGCATTTCTTCATTCTTTCTAACATCCTTTGTTACAACACAAGATATTTCTTAGCAATGATCATTTTTAAGATTTTATATATTCAAAGTTAGCTTCATAAGAGCATGCACACATAAATTTGTTTACATGTTCATGTTTCAACACACTATAGCCAATTGATGCTTTCAGATTTCCCGAACATTCTATCACTAGTGCATATATGATCTACCACTTGAAGCATGATAAGGTATAGGGTTCGTGTTCACATTAGGAGTGTCTTCAAATGCTATCCACCCTGCCTTGATTAATGGCAGAAGTTTTTTCTTAAAGGCATTGCAAGTATGGATGTTATGTCCGACAACACCAGCATGGTATTCGCAAGTGAGCTCTTGCTTGCACCAGCTAAGGTAAGGTGGCTACAAAGGCGCCAGAGGTTCGGAAGCAGCATGCCTGATGCTTAATAGTTTCTGGTACATCTCATTCAGGGGTAGCAGTAATGGAGGTAGTTGTTCTTGGACCCTTTGGTAATTTCCAATTTTGCTTTTGGCTCGAAAGTTTTGGGGCTCAAGTTTTTTTATGTTGGCAATTTAGGATGGAGTGTGGTAGTGTTGGAATGAATTTTTCCTACCCTTATAGCTATCTTCAATATGGTTGACCTCCTTCCTTTTGAAACCTCTTTTCTCGGTGGGTGCAAAAATTCTACCACTCTTGACGCCTAGCTTTATGCGTTCAGACACTACCACAACATTAGTGAATTGCTTGGCCGAACTACCATCACATGCTCGTAATATGGTGCCTTGAGTGTGTCGGCAAATAAAGTGACCATCTCTTTGTCCAAAAGTGGAGGATGTATTTGAGTAGTTAATTCCCGCCATCTTTGAGTGTATTCCCTTATGCTTTCTTTATCCTTTTTGTCTAGATTGGACAAGCTGGTTCTGTTGGGAGCAATGTCCATGTTATACTTGTACTGCTTGACAAAAGCATCCACTAGATCTTTCTATCTCCGGATCTTTATGTTGTCCAATCTCATGTACCAGCTCAATGTTGTCCCACTTAAGCTATCCTGAAAAAGTGCATCAGTAGTTTTTCATCATGTATAACTTCTGCCATTTTATTGCAGTAAGACTTGAGAGGAGTCATGGGGCATTATGCTCCACTATATTTGATGAACTCAGGAACACGAAACTTCTTCAGGACAACCACATTTGGGACCAGACACATCTCTGTTGCCCATACTGGATCATATAAGTCTGCCCCTTCAACAACTCTAATTTTGGCTTCCAGCGCCTCCATCTTATCTTGATCAATGCTATCAGATGACTTGGCCTTGTGGGACTCATGGTCAAATGCATCAATGACTGTCAGGGCTGGTGCAAGTGTCGCTGATTGCACAAATGCTGGATTATGTTGAGGCTTTTGACCATGTTCACTCATTCTTTCTTTGGGCTGAGTTGTTGTTAGAGTCTGATTAAAGGTGACTGGTCGGTTAGAAGGACCTTCACCAGAGGTATTTCTCAGTGTTTGCTCGAGTAAGCTAGTGAGGCGAGCCACGCTTGTCTTCAGAGGCTCCAACTCTTCTTGAAATGGGCGTCACGATGAGCGCACTCTTCATCTTCCATGTTTCTCGCTCGAAGTTGGGTGTTGTAGACTTGTAGGGGACCTATATTTCAACCTGTTGTATGTATGTTATTTACCAATGAACTGATGTATTCATATGGATGCAAATGTATATATGTACACGTGCATTAGGGAGTTCATACTCTAAGGATAGGTTTTGGGCCATTACATGATGGGTGGTTTTCTACCTAGTCTCAAAAGGGTCTCATATCTGCCTTGTGATGGTCTTCGTAAAGACAATATAAGGGCGTTGTAAGAAACAGTTAAGGCACGTATGCCCACCATTGCCAAGCAAGCGCTCAGATATGAGTTGGGTTTTTCACGCATTTGAAACGTAACCAATAGTCATAAGTACATATCTTATAAGCTTGTGTGTGCTTCCTAAATATTTAAGACATGTGATGCATAAGGCAATTCTACACAATACATGAACAAATATGTACAGAAATTAAAGCGTGTAAGAAATAAATAAAGAAAATGCATGTTAACAATAAACACGCAAACCAAACAATAAAACACAATGATTAGACAAAAACAAAGCTTAGTCCACAAGGTCCCCAACAGAGTCGCCATTATGTCGCACGTGTGCAGCGTCGCGACGATATCTTCCACTCTCAGGTGTATGTGTATCTATTTGGCAAATGTGGGGAGACAAGGAATTATTGTCTTTTATCCGTGGAAAGCAGGAATGTGTATCTATTTTGATCACTAGGAACCCTAACTGGTCTCAGAGATCGGGTAGAGGGACTAGTTGCGTAAAGGGAATGTATTAGCACCTCAAATACCCCTTACCTAAGGAAAGCTGCATTGTTTTATTGTCTGATATATGATACAGTTTTATTGTATTTTTGATTGTTTGTCTGTCTACGGTTTAAGAAAAGTCCTCCTAGGTAAGGAGATCCTTATCTTATCGGGTAAAACCTAACCGTTCTAACATCAACAAAAGAATTTAATATCAAGAATACATCTTATGTATAAGGTCATAACCATAGATACTAAAAGAGAACAAAATAATTTTTTTGTTATTTTTTGAAATTTTAGCCTCGTTCTTGTGGCTTTAATGAACTGGTTATTAAAGCCAAAATGCATGCTAAAATATTTTTTTGAATTTTTCTTTGTTGTATGAAAATACAATATGAATTTTTTAAAGAGACTTTGTCATATGCATGAAAACAAGATTATATATATATAAATTTTGCAACGTTTTGACAAATTGGGTATTTTAATATCAGATTTGTATCTTTACAGTATAAAAATACAAACCAATATTAATCAAAATGGATAGAAAAATATGTGAGAAAATCACAAATTTTTGCAATTTTTTTTTGGAATGGGTCGGACCCGACCCGCTCATTTTGGGTTGGGCCGCACAAGTCCAGCCTAGTGAACAGTGGAGCACTCTCCACTATTCACATGCAATGTGAACACTGGAGAGTGAATTAATGCACTATCCACTATTCACTTGTAGAACAGTGGAGGGCTACCGGAGAAGAAGCAGAAGAAGGAAACTGACCGGGCGGTGCTGGTGGCACTGTTGTTGCGGTGGACGGTTGTGGTGGTAGATGATGGTTCTTCTTCTTCTCTCCTCTACTTCGATATGTTGTTTTCTTCTTGTGTTTTTCGTTCCCTCTGTTGCTACTTAATTTTTTACCCATGTTTTGATAAATTTTTGGAAAAAAACCAAAAATAGCAAAAAACAACAAAAACCCTAAAAAATACATTTTCGATATATTTGCATCGTTTTTTTAGCATTTTCAACGTCATTGTTGTTACTCATTTTTGAGCCCCACATGTTGGAGATGGTGTGTACCTCTTTTGAGCTAAATGCAGGAGTGATTGTTGAGGAATTGACAAAAACATAGAAGAAAGAAATGTTTTTTGAACCCTGTTTCAGCTGTTTTCTACTCTCTTTATCCTTCCCTTTCGTTGCCAAAATCATCAGGATTCTTAGATTAATTAGGAGTCTTCGTGATGCTAAACTTGTTCATTCTTTATCTGGTCTTTAAGATTGGAAAAATCCCTCAGAATTTGCACTAAAAAAATTGATTCTACTACTGTCGAAATTATGTTGTAATACCAACTTTGTTCCAACTTAGGCTTTCATTCTGACTCGATTTCGTGCAATATCTGGCAATCCCAGCTATATTCTATCATTCATGAAATTTTAAAGAATTGATCAACACCTTTATTGGGTCTTAGGGCCCACTATTCTTATGTCAGACTCTTAGTCAGATTTGGGATGCTTGACATTGTCAATTTCCAAATCAGATCAGGAGACCCTTTTTGACCAAACAGATTGCAGCTAGATTCTGTTCTTCAAAACAATTTTGTTCTTCAGATTGTAGTCCTGTGTGTGTAGATGAATTTGGGTTTTTGAATCACCTGATTTCGATATCAAAAGCTCAAGATATTCCCGTTTGAAGGTCATGAAAGCAGAGAATCCTGTCTCGAGAAGAGTTCTAGCCCGAGTTCGTAAGTCTGATTTGAGGGATTACGGGCCGGTTTGAAGGACCTTTTTTTTTACCAAGGATTGAATTGAAAAGTGCTAAAATGAGGGATTTAATTGAAGATGAAATTAGAAGGAAATGGGTTGGTTTTTAAGAAGTTGAAGAGTGGGGACTAGATCATCAGAAAATGATAGGAATTATACCACGCTGGATAAGGAAATACGACTTTGCATCATGATACTGTTCATTTATGTTTTGAACAGCACCCCTCCCCGTCTGAAATTCTTTCATTTTCTCTTCACAATCCTCCCCCTCTGCAATTCTTTCCTTTTCTCTGCACAACTATTCCCGCTGGTTTCCATGATTCTCTCACCTGATTTTTGAGCTGCAGATCATGTTTTTTTTTTCTACCTCAATCCAAAGGAAACAGTTGGTGCCTCACGGTGCCAGCTATGGAAGGACAAAAAGCAGTCACTCCATCCTCTAATTACTGGAAAGTAATCACTAGAATCATCAGAATATTCTGGTTTCCTATTTTGTTTTATCTGATTGTAAGTAACCTGGAATTGTATCCTCGATTAGTGTGTTTTGTTTCCTAAATGGAGCTGCGTATAAGCTATATATAAGCCTCCTCTGTTGACCTAAAAGAGAGGGAGAAAAAAAAGAAAAGAAAGAGAGGAAGAGTAACGAGAGAGAGGCAGCCAACAGGAAAATAGAGAAAGAGCAAGAAAAAACAAAGGGAAGAACATCCATTCCACCAGCACATCACACCTTCATCATCGTCTTTGCCGTCTCCAGAGAGAACATCAAGAAGAAGAAAAAGATAGAGACCAACACCAGCTTTGCTAGCATTTCTCATTGTCTCTAAAACCAGTGATCACCGGTCGTTCGCAAGAGCTTTAGCATCATCATCTTCGCCCGTTAGTTATCAGGTAAGCGCCCTGCATTCTTTTCACTTTGCAAATTTAATTACACGGTTATTGTGCATGTTTTTGTTACTGCTCAAGTGAATTATAATTCACTTGAACAATAACTAAGGAGGCATTGTTTGCCCAACCGGGTCACTAGTTTGGGCAAGTGACCCGGCTAGGCCTATTGGGTTCAGCCCAGCCACATGGGCTGCATTGGACCCAGGCCTAAAAAATGTTTTCCTGTGTGTTGCATACGACCAATACCTTAATATATTTTGAACATTTATTTTTCTTATAAAAAAACAAATATTTGAAGTTTTGAAAATGTGTTTTCGCATGAATTTCTTAAAAAAAAATTATTTTCTTGTATTTTGGATTTTACAACATGTTTGTAAAACTCTAGAGGGTGTTGGCCAATAACCAAAAAATATAAAAATCTTATTTTTAGGGAATTCATTTATATTCATTATTAATATTTGGATAAAGAAATCCAAAAGGGGTTAATATCCAAAATATTATTGGGTAAATTTGTTATTATTCACTATTAATATTTGAATAAAAAAACCCTAAGTGTAACATATCCAAAATACTTTTCTAGAAATAATAAGTCATTATTATTTATTTAATCACACATCCTTGAAAGAAGTCTTAATTATAATTGGGGACATTTCAATTTTTCACTCCATGGTTTACGAGTCGTGAGAGTATGAAACACTAAGGCAAAAATAGGCTTTTAAAGCGCTCTAAATTTCCTTAGATTTCTAAATTTTTGTTTCTTTTCCTTGCGATTTACGAGTCACGAACACTTGAAATACTAGAGGAAAAATGAGCTTTTAAGCACATTGAATCTCCTTAGATTTCTATCTTAGCTATCTCTTAATTCATAGGTTACAAATTTAGTCCAAATCAAACACAGATTTTCAAGAGATCTGCATCGGTTCTCCTTGGCACTCTATAGACATATCTAAAGGTATGATCGATATTGGCCAGGTTTTTCTCTCTTTTAGACTTTGAGCCCGTGTTCGTTCATCATAGCATAAATAAAGTCTAGCGTATTTACAAGATTAGCTTCGACTAATTGCATCGTGATAGGATTGCGAGGAAATGAATTACAAGATTAGCCTAGGCTAATGGCATCCGTGATAGGATATATTGTGTGGATTGTATGAGGTGTTGAATATTGATGATTGAAATAAGGTCCGAAATTATTGGACCTTGTGATGATAGGTTGATTTGGTAAATTGATAGTAGTCGATAACTTGAGATGTCCTAAATACAAATGAAACTTTGTCGAAATTTTGGTAGAATTCTTTACAAAAAAAAAATTACCCTAAAATTAAGAGCATATGTTGGGATCTTTTACCGTTGATCAAATCGTACAATCGGGTCTGTTACAACCTTCCTTCTAATTGGATACACCTAACATCTCCTAAAGAAGTCATCTACAAATGATACAAAGTATCTTGCTCTTCCCAAGGATATAACCAAGTGCTTGCCAAACATCAAAATAAATCAAGTCTAAGATGTATTTGCTCTTTAGATGTTGATGTGCCAAACTTCAACTTGTGTTGTTTACTTATAATACAGTGCTCACAAAAGGGTAGAGTAACATTTGTAAGCCCATGGAGTAACTTCTGATCAGAGAGAATTTTCAAACCTTTCTCTGACATGTGGCCTAGTTTTTTATGCCACATCATCATCTTCTCTTCTAAAGAACTGGCTGATGCAATTGACGCGTCTACCTCATGATGTGTTTCTCTTATTAACACAAACAAGTTTGCAACTATCTTTCTTGCCTTTAAAACCATCAACGCTCTTTTGATGATTTTCATGATTCCATTATCTATTTGAATCTTACAGCTAAGATTATTAAATTGTCCCACGATTAAAATTTTCTTCTTTAAGCCTTTCACATGTCATACTTCTGAAATAGTATGAATTGAGCCATCATACATCTTCAATTTGATGGTGCCAATGCCAGCAATCTCTAAAGCATGATCATTACCTATGAAAATTGAGCCTTCATAAATGGGTCATATGTATGAAACCAATCTCGATTAGGAGTCGTATGTCATGTTTCTTTTGAATCCATTAACCAAACCTTAGTAAGTTATTTTCTATCTGTAGAGATTGTCACTGTTTCACTATATAAAACCTCCCCATCTTCTAAGGTGCTTGCAACACATCCTTGAGGTTTTGATAACTCTGCACCGTTCTCTATAACCTTTTTAAACCAACAATCCCTTTTGAAGTGCCCTTTTCTACTACAGTTGTAGCATTTCACAGTCTTCTTACTTCTTTATTTGGACCTCCTTCGCATTTGACTCCCATTGGAGCCATGCTCCGTTGATCTTCCTCTTGACATCAACAATGCCTCTACTTGGTTTCAACTATTTCTATCTCCTTTGTTTTTTTGCCTATTTTCTTCTTCCAAATAGCGGCTGCAACATCATCAAATACTAAATAGTCTGAGACGATATTATTGGTCAAGTTGATAATGAGCTAATCATACGAATTAGGAAGACTTTGAAGTAGAAGCTCTACACACTCATTTTCCTCTATTTGTTACTCAAATTAGTGAGTTGTGAAAATAGAGTTCTTATTGTGTTGATGTGGTCAGTTACCGAAGTGATTTCTGCCATTTGAAGGGTATAAAGTCTCCGCTTTAAGAAAATCTTATTGTGTAAAGACTTGAACTGATACAACTTTGTCAAAGTATCTTATATCTCCTTAACTATTTTCTTCTCTGCCACACTTGATAACACTTCATCAGCTAATGCTATATGTATGTTAGTAATAGCATTTCCATCCATCTCATTCCATTTTGCATTATCAGTGATCTCCGCGGGCCCATCTCCAATTATTGCCAAGCAATTGTCTTTCCTTAAAATTGCATTGATTCTCATTTTCCATTGTGAGAAATTGCTCCCATTAAACCTCTCAATCTCGTACTTTGTAGCCATTTTATTCACTGAGATCTATTCAGCTATCACCGTTTCACTGATCTGTAACATATACAGAAATAGTATCGTGTGAATAATACTTCACTAAGTAAGTTTCCAGGAAAGATTGGAGGGGTCACAAACGATCCCGCTTAAAACCCAATCTCCTTAGACAATGAGTTATTAGCTGAAGAAATACGTATCTGGTCTTATTTTAAAAAGAAAATTCTTTATGCTTCAAATTCATCTGTACTAGTAGTACCCTTCAAGCCATTCTCTAATCATCAGAATAAGCCTTACATAAGGGTTGCCTTCGATAAGTGCAGTTTCTATAAGCAGAAAAGTCACTGGAAGGCTCAATGTACCAAGTTAAGACAATAAAATCAAGCTTGGAAGTCTGGCAGCGGGTCATAATTTAATGCTCAAAGACCACCTCAAAGTTATAGACAATCACACAACAATACTGCAACACTAGTTTCATCAGACCCTATCATCGATCCTAGTACTCTGGCTAAGCAATTTCAAAGTTTCTCTCCTTATATCCATAAACAATGTTTGTTTCTTCATTTGTAGGTCAATTGGCTCATAGTTCTTCAGGTATGTCACATTTTGAATAAGTCTTGGATTCCGGTGCTTCACATCATATGTCTCTAGATTCTTCATCTTTTACCTTTTTGTCCCCTTCACCTTCCATTCCTGTTATGACTGTTGATGACACTTCAATGCCCTTAGAAGGTGTTGGTTTTATTGTCACACCTCACTTGTCTCTCCCTAATGTTTATCTTATTCTGAAACTCAGATTGAATCTTGCTTCTGTTGGACAATTATGTGATTATGGTGATTATTTAGTCATTTTTCCTCTCTTTTTTGTTGTGTACAGGATATGTAGTCTCAGAAGCTGATTGGAACAGGTCGTAGGGAGAATGGACTAAATATTTTGAATGAGTTAAAAATGCCAGTTATTGCTGCTACTACTGTTGATTTGTCTTATTTTCATTTGAGTAATTCATCTTCTAGTTTTTATTTATGGCATTCTCGTCTAGGTCATGTTTCATCTTTTTATTTGAGATTTTTGGCATCCATAAGAGCTTTAAGAAATTTGCAACCTTGTGATATTTCTGATTGTAGTGGATATAAACTGGTAAAAATTTTTGCTTTACCTTTTGATCGAAGTATTTATGTTTCCTCTTTCCCATTTGACTTGATTCATTCTGATGTATGGGGACCTTCTTTTGTTGCCACAAAAGGAGGGTCTCGATACTATGTTTCTTTTATTAATGATTATACTCATTATTGTTGGGTTTATTTATTGAAACATCATTATGAATTCTTTGAGATATATACAACCTTTCGAGCTCTTGTCAAAACTCCACATTCTACTGTTATCAAATGTTTTAGGTGTGATTTGGGTGGGGAATACACCTTTAATAAATTTTGTGAGTTGCTTGCCTTAGATGGAACTATTCACCAAACTTCATGTACATACACTTCTAAATAAAATGGTATTGCTAAAAGAAAACATAGGAACATTGTCGAAACTGCTCATTCTCTTTTTGTTTGCTTCTGTTTCTAGTGAGTTTTGGGGAGAAGTTGTCCTTACTGCTCTAAGTTTGATTAATACAATCTCATCTTCTTATAGTTCAGGTTTTTCTCCTTTTGAAAAGTTATATGAGTATGTCCCTGATTATTCCTCCTTTAGAGTTTTTGGTTGTACTTGTTTCGTTCTTCGTCCTCATGTTGAACGCAGTAAGTTGTCCTCTCAATTTCCTATTTGTGTCTTTCCGGGTTATGGTGAAGGTAAAAAGGGGTATTGTTTTTTTGATCGAATAACTTAGAAACTTTATATATCTCATCATGTTATCTTTCTTGAGCATGTACCTTTCTTTTCTATCTACTTATAGCTTGACTAGACCTGATATTATTCGTATAGATCTCTTTTTCTAAGGATTCTGATAGTTTATCATCTCATGTTCCTAGTACCTTAGATACCCCTTCCCATGTTCGACCAATATATACTAATCATTCTGCAGATACTGACACTTTACTCTCTAGCACACCTGAAGCTTCATTATCATCTACAACCCCCCAAGCTTCGTCTAAGATTGTGGATCCACCTTTACGTGAATCCATATGCATTTGTAAGTCCATAAAACATCTAGAATTTGCTTATTCTTGTTATTTTTCATCCATTACTTCTTTCTAGCTTCTGTTTATTGTCTCTCTAAGCCCTCTTCCTATAAGAAGGCAATTCTTGATCCTTTTTTACAGTAGGCTATGGATGAGAAACTTTCTACTTTGCATAAGACAAACACTTAGGATTTGGTTCCACTACCTCCTAGTAAGAATGTTGTTGGTTGTTGTTGGGTGTATAAGATCAAGACTAATTCTAATGGGTCTATTGAGCGATACAAAGCTAGGTTATTTGCAAAAGGATACTCCAAACAATATGGTATGGATTATGAGGAGACATTTGCCCCAGTTGCAAAAATGACTACTATTCATACTCTTATTGTTGTAGCTTTGGTATGTGAGTAACATATCTCTCAACTTGATGTTAAAAGTGCCTTCTTGAATGGAGATCTTCAAAAAAAAAAATTATATGGCACCCCTCCTGGTGTTTCACATGACTTTGGGTATATTTCTAAGTTCAAGAAAGCGTTATATGGTCTCAAACAAGAACCTAGTGCTTTGTTTGAGAAATTTTCTATTGTGATCTCGTCTCTTGAATTTGTTTCTAATAGTCATGATTCTGCCATTTTTATTAAGTGCACTGATGCAGGTCATATTATTTTATCTTTATATGTTGATGATATGATTATTATTGGTGATGACATTCATGGTATTTTAATTTTGAAGTCAAATTTGGCTAGACAGTTTGAAATGAAGGATTTGGGTTATCTTCGATATTTCCTAGGTATTGAGGTAACTTAGTTACCTAGAGGTTACCTTCTTTCTCAATCGAAATATGTTGCAGATATTCTTAAGCGGACTAGACTTATTGATAAAAAGACTGTAGATACTCTCATTAAGGTTAACATAAGGTATTTTTCTTCTGTTGGTCTACCTTTGACAAATCCTACTTTATACTGTACTATTGTTGGGAGCTTGGTATATCTCACTATTACTCATCTATATATTGCATATGTTGTTAGTCAGTTTATTGTTTCTCCTACTACAGTTCACCGGGCAACTATTCTCCGTATTTTGCGACATCTTCGTGGTACGGTCTTTCAAAGTCTTTTACTCTCATCAACCTCTTCCTTGCAGCTGTGTGCATACTCTGATGCTGATCATGACAGTGATCCCACAGATTATAAGAAAAAAGAGAATCACTTAGAAAGATACAAAAACCGGTAACAGACTTACGATATTGTCTCTCAATCTTCAACCAAAGCAGAATATCGTGCTATGACATCTACTGTAACGACCCGACTTTTTCAAAGCCAAAATCAGTGAAATTTTTTTTCCATTAAGTTATCGATACTTCTCACAATGACATTCCATAAAATAGTAATTAGGTTCCCTTCCTTATCATGGCATCATATGGATATAGTTTTCGTAAATCAAGATTCTCATAAAACGGTTACTTGTATTCTCATATTCATACATTTACATTACATCATATTGAAATACTTGTACATTTGCATTCATGTTCTAGCCTCGTTATCAACACGAGTTTACACACGAGTGATGAATGAAAATTTTACACATCTAGTACATTCTTTCATACAATCGTCATGTGATTTCACAGCACAACATCCTCATAAAAGAGAATATCACATAAATATATTCATAACATTGTATTTACATGTTCGCACATCCACATTCGTGTTCCATTATAGTTTTCATTACAAGTCCTTACAAAAGTGCCGAATGCAAATATTCAACATAACACTTAAGACCTAATCATAAAATCTAACCCGTCATCTCCTTTAGATACCATTAGTTGATGCCAATCATTATAATTAACTCGGTCATCCAACTAGGATGCCATTTGTCACACGTCACCCGCATGGCGTCATTGGTGATTTTTTGTTATGTTGATTGATTTATTCTTGGGAGTCGCCACCTAGTATTTAATTGAGGTTACTAGGAAACCCGAATGTACTGGTCATGTTCGAGATTCACGGGTAAGGGACTGGTTATGGTTAGGGAAGGTATTAGCATCCCTAACGCACTATACTTGAGGTAAGCTGCTTTGTGGCTTTGACGTGTTAAAGAAGTTTTAAAAATTTTATCTTTTCATCGGATATTAGAAATACGACTTACGTGTAAGTTCATAATTCTTGACCGTGAGCAAATCAAAATATTAAATTCTTCTTTATTCTTTACAATTTTA
>Ga0307513_10007672_pt1 | contig 13936 bp, 13 predicted proteins | sample 15_EM_MG_FD_202174 | JGI IMG/M metagenome (GOLD analysis project Ga0307513, IMG submission 202174) | Populus trichocarpa ectomycorrhiza microbial communities from riparian zone in the Pacific Northwest, United States - 15_EM | ecosystem: Host-associated > Plants > Roots > Unclassified | place... | reverse complement strand
CTACCCGCCCAGATGGTCATTCTAAGTTCTCTGTTGTCGACATGTCTCTCTTCAAATTGCGCGTTGGGTCTGACACGGATACCCCGGTAATCGTTCACAAAACGTCCTTCGTTTCCCATTACAGAAGCGTCGACCCCAACGCTGACCAAACCATCCGGAGTACGGTACAACGATAAATCGTAGTCAGACGACGGCCTGTCATCACAATGGACTTGGCCGAGATAGTCCAGCAGATACGTTCGCGGCGGGATCTTTTTCGCGGCGAATAATCCAAGCTGTCCCACAGCCTGCTTAGGTTATAGATATCATCGCTTGAGTTGGACGCCTTCTATCGTTTACATACGCGAAATACACTTGCTGGATGATTAGATGGCCCGGTAATCCGACGGATGACCACAAAAGATGGCTGGGGTTTTAGAGGTTGATGAGAATCTGAGGGCCGTTGTCCTCTGATGATTTCGAGGACATCCTTCTTGACCGAAGGGTGGTATTGTTGAGACGTAAGATATTGGACGTGTTTTGGCCAGTGCGGGGGCGTGCAGGTCGACGACCTGGATGTGGGAGAGCGCGGCATTGCAGTTCCGGTGGTTATCGCTGATTTGATTGGTCGCCCGACGTCCCCTCCATCCTCTCTCATTGACCATCACCACAAGCATTGTCGATTCCTCCGCGATGGGCAGAACATCGACAAAATCCGTCGCGAGAGTGTATGTCGACGTCAATGCGAAGCTCGGCCCTTCTTGGCACGAGTACGGTGCGGTTCCAGTCTCCTTGTTGGCCCGCCACTCCCGCTCCTGACATTACTTTCGAAGACAATCTGCAGGTCCAGTGGGGATCTCAAGATCATTACGAAATTGTTCGGAAAGTAGGGCGGGGAAAGTATTCAGAGGTGAGTACAACCCTTAACGATCTCATGACCCAGGTACAAGTCTTCGTACCAACATTCCCGTCGAAAAGGTCTTCGAAGGTATTCATATCGTCAACGACGAGAAGTGTATCATCAAAGTCCTCAAACCCGTCAAGAAGAAGAAGATCAAACGGGAAATCAAAATTCTCCAGAACCTGGCTGGAGGTCCAAATATCGTGGCCCTGCTGGACGTGGTTCGCGATCCGACTTCCAAGATCCCAAGCTTGATCACGGAATACATCCACAATGTCGACTTCAAAGTCCTCTACCCTCGATTCACCGATTATGATGTCCGATATTACATGTTCGAACTTCTCAAAGTGCGCGATTTCACCCCGCGCCACTGAAGGGCGTCACGTTGACCTTGTGATCCAAAAGGCTCTGGACTACTGCCACTCCAAAGGTATCATGCACAGAGACGTCAAGCCACATAACGTGATGATTGACCATGAGAGGAGAAAGGTAACGATTTACACCCAGACGCGTATAGGTCTGCTGACCATCCTACCACCTGTTCGCTTCCAGTTGCGGCTCATCGACTGGGGTCTGGCCGAATTCTACCACCCTCAAACAGAATACAACGTACGGGTAGCTTCGCGCTACTTCAAAGGACCGGAGCTTCTCGTGGATTTCCAGGAGTATGATTATAGCTTGGACATGTGGAGCTTTGGGTGCATGTTTGCCTCGATGGTAAATACTACCCCACCAAACCAGCCCTCGTCATACTTTTTGTTCCTGAACTTACTTTGTTGGTTTGCAGATCTTCCGTAAAGAACCATTCTTCCACGGGCATGACAACTACGACCAACTGGTCAAGATCACGAAGGTTTTGGGCACAGAGGGACTCTATCAGTACCTCGAAAAGTACGACATACCCCTTGACGCTCAGTACGACGATCTTCTCGGAAAGTTGGTCTCCACCCCTCGCTAATTTCCTCTGCGCATCGAGTCACTGACGCTCAACCTAATAAAGCTATGCTAAACGGCCATGGACCAGGTTCATCACGTCTGAGAACCAGCGTTATATCTCGAACGAGGCCATTGACTTTTTAGACAAGCTCCTACGCTATGATCATCAAGAGCGACTCACCGCTCGTGAAGCCCAGGGTCACCCGTACTTCGGTGTGTATACTCTCTCTCCCAGTTGACCTCGTCACGTGTGATCAGCGGCCTAACCCATCCGTCCTAGAACCCGTGAGAAATGCCGCGATCATGGATGGAAACAGTAGCGACGGCTCAGTCGTTTGATGTACGGAGGGACTGCTGACTATCTCTATCTGCTGTAGATTCTTCTTATAATGCACGAGACCATTTTCATACTGTCACAACCGTGTGGGCATGGGTACCAGACTATCGGCTTGTCGTTCGTGACCGTTGCGAAGATTCCATTTAGTTTGGTGCGTCGAGACAGGTGATTATCTCGTCGTTCTCTTCACGCGGGACCCGCTTCCTTTTGATGTCATTCCGCATGGCATCTCCCACCCAACCTATTACTGGGTCCAGCCATCCATCATACCAACCATGCTTGAACACCTTCCTCGAGTGATGGGAACGAGCATCGTGTATCTCGTGAGTACGTTTGTGACGCTTCACCTGAATTCTCCAATTGTGGTTTTCCGATGGTGGAGTGGCCCTGGTTCTATCTGCTCGCATTCACCTGAGGACTCCTGTGACCCAGGAAGCAGGGTTTGAATTCACGCGACTTTGGGAAGCTGAGAAGCTTCGATGTTACATCGTCAAATTTAGACCGTGGATGCTGCAGTTATGCAAGTTCGTCCAATTTTGTTCTCTCTCTCTCTCCTCAGGTGATTCGTTCGTATGAACGTTATCATGGATACGTTCTATCAACTCCGTTCGTTGCACCCTGTGAGTCAGGGAATGCACCCGAGCGTTCATGTCAGTGGGTGGTTAAATAGCGGGTCGAAACCCCCAGGGAGAGGGTTTTTTCTCCTCGAAGGTCCTTTGGATTCTCTTCTCGTGCCTTGCCGCCGCAATTGCTGTCCTGCGCTCGCTCATCGCTAGCTTCAACTCGATGCACTCCGCTGGTAGCCTCTTTGTCGTCTTATCCGCGCTCGTTCTGGGGGCGGTGGGGTTTGATAACAGCCGGTACGATAATGTGAGTGTCGTCTTTTCCTCCGCGCAAGTGCAGTACCATCCGTATTATCGCGGTTCTGTGGCGCTGGTCGCTGCATTCTTCACCATCGACGCTAACTAATTAACAACAAAACGCTCCACACTCCGACGATCGTCTGCATCCAATTGGTGGGATCATGCCCCCTTTTCTACACTCATGCGCGCTCTGTATTTTTTTCGCCCGTCGTAGGTCGCAGTGTGAGTTCCCTTCTCTCGCGTGCTTATTTTCCCTTTCTTCGACCCCCCACCGTTCTCTCTCCCCCGTGTTCTCTCGATTGGAAACACCGTCAGAGATGGTGGCTCCCCCCTCGGAAAGGTTGGTGCACAGACGGGATTCCGCCTTTCATTTCCCTCTTCCTTCCGTTTTGTTGTTATTGAATCTTGGGCGAACATGATGCTGACGTCGAGGACCTTTGGATCTAGGTACTGGGGTCAGAACTCTCATGGAGCATCAGACCCTACCGACACGGCAGACTATCAGAAACAAATCTCGTTCTACTGTCAGGTGAGTTGGTTTACTCTATGCTTGCTCCACGTACAGTGTACGCCGTTCGGGGAGACGGACATCTGACCATTTTTTGATGCTATGCTTCTCCTCTCATCTACACACTAATGTGAATTCCGTTGGTCGCCTCCTCGCGAACTCTCCGCGATAAAATTATACAGGATAATGGAATCGATGTTTTTCCGGTCGCTTTCCTGACCAAGTTCTTTTGTGAGTCCCAAAATATATTTACACCCCGGTTCGCCTCATGATAAGTTCGCCCGATTCTGTTCTTCCTTGTTCTTATACCGAGCGATCGTGACGGCCGGTGCGGCGCCGTGTTGTGTGTGTATATGAAATCACGGATGTAGTTGCGTGCAACATATCATCCTATGGATTTCCAAATGCATACACCCACACGTGCCTTCGGTGGCTTTAATCTGTCTGAAGGGTTGAAGAAGACACCGTACTGACGCTATCTCCCTCGTGTTGGTGTTGGTGGCATTAGCGACCGGCGGGTTACCGGAGGTCAATCTTGCCAACGTGAGTTTACTCTATGTGCTCGGTACTTGTCCTCCCCGCATTTTTTTGGGGGGTCTATTCCAAGTATCCAAAACCTTATCTCGCTCCACATCCGGTCCGCCCGGTTCCCTGAGACTCCAAGGCTAACCTGAACCCGGTGGGACAGATCTGTAACAGCGTGGACAACAGCTCGTTCCCAGGGACGTCTTTGGCGAACTGCCAAAGTATCGCTACGGATATCAAAGCTTGTCAGGCGAAGGGGAAATTGATTACCCTTAGTTTGGGCGGGGCTACGGGGTCTGTGTCGTTTACGGGAGACGATCAGGCAGAAACGTTTGCGGATACCATTTGGAATTTGTTCCTTGGCGGGTCTTCAAGCACGAGACCGTTCGGAGACGCCATCTTGGACGGGTAAGTTTACTGTATACTAACTGATCGCGTTTCCTTGTCTGTTTCTTCGGCGCTGGTGTCATGTTTCGTGTGCTACTCCGCAGCGAGAGGGAGACGAAAAGGAAATACCCCGTGATCGGCTCGTCCACTTCTTGTCACTCCCAGTTTCCCTCCGTCTCGGGGACTGATTGGAGCCCATGAACTTGACGCGGACGCGCAGACTGTTTGGCGATTGTGCCTTGATCTGGACCTGACAAACCATTGACAGTATCGACTTGGATATCGAGGGCGGGTCGTCGACAGGTTATGCAGCTCTGGTCAACAGGATCCGTTCGCACGCATCAGGCGCGAGTAAAAAGCAAGTTGTAACCTTCTACACATAGATTCAACTTCGCTGGTGCAACTCCGTCTCTGGCTGAATCTTAACCCGAGTGCGGGTTGTGCCCCTTCCGGGGGACCGAACCGCCGTGGATTGTGATTCCCTGGCGATTATCCACCGCCTAATCCTTGTTTGGATCATTCGTGGTTGACACCTGTTCTGATATCCTCCATAGATACTACGTTACGGCTGCCCCACAATGCGTATACCCGGATGCATCACTCGGCGGAGTTTTGAACACGGCTTCATTCGATGCCATCTATGTCCAGTTCTGTCAGTCCAAGAACGGGGCTTCCTTTTTTCATGCGGTTACATATCTGGACTGACGACGGTCCCCGGTGATGGATACAGACAATAACCCTTGCGGTCTCCAGAACTTCAATTCAGCATCAGTAAGACCTTCTCTGTTGTGAACTACAGCGAGTTAATGACCCTCTTTCGACCTGGGTAGAACTGGAACTTTGGTCTCTGGTGTGTACACATACGTGCCGTTTCCACCGGCATCGCGATATCGGGAAGCACTGACATCAACGATTATGGACATTGCAGGGACTATTGGGCACGTAACGTTAGCCCCAACAAGAACGTCAAGGTCTACATTGGTGCACCTGGTTCATCCGGGGCTGCTGGAGGAGGATACGTGCCAATATCAACCCTCAGCTCGATTGCGGTTAAGATGCGGCAGAGTTACCCATCCTTTGGTGGGGTGATGTTGTGGGACGCATCCCAAGCCTATGGTAAGATTTACCCTTGATCTCTTGGTTTACTCATGGCGCGGAGTCATGTGGAGGATGGGAGGGATATTTTCTATACCCGGCCGATTTTTGAACTTTAAGTGGAGACGGGGCTGATCGTGGCACAATGCGCTGTTTATACCCCATATAGCGAACGGGAGATACGACCTAGGGATCAAAAATGCACTCAGTGCGGCAGGCGGGACTGGGTTCACGTATCCGGCATGCTCGGCGCCGGCGTATGTGCCAGGACAGGCCTACACTACCGGCCAACAGATCTCTTATGGCGGGTGAGTCGTGGACGGTTGGTGCCGGCGTTTTTCGGCCGGGAGTTTGTTGACATTGAAACGACCCAGGTACATATGGCAACCAAAGTGGTGGACAAACACTGTGCCAAATCACAGTTCCAACGGAGATTGGAGTGAAGGTCAGCCTCGTTTTTCAGTCTGTTCTCCTGATGGCCGTTGTTGACGTCGTTTTGTTTACAGTTAGCGCTTGCCAAGGAGGTACGACTTCGACGACCTTAACGACCTCAACAGGACAACCAACCGGAGACCAGTGCTCCGGGGTACCTGCCTGGACGAGCACAGCGATATTTACCAAGGATCAGAAGGCAACCTACAAGTGAGCGTACTTTCGGAACGTAGACCCCAGGTTCCAAGACTTGTCGTGTCCGCGCTGCTGACTACGGGTTCTGTTGCAGTGGTCGGCTATACACGGCTCAATGGTGGACACAAGGAGACGTCCCAGGCGCGAGCACTGGCAGTGTTTGGGTGGACAACGGAGCGTGTAACGGAGCGGGGGCGAAGAGAGAGAAACCAAGACGGAATTCACGTTTCTTTGTGGCAGGTCGAAAATAACCAGGACACGGGTTTGGTATGACTGCAAGTTTGACTCGATTTCTGGATTAGGTTGCCTTATGCCCCTACGCCGTCATGACAGTGTATTTGGGGGTTGTGCAGCATTGAAATTCAAATTTCGATTTTGGGCTGTCAAAACTAATGGATTGGTGATCGGTGATCGAGGTTCACATTGTCGTTTACCACCACCCACGAATCTGGACTTGAACAAATTTTACTCCCACACACTCTAATACTATGCCCGCACCAGCACTCCGCTTGACTGAACTTCCGATCGAGATCCTGGAAAAAATACTCCTGCATCTACCTGACCAGGACATCATCAAGATGGAATCGGTACGGAGGGCGGTGGCCACCTCCACACAACTTTGTGTTGACTTCTCCGCTGCGTGCATGATCTAGATCAGTCGACACTTCTGGGACCTGGCTCGTAGTTCGCCGACCCTCAAATACCGCCGCGAGCTCTTTGCCGCCGGTCTGATCGATAATCCTCACAATCCTTGCGAGGTAGAAGAAGGCCGAAAGTTATGCAAGGAATACGCGCACAAGTGGTCCGATGCGACGATCATAGCAAAGAGTCTCCGCGAGGTATCACTAGATCACCCGCTCTCAGATTGGGACGATGCGACGGTCCTAGGGAGAAACCTCCTTGCAATTCGTTCCGATCAGTCGGATAAAATTAACTTCGCCTACATTCCACCAGCGCTGAGCCAGAGGCCGACCGAGCAGTGGGATATCCCTAAATTCCCGTTTGAGGTCGCACGTTACACCACGTACCCACCCAAGAACGTCCTCGCTGTTGCTGAGAAGCAGGAGGGGCGAGTCACCCCATTCCCTCCGTTCACCAACGAGATAACTGATTTTGTACTATAGGTACACCCGTAAAGTTCACCTCTTGAATCTTCTGGATGGTTCTCCTTATTGCTTTCCTCACTCCAATATAATTGTGTGGACACTCCCACCAGGGGTCGATGCGATCATTCAAGACTTCGCCATTACTGACTCCAGGCTCATGATACACGCGTATTTTTCGGAACCATCCCGGATGGATCATGGTCAGGAATGGAGGTTGGTCTTGTGGAACTGGGAAACTGGTGACTTGGTAAGAAGGCAGGGTTGTGGTCGCGCTTTTCTCACGTCACCCCCCCAGGTGTTCGACCGTTCGAGCGCAGATGGAAGTGGGTTTATCAGATGGTGCTCTCAGACCGCGTTCCTCGACGAATTTCGGATCATGGTGGGACCCTGGAATAACCTCCAGGAAGTTCCTGAGTTTATCGTGTTCAATACGTTCTTTCCACAAGAGCATCCCAGAAATGTGCGGCGGTTCAAACTCCCACCGAAGTGCCACGGGCGGAGCGTCCTCGCATACCTCGACCGCGGTAGATCACAGGGGGGAGTGAACAGAGATGGACCTCTCATCGTCGATCCAGCCCAGACCATCCTTGTCATAGAATTATGGCCAACCCCTACGGAAAAACATGCTCTTATCATTCTGCGGATACAACCTCTGGTTGAACGCGCGGGTTCGATCCGCACAGAAGTCGAAATACCTTGGGATGAGTGGGGGAGAGGTGCTACGATTATGGATGTCCCGATCAATAACCATAATTCCTCCACCATTGTTCATGGCGCCCGTATGCTCATGATCCACTATACTGGCCACGACCAAAATGAACACCACCGCATCCACATATTTGATTTTAGTCGGAGGGGAAGCCCTTCCCTACCAGTCTTGGGCGGGAGCGATGGTGGGATAGAGAGGAAGGCCGTATTCGAAGACGGGCGGAGCTGCCTGTTCAAAGATGGTGATGGGATGAGTTCGTGGGGCCTACAGTCGCTGGGTGATAGCCTGGTGTTCTATATCGTAAGTCTGATATATTATTCCACGCAGGGGGTGCTCTAGGCTGACCTATCGGTTAGGGAATACTAACGACCCACTCGGATAACCTCTTGCGTATTTTGGATCTGATATGAAGCACCCTCTGGCTCTCCCTGAACCGGGTGGGGCCACGACAAATAATCCCTTATCCGCCCGCGTTTACCAGTGAAGCCGTTGACACAGAACATGTAAACCCGTCGTACAACATAGGAGAGAAGTGATAAGGGGGGAGCAATAACGGGATGGAATCGCGACAACGGTGAACGATGTTACCCGGTCAGGTATTGAAGGTGTTGTTGGTAGGGGTACTAGATCACCCGCGCAGCAGCTCCACCGGAATTCTAGGCATTGTGCTCAATGGTGGAATTGGAACGGGGAGATAACGTCCGTTACACTTGCAAAGGTACCTCTTGGGTAGCTGTGGTAATTGAGACACTGGTGGTGGTAGCTCGTGAGGCGCGTGGGTATGATGATGGTATGGATGTGATGAGGATTGAGAGAACGGCAGATCTTGTGTGTTACCAAGGGGTGGGTGTTTCCGAGAACGAGAGTGCGAATTGGCCTTCGCACGCCTTGGAAATTGCTCCACCTGTTCAAGGGGTGGTTGTGTAGCTGTGGAATGAAGTGAATCAGTGGAATCCATCTCAATGATGCGATCGTGAAAGTACCTTGTCCGTCACGACGGTTCTCGGAGGTGACTCTGGGGATCGAGGTTTGATCGTCGGGGGGGTATGGGGAAGGTGTGGTGTCTCCCTGGCTGGGAGATTGGGGTCGGGTGAGGCGGTGGGGTGGGGTTCGTCCCCTGGATTGCGTTCGAGCTTCCGATCCCCTTCGTTCGTCGATGACGTCCAGGGAACGTCGATGCCCAGAGTTTAACCTAGTCTTCCGCTGGGAGGGAGCATCTTCCACCAGGGGATTCTGATCGGAGTTTGAGCGCCGGGAGGTTGTCCTAATAAGCGCCATCATCCACCGATCAGTGATGTCCCCCCGTTCCGCCGACTCCCCGCAGGTCTGAATTGGTAAAAGATTTGCGATCATATGATTCTGTAACTGGGGAGCGAGCGGCGTGGGCAATACAATTTGGATTTCGCTGTAGGAAGAATGGGGCGGTCCACAGATTGTGTTGACGGATGTATGAGTGGAAGTGTTGCGTGTCGAAACCGTCGAGTTTTTGCTGGGTAGCGAGACTGAACATGCGAGGTAGGTCATGGGTACGTGTTTCTGAGTGACGTAGGTCTGTTCATCTGAGTTGGATTCGGCTGATAGTGAACTGGGCAGGGATGTGCCATTGGTTGAAGGAGGAGGATGAATAAAAGGCGAGCGACGACTGGAAGATAGGGTGCTGGAAGATTTGTAAGTCCGAAAGCTTGACATACGGGATGGTTTCAACGACGATGCATTGGTTCCATAACAATCGAATCCCCTGCCCTTATGGTAGGGAAGGTGTTTGCGTTCCTTCCCCCTGCAGTGCGCGAGAGGTTGGATGGGAGGTAGCGGGGCAGATTTTGGGCGGTGGAAACATCTGAAGAGCAAGACAAGGATGATAATGCAACCGACGAGAACAGAAATTGCGATGACGATGATGAGGGTCCTGCTGAGCTTGAGAGCTGTTGCCCCCTCTTCCGAAAAAAAGGGCGTAGTTGCTGAGTCCAGTGACCCGCTTGGGGGGAGCAGAGACACGACCGCCCGTTCCTGAAGCGGGGCCATTCGAGGGAATGACCAGGGGCGAATATTTGAATGGTGGAATGCTAGGTAACCTGCGAAAGCCGTGAGGACAAAGTTGTAGGAATACAATTTAGATACGAACCGCCAAGGAAAGGGCAGGAAGGAGGCCAACAATCGTGTGTGCCGAGCTCTGCATTTAATAAGAAGGGGAGAACGAAGGAATTAGCACTTTTGCTACCTCACATCGTGAAAATAAATCAAATGAGATGGACCGACCATCAGGAGAATCGCGGGTCAGGCTCTATGTGATTGTGTATAATCGACCCGCCTTGGTTGGATTGCCGCACGCTCCGTCCACTTCCAAGTGGTGAATAAATTGGTGCTTATTCCAAGGAGAAGCGTCTAAATCCGTGTCTGCAGAACAAGTCAGCTGAGAAAAAAAAAAACTCTTAGCCAAGACATTACGAGCTTAGACGCGCTCCTATGGTACGTCATATCGTTCCGGGAAATTTGAAGTTAACTCTCTCCTGGTGCTCGTGATCTGGTCCGTCCTAGCAGTATTTCACCTTCAAAGTGCGGTTCTCTTGAAGGACTGGAAAGGCTAAAGCTCAGAGAACAGCATGGGTGACGTGCGACTTTGGTAAGCTGGAGAGCTCCAAGCTACGTCGCATGATTAGCGACTTTCATAAGACGGATGTTGCTGAGTTGGTTGGAGGTGCAGAGAGTCCGTAGCACCTGACGTATCCCGATCGGCGGTTTCCGTAATTGTCGGTAGCCGGCTGGGGTGGGTTACAAACTTATTCCATCGCTTCTTTTCCTCTTCCTCCCATACAGATGATACTCATCACGGACACAATCCAATCACACCTTTCATTATACCTTTCTGGCTCCTGACAGCAAACCGGGGATCTTCACGCTGCCAGTCAATGGTTACATAAAGAGCGGGGTGAAATCCCCCCAGAGAGGATCTCGTTTTCTCAAAGGACGCAAGGATCCTCTCTTTCGTTCCCCAACCTTAACACTCTGGATTACTTTCCTACACTTGCTCTTCGCCGATGCGCTTCGCCGGGCTTTCCCTTGTCTTGTCCATGCCCGTCCTAGGAGCAGTCGGGTTCAATATAACTCGGCGCGATAATGTAAGTCTCGTATCTTTCCCCCTCTACAAACTCAGTCGCTGTCCGCATCATTGTGGCCGGCGGCTCTTGCATTTTATTTGCCTCCCCACGTACCCGCTTCGGACGACCATTCTCCGTGAAATTTGCGACTCTTTCTGTGAATATGCGCGTACTGATTCCCACCCTTTCTAGGTCGCGATGTGAGTGCCTTCTTCCGGGTTCCGTCTTTGCCTTTGATTTTACCCCACGAAATCAACGACCATTGGAAATGATCCGGGTAATACTTCCCCCCTCGGAAGGGGAAGGATTTACGGACAGGCGGGACTCCGTTTCTTAGACACGCTCTGTGCCGACCGGCAGAGTTGAGCAACGAGTTCTGAGTGGAGATGGGATCGGTCGTAGTCAAAAAGTTCTCTTGAGAACTCAGCCGATCACCCTCCCACTGAGTGACGGGATTGGCCCGCTATTGCGAGTTCAGCTCCGATTCTCGTTTCTGATTCGCTCCGCCTTTTCGTGTTGGGTGAAGCTGACGCCGGGGTTCTTTGATCTAGGTACTGGGGTCAGAATTGTTACGGGGCAACTCATCTTGACGAATCCTCAAAATGGCAAAAATCGCTCTCATACTACTGTAAAGTGAGTTGACCCGTGCCTGTTCGGTGCCCTGTTTGACCTATTCTCGCATTGCCTATTCCTCATCGACACGCGCACACGCGTTTGGTTCGGTCGGCCACCCTCGCTCTGGTTTTGGATGATGGGATTATACAGGACAATTCCACCGATATCATTCCGATGGCTTTTTTAAACAAGTTCTGTAAGTTTTCAGGCCCGTCGGTATTCCGGTTTCCTTGACGATGGATTCAACGTTCGTCCGGGTCTTGGTCTTCTACTCCCGAGAAGGCGTTATGTTGTACATGTGTGAATCTATGCATGCACACACGCGCACCTTTTCTGCGAGGGGTTGAAAATGTATTGGACTGACGCGATTTTATTTACGTTCTAGCGACTGGTGGATTGCCAGAGATCAACCTTGGCAATGTGGGTCTGGCCCGCACACTTTGTTTGTTTGGATCCGTTTTGCATTTCATTGCTGACTTGGGACCGGTGGGGCAGATTTGCAGCGAGGGGAGCAACGGTACTTTCCCAGGGACATCCTTAGTGAACTGCACGGGGATCGCTAGGGAAATCAAAGCTTGTCAAGCCAAGGGGAAATTGGTTACGCTTAGTCTGGGTGGGTCTGTCGGGTCCGTGTCGTTCAGCGGAGACGATCAAGCGCAAGCTTTCGCCGATACAATTTGGAACCTGTTCCTTGGGGGATCTTCGAAAACGAGACCGTTCGGAAGTGCTGTTTTGGATGGGTGAGTTTGTGGAGTTCTTGAATGTTGCTGATTTTGATCCGAGAAAATGTTTACAGGCTCGATCTGGATGTCGAATCCGGGACGCCGACGGGGTACGAGACTTTTGTAAATAGGATCCGTTCCCACGCATCAGGCACGAAGAAAAAAAAGTGAGTGCGGATTGTGCCTGTCTCGGACGATCGAATCGCGGTGGAATGGGTCCTTCATTCTACGGTGATCGATGCAATTCTCTAGCGAGTACATCCACCGCGTACAGCGGGACCCGCTTAGTTTTCCGGCTTTTGTTTACGGTTCGATCGTAGTGGGGTTTGGCGCCTTGGCATCGCGGCGTTGGCCGGTTCACGAGTTGGCCTCGGCAACTTGGCAACTTGCTTGGTACCATGATGGTGGGAACGAGCTAATTGTGCCCAAGAGACCTGGCTCCGGCAACGTGCGTCATGCCAGGATGTTGACCCCTCACACTACTATTGAGAGCTAGACAAGAAATTGGGACTGCGTCCGCTGGAAAACGGTCTATTGAAATGGAAACATTGATCTTTCGCAGCTGACGCCTGTTTTGACGCTTTGGTAGATATTACATCACGGCTGCCCCACAATGCGTGTACCCGGATGGAACGCTGGGGGGAGTTTTGAACACGACCTGGTTGGATGCTGTTTTCGTTCAGTTCTGTGAGTGCAAGCTTTTTATCCCCCTCAGTCCAGGTCGACTTACGGGAACAGATAACAATCCTTGCGGCCTCCAGAATTACAACTCATCGGTGGGTCTCTGGTGCTGCGGAGCGTAACGAATTCATTCATTTAGTGATCTTCTGTTTCTGTAGTACTGGAACTTTGGCATCTGGTATACACACATGGGCGTCATTTCAGACTGTTTGCCGGGAAGTGCTGACCGCGGCGATTATGAACGTTTCAGGGATCACTGGGCACGTAACGTCAGCCCCAACAAGAATGTCAAAGTTTATATCGGTGCGCCTGGTGCGAACGACACCGCTAGCATCGGATATGTGCCAATCTCGAAGCTCAAGTCTGTGGCGGTAAAGATGCGGAAGAGCTACCCGTCCTTTGGTGGAGTGGTTCTGTGGGACGCATCGTCAGCGTACGGTGAGGAATGATTTCTCATGACGTGGTGTCGTCATGTGATACGGGAGGGACGCGTCGCCCCCCCGTGTCCATTTTTAAACTTGTTGCGAAGACGGAAGCTGATCGTGGCAGAATCTGCTGTTTTTATCCGGCGCAGTGAATGGGAGATACGAGCTTGGGATCAAGAATGCGCTCAGGGCCGCAGGCGGGGCTGGGTTCAAGTATCCGGGGTGCTCGGCGCCGGCATACACGCCAGGACAGGCGTACACGGGTGGTGAACGCGTTTCTCACGACGGGTGAGTTGTGTGCGGGATCGGTCGGAGAGTGGTTGACATTGGGGCAGGTACATGTGGCAAGCAAAGTGGTGGACAGACGAGGTGCCAATTCACGACCCTCTGTGTGAATGGAACGCGGGTCGGTGTCGGATTGTTGA
>Ga0307513_10007671_pt1 | contig 13936 bp, 11 predicted proteins | sample 15_EM_MG_FD_202174 | JGI IMG/M metagenome (GOLD analysis project Ga0307513, IMG submission 202174) | Populus trichocarpa ectomycorrhiza microbial communities from riparian zone in the Pacific Northwest, United States - 15_EM | ecosystem: Host-associated > Plants > Roots > Unclassified | place... | reverse complement strand
CGATGAGTTCTTCGAGCCGGTGGCGGCCGCGCCGGGCTCCGCTCAGCATGACGCGATGATCCTGGCTGTGGATCACACGTCGAATATCGTCCACCCGCAGAACCTGGATCGTTGGGCCGACTTCTACTCGTCCAGCTTCGGTTTCGTCCAGAAGCAGTACCTGGACGTCAAGGGCCAGCACACCGGCATGCGGGCAAGGTCGATGGTGGCGCCATGCGGCAAGCTGTCGATTCCGATCGCCGCCAGTGCCTACGACACCGACGGCGTGCTCAATCAGAACGACGAGTTCATTCGCGACTACGGCGGGGAGGGCATCCAGCACATCGCGCTGCTGAGCGCGGATCTGGTTCAGACCATAGCCGCGTTCGAGAACGCCGGCATCCGGTTCATGGATGCGCCCGCTCACGCCTACTACGAAGGGCTGGACCGTCGCATCCCGGGCCACGGCCTGCCGGTGGCGGATCTCGAGCGCCGCGGGTTGCTGGTCGACGGGACGTCGGGCGGACGCCTGCTGTTGCAACGATTCACGCAGCGCCAGATCGGACCGGTGTTTTTCGAAGTGATCGAGCGCCGCGGCGAGGATGGCTTTGGCGAAGGCAACTTCAAGGCACTCTTCGAAGCACAGGAGAAGGACCAGGCTCGCCGCGGGTCATTGAAAGCAACGGAAGAAAAGGCAGCTTGACCTTCGCGCCGCCGGCGGGCCCTGCATCTCGCCCGCCTCCGTTGGTAGTGCATCCGCGCGTGCGGCGGTTCGCGGCCTTCTTGCTGGCCAGCGCGGCAAGATGCCGCGCGCGGCGTCGTGAGCGATACCGCGAACGTATGGCACACGCTCCGAATATCGTATTTCCGCCGCGCGCGGCCCGCGGCTAGCATCGTCGATCCGCGGCTGCCGCCCCCGCGCCCGGGCGACATCCAGGAGACAACATGACCCCACTTTCCACGACCGGCGCCGCGCCGCACCCGCGCCGGCGCGCGCTGCTGTTCGCCGCTGTGGCGCTCGCGGCGGGCCCTGCGGCGCACGCTGCGGATGCCTACCCGACCCGCCTGGTCACCATCGTCGTGCCGACGCCCGCCGGCGGCCCGATCGACCGCGTCGCTCGCGCGTATGCGCAGGCCCTGCAGAGCGAACTCGGCCAGGCCGTCATCGTCGAGAACAAGGTCGGCGGTTCGGGCAAGGTCGGCATGCAGGGCGCGCTGCGCGCGCCGCGCGACGGCTACACGCTGATCGCGCTGTCGCCGTCGATCGCGTCGGTGAACCCGGTGGTCGACAAGGCGGTCGGTTACGACGTGCTGAAGGACCTGCAGCCGCTGGGCATCGCGGTGCGCAGCCACGGCGTCATCGCCGCGCGCGCCGGCGCGCCGTTCCGGACGCTGGCCGAGATGGTCGCGTACGCGCGGGCGAACCCCGGCAAGCTCACCTACGCGTCGTTCGGCAACGGCACCAGCCTGCACCTGTTCAGCGAGGAACTCGCGCAGCGCCTGGGCATCCGGCTGCTGCACATCCCGTACAAGGGCGAGGCCACGGCGCTGAACGCCGTGGTGGCTGGCGAAGTGGACCTGATGATGTACGCGACCGCATCCGTCGTGCCCTTCGTCGCGACCAAGCGCGTGGTCGCGCTCGCGACGACCGGCGGCCGCTGGAAAGCGCTGCCCGACGTGCCCGCCGCGGCGGAGGCCGGCGTGCCCGAGATCCGCGACCTGTCGTACCAGTCGTGGGTCGGCTTCGAACTGCCGGCCGGCGCGCCGGCCGCTGTCGCCGAGCGGCTTGCGCAGGCGCTGCGCGCCGCGAGTGCGCGGCCCGAGCTGCGGCGCACGCTCGAGGCCGACGGCTTCGAGCTCGCGGCGATGGATGCCGACGAGACGCGGCGCACGATCGCCGCCGAGCTCGAACGCAACCGGCGCGTCGTGGCGCAGGCGGGCATCACGATCGAATGACGCCGGCGGCACGCGCCGCGACGAGAATCGACGCATGCGACTCGCAATCTCGGCACGGCTGCAGTTGGCCATCCTCGGGGTCGCGGCCCTTGCCGTCGCGCTGGTCGCCGGGGCCTCGCGCTGGAACCTGGAGCGTGCCTTCCTGGGCTACCTGGACCAGCTCGCCGTGCAGCAGTTCGAGCTCGTGCTGCCGCGGCTCGAGCAGGCCTACGCGGCGCACGGCGACTGGCGCTTCCTGCTCGACGAGCGGCGGCTCTGGTTCAAGGTCCTGCGCGGCGACACCGGGCCCGACGACGACACGAGGCGCAGCTTCGACACCGCGCTCGACGCCACCGGCGGCTTGTCGCGGCTCGGGCTGCTGGACGCCGGCGAGGCCTGGGTCGTCGGCCATCGGGGCCTGCAGCCGCCGCTGAAGCGAGCGCCGGTCGTCGTGCGCGGGCAGACGGTGGGCTGGCTCGTGCTGGCGCCCTTCAACGGCGTGGCCGACGAAGGCAGCCGGCGCTTCATGCAGGCGCAGTGGAACACCACCGCCGTGGCCGCGCTGCTGGCGGTGTGCCTCGCCGCCGCAACCGGCTGGTGGCTCACGCGGCAGTTGCTGGCGCCGGTGAGGGCCGTGGCGCAGGCCGCACGACGCCTGTCGGCCGGCCGCTACGGCGTTCGGCTCGACGTGCGCAGCGACGACGGCCTCGGCCGCCTGGCGCAGGACTTCAACACCCTGGCCGCCACGCTGCAGCGCAACGAGTCGCTGCGCCGCGAGTTCTTCGCCGACATCTCGCACGACCTGCGCACGCCGCTGGCGGTGCTGACCGGCGAGCTCGACGCGCTGGAAGACGGCGTGCGGCCGCTGAACCTGGCGGCCGTGCGCTCGCTGCAGGCCGAAGCGCGCTGCCTGCAGGAACTGGTCGAACGGCTGCACGAGCTGGCGCTGTCCGATGCCGGCTCGCTCGCCTACCGGATGGACGACGTCGACCTTGCCGGGCTCGTCGCACGGGCCGTCGACGCGCATCGCGGCGCACTCGAAGAAAAAGGCCTGGGCGTCAGCGTGACGCTGCCGCGCGAGACGGCCACGGTCCGCGGCGACGCGCCGCGGCTGCATCAACTGCTGAGCAACCTGCTGCACAACAGCGGCCGCTACACCGACGCGCCGGGCCACGTGCGCGTTGAGCTGCGTTGCGACGCGCGCCGCTGCAGCGTCGAAGTGGAGGACAGCGCACCCGGCGTGCCGGCCGAGCACTTCGACCGCCTGTTCGAACGGTTCTTCCGCGTCGACGGGTCGCGCAACCGCGCCACCGCGGGCGCCGGCCTCGGCCTGGCCATCGCCCGGAACATCGCGCAGGCGCACGGCGCGTCCGTCGGCGCGCGGCCAAGCGCTTTAGGCGGCCTGTCGATCCGCATCGATTTCCCGCGTGCTGCCGCACCGTGAGCCGGCCATGGTGAAGACGATCGTCATCGTCGAGGACGAAGCCAAGCTCGCGCGGCTGCTGGCCGACTACCTGGACGCCGCAGGCTACGCGACGAAACCCTTTGCCGATGCCGAATCGGCGCTCGCCTGCGTCGGCTCGGCGCCGCCGGCGCTGGTGCTGCTGGACCTGATGCTGCCGGGCATGGACGGCATCGCGGCCTGCCGGCGGCTGCGCAGCTTCTACACCGGCCCCGTCATCATGCTGACCGCCCGCGTCGAAGAGCTGGACCGGCTGCTGGGCCTGGATGCCGGGGCCGACGACTACCTCTGCAAGCCTGTCAGCCCGCGCGAGGTGGTGGCGCGGGTGCGAGCGCAGCTTCGGCGCACCGAGTGGGATGCCGCCGCTGGACAGCCGCGCCCGCAGCTGGCGCTGAACCCGGCCGCCCATCGGCTTCACTACCGGGGCCGCACGCTCGACCTGACGCCGGCGGAGTACCGCCTGCTCGGTGCGCTGATGGAGCACCCGGGACGCATCTACCCGCGCCAGCAGCTCCTGGACCGGCTGCACGCGGACGGCCGCGACGTGAACGACCGCGCGATCGACAGCCACATCCGCAACCTGCGCCGCAAGCTGGACGCCCTTACGTCCGGCGTCGACCCGATCCGCTCGGTCTACGGCGTCGGCTACGCCTTCGAGTGGCCCGCCGAGCCGCGCTCATAGTTCGTCCACATTCGCGGTGCAGAGTCACCCGCGGACTCTTGCGTACCGAAGATGACCATCGATCTCTCCGTCAACGGCAAGGCGCTGCGCTATGACGACGCCGACGACCAACCCCTGCTGTGGTACCTGCGCGACGAGCTGGGCCTGGTCGGCACGCGCTATGGGTGCGGGATGGGCCTGTGCGGCGCCTGCACCGTGATGGTCGACGGCCAGGCCGTGCGCTCGTGCACCGTGCCGATGTCGTCGACGGGCGGCAAGCGCGTGACCACGATCGAAGGTCTTGCCTCGGGCAAGCTGCATCCGCTGCAGCAGGCCTGGATCGCGAATGCAGTCCCGCAGTGCGGCTACTGCCAGTCCGGCCAGATCATGCAGGCGGCGGCCTTGCTCGCGGCCCACCCGGCGCCCAGCGGCGAAGACATAGCCGCGGCGATGAGCGGCAACCTCTGCCGCTGCGGAACCTACCCGCGCATCCGGGCGGCGATCCAGCAGGCCGCGGCCGCCATGGCCGGCGCCAAGCCATGACGGCGGCACCGTCGCTGACGCGCAGGGGCTTCGTGTTCGGCGTCAGCGCCGGCGTCGGCGGCCTGGTGTTGCGCGCCCGCGGCGCCCCGGCTGCGGACGAGCGGCCGACAGCGGAGGTCACCGCCTGGATCGTCATCGCGCCCGACGACCGCATCACGATCCGCGTCGCGCGCAGCGAGTTCGGCCAGGGCGTGATGACCGCGCTGCCGATGCTGGTGGCCGAGGAGCTGGAATGCGACTGGTCCAAGGTCCGCGCCGAGTACGCCCCGGTCGCCGAGCAGGTGGCGCGCGGGCGGCCCTGGGGCAGCATGGTCACGACCGACAGCGTCTCCGTGCGGACCTCGCACGAGTATCTGCGCAAGGCCGGGGCGCAGGCGCGCACCATGCTCATCGGCGCCGCGGCGGCGCGCTGGGTGTGCCCGGCCGGCGAGTGCAGCGCGCGCGACGGCGTCGTCACGCACGGCCCCAGCGGGCGCCGGCTTCGCTTCGGCGAGCTCGCCGCCGCCGCCGCCGAGCGGCCGGTGCCTGCGGACGTGCCGCTCAAGGGCCCCGCCGAGTGGCGGCTGCTCGGCCGGTCGGTCCCGCTGCTGGGGATCGAGGCCAAGGTCACCGGGCAGCCGATCTACGCCATCGACGTGCGGCTGCCCGGCATGCTGTACGCCGCGGTCCGGGGCTGCCCGGCGATCGGCGGCAAGCTGAAGTCGTTCGATGCATCGAAAGTGAGTGGCATGCCGGGCGTGCGCCGCGTGCTGGCGGTCGGCGACGACGCCGTGGCCGTCGTCGCAGACCGCTGGTGGCGAGCCAAGACGGCGCTCGACGCGCTGCCCATCGACTGGGACGAGACGGCGCGCGAGGACGTGTCGACCGAGGCCGTCGTCCGCGCGCTGACGAGCGGCCTGCAGGCCACCGACGCCATGCTCGGCCACCGGGCGGGCGACCCCGACGCCGGCATCGCCGCTGCCGCGACGCGCATCACGGCCGACTACCAGGTGCCCTACCTCGCGCATGCCACGCTCGAGCCCCAGACCTGCACCGCCTGGGTGACGCCGGATCGCGCCGAGGTCTGGGCGCCGACGCAGAGCGGCGAAGGCACGTTGGCCGCCGTGGCGGCGCTGCTGCAGCGGCCGCCGGAGCGGATCATCGTCCACAAGTGCCACGCAGGCGGCGGCTTCGGCCGCCGCGGCCTGTCGCAGGACTGGGCTCGCCAGGCCGTGCAGATCGCGCGCGAAGTCGGGCAGCCGGTCAAGATGCTGTGGTCGCGCGAGCAAGACATGACGCACGACCACTATCGCCCGCTGGCCGTCGCGCGCCAGAGCGCCGGGCTCGACGCGCAGGGGCGCATCGTCGGCTGGAAGGTCCGCGTCTGCGGCGCCTCCATCCTCGCGCAACTGGCGCCGCAGTTCCTGCGCGGCGGCCAGGACCTCAGCCTGATGAACGGGTTCCGGCAACCCGACCTGTCCTACGACGTGCCCTTCGAAGTGAGCGGCATCACACGCGATGCGGGGCTGCCGGTCGGTTTCTGGCGCGCCGTGAACTACTCGCAGAACTGTTTCTTCCGCGAAGCGTTCCTCGACGAGCTGGCGCAGGCGGCCGGCAAGGACCCGGTGGCGTTTCGGCGCCCGTTGCTCGCGAAGGCGCCGCGCGCGCTTCGCGTGCTGGACGAAACGGCGAAGCGGGCCGGCTGGGGGCGTGCCGCCGGGGGCGTACGCCAGGGCATCGCCATCGCCGAGTTCGCCGATTCGATCTGCGGCCAGGTCGTCGAGCTCTCCGTCGCGGGCGACGGCGGCATCAAGGTTCACCGCGTCGTTTGCGTGCTCGACTGCGGACACGTCGTCCACCCCGATACCGTGGCGGCGCAGATGGAAGGCGCCGTGATCCAGGCGCTGGGCGCGGTGCTGACAGGCGAGATCACGGTGGCGCGCGGCCGCGTGGCGCAGACCAACTTCCACGACTATCCGCTGCTTCGCATGCACGAGACGCCGGTGATCGAGACCACCATCCTGCCGCCCTTCGATTCGCAGGCGCGGTGGGGCGGCGTCGGAGAGACCGGCGTGCCGCCGCTGGCGCCGGCCTTCGTCAACGCCATCCATGCCGCCACGGGGCAACGCATCCGGACGCTGCCGATGAAGCACCACAGGCTGCGCCCCAAGACGGCCTGAGAGCGGGACACTGCGCGGCGAGCGTCGCTTCGGGCACGGTACGATCAGCCCGCCGAGACGTAGCGCGCTGCCGGCACTTTGTTCTCGCAGCGGCTCGACCCTGAAGAGAGTGAGTTTGGAGCCGAGGGATGGAGATCGAAGACCTCAACCTCTTCGTGCGGCTGGCCCAGGTGGGCTCCATGACGAAGGCCGCGCGCCAGATGGACCAGACGCCGGCGGCGGTCAGCGCGCGCGTCAAGCGCATCGAAGCAAGCCTCGGCGTTCGTCTCTTCGAGCGGACCACGCGGACGCTGCGCCTCACGGCCGAGGGCGAGAGGTTCCGCAGGACGTGCGAGGCCACGCTCGACGCGTGGACACAGGGCCAGAGCGAGCTGGTCGGCGACCCAAACGATCTGGCGGGGAAGGTGCATCTCGCCGCGCCGGCGGACACGAGCCAGCAGTTTCTGGCGCCGTGGCTGGCAGCGTTCTCGATCGGACACCCGCGACTGGAGATCCATATCCATGCGGGCGATCGCATGCACGATTTGCCACGGGAGGCTGTCGACATTGCCATCCGGTACGGCGAGCTCGCCGATTCGACTATGGTCCAGCGCCTGCTGGTCAGGAGTGAACGAATTCTGGTCGCGTCCCCGGCCTATGTCGGGCGCTTCGGCGCGCCGGCTGCGCCAGGAGATTTGATGGGCCGCCGGTGCCTCGCATGGATGTCGCGCGACCAGCCCAAGGTGCATTGGAGCTTCCGATCTCCTGCGGGCGCAGAGGAGTCCGTGCTCGTTCGGTCGGCCTTGTCCGGCGACAGCATGCTGGTTCGCCAGTGGGCCATCGCGGGCGAGGGCATCGCCTACAAGGCCCGCGTCGATGTCGCTGCCGACCTTGCGGCCCAGCGGCTGGTGCAGCTGTTGCCGACGTTCACCGGCGAGCCGGTCCCGATTCACGCGTTGATGCCAAGCGGGAGGTTCATGCCTGCGCGAGTGCGAGCGCTGCTGAGCCTTCTGGCCGAGCGGTTCGGGACGCTTGGATAGAGCCAGTACTGCGTTTCACCAAAACGTTGACATGAAATCGTGGGTCGGCCGTCATGGCGACGATTGTGCCGCAGGGCCTGGAGAGTCTCTCCAATCACGGCGCCGTGCACGTGAAGCTCGCCGCCGCGTTGACGTCGCCGCTGCCGTTGTACCGCGGGTACCTGGGCGATTCGCAAACCGGCATCGTGCGCGCTGTAGAACCCACGGCGAACTTGTAGGTCAGCTGATCCGGAGCCTTGTTGCTCTCCACCCAGTCGATGATGGCGCTGAGCCAGTCGATCTCGGTCAAGTTGCCGCCAGCGCCGTGCGTGGACGCGGGCACGACGAACAGGCGGGCGTTGGCACGCGGGTCGGACAAGCCGAACGCCTTGGCCGAGTTCGTCATGGTGGTGAAATTGCGCACGTGGTCATTGACCGACATCAGCGGATCGGCAGCGTCGTGCCACGACAGCAGCTTTCGGCCCGAGGCAACGAAAGCGGCAATCGCGTTCTTGTCGTGGTCGGCCCCGAGGCGTTGCAGGCCCGCGCTGAAGATGTAGTAATGACGGTTGATGTCGAGAATGGCCAGGTTGGGGGCAGGCGTTGTCGCCGGGGGAGGGGCACCGAACCACAAAGGATCGTTGGTGCCCAGGAATGCAAAGCCACCACCCAGGCCGCCGTAGCTGGGCACGCCCAAGGCCGGGACACCGGGAATGACTGACGCGGGCGCGAAGTTGGTCCAGTTGTACTTGCTGTAGGCGGTGGCGCCGGTGCTCAATGTCACGTCGCCGAGCAGCCCTGCCAATGTGGGTACCTGTGCCGCCGACAAGCAAAGGGCCGGGTCGGCGTTCGCACCCGGCTGGCCGCACTGAAGCGATGCGGCGGTGACGTTGCAGGCGCCCGGCTGGGCCAGGTAGCTGTCGGCGAGCCCATCGTTGGCGTCGCAAGCCGCCACTGCTGCCATGTAGGCGGCGGCATACTGCACCGGCGCTATCTCCGCAGCGGAGCCGGCCCTGGCGGCGGTATTCAACATGCCGGTGACGGCGCCGCCCATGTCCATGGTTTCGCAGCCGGCCACGATGCCATCGTACTCAGCGGGCCAGCGTTGCGCGGCAACGTAGGCGTTGCGCCCGCCGTTGGAGCAGCCGTTGAAGTAGGTCCAGGTCGGGGCCTTCCCGTGGAACGCCTTGGCCACGGCCTTTGCGAAGGTCACCGTGGTGCCGAGCGCCCGATAGGCGTAGTCCTCCGCGGAGGCTCGCGCGTCTGCGGATCCCGAGATCCACACCGCCGGCGCGGCCTGCGCAGGCACCGATGCCCGGTTGCCACCGTTCGAAGCCGCATAGGCAGCGGCCTTCTGCCCAACGGACGGATGTACGGCCGTTACCGCGCCGCCGCTGACCGTGAGCGCCGAAGCCAGGCGGCCATCGAAGCCGCCGCCGCCTTGCTGATAGAGCCGCCCCGACCAGTTGTCAGGCACGACGACTTCGATATCGAGGAAGGGTGCTCGCGTGCCCAACACCTGGCACATGCCAGCCGGGTTGACGCTGCCGTTAGCTTCGATTCGCTTGGTGTCGGTGATCGTGACGCCAGCCACGACCTGGCCCTTCAGACTCGAGCACGTGGCGGACAACGCGACGAGCGGGTCCGGCGCGACATCATCGTCCCCCGCGCAAGCCACGATGCACAGGGCCGAAAACGCCACACCGAACCTCTTCAACAGGTCAATGCCATCCCGCGACCCGACTCTGATCTTCATGCTACTTCCTTGTTTGTGAGACATGCCTTCGGCCCGCGGCTGGGTCAGCACGGTGAGTAATATTGACCGACCGGTCGTTCGAAAGAGTTGAGCAATCGTGGTGAAGTTGCTCGACACATTGAAGTCGTGCAAACCCTAGATCGTTGCGTTGTGTTCCGCTCCTGGCAGGAGGAGCGCGGCGACTTCGGTGGGGCCAGCGGCGCGCGCGGCTGAAGCCCTCGCAGCTAGAATCACCTACACCACCTGGGACCACCCGCCATGCCGCGTTCGAGAGCCGCCAAGTACCTGGACCAGCGGGAGGCGATCCTTTCCAACGCCGCCGGACTGTTTGCCCATCGAGGCTATCTTGGCACCTCGATGAATGACGTGGCTGAGGCCTGCGGCCTGTCGAAGGCGACGCTGTACCACTACTACCGCGACAAGGACGAGATGCTTGTCAGCATCGCGGACGAACATGTTTCGCGCCTGGTGGAACTGGTGCGGTCCGTGGAAAAGGACGAATCGGTGGCGCCGGAGCAGCGCCTCGAAACCCTCATCACCCGTTTCCTGATCGTGTATGCGGATGCACAGAACTCGCACCGCGTCCTGACGGAGGATGTCAAGTTTCTGGAGGCGCGCGATCGGGAGCGGATCCTGAACAAGGAGCGTGCGGTGGTGCGGGGATTCGCCGACGCCATTGCGATCCATCAGCCCCAGTTGCGGGATGCCAGTCTCGACAAACCCGTGGCCATGCTGCTGTTCGGGATGCTGAACTGGATGTTCACGTGGCTCAAGCCCGATGGGCGACTGACGCACGCATCGATCGCGCCGATCGTCTGCAACTTGTTCTTCAACGGCCTCGCCGGGGCGGCGGCTCCTGCGATTGCCGCGAAGAAGCCCGCTCGAAAGCGCAGCGCGTCGGCGGCTTGACCGCTGCCCGCGCGTTCGCTTCGTCGGGCCACGACGAATCGGTCTGACGCGACTGACATGAGGGGCCGTGCCGTCCTCAACGGCCACGGCCGCTGAGTCGCGCTCGGGCCAATCAGGGTTTCCTGGGGGTCCCCTCGACTTGCTTCAAAAGCATTCAGGGTTTAAAATCTACCGACCGGTCGGTCAAGTGTGTACCGATCCACGGCAACGCGAACAGCCCCTTCTGACCATCGATCACGCGCGCAAGACCAGCGCGCCCGCGCGGTCTGAACCCTGCGCCCGATCCCCGAGGAGATTTCCGCATGCCCGTCAACCACCCCGCCGCGGGCGATCTCGAACCGATCGAGCGTGCCAGCCGCGACGAGATCACCGCGCTGCAGCTGCGGCGCCTGAGAGCGACGCTGGCGCGCGTCTACGAGAGCGTGCCGCACTACCGCCGGGCCTTCGACGCCAGGGGGCTGCACCCGGACGACCTGAAGTCGTTGTCCGACCTGGCCAGGTTCCCGTTCACGACCAAGAAGGACATGCGCGACAACTACCCGTTCGGCCTGTTGGCGGTCGCGCGGGAGAAGGTGGCGCGCATCCATGCGTCGTCGGGAACCACCGGCAAGCCGACGGTCGTCGGCTACACCCGCAACGACATCGACACCTGGGCCGATCTCGTGGCGCGCTCGATCCGCGCCGCCGGCGGGCGGCCGGGCGACATCCTGCACAACGCCTACGGCTATGGCCTGTTCACCGGCGGCCTCGGCGCGCACTACGGTGCCGAGCGTGCCGGCTGCACCGTGATCCCGATGTCCGGCGGCCAGACCGAGAAGCAGGTCCAGCTGATCCAGGACTTCCGGCCCGACATCATCATGGCCACGCCGAGCTACATGCAAGTGATCATCGAGGAGTTCGCGCGCCAGGGCATCGAGCCCAGCACGATGAGCATCAAGGTCGGCATCTTCGGCGCCGAGCCGTGGACCGAGACGATGCGCCGCGAGATCGAGACCCAGGCCGGCATCGACGCGGTCGACATCTATGGCCTGTCCGAGGTGATGGGTCCCGGCGTGGCCAGCGAGTGCATCGAAAGCAAGGACGGCCCGGTGATCTGGGAGGACCACTTCTACCCGGAGATCATCGATCCGGAGACCGGTGAAGTCCTTCCCGACGGCCATGAGGGCGAACTTGTCTTCACGTCGCTGACCAAGGAAGCGTTGCCGATCATTCGCTATCGCACGCGCGACTTGACCCGGCTGCTGCCGCCCACGGCACGCAGCTTCCGCCGCATCGGCAAGATCGTCGGCCGCAGCGACGACATGCTGATCATCCGCGGCGTCAATCTGTTCCCGACGCAGATCGAGGAACTGGTGCTGCAGCACGAGCAGCTGTCGGGGCAGTACCAGATCGTGGTGACTCGCGAGGGCCATCTCGACGAGGTCGAAGTGCGCTGCGAACTGCGGCCAAGTGCCAGCGACGCCAATGCCGATGAGGCCGCAGCCTGGGTGCGGGGGCGCATCAAGACGCTGGTGGGCGTCAGCACGAAGGTCGTCGTCGGGCCGCCTGACAGCATCGAGCGCACGTTGGTCGGCAAAGCCAGGCGCGTGATCGACAAGCGCTGCCAATAGGCGGCGACCCGCACCCCACACGACTCAACCAAGGACCGAAACATGTACACCCAAGCGATGGACACGGCTGGGCAGGACGCCGACAAACCCAGGGCCGTGCGCTCAGCCGAAGAGGCGCTGCTGGAGCAGCGCTTCGATGCGCACATCGATGCCGGTGACTTCATCGAGGCCAAGGACTGGATGCCCGACCACTACCGCAAGACGCTGGTGCGCCAGATCAGCCAGCACGCGCACAGCGAGATCGTCGGCATGCTGCCGGAGGCCAACTGGATCAGCCGCGCGCCGACCCTGAAGCGCAAGACGATCCTGCTGGCGAAGGTCCAGGATGAAGCCGGCCACGGGCTGTACTTGTACTCGGCCGCCGAGACACTGGGCGTCGGCCGCGACCAGTTGCTGGATGCGCTGCACACCGGCCGTGCCAAGTACAGCTCGATCTTCAACTACCCGACGCTGACCTGGGCCGACATGGGCACGATCGGCTGGCTGGTCGATGGCGCGGCGATCATGAACCAGGTCCCGATCTGCCGCTGCTCGTACGCGCCCTATGCCCGCGCCATGATCCGCATCTGCCGGGAGGAGAGCTTCCACCAGCGCCAGGGCTTCGACGCGCTGCTGACGATGATGCAAAAGGGCACCGAAGCGCAGAAAGCGATGGTGCAGGACGCGGTGAACCGGTGGTGGTGGCCTTCCATCATGATGTTCGGCCCGCCGGACGAGCAATCACCGAATTCGGCGCAGAGCATGCGCTGGGGCATCAAGCGCGTCAGCAACGACGAGCTGCGTGCCAAGTTCATCGACGCCACGATCGAGCAGGCCAAGGTGCTTGGCGTCAGCTTGCCCGACCCGGATCTGAAGTGGAACGAGCAGCGTCAGCACCACGACCACGGGGCGATCGACTGGAGCGAGTTCTGGCGCGTCGTCGGTGGCGATGGCCCGATGAACCGCGAACGCCTGGGCGCCCGCGTCAAAGCCTGGAATGACGGCGCCTGGGTGCGTGAAGCCGCAATGGCCCACGCGGCCAAGCGCGAGCCGACCCCGATGGCTGCCTGAGCTCGTGACGGGCGAATCCACCATGAGCACTCCCAATCCACCCCATGCCGACTGGCCCCTGTGGGAAGTCTTCGTGCGCAGCCGGTCGGGCCTCGACCACAAGCACTGCGGAAGCCTGCACGCCGCGGATTCGAAGCTGGCCATCCAGATGGCGCGCGACGTCTACACCCGGCGCCAGGAAGGCAGCAGCGTCTGGGTCGTTCGCTCAGACCAGATCGTGGCCAGCGACCCCGGCGACAAGGACATGTACCTCGACCCGATGGAGGACAAGATCTACCGGCATCCCACGTTCTACCAGCTGCCGGGTTCGGTAGACCACATGTGAGATATGTGAGAGCGACATGCAAAGTTCGATTCAACTGAAACCCAATCCACAAGTGCAGCAAGTGCAGTACCTGCTGCGCATCGGCGACTCCTGCCTGTTCCTGTCGCAGCGGCTCTGCGAATGGTGCGGCCACGCACCGATGCTCGAGGAGGACATCGCGATGGCCAACATGGCCCTGGACCTGCTCGGCCAGGCGCGCGCGGTGTTCACGCGCGCCGGCCAACTCAGCGGGCAGGGTTTCGACGAAGACCAGCTCGCCTTGCTTCGGGACGAGCGCGACTACGTGAATCCGACGCTGTTCGAACTGCCGCGCGGCGACTTCGCATTCACCGTGCTGCGCAACGCAATGGCGTCGACATTGATGAAGCTGCTGTGGGAGCGGCTGCGCGAATCGAATGATGCCGAACTGTCGGCCATCGCCGGCAAGGCCATCAAGGAGGCGCGATACCACCAGGTGCATGCCGCCGACTGGGTCGTGCGCCTGGGCGACGGCACGGTCGAGTCACGCAGACGTTGTGAAGAGGCGCTTGCGCAACTGTGGCTCTACAC
>Ga0307513_10007670_pt1 | contig 13937 bp, 18 predicted proteins | sample 15_EM_MG_FD_202174 | JGI IMG/M metagenome (GOLD analysis project Ga0307513, IMG submission 202174) | Populus trichocarpa ectomycorrhiza microbial communities from riparian zone in the Pacific Northwest, United States - 15_EM | ecosystem: Host-associated > Plants > Roots > Unclassified | place... | reverse complement strand
CTATCTTTACACGGGGTTGGCTTTTTTTACTTGCTAAAGATGGCTAACTGTAATTAGAATGATGGTAAATGTTTCTTCTTTTCACAGTAATAAATTTCTGAGTCCTTACATCTCTCATTAATTATAACTACCTTACCGGTCATTATGTTCTTTTCTGTACCTGATGAATGATATTATTTCTGAGATTTTTGAACATGTAATGACGCTGAGGTTATGGCTCATTTTGAGAAAAAGATATGGGTGTGTGTATCAGATCCATTTGATGAGGTGAGGATAGCAAAAGCTATCCTTGAGGCGCTTGAAAGGGGTGCACCGAATTTAGTTGAATTGGAATCCCTTTTGCAAAGTGTTTCTGAATGAATTAAGGGAAAGAGGTTCCTTCTTGTCCTTGATGATGTATGGACAGAAAGTCATGGGCAATGGGAACATCTGAAACTATCTCTTAAAGGCGGTGCACCAATTCTAGTGACCACTCGTAAACATTCTGAGTTAACCATGATGGCAACCGAGCACATGATCAACCTTGAGAGAATGTCTGATGAGGTTTGCAGGTCAATATTCAATCAGGTGGCATTCCATAAAAGAAGCAAAGATGAGTGCGAAAGATTGACAGAATCAGTGATAAAATTGCTAACAAGTGCGAAGCGGTGATTCAGAAGAGGATGGAATTCCAAATTTCACCATGATGTTTGCAACATGGTTAGAGGGGGTTAATATGTCCAGCAGTAGCAACACATGCAACAATGGAAAAAGAAAAGAAAGAGAATGTTCTGAGGTTCAAGTTGGGGAAAAAAAAAGTTCTGGAATTGGGTTGCAATTACTGTTACGGTGGGATCAAATGGTTGACAGCATGTCAAACAATAGTGATTCAACATCTATCAATAGAGATAGGTAAAGATGTAGTATTCTTGAGGTTATGACCAAGCTTCACTCAATTGAAGGAGTTTATATTGGTGATGATTTTCATGAGTTTGCTGCTGAGTTTTTAGGTTTGAGAAGGAATAGAAAAATATGGTTAACTATGGGTAATCTTGAAAACAAGATGAAATGGTTGTAGAGAATGCATACATGACGTAAAGCACCTTAAACAGAGAGGTATATATTGATCCCAAATGCATGCTTTCATTTATTTGTTGGTAATATTATTATCTAAATTGTTATGTAATATGTTTTTAAATTTCTTGTCAATTATTTAAATTTGCAAATATCTAAAGATGATATTGAGTAATAAATTCATCTATGTTTGTTCGGGATCCTATTTGTAATTTTAACAATTCACATTATTAGGAGACACTATTTGCATTCAGTTAGGTTATTAGGTTATGGAGCATTAATATTTATTATATTCATGTTATGGATTGTTTATTAATATAGTTAAAAGTTGTAAAGTTATTCGATAATTGTTGAGTATTATGAATTGCGATCGGGAAAAATACTATGTAATATTAATGCCATATGATGTGGACAATGCTTTTAGATTTTACAAAATATGCTTATGAATGCCATTGGTTGACAATGCAAACAAAGGGTTGTGTTTTAATCGACAGAACAATTTTCAATTACAAATTCCACTGCTCAAGAAATCCGATTACAAATCCATTTATAAAAAATTGACGATGCAATCAACAATATAATTGATGTGGATTAACAAGAAGGAAAAGGAAAGAGTATACAAAATGTTAAACATAATAAAAAAAACTAAAAAGAAAGAAATCACAGGATGCAAGAATAGCACGAATCTGAAATGCAAGGATTTGAAATGCAACAAGTCACATGCAACAAGCAACAACCATCTAACTGGTGTAAATTGCAGAGATATGAAAACTTTTTACATGGTGACAAAAATACATTGCAGTAATACTTTTCACATGGTACATTGCGATAGAACCTTTCACAATCTTTCACATGGGTTACAACCTTGCAGAATAATAAATATAAGGGTAGAAAGAAGTGACGAACCAGAATGAAGGGAAAACAAGAAGTAAAAAAAAGAACAAACTGGTCAGAAACGCTTAAAGAACGCAGCAGAGACAGAGAGAAGGAAAAAGGGCAGAATCAGAGGAAAACAGAGGCAACCAAGGGATAAAAACAGGGCCACCACCGCCAACCTTCCTCATCGCCGCCACAACAACCATCTGGCGTCATTGTCGACAACAACAGCACCACCATCAGCGGGGAGAAAACCGTCTGAAACAGGAAAATAACGTAGCAGAGACAGAAAGAAGGAAGAAGAGCAGAATCAGACGAAAAACAGAGGCAACCACGGGATAAAAACAAGGCCACCACCGTCAACCTTCCTCATCGTCGCCATAACAACCGTCTGGAGTCATTGTTGACAACAACAGCACCATCATCAACGGGGAGAAAACTGTCCGAAATAGAAAAAAAGCGTAGCAGAAACAGGGAGAAGGAAGAAGAGCAGGGACAAAGGAAAATCGTCTCTTAGTTCACCACTAGCCTTCGTCGTTGCCACCGCCAACCATACTTCGCCATCGTACAGGGTAGCGTCCTCTCCCCCTTCTCCTTCTTCTTCTGGTGATGCATTTGCCTGTCTCCACTGTTCACAATCTAAACCAACATTTTTTTCGGGTCCGACCCAGTAAAAAAAACAAATAAAAAAAATACTTTCCAAAAACATTTTTTTCCAATATTTTTTCTAGTGTGAAGACGTAGACTGTAATATTTGCGTGGTGTAAAATTAAACAATAAAGTATACCATCAGATATTATGTTTTATTTGAAAAAATAGGGTTTAACATTATTCATTTGTTTATTTATTTAGCATTATACATATGGAAGATGCGCTTTTTAATGCAATATTCAATAAAGATCTTGATGATGATTATGAAAACATAATGGATCGTGTTGTTGATCACATTAATTATCGTGGTGATGATGACAACGGTGGCTCGGGAGAGGATGGTGATGACGGGGGAAATGATGACGACAACAATGATGATGACGACGACGACGACGATAGTGATGATGATGATGATGAATCATTTTGGAAGTGAGATTTTGATATGAAGAAGTTAGTTGTGTGCACAGCTGGGGCAATAAACATGTATTATATTAATTATATGCATAAAGAACCGTGCATGGTTTCATATAATACATGCATGCGTTGGTTAACTGAAGTTTTACGAGGACATTGGAAATGATGTGTCAACATGTTTAGAATGGACACATGAACTTTGTTTAGCCTGTGCAGTGATTTAGAAACAAAGTATGGGTTAAAGCCTTCGAGAAGGATGAGTGTGATTGAAAAAGTGGCTATATTTCTAGATACAATAGCACAAGGAGCACCAAATAGAGAGGTTCAAGAGCGATTTCAACATTCAGGTGAAACTGTTAGTAGATGCATTAAAGAAGTCCTCGCAGCAGTATGTTTGTTTGCAATAGATGTCATAAAACCAAAGGACTTGAATTTTACAAGCACTCCACGAGAAATTGCAATGAATCCAAGATATATGCCTCATTTCAAGGTAAGAAAAAGATTTGTTAATATTGTTATTATTCAAAGAAAAATTGTTTTATGCATGTTAGTAAGTAACGACATCATATTATCAATGGTTTTCATGTAGAATTGTATTGGTGCAATTGATGAAACACATGTGTGAGCTTGCATATCAACTGAAAATCAAATTCCATTTATCAGAAGAAAAGGTGTATCGACTCAAAACATAATGGTTGCTTGTAGTTTTGACATGCAGTTCATGTTTATGTGGGCAGGATGGGAAGGTAGTGCCCACGATACACGTATTTTTCTTGAGGCTATTGAGAATAGAAATATAAAATTTCATAAACCACCAGAAGGTAGTTATACAACAGAACTTGTTATGTAATTATAAGTATAAAAATTTGTTTATTATTTACTAATTACATGACAAATTTGAATGTTGTTTGTAATTACAAGTAAATACTATTTAGTTGATGTTGGATATCCCAATGAGTATGATTATTTAGGTCCATATAAAGGTGAGAGATATCACTTAGAAGATTTTAGGCGTCGTGGACAACCAAGAAATCGGCAAGAAGTTTTTGATCGAGCACACTCATCGCTACGTAATGTCTTAGAACGTTCTTTTGGAGTATGGAAACAAAGGTGAAGGATTTTACAAAACATGCTTGCTTATCCATACAAAACGCAAGTTGAAATTATAATGGCATCAATGGCACTACATAATTATATTAGAAGGAGATCGTATGATGACGTTGCATTTACAAAATTTGATCACAATTCCAGTTATGTTCCTGATGAGATTTTACCTGATGTTGTTCCACACTCTAAAATCAATGGAAACTATAGTCAAGGCAGGATGAATTTCGTACGTGATGAAATTACAGATAGTTTAATGAAACAATAAAAAATATTTTATATAAAGTATTGTTTGTTTTATGATGTAATAGCAGAAATTAAATCTACAATATTTCAACTAAAAAACATCAATATTAATATATGTCTTTTATAGTTATTTTATTACCTCAATTTGAAAAGTTTGCCTGTTTGAAATTATAGCAGCGGTGGCGGTTCATAGTGCTTTTCATGGTTGTCAAACTTGCGAGTTGACTCGTAAAATCATACGATTTTACGAGTCAACTCAGATATACCGTGTGAAATCGGGTAAAAAACTTGAAAATTAGTAAACTTAGTCAAACTCGGTGAACTCGGTAAACTCGAACCGAGTTTACCGAGTTCGATAGAATTAACAAAAACCATTGAATCTTCTCACTGTTCTCAATCCTCTCCTATCCATCCCGTTAGTCTCACAAAATTCCCCTTTTTCCTTTCCGCTTCCCCCAAATCTCACATTCTCTGATTCTCAAATTCAACCCTAGCAGAAGCAGATCTCACATTCTCTGATTCTCAAATCTTAAACCCAGCAGAAGCCAACGCCTTCCACTCTCTTTCTTTCTCTCAAAACCCCCATTTTTTTCTTTATTTCGTTTGCCTTTGATCTGATTGTCTCCGCCTCTCCGGTCTCCAGTTTCCAGTCTCCACTCTCTCAGCTTTGCTTGCTGGATTCTTTCATTAGTGGCCAGGTTTGGTTGCTGGATTATTTCATTAGTGGCCAGGTTTGCTTGATTCTCTCCTTCTCTATCATGTTTTATATCATTTTTGGGTTATCAATCTTATATTATTTTTGGGTGATTTGGCAGTTAAATAATCTTGAACTTGCTGTTAATCTTGCAATTTGTGCTGAAAATCTTCCTGGTGTTGAAAATCTTCCAGGTAAACACATTATTTTCTGTTAATCTTTTCTTTTTCCCCTCATCCATGGCGACGAAGTGTCTGATATAGAATAAGAGTTGAGTGCCTGTCATATTAACATTTGCTCATTTGCTGAATCATAAGATCTTTTCTCTTTTGTAATTTCGCATGCCTTATTAACTGTGCTGACAAGTCTTGTATGTGTGTATATATTTATTGCCATATTGGGTTTTTGCAATCTATGCATGTTTGTGTCCTAATCTGATAGACGGTACCAAATATGTTGCTTTCAAATGGTTGCTTTCAGTTTCTGGTTGCTACAATGCTGCTACATCATATATAGCTTCAAAACCCATCTTCCTTTTTATTGCAATTCCCACTAGAAGGGCAGAGCATGAAATGAATGCTTAATACTGTCCTGAATTTTGGTATATATATTGATTCTTCAGTCACATGATATCTCATCTTCTTGTTGCACATAGAGTTAAAAGAATTAGTTGAAGAATATTAGGTTAAACAGAGAGAGGTGCCTGCAATGATTTGTCTTTGAAGGTTCTAGAGGAGTGCTCCTCTATTATACAGAAGGTGGGGGTGTCTCTGATGCAAAGGTGTAGTTTTAGAGTTGGTGTTCTTGTAGTATGTGGTAAACTGGAATTTACCTGTTCCCAATTCTTACTTCTCTTATATATCCTGGATAATAACCAGGAGCTTGTTATCCAGGAGCTTGTTTATATTTGTTTATCTTCTGGTGCAAAAGGGGTTATGATCCTAATGGGTAGCAGTAAGACCATTGTTTGGTTTAGGAGGGACTTTCGAATTGAAGATAACCCTGCATTAGCTGCTGCTGCAAGGGATGGTTGTGTTTTCCCTGTATTTATATGTTGGTTTTTTTGTTGTATTTTATTCAATTCTCAGCACTATACATCCTTATGAAGATCAAGGCAATGAGATCATGTTTAGTTTATATGACACACCAATATATTATTTGTTTTAAGTTTGTTAATTTTTAGTTAATAAAATTCTATGGACATAATTGTTGTATTATATTTTAAAGTTATTTAAACTATCTATAAATTTTTATTTGAATCATGTATTTTAAGTGTTTGGACATTTGTATTGTTTATTACTTTATTTCACTTTTACTTACGATTTTATGATTTTACGATTTGAGTTTACGATCCAAGTTTATATTGTATATTCCGTGTCGTGTCAAAAATGTGTTTTTGACAACCTTGGTGCCTTTCACTTAGAAATGCATCAAAATAATATTTTTTTTATTTTGTAAAAATTATTTTTGATACCAACACACGAAAACAATCTAAAAACATAAAAAAAATTATTTTTTTAAAAAAAAATTTCAAAATTTATGAAAACACATTGGACAGCGTTCCCAAACAATTATCAAACACATTATTTTTTACTTACGTAGCGGTGTCTTAACTATTCTTTAAATAGAAATGTAAGGGATGTGACAAATCTTTTGCCAATTTTCACCCATCTCCTCCTTCCCGTAACGTTTCCTTAGAATGGGGCAAATGCTTATGACCATTTCCTGTAGAGGCGATGCCAAAACATAGTCTGGTAGTGCTCTCAACAACGGGCAATTACGAATTGTCAACTGTCGAAGTTGTGGCATAATGGATATTGAAGTTGTGTTGGCATCTTCTTCTCCCACTGATCTCCTTTCAATTCCATCCCACTCTTCTACTTCTTTGAGATTCAAAACCCAAAGTTTTTTTAATTTGGGGAAAGCAGTGACCCTTGCAATTTCTCTTTCATTAACACTTTTTATACCTATAAATCCAACATCCAACCTTCTCACCTTCAACCCGCGTAATTCTAGGCTTTCAAGGTTCGGCAATCTACCCAACGGAGGCAAAACCTTCAGGTTTACACAATAATCGAGTGTAAGCTCCTGTAATCTGGTTAATGTCATCATCCAATTTGGAAAATCCAACCCTCCGTACCTAGATATGGTTAGATATTCCAAGTCTGACGGAGGCTGTAAAGCTTCAATTAAAATGTCGTTCTCCCGGTCGAAGTCGAAATACAATTGCAAACAACGCAGACGCTTCTTATTCTTGAGTTGTGCTTCTGCAGCGTCTCTCGCACCTTCTAAACCTCCTCGTAGATTATATACTCTAAGACTCCCTCCGATGTGATTTAAGTTCTTTAATTCTCTTAGATTAGCTGCTTTACTTTCATCCTCACCACCACCACACACAGCAAACCAATCTAATGTTCGAAGACATGTTATCCTCTCTATTCCCTTTGGCATGAAGGCCACAATTGAACCACAAATCCGGAGATGCCTCAATTTGATAAGTTTTCCAATCGCCTTGGGCAATTCCCAGAGAGACCGACATGTAGTAACGTCTAGGGATTGCAGTTTGCATAAATCACACATGATTTCTGGCAGGGACTCCAACTTATAACAATCTGCCAAATTGAGGTGTCTCAAATGTATCAATTTCCCTACCTCGTTTGGTATTTCTTTGATTAAGGACATTGACAAATTCAATGACCTGATGCATGTCAACTGCTTGAATACATCAGGTAGTGCAGCTCCAAGCCAAGGGTCTCTAGCGTCGATGAAGAGGCTGCGAAGACCTTTTGCTTTGTGAATGGACACGGGAAAATAGGTTTCCTTTGACAGCATCATGCTTAAATGACGAACCCTTTCAATTGAAGTCTCCACTGTTGCTTCTCGAAGGTTATTGACATCCACTGTTAGACATTCATTTTTTGTCATATATTGGGCAAAATCATGCACTATATCATGCATCTTGAATCTAACATCTTCTCGATCATACGTCTTAAAATCTTGGAAGAAAGAGCGCGCTGCTAAGACTTGAAAGTACTGCTCTCCAACAGCCTCCATATCTCCACCTGAAGTCTCCTTGAGGTAACCTTGAGCTATCCACATCTTTACTAATTCATATTTCCGCATCTCGTAGTCTTTTGGAAACATGGCACAATACAAGAAACATCGTCTTACCATAGAAGGTAAATCGTAGTAACTCAAAAGCAAAGGTAGAAATATTCCTCTTTCAACCTGATCTCTATCAACCTCATCTAGCCCCCATAGTTCGCTACAGAAAACACGTTCCCACTCTTCTCTTGTTCTTTTAGACTGCATTAGACCTCCTAATACCTTGGCAGCTAGAGGCAAGCCCTTGCACTTGTTTGCAATTTTATCGCCGGTATCTGTCAATCTTTCACGCTCATCTTTGCTTCTTTGCTGGAATGCCACATGATTGAATATTGACCTGCATACCTCATCAGACAATTTCTCAAGGTTGATCACGTGGCCGGTTCCCATCATCGTTGCCACAGAATGTTTACGAGTGGTCACTAGAATTCTGCTTCCTCGTGCACAGCCTGTGAGAGATGGTTTCAGTTGTTCCCATTGTCGATGATTTTCTGTCCATACATCATCAAGGACAAGAAGGAACCTCTCTCCCTTAATGGATTCAGAAACCCTTTGCAAAAGGGATTGCAATTCAACCAAATCCGGTGCCCTCCCTTCAAGTTGCTCAAGGATAGCTTTGCCTATCCTAACCTCATCAAATGGATCTGAAACACACACCCATATCTTTTTCTCAAAATGAGCCGTAACCTCATCATCATTAAAAGCTAGTTGGGCGAGAGTTGTCTTTCCAATCCCGCCCATCCCTACTAAAGAGATGACCTCTACGTCCCCCGCTTCCTGAATACTTTCTCCTAGCAACTTGCTTACTACAGCTTCCCTTTTATCATCTCGACCAATCACGCTTGATTCATCAACAAGGGAGGTACTTGTTATTCGTTGGAGTTCATCAGTGGCTCTGTAAAACTCAAAGCCATACATAGCTCTCTCTTTGGCAATGTCATCCACTTTTTCACATACTTCTTTTATCTTGAGGGCAATATCGCGACGTTGAACCACTTGATTGAGACAAAAGAAAGGAGATCCCAGGAAGGAACACCGTATCTTCTTTCGGCTGGGAGTATTTTCTTCAGCTTCCTCCATTTTCCATCTAAGAATTGCAGTGCTCCATTCATCAAGCACGTCATCCATATCATAACATACATCTTTGAGCTTGTCTACCCAATCTCTTACAGCCTTATCCTTTACTTGTTTTCTATCTGCATCTTCAAGGACAGATTGGATAGCGAGGAGATTGTTTTTCAGCTTGTCGACTTGTTTCTTCACACCTCCTACGAGGTTCACCTCTTCTTGTACCTATTAGTGTACAAAAGATAAGGAAGTTCAAGCATAGGAAACGTTACTATGATTTCAACACAATTTCTTAATTTTTAGCAACTGATAGATTAATTATTTTGTATTAATATATTTTATTGTGAAATGGATTGACTATATTAATAATTTATATATAAAATATTTATTAGAAATAATAATATTTCTTTTTATAATCATTATGAAAGGATCTGCATGTATATATTTGGGAAGTCAATTTATAAATAAAGCCATGATAATAAGATTGTGTGTTAACTATATAGTTTTAATTCACACCAACTACCCATACGCTAATCCTTTTCAACTTTTTATTGATAATTTTACCCTTAATAGTTCAGTTTAAAGAGAATTGGCAACTCTTGTTTTGCCTTTTCCGTTTTCCTACATTTGGAATGATATATTTTCTTTAGGTTATTTTTGGAATTATGAAAAATAATAAAACAACAAAAAGAAGATTCTTTAATAACATCGAAATATATACTTGAGGATTTAAAATATTATTTTTATTTATTCAAGTTAAAAGTATTCTTTTTATGATAGGAAGAAAAATACCTGTTGAACAACGATCGTGGTTAACTGCTCCAAGATCGGAGATACAAGTGCCTCAGCCATCGTCTGTTTAGTTCTGATTGGAGAGAGAGAGAGAGAGAAGCAATGATGATGGGATGAGCAGAGAGAAAGAGAGGGTGAAGGGAAGGAGGCGGCTGATTGTGAATGGAAATTAGTTTATATACTTAGGGTTTGGCGTTGCAGGTGGAGTTCTTGCAACTTGTAGTTTTTTTACTAGTGAAGCTTGTATTTTAGTGTCTCAACATTTTTTTATTAGTTTTTGTAGGGCTGTGGTAAAGGTAGATCAGCACAACTTGTAGGTTGAAAAATGAAAAAATATTTATTTTAAGATGATATTTTCCATGTAATAATTGCAGAGCTCCGTTCATCTAGCACGTCATATCCATGTCATAGCATACATCTTTGAGCTTGTCTAGCCAATCCCTTACAGCCTTATCCTTCACTTGTTTTCTATCTGCATCTTCAAGGACAGATTGGATAGCAAGGAGATTGCTTTTCAGCTTGTCGACTTGTTTCTGCACACCCTCAACTAGGTTCACCTCTTCCTGTACCTATTATGGTGTAGAAAAGATAAGAAGCGTTAAGCACGGTGGAAAATGAATCTTAAATTGTTCCACGTCAAACTTATATATAACATAAGCACGGTGGATCAAAGAAATATAGAGATTCATTAAAGGCAAGTGAATAAAAGGATCTGTATTTGTTGGTATTTGTAAATTCTATTTGGAAATAAATCCATTATTAAGATTATGTGAACTATAGTTTTAAAGCCAAAAATATTCATCCATTTAAGTGAACTAATTATTGTAACATTAATTTGATTCATGTATTTACAGTTTAATGAGAGGATCGACAACTCCTTTTTCCTTCTAAAGATATTTGTTTTAGATTATTTCCGGAAATATGAAAAATAATAAAACAATAAAAAGAAATTTCTTTAATAAAATCCAAATCTAGATCTGAGTATTTGAGATTTTATTTATGTTTCTTATAAAGGAAGAAAAAGAGACTTCATTTTTATATTTCTTATTCATGTTAGGGTTAATTAGATCATTGCAAACTGTGTAAAAGTAATTACCTGTTGAGCAACGACCGTGCTTAACTGCTCCAGAATTGGCGATAAAAGAGCGTCTGCCATTTTTCTGTTTAATTTAATTTAATTTTTTAAAAAAAGAGAGACAGTGACGATAGGATGAACAGAGAAAGAGAGAGAAGAGAGTGTGAGGGGAAGGAGGCTGCTGGTTTAGTTAGTTTGTTTATTCATGGAGAGGATGCTGGGGTTTTGAGGGATTGCTGGTCTGGGTGATGGAAGCTGGCTGAAGCTGGGGCTGTGTGGATATCATTAGCGTGTGCAACTTTGCGTAGGAATACAGAGTTTGAACCATAATTTTTAAGACTTTACTTCATCCGGCTCACGGTCGAGAAGTTCAAATTTTTTTGCAAAATCAAAATAATGAAATAATATGCATATGCTTTTATATCATTTATTTCTCAATATAAAGTTACTCGTATAAAAAGACAACGCATTATTTTTTAACTAATTTATTTGATAACATGCAATGTGATAATATATAAATCACAGATATTCTATAAGATAATGAATCAATGTATAAGAAACTATAAATGTTAAGTTACTTGCAAAATTGTAGAAAAGTAAGTACCTGTTGATTATTATATAAAAAAAAAAAGAGTACATGCTGAGCAAAGATCGTGGTTTAACTGCTCCAAAATTGGGGATACAAGTGCATCAGCCATTGTTGTTTTTACTTCTGAATGTGTCAAGATAAAGGAGAGACAAAGTAATGGAAAGTGATCTACTGTGGAGTGCAATACCGCAAATTAAGATCATTTGCTTAAGACTGGGGTTAGAGTATGATTCTGAACTTCAGTATAAATTAAGCAACTAATTTCCTTCGAGGTTGATGCAAGAAAAGAATGTCATTGAAACAACTATATAATATGTGTGAAAAGGAAAAAGGCGGAGGCAAGTCTAGAATTAGTCATTGCTTCACGTTGGGCTCAAGTATAATGCATCAGTCATGGGTAACTGCAGACGACTTTTCCTGACTTATTTTGAGCTTCAAAAGTAAAAGACCGGGTGACATGATCTAGACCGAGTTTTATTATAAACAAAAAATAATAAATATTATATAAATTGTCAAGAAATATATATGATCAATTTCATATTAATAATTTAAATATTTATACTGCTACTCTAAGCACATAAAATATTAAGTGATAGAATGTTCCCCATGTTATGGTTTATATTTTGCTTTAAACAGAGCATATATAGCTGTACTAAAAATACACCCCTTTCCCGGAAAGGAAGAACACAATCAAGGGATTTCTTGTTGTTTGACTTCTCATGTTTCTCTCCCACCACGGGCAACTGTTTATTTTCGCCAGGGTGAATTGAGGCTTCAAGTAGAAGAAATTATTTAATGGTTAGAAACTTGGTCGCTTTCACTGCTGTCTTTGAGACAAATGAAACTGAGGTTTCTGGTTTGCAATTTGGGCAGATAAGGATAATCTTTATTGTTTGGTGTTTGAGAATTTGGTGCTAAATTTCTTGTTGTAATTTGCAGAAAATGCACTGGGTTCTGGATTCTCAATGTTCATCTTACAGTTTGACAAGAGAATCTTTCCTTCGCTTGCACTATCATTTTTCCTTCATTAATTCTAACTACAAAACAGCTACTTCACCAACAAGATGGAAAAGGCTCACCAAGATGTTCTCTTTGAAAAGATTCTCAGTGAGTCGTTGACATTTCATTTTTGGAAGCCAGAAAGTCTGTCTCCTGGCTTATTGATCAACACTTGTATCATATTGTGAACAAACATGCCAATTTCCAGAACTTTATTGAGTAGGATGACTGTATAGAATTACTCTGATTTATCAACACATATCAAATTCTTGCTGCTGCTGAGGAAGATATCTGCACTTAGCCATCATAGAGGGTAGCAAGGTTTTGTGTTGATGGTAATTACACTGACTCATCATATATCATCTAGAATTCAATTTTAAAAAATATTGCAAGAAATGTTTTTTTCCTAAATACATCAATCGGGTATGGATAGATTGATTAAAATGTGACTTACTAAAAAGTCTTGGTCATAATATGCAAAGATGATCCAAGTATACCATATTTTTTTTTTTTAAATAAAACCCACAGATCTAGTCCACGCAAAGGTACTGGAATATGGATTTGTAAAAATAAAAATGAAAATTTATACGAAATTGAATTGTGCTAATAAAACCCACAGATCTAGTCCATGATCTACGGCTCCTCCAGAGTTCCGTAGTGGTGTCTTTCTTAACTATTCTTTAAATAAAATGATTGGGATGTGAGAAATCCTGTGCCCATCTTCACCCATCTCCTCCCTATTGTAAAGTTTCCTTAGATTGGGGCAATACTCTATGGAGAATTTCTGTAGAGGCGCTGTCAAAACATAGTCCGGTAGTGCTCTCAACAATGGGCATTTGAGAATTCTGAACTCAACAAGTTGTGGCATGATGAATACTGAAGTCGTGGTGGAATCTTCTTCTCCCACTCTCCTTTCAATCCCATCCCACTCTTCTAGTTCTTTGAGATGCCAAATGCTAAGTTTTTTCAATTTGGGGAAAGCAGTGACCCTTGCAATTTCTCCTTCACTAATATTGCTATTGCCAACATTTTCTATGCCTAAAAATCCACCATCCAACCTTCTCAGCTTCAACCCTGTTAAATATAGGCTTTCAATGTTGGGCAATCTTTCCAGCGGTGGCAAAACATCGACGTTTCTACAATGTACGAGCACAAGGTTCTGTAATCTGGTTAATATCATCATCCAATTGGGTAAAAATATCCCTCCGTAATCAGATATGATTAAATTTTCCAAGTCTGACGGCGGCTGTAAAGCTTCAATTAAAGCATCC
>Ga0307513_10007669_pt1 | contig 13941 bp, 11 predicted proteins | sample 15_EM_MG_FD_202174 | JGI IMG/M metagenome (GOLD analysis project Ga0307513, IMG submission 202174) | Populus trichocarpa ectomycorrhiza microbial communities from riparian zone in the Pacific Northwest, United States - 15_EM | ecosystem: Host-associated > Plants > Roots > Unclassified | place... | reverse complement strand
CCTGGAGCAGCTAGACCCGCTCGCCCTAAATCTTCTCGCCGCGGTCGAGGCGGATCACCCGCCGGTCCGTCACGATCGCGGTGACCAGGTCGTACGGCGTAACGTCGAACGCCGGATTGACCGCGTCGGAGAATCCGGTCACCTCGCCGGCGCCCCGGTCCTCGATCTCGACCGCGGCGCCGTTCGGGGTGTCGGCGTCTACCGTCGACTCCGGCGCGACCACCACGAACGGCAGCCCCGCCCGGCGCGCCCCGAGTGCATGGGCGTAGGTCCCGATCTTGTTCACCACGTCGCCGTTCGCACAGATCCGGTCGGCGCCGAGGATCACCCCGTCCACCTCGCCACGCGCCATCAGGAACGGTCCCGCGGCGTCGACCGCCACCCGAAACTCGACGCCCCACCGCTCCAGCTCCCACGCGGTCAGCCGGGCGCCCTGCAGCAGCGGCCGCGTCTCGCTGGCGATCACGAAGCCGAGGGCGCCGCGTTTGTGCAGCTCACCGACGACGCCGAGGGCCGTGCCCACGGTCACCGCCGCGAGCGCACCGGTGTTGCAGTGGGTCAGCAGCCGCGGTCGCCGGCCGCACAACTCGCCGATCAGGTCCGCACCGCGGGACGCCATCGCTTCGGACGCGGCGATCTCCTCGTCCCGCACCGCGCACGCCTCGGCGAGGACGGCCTCCGGCCCGGCCGGCAACAGCGCCGCCGCCCGCCGGGCGCCGCGGGCCAGGTTCACCGCAGTGGGGCGTGCGCTTTCGATCTTCCGTACCGCGTCCGCCAGGCCGGCGGCGTCCGTGGCGAACTGCCGAGCCGCCAGCGCCACCCCGAGCGCCCCGGCGACCCCGAGCGCCGGCGCGCCGCGTACCGAAAGGGTTTGGATGGCGGCGATGAGGTCGTCGACCTCGGTGATCCGCAGCACCCGCAGCTCGGCGGGCAAGGCGGTCTGGTCGATCAGCTCGATCGCGTCGCCCGCCCAATCGATGGTCCGCATACGGACACGCTAGCGAGGCGGTCCGACAGGTTCGAGTGCACTAACTTGGTGGAGGTGACTGTCCGGGATCCCATCGCCGACCTCCGGCGGATCGCGTTCCTGCTGGAGCGTGCGAACGAGGCTACGTACCGGGTGCGGGCCTTCCGGTCCGCGGCCGCGACCGTCGCGGCCCTGCCCGCCGACGAACTGGCCGCCCGCGTCGCGGCCGGCACCCTGTCGGAGCTGACCGGCGTCGGGGACGTGACCGCCCGCTGCGTGACCGAGTCGCTGGCCGGCGAGGAGCCGGTCTACCTCCGGCGGCTCGAAGCCACCGAGGGCACCGACCTGCAGGGCGCGGCCGCGCAGCTCCGCGACGCGCTGCGCGGCGACTGCCACCTGCACTCGGACTGGTCCGACGGCGGCTCGCCGATCGAGGAGATGGCGCTCGCCGCGGTGGAGCTGGGCCACGAGTACATGGTCCTGACGGATCATTCGCCGCGCCTGACCGTCGCCCGCGGCCTGCCGCCGGCCCGGCTCCGGCGCCAGCTCGATCACGTCGCGAAGCTCAACGAGGCGCTGCCGGACGGCTTCCGCATCCTCACCGGCATCGAGGTCGACATTCTCGCCGACGGCTCCCTCGACCAGGAGGACGCCCTGCTGGAGCGCCTCGACGTGGTGGTCGGCTCGGTACACAGCAACCTGCGCGACGAACGGCCGACGATGACCCGGCGGATGCTGGCCGCGATCGCCAACCCGCACCTGGACATCCTCGGGCACATGACCGGCCGCAAGGTGTCCGCGGCGGGCGCCGGCGACAAGGGACACCGTGCCGGGCGGACCCGGCCGCCGAGCGACTTCGACCTGGACAAGGTGGTCGCGGCCTGCGTCGAGCACGGCAAGGCCATCGAGATCAACTCCCGGCCGGATCGGCTCGACCCGCCAAAGCGGATGGTCCGGGTGGCGGTCGAGGCCGGCTGCCTGTTCAGCGTGGACACCGACGCGCACGCGCCCGGGCAGCTGGACTGGCTGCGTTTCGGCTGCGAGCGGGCGGCGCTGTGCGGGGTGACGGCCGAGTCGGTGATCAACACCTGGCCGGTCGAACGGCTTCTGGAGTGGACCGGCGCGCACAAGTGAGCGGCGTTGCCAAAATCGGTCAGCGGGGTGTCGGTGGCCTCCCGTAGGGTCGGCCACGTGGGACACGTTGATGACCTTGCCAACCGTTATGTCGCCGAGTGGGCTCCGCTCAACCCGACCGGCGCCACCTTCGTGGGCATCCCGGGCCAGGACGACAAGCTCGACGATCTGTCGCCCGCGGGCTTCGAGGCGCAGGCCGAGCTGACCCGGCGCACCCTCACCGAGCTCGACATGATCGAGCCGGTGACCGAGTCGGAACAGGTCGCCAAGGACGCCATGCTGGAGCGGCTCGGCCTGGAGCTGGCGCAATACGACGCGGGCTACACCACCAGCGAGGTCAGCGTCATCGCCAGCGGGCTGCACGGGCTACGGATGGCCTTCGACCTCATGCCGACCACCGGCGAGGAGGCGGTGTCCAACATCGCCGCCCGGCTGGGCGCCTTCGCGACCGCCCTGGAGCAGTACAAACGGAGCCTCTGGGAGGCGGCGGACGCCGGCCGGGTCAGCGCGCGGGCGCAGCTGCTGGCCGTCGCCGAGCAGTGCGTGGCGTGGACCGATCCGACCCGCGACAACTTCTTCCACGCCCTCGCCGACCGGGTCGACACCGGCGGCGCGCTCGGCGTCGAGCTGCGGCGGGGCGCGGCCGCGGCCACCGCGGCGACGGCCGGGTTCGGCGAGTTCCTCCGTACCGAACTCGCCCCGCGCGGCCGGGACAAGGAGGCCGCCGGTCCGGAGCGGTACGCACTCGCCTCGCAGTACTTCCTGGGCGCCAAGGTGGACCAGGCGGAGACGTACGCCTGGGGCTTCGAGGAACTGCTCCGGCTGGAGACCGAGATGCGGGTGGTGTCCGCCCGGATCGCCGGCTCCGGCGCGAGCATCGAGGAGGCGGTGGCGGCACTCGACGCCGACCCGCGTCGGCGGATCCCAGGCAAGGAAGCGTTTCGCGACTGGATGCAGGCGCTCGCCGACAAGGCCGTGCAGGAGCTCAACGGCACCCACTTCGACATCCCGGAGCCGATCCAGCGGCTGGAGTGCTGCATCACCCCGACCAGCGACGGCTCCATCTACTACACCGCGCCCAGCGAGGACTTCAGCCGCCCGGGCCGGATGTGGTGGGCGGTGCCGGAAGGCCAGACCGAGTTCTCCACCTGGCAGGAGGTGACAACCGTCTACCACGAGGGGGTGCCCGGCCATCACCTGCAGGTGGCCCAGACCCAGCTGCGTACCGACCTGCTCAACCGGTGGCAGCGGCTGCTCTGCTGGTGCTCCGGCCACGGCGAGGGCTGGGCGCTGTACGCGGAGCGGCTGATGGACGACCTCGGCTACCTGGAGGATCCGGGCGACAAGCTGGGCATGCTCGACGGCCAGGCGCTGCGGGCCACCCGCGTCATCGTCGACATCGGGATGCACCTCGAGTTGGAGATTCCGCGCGACAACCCGTTCGGCTTCCACCCCGGCGAGCGCTGGACTCCGGAGCTGGGCTGGGAGTTCCTGCGGGCGCACAGCCGGATGAACGAAGAGGTGCTGCGTTTCGAGTGGAAGCGCTACCTGGGGTGGCCCGGTCAGGCGCCGTCGTACAAGGTCGGCGAACGGATCTGGCTGCAGGCCCGGGACGACGCGAGACGGCGCAAGGGCCCGGATTTCGATCTGAAGGCGTTCCACCGCGACGCGCTCAACCTTGGCGGCCTCGGTCTGGATCCCCTACGGAAGGCGCTCGCTCGGCTCTGATTCCCGAATATTGAGACGCGACGTGGTAATTTCTGGTACACGTCCGACTACGTTCTGTAGTTTTATGTCTCTCTGCAATCGATTGATCACGATCAGATAATGTCCCTGCCCATTGGCGGCGATGCCCTAATGGTGCGATGGGCCGACCCGGCCGGCCTTTCGCGCGAAGTCCGGTAACCGTCGTGTACAGCGCCCCCCACCTGGTGCAGCATGGTGTCGTCGGTCGCTACAACCAGCCCGGTCCCGCGGCGTATCCCCCGATCAGCCGACAGAACTCTGACCCTTGGAAAGGGGTCTCTTGATTATTTCTCGGATAGATTGACCCGGATCGGTGCGCTCGCATGGCTACCGACGGTAGTCGCTTGCTTGGACATCGCGGCTTGTGTGGCGGAGGACGAAAGCAATGGCAGTCTCGGTGGACAACCGCCCGAGCCGCATGCGCTCAGCGCTCGCGGCTGTCCTGACGGCGTCGATCCTGGTTCCGGCGGGATACCTGTTCTACCGGGTCTGGCAGGCCAACGACGAGTTACGAAACGACACGAAGCTGGAGCAGCAGGGCGTCGAGTACCTGACGAGCCTGTCGCCGTTGATCAGCGCGCTCGCCGAGTCGGAGTCCGCGGCGCTGCGTGGCGTCACGGCCGAGCCCGGCTCGGTGACCACCGCCGTGGCCCGGGTGGCCGCGGTCGACCAGCGACTCGGTGACGTGCTGCAGACTCGGGAGCGCTGGGCCGGTTTACGCGACAAGATCGGCCGGTTGCCCGGGGTGGCCGGTGACCCGCAGATCGTCTTCCAGGCGCACGTCGAAGTGGCCGATCTCACACTGGCGCTGTACAGCACCGTGCGCAACAACTCCACACTGGTCCGCGACCCGGACAACGACCTATCGCATCTCCAGCAGGCGGTCGCCCTCGACCTGCCCAACACGGTCGTCCAGGTGAACCGGATGGGCGATCTCGCGATGATGCTGGCCGCCGTGAGCGGTACCGCGACGCAGCGGGCCACCCAGCAGGCGACGCTCGGCCCGCAGTTCGGCGCCGCGGTGCAGGCCGTCAACATCGCGGTGAACAGCCTCACCGACAACCTCCAGGCCGCGGTCGACGACACCAACAGCCCCACCCTGAGCGGCAACCTGGTGACCAGCCTCGACTCGTTCCGCCGCGGCGTCGAGTCGCTGACCCGAGGCGCAAACCCCGGTGGGTCGCCGGTCCCGGCCGCGATGCAGACCGCGCAGACCCAGTTGCAGACCTCATTGGCCGGCCTCTCCGGCGTCACGCTCAAGGAGATGGACAGCCTGTTCCAGGACCGCCTGGACACCCTGGACACGGAGCGGATCGAGGCGCTGATGGCGGCCGGAGCCGCGCTGCTGCTCGTCATCGGCGCCCTGCTGGTCCGGCTGACCGGTCGACGGCGGCGGCACGAGATCGCGCCGGGCGACGCCGGCCGCGGCCCGTCCAGCGCTATGTCCGTACACCAACCTGGTCCCGAATCCGGCTATGGCAGGCTCATCGACGCGCCCCCGTACGGCGAAGTCGAATCGACACGGCGGGAGCGTTCCGGTGCTCTTCGGTAAGTTCCGCATCCTGGGCAAGTTGGCCCTGCTGGTGCTCGTGCCCCTGCTCGGCGTCGTCGCACTCGGCGTGCCGATCGTGCTCAACCGCATCGGCGTCGCCCGCGACGCTCAGTCCGTCTCCGACCGGATCCAGTTGGCCGTCCGGGTCGGCTCGGCGGTCCAGGAGCTCCAGGAAGAGCGACTGCTGTCGATCGGCTACTACTTCCGGCTCGTCCAGCAGCCGGAACTGGTGGTGCAGAGCGCCAAGGCCCAGGATGCGATCAGCCGGCTGAACCACCTGGACCAGCCGCTGCCCGACGCCCTGCGGCGGGCGGTGGCGAACACCGCGAAGCTCAACAACACGCGGCAGACCGTGCTCAACCGCGCGGTCACGCCGGACGTGATCACCAACGACTTCACCAACGCGATCAGCCCGGTCATCAACGGCCTGAACCTGCGCGGCTACGCGGACCTCTCGTCCGCGGTGGGCCGGCAGGTCTTCGCGCTCGACATGGCGCTGCGCTCCGACGACCAGATCAGTCAGGCCTCGGCCTGGCTGACCGGCGCCGTCGTGGTCGGCACCTTCGACAAATCCGCCAGCGGGCAGAAGGCCGCGGCCGGCTTGATCGGCGCCTTCTATTCGGTGCTGATCCAGTTGCAGTCGGCCGTCCTGGACGCCCAGCCGTACTTCACCACCAACCAGTACCAGCTCTATCTGGCCGAGCAGGAGGCGTTCTCGTCGCGGGTCGGCTCGACCTTCCTGATCCAGGCCGTGACGGATCCGAACGCGGCGGTCAAGCTGCTCGACGTCGCCACCCTGTTCCCCTCGCTGCGGTCGGTGAACGTGCTCGGCGGCTTCGTGGAGAAGCGGATCGCGGCCGACGCGAACGCGGCCGTGACCAAGAACCAGCAGGACGCGCTCCGGACCGCGTACGTGGTCGGTGGCGCCTCGCTGCTCCTGCTGCTGCTGGTGTTCGCGTTGAGCATTCTGATGGCCCGTACCGTGGCCCGGCCGTTGCGCCGCCTCACCGCCTCGGCCGACCGGATCGCCCGCGCCGCGGCGTCCGAGCTGGAGCGGGTGGCGGACGACGACGCCGAGACCGCCAGACCGATCCGCCTCGACCCGGTCGACGTGGCGGCCAAGGACGAGATCGGCGACCTGGCCCGCGCGTTCGAGCGGGTGCAGCTCACCGCCGCCCGGCTGGTGGAACGCCAGGTCTTCGGCCGCCGCAACGTCGCGCAGATGTTCGGGCACGTCGGCCGCCGGACCCAGAATCTGGTCGGTCGCCAGCTCGCCTTGATCGACAACCTGGAACGGCGGGAGACCGACAGCGACCGCCTGCGCGAGCTGTACCGGCTCGACCACATGTCCAGCCGGCTCCGGCGCAACGCGTCCAGCCTGGTCGTGCTCTCGGGTGGCGCCGGCGCGAACGAGCACATGGCGCCGCTGTCGCTCACCGACGTCGTCCGGCTCGCCCTGGGTGAGATCGAGGACTACCCCCGGGTGGACGTGGAGGTACCGGAAGAGATCCTGGTCGTGCCCTCGATCGTCGGGGACCTGACCCTGCTGCTCGCCGAGCTGATGGAGAACGCCACGTCGTTCTCCCCGCCGAACACCCTGGTCACGGTCACCGCCGCCGAGCTGCGCGGCGGTGCCCGACTCGCGGTGCTGGACCACGGCCTCGGCCTGCCCCCCGAGCGGCTGGCCGAGGAGAACGCTCGGCTGACCCGCCGCGAGCGTCTGGACCTGGCGCCCACCGAGGTGCTCGGCCTGTTCGTGGTCGGCCGTCTCGCCCGCCGGCACGGCATCGAGGTCACCCTCACCAACACTCCCCACGGCGGCCTGACCGCATGGATCGACCTGCAGCCGAACCACTTGGTCCAGCGCGTCGAGACGATGCAGCCGATCCACGCCACCGTGTCGGGTCACCTCACCGAGTTCGCGCCGCTGCTGGCCGGCACGTCGACCCGGTCGGTGCCGGGCAGCGCGCTGCCGTTCGACGCGAACGTGCTGAACCGGGCCACCCGGACGCTACAGGCGGCCCGGTCGTGGAACGCCTTCATCCCGATGCGCAGCGCGGCCCAGCTGGAGTCCCGGGCGAGCGGCTACCCCCAGCAGCCGGTCTACGAGGCGTACGCCGGGCCGGCCTACGGCGCCGCGCCGGTCCCCGAGTCGCGGCCCTACGACGCCGGCACTCCGGTGGCCGGGCGCGTGCCGGCCGCGATGCCGGAGTTGCCGGTGGCGCACCCGACCACCGGCGGGTACGCCGATACCGAACCACCGATCGTCATGGAGGGCCCGATCGTCGTGTCCAGCCCGCCGGGCGCGATCCAGCTCCCCCGCCAGCGCACCGCCGACCAGCACGCCTACCAGCGCCCGGCCTCGCCGGCGCACAACGGAAGCAATCCGACCTCGCTGCGGCGCCGCGTGCCGGGCGGTCAACTCCCGCTCGAGACCGGTGCGACGCTGCCCTCCGGCCCGCCGTCGACCGACGATGCCTACGCCGCCCGGGAGGCGTTCGAGGCGTTCGAAGCCGGTGTGAATCGCGCCCAGTGGGACGTGATCGAGGCCGACATGTCGTACCCGCCGGCGGTTGGCCACGCCCCGCTCACCCGTCGCGTCCCGGGCGCCACCCTGCCCGTCATCGAGCCGATGGCCGTCAACCCGCCGGCCTCCCCGGCCGAACCTCTGGATCCAGACGCTGCCCGCGCACTCGTCGAGCAGTTCCAGTACGGAGTCGCTCTCGCCTTGAATGAAACTCAGCCACAACACGAGGGACAACCGCGATGACATCCCCTTACTCCACGGATACCGGTAACGGTCGCGACTACGCGCACTCGCAGCTGAGCGCCGAGGCGAAGACCTTCAACTGGCTGCTGGACTCGTTTACGTCCGGCACCGCGGGCGTGGTGGAAGCCATTGCCGTCTCCTCGGACGGTCTGCTGATGGCCATGTCGGCGATCAAGGACCGGCCGAACGCCGAGCGCCTGGCCGCGGTCGTGTCCGGCCTGACCAGCCTCGCCGGCGGCGCCGCCAGTTGGTACGCGCTGGGCAGCCTCAACCGGGTCATCATCGACATGGCCGACGGCTATCTGCTGGTGACCGCGATCAGTGCCGGCTCGGTGCTGGGCGTCATCGCCGACAACACCGCCAACCTCGGCACGCTGGCGTACGAAATGACATTGTTCGCCACCCGGGCCGGCGGCGCGCTCAGCCCTCGACTCATCGCGGAATTGAAGAACGCCGTTCAGCAATGAGGATCCCGCCCGACCCCGACGACCCGGAACACCCGGCGGCGCCCGGTGTCCGGCCGTTCTTGCAGCACGATTCGTACCCGGCGGCGCAGCACCGACCACCCGTACCTGTGGAGGGTCCGCCGTCACCCGGAGAACACACCACTACGCTGCGCCCGTTCGTCATCACGTCGGGCCGGGTGGATGGGCCAGATCCCGACATCGGGCTCGAGACCCAGGTCACCATGCGCCGGGGAGCCAGGCCCTCGCGGCTCTCCTCGGAAAAGCGCGCGATTGTCAACCTGTGCGCCGAGCCACTGTCCGTGGCCGAGATCTCGGCCCGGCTGCGGCTGCACCTCGGCGTCACCCGAATCCTGGTCGGTGACCTGCGGGCTGCCGGACAACTGGATGTTCACGTGTTGGAGAACGATTTCCCCGACCCTGAGACCATCATGCGAGTGATCCGTGGACTTCGAGCCATTTCCTGACCGCATCGTCGGCACCGCCCGCGTGCCGAACGAGCCCCGGCCGAGCACCGCGCCGCCGGTCCCCGTGAAGATCATCGTGGCCGGTGGATTTGGTGTCGGAAAGACGACAACAGTGGGCGCGATATCGGAGATTTCGCCTCTCACCACCGAGGCCGAGATGACCATGGAATCGGTCGGCGTCGACAATCCGGGGCGGACGTCCAGGAAGACGACCACCACCATCGCGATGGACTTCGGCTGCGTCACGATCGACCGCACGCTGAAGCTGTACCTGTTCGGTACGCCCGGCCAGTCCCGCTTTGCGTTCATGTGGGATGACTTGATCCGGGGCGCTTTGGGGGCACTTGTCGTTGTCGATACGAACCGTATTGATGACTGTTATCCCGCTGTGGACTACTTCGAACGCGCCGGCCTTCCGTTCGTCGTCGGCATCAACACCTTCGATGGTCAACTCGGCTACCGCATCGACGAGGTGCGCTGGGCCCTCGCCGTCCGGGAAGACGTACCGGTGCTGCCCTTCGACGCTCGTTTCCGTGGGTCCGTACGGGACGCTCTGCTCGTGGTACTCGACCAAGCACTCGATCGAGCGATAAAAATGAAATCGCACTAGATGTGCGGTAAGTCGCTCAGGTTCGCGGTTTCCCAATCGGCCTTCGAACGGGCAGAGTTGTACCCGGCAGCTGTCTGACGGAAGGACGGTGACGTGCGAGGCGGACTTGACGACGCGCTCGACAAGTTGGCGCGCCGCGACGAATTGCGCCGCCGCGCCGCCGGGGAGGCTACCGGCACCCCGCTCGCGGTGCAGGAACTGGCCGAGGCGATCGCGGCGGTCGTGGGTCGCAACCCGAAGCTCGCCGTGACCGTGGGCGTCGAGGGCGCGGGTGACCCGGTGCTGATGCACTTCCTCGTCGAGGAGGGCGTGGTTCAGGTCAGCGTCGACAACTCGGTCGCCGCACGGGTCGCCGAGGCCACGCCGACGTCGCCCAGGCACGCCGACTTCGACATCGAGCTGGACGAGCCGGACCCCGTCCACCCGGCGAAACCCGCCGAGACTCCGACCCCCGCCGGCCAGCAGACCCGCCGGATCAGCTACGACGACCGCGATCGCTACGATCCCGGCACGGGCTACAGCACCTCGGCGTACGGCGAGCCGGCGGAACCGACCACCAGACCGTCGTACGCCGATGACGCGTTCTACGCGGATGCGGTGACCTCCGAGCGCCGCCACGAGCGCCACCGCCGGTACGACGACGACTTCACGTCGCCAGAGTTCTTCCCGCACAACGGCAATGGCGGTTCCCCGTCACGTGACTCCGCATTTCCCGCCCGGGACGGCGCCCAGCCCGCGCCGCACCCGTTCGCCGCGACCCCACCGCCGCCCGTACCGCCGCAGACCTCCCGGCCCGCGCACTCCGAACAGCACCGGGCGCCGGAAGAGCCGTCGGCGGCCGAGCAGCCACCCGGACAGCGGGGGATGCCGACGCCGCTGCCGACGCCGATCCCGCTGAAGGTGGACAGCGAGGAGACCGAGCTGGCGGCCAAGCGATTGACTGCCCTTCTCCGGGACAACCCGTCGTTGCTGCAGCAGCAGGGCCCACCCGACCAGCATCACGCTTCGTAGTCGGACGATCCCTCTTCGGCAATCTGGCCGCCATCACGGATCGTGATGCGGGGGTGGCCCCGCACCATCGCCGGCCCGTCGGACGCACAGTAACCACCTTGCCCGGTTTGAGCACGATTTGTCATGCCTGAGATGTCTGACATCGGCCAAATGGCCAGATCCGGCTGCCAGTCCAGCCGCCGCCCTTGCATCACGCTTAGTAGCAACCTAATGTCCTATTACGTCCAGCGGCGCGGCCTACGCGACCGGTGAACAACACGAATAGTGACATTGGGAAGGGCGAGCATGTCGGCAGCGGACACCTGGTTCGTCGTGGTGGTGGGATACGCGATCATGCTGGCTTGGCCCGTCTCGACGGTCGCCCTCGTCAGCTTCGCCGTCCGCTACGTGGCGGCGCACCGCCCGGCCCAGCTGCGGAACGCCGAGGACGGCACGCCCGAGCACTTCTGGATCATCGTGCCGGCACTCAACGAAGAGGTCGTGGTCGGCGACACCGTCGCCGCGGCGCTCACGCTGAGCGGCCCCGGGGGAACGCTGGCGCGGGTCATGGTCGTCGACGACGGTTCGGACGACCGCACCCCGCAGGTGCTGGCCGCCATCGATCACCCGCGGCTGTACGTGCTGCGCCGCGAGCTGCCCGACGCCCGCAAGGGCAAGGGTGAGGCGCTGAACGCGGCGTACCGGGCCATCCTGGCGCGGACCGCGGCCGACGGGGTCCGCCCGGAGAAGGTGGTCGTCGGCATCATCGACGGCGACGGCCAGGGCAGCCGCAACGTCCTGCTCGAGGTCTCCCGGATGATGCGCGACAGCCGGATCGGCGCGGTCCAGATCCAGGTCCGCATCCGGAACCGGACCAAGATCCTCGGCGCCGTGCAGGACCTGGAGTTCGGCGCGATCGTCAACGCCTGCCAGAGCCTGCGCGACACCATCGACACGGTCGGCCTGGGCGGCAACGGCCAGTTCACCCGGCTCTCCGCGCTGGCCACGCTCGGCGACAGCCCGTGGTCCGCCTGCCTGGTCGAGGATCTCGAACTCGGCCTGCGGATGCACCTCAGCGGTATCGGCATCCGGTACACCTCGCGGGCGGCGGTCACCCAGCAGGCGGTCGTGGACGTCCGCCGGCTGACCCGGCAGCGCACCCGCTGGGCGCAGGGCAACATGCAATGCGCCCGCTACCTGACCCGGCTGTTCACCTCCCGGCGGATCTCCAGGACCGGGCTGTTCGAGGTGCTGCACTACCTCATCGCGCCCTGGCTGAACGCGATCGTGACGGTGTGCCTCGCCGGGCTGGTCGCGGTCGGAACGGCCGGGCTTCTCGCCGGACACCCGACGTCCTACCTGCAGTCCTGGAACGCCCTGGCGCACAGCGGCGAGGTGTGGTTCAGCGTGACGTTCTTCCCGGGTTTCATCTGGGCGCTGGTGCACCGGCACCAACTCCGCGACGTAACCCTGTTCCGCCTGCTCACCGCGGCAGCGGCGTACCCGGCCTTCTTGCTCCTGGGCCTGGTCGCCACCTACCGCGCGCTCATCCGTCAGAGCCGAGGTCAGCAGACCTGGGCGAAGACGGAACGGCTCACGGAGGAGCCCCTGCAACAACACCCCCACCACGTTGCACTGGCTGCCTGAAAGGTCTCCCATGCCCTTCCCCGAGGTACACCTGATCGGCGGCACCCGCCCCGAAGCCGTCAAGCTCGCCCCCGTCGTCACCGCCATGCGCGACGCCGGCATCCTGCGGCCCGTACTGGTCGCCAGCGGCCAGCACCCGACCATGGTCAACCAGGCACTCGCCGCGTTCGATCTGGTGCCGGACGTGACACTGCTGGTCGAGCGCAGCACCGGCACCCAGGCCGAGCTGCTCACCGAGATCATCCGGCAGCTGGACGAGCTGTGGACCGACCGCACCCCCGCGGCGGTCATCGTGCAGGGCGACACCACCACCAGCCTGGCCGGCGCGCTGGCCGCGTTCTGGCGCCGCATCCCGGTGGTGCACCTCGAAGCCGGGCTGCGCTCGGGTGACCTCGACTCGCCGTTCCCCGAGGAGGCCAACCGGCGGCTCGTCGCGCAGATCGCCGCGCTGCACCTGGCGCCGACACCGCTCGCCGCGATGAACCTGCTGGACGAGAACATCGCCACCGGCGACGTTCTGATCACCGGCAACACGGTGGTGGACGCCGCGCTCGCGGTCGCCGGCCGCAAGCTGCCCTTCCAGAACCCCGCGGTAGCCGCGGCCCGCGCCGATTCCACCAACCGGCTCGTCGTGGTCACCGCCCACCGTCGGGAGTCGTGGGGCGCGCCGCTGGATCGCATCCTGTCCGCGGTGCGGACGCTGGTCCAGCGGTACGCCGACATCGACGTGATCCTCCCCACCCACCCCCACCCGGCGGTACGCGTGCAGGTCGAGGCGGCCCTCACCGGGATCGAGCGGGTCACCGTGACCGACCCGCTGGCGTACCCGGACCTGGCCCGGCTGCTCTCCGAGGCCTACTTGGTGCTCACCGACTCGGGCGGCATCCAGGAGGAGGCGCCCTCGTTCGGCGTACCCGCGCTGGTGCTGCGGGACGTCACCGAGCGCGTCGAGTCGCTGGACGCAGGCTGCGCCAAGCTCGTCGGCACCGACGCCGATCTGATCGTCCACGAGGCGTCCCTGCTGCTCGACAGCCGGATGCGCCGCGATGCGATGACCGCGGGCGGCAACCCGTACGGCGACGGCCTGGCCGCCCGCCGTACCGCCCAGGCCACCGCCGCCCTGCTCGGCCTGGCCGAGCAGCCCGAACCGATGCCCTCCTTGGAAACCGTCCCCACCGCCACGTTCGGAGCGAATGCCTGATGATCACCAAGAAGAAGCTCCTCGCCCTCGCGGCCGCCCTCGCGATCACCGCGACCGGCGCGCTGACTCTCGGTGCCGTCGAAGCCGACGCCGCCGCCACGACGTCGACCGCCGCCACCAAGTCCGGCAAGGCCGCGCCCGGCGGCGGCACCGCCAAGACCCTCATCCTGTACGACACCACCGGCCAGTACGGCTGGCTCGGCGAGGTCTACGCCACCCAGACCGCGAACCTGAGCTCGCACTTCGGCTCGTGGACGGCGGCACCGGTGGCCAACTACAAGAACGGCGACCTGACCCCGTACACCGCCGTGATCTACCTCGGCTCGACCTACGACGAGCCGCTGCCGACCGCGTTCCTGGACGACGTGACCGCCACGACCAAGTCGGTGACCT
>Ga0307513_10007668_pt1 | contig 13943 bp, 9 predicted proteins | sample 15_EM_MG_FD_202174 | JGI IMG/M metagenome (GOLD analysis project Ga0307513, IMG submission 202174) | Populus trichocarpa ectomycorrhiza microbial communities from riparian zone in the Pacific Northwest, United States - 15_EM | ecosystem: Host-associated > Plants > Roots > Unclassified | place... | reverse complement strand
GGTCGCGTGGCGCGCGACGCGTGGGCGGGCGCGGCTCGTCGTCTCCGCCGTCGTCGTCGTCGCGCTCGCGCTCGGCGCGTTCGCCGTGTGGCGCACGCGCGCAGAGGGCGCGTTGCGTTTGCGTGACGAGAGTTCGCGCCTGCGTCTCGCCGTCGCACGCGTCGCGCTCGCGCGCATCCCCCTGCACCCGTTCTTCGGTCACGGCATGGACGCCGTCAAAGAACACTGGACGGAGTGGGGCTTTCCCGGCGACATCAAAATCCACACGCACTCGACGCCCATCCAACTCGCCTTCGACCGTGGCCTGCCCGCGCTCATCCTCTGGCTGTGGCTGCTCGGCGTCTTCTGGCTCGTCCTCACGCGCGGCGAACGACGATTGCGCGACGCGCCCCGCGAGGCCGACGCGCACGGTTTCCTGCTCGGAGCAACCGGCGCGCTCGCAGGCTTCTTCGCCAGTTCACTCGTCAACTACAACTTCGGCGACGCGGAAGTCGCGCTCGTGCTCTGGTGGTTGATGGGAACGGCGGTGAGCGTCGTTGACCTACAGCGCATCTCGATTAAGACGGAATAAAAATTCTTCATCATCGAGCGTGCGCCTGTTGCAGTAAAAACGTTTTCACTTCGGGAAATCGCAGGCGTGTGCCGCGCCAGTCGTGTTCGCGCAGGCCGTCAATCGCCGTCCACGTCGGGTGGTAGCGCGCGTAAATCCATCCGGCTTCAGGGTCGCCCCAACTGCCATCCGCGTTCTGACAGGCGAGCAGATAATCCATGCCTTCGCGGATGAGCGCGTGCTCGTCTCCGAGTTTGAAAGCTTTGAGCGCGTCGAGTATCTCGCCCGTCATCTCCGCATCGTCCGTCGCCATCGCCTCGCGCAGGCTCTCCTTCATGAAAGCAAACTCCGCGGGCAGCCAGCGCGGCGAGAGTTGATAGCGGTCGTAGTCGTTCAGGGTGTAGACGATGTGCGTGACGGCGTAGACCTCGTCGTACCAATCGGGGTTGCGGCCCTCTTCGCGCCCACGGTAGGGACGCATGGCGGGCAGCCAGCCGAACACGTCCGCGAAACGACCGCTCGCCGCGACGCCGTAACACTCGCCCGTGTAGGTGCGCGTCAACGCGTCGTACCAGACCACGTAACGACTCATCTGCACTAATCCCTTCCGGCACGCGCGACAACGTTTGCGCCCGCGCTCGTTCCACAGCCCGCAGCCGTCGCACTCCGCCGGCGCGTCCGTGGGCGGCGGCTCGACGAGCGGGTCGAATAAGAGATAGTCGCGCGAGTTGAAACGCGCGGCGGCGCGCGCGAGCTGTTGTTGAGTTGCGGATCGCCGAAGCCGAGACAGTCTGCGGCGTAGCTGCCTTGAATGTAGTCGAGGATCGTGTCGGCGTCGGCCTCGGGCGGGAGCGCGGGGCGTTCGCGTCGCCACTGGCGCGCTCGTTCGCGCCCCATGCGTCCCGCCGTGCGGCTGAGTGCCGCGTCGCGCGAGGTGTCGGCGATGAAGTAGAAACAGTTCAACAGGTCGCTGCCATAGACGGCGAAATGTTCCGGCGCGCACGCCACCGCGTAGATAAAGTCCAACCCGCGCCTGACTGCGCGCGAGCATTCCCCGCCCGCGAATTTTCGGACGACGCTCGCACCCGGTTTCTTGTGCATCATGATCAGTCTCCCTTGATCAGGATGGAGTTTTCGGCGAGGCTGACGAAACAGCGGCAGGAATGTTTTCGGCGAGGCGGACACGAGAACCGGCGAGTGAGTCGCGCGGCGTCAGACGCTTGCGCTCAGATCACGTCGGCGAAATTTTTGCGCGTCTTGGCAAACCACCAGTAGCCGCAGACGAAAACGGCGAGGGCGAAGCCTGTGAAGTAGGCGAGGCCAGCCCAGTCGGGCGGCGCGCCTTCGAGGATGATGCGGCGATAGTTTCTGACGAGCGGCGTGAACGGGTTGGCGTTGATGAACGATTGATAACGTGCGGGCACGATCTGTTCGGGATAGATGATCGGCGTCAGAAACATCCACGCGCCGAGCTGGAGGCCGACGACCTGACCCGTATCTCGCAAGAAGACGCCGAGCGACGCGACGAGCCACGCCGCGCCGAGCATCAAGATGAGTTGCGGCAGGACGAGCGCGGGCAGCCACAGGAGCGACGCATGGACTTCGCGCCTGATGACGAGCGTCGCCGCCAGCAGCACGACCGTCCCCAACATCTGCGTCGCGAGCGCGGCCAACACCTGCGCGACCGGCAACGCTTCGAGCGGGAACACCACGCGCTTCACGAGGTTCGCATGCGTGACGATGACGTTGGAAGAAACCTGCAACGAATCCTGAAATGCCGTCCACGGCAGGAGCGCACAAAAAAGATAGAGCGCGTAGTCCCACGCCGTCCCGCGCTCGCCGAAGCGCGCGCCGAAAATCCCCGCGAAGATGAACGTGTAGATCGAGATCATCACGGCGGGCGTCAGCATCGCCCACACCACGCCGAGCGCCGACCCGCGATAACGCGCCGCCAACTCGCGCCCCGTCAGCGAACGGATCAACTCGAACCGCCCCGGCAACTCCCACAAAGGCCGCCACACCAACCGACGTGAATCCTGCGCCGAGATCATGCGCGCCATTGTAAGGTCAGAAGAAGGCAAATCGTGAACCGTAAATCGTTAAAAGTCGTGAATCGTGAATCGTCAATCGTGAACATAGAAAATCCGGTTCTTTCCATTCACGATTTACGATTCACGATTTACGGTTTTTCCTGCTACTTGTCACTTGTCACTTGCCACTCTTTGCATTAGGGTTTGCAGTTATGAGCACGGCATTGCGCGTCGAAGGGGTGGCGAAGCAGTATCGCATCTACGATCATCCGAGCGACCGCTTGAAAGAGACGCTGACGCGCGGGTGGCTGAAGCGACACCGCGAGTTCTGGGCGCTCAGCGAAATCAGTTTCGAGATCGAGCGCGGCACGACCGTCGGCATCGTCGGGCCGAACGGCAGCGGTAAGTCTACGCTCTTGCAGATCATCACGGGCACGCTCGCGCCGACGCACGGCGACGTGCAGGTCGAGGGACGCGTCGCCGCGTTGCTCGAACTCGGCGCGGGCTTCAATCTCGAATTCACCGGACTCGAAAACATCTACATGAACGCCGCGCTGATGGGTTTCTCGCGCGCCGACACCGACGCCCGACTCGACCGGATCGAACGCTTCGCGGAGATCGGCGACTTCCTGCACCAGCCCGTCAAGACCTATTCGAGCGGCATGTATGTGCGCCTCGCCTTCGCCATCGCCGTTAACACCGACCCGGAAATCCTCGTCGTGGACGAAGCCCTCTCGGTCGGCGACACGATCTTCCAGCATCGCTGCGTGCGGCGCATCAAGGAGATGCAGGAGGGGGGAACGACCATTCTCTTCGTCTCGCACGAGCCGACGCTGGTGCGCGCTCTCTGCTCGCGTGCCATCCTGCTGAACGCCGGAAGGATGATCGCCGACGGCACGCCGATGGAAGTGCTCAACCGTTACCAGCGCGTGATCATGGCGCGCGAGGAGGCTTACGCGGACGAGGGCGGCGGGGCGACGCAGGATGATGAAAAAGCCGCCCGCGAGAATGAGAGTGCGGGCGGAGTCGCGGTTGATGCGTCGGTCGCGGGCGCGCGTCAGCCTTTGCAGTATTCTTACCGACACGGAAATAAGCGTGCGGAAGTGATCGAAGCGGAGTTGGTTGACGGGGCGACGGGTCGGGCGGTGGAGTTGGTGGAGACGGGAGATGCGGTGGCGGTGCGTCTGCGCGTGCTGTTTCACGAAGACGTGGCCGAACCCGTGTGCGGGTTTATGATTCGCAACCGGCACGGCATCAACGTCTACGGGACGAACACGGAGCAGCGCGGGCAACCGCTCGGCGCGGCGCGGCGCGGCGAGATCATCGAGGCCGTTTTCAGGTTCGACTGCTGGCTCGGTCAAGAACATTATTTCGTCTCGGTCGCGGCGCACACGCCCGACGGAGAGGCTTTCGATTGGCTCGACGGCGCGATCTTCTTTCGCGTCTCGTGCGCCGTCGAGATGGAGGGCATCGCGAATCTCAACGCGCGTGTCTCGACGCGGCGCATAGAGGTTGGAGGTCAAGCGGAGCGCGCGCCGACGGGCGACGAGAGTTTGAGCGGGAGCGCGGGCGAGGAGACGCGCGCGTTAAAAGCCTGAGCGAAGAATTGATGATCGAAGTGGACGACACAAAATCCAACGCGGGCGAACCGGCGGCGAAGACGCGCGGCGACGAGCGCGCCCACGGCTCATCCGTCGCCGACTCCGACGACTCATCCGCCGCTGGCGCAGCCTCCGTTGATGCCTTTAACGTCGCCCACGCTGCGCCGCACGTCGAGCCGCTCGTGCTGCAACCCGACTTTCACGCGGGTGATAGATCGCAATATCACGTCGCGGAGTTGTTGGGTTATCACGACCGGCATTTCGTCGAAGGCGTCTACAAAGCGATTCTGGGGCGCGCGCCGTCGCAGGCGGAACACACGCGCCAGTTGGACGAGTTACGCGGCGGGCGCGCGGGCAAGGTGGAGATCATCGAACGCCTGGTGTCGTCGCCGGAGGCGCGCGCCGGGGCGGGACGCGGCGTAAGGATCGAAGGTTTGCCGTCGCCGCTGTTGCGGCGTCTGAGCCGCGTGCCCGTCGTCGGCTATGCGGTGCGGCTCATGCGCGCGCTCGTGCGGCTGCCCGTGTCGTTGCAGCACCAGCAGCAATTCGAAATCTACGCGCTCGCGCAGCAGCAACTCATCGCCGACTACATAAACCGGACGCTCGACGGGTTCGAGCGTCGGAGCGAGGCCGCGAGCGACACGTCAACGCTCTCTATCGTCGCAGCGTCGCAGCAAGACGATGTCGCGGAGACGCTGGCGATGTTCTCCGACGCGCTCCTCGAACTCTCGAACAGTCACGCCGAATTGCAGGCGCGGACGCAGACGCAGGTGGAGCAGGCGCAGGCCGCGCTCACGGAGTTGACCGGGGCCATCACCGCGCAACAGCAAATCTCGGAAGCCATCCGGCGCGAACAGCAACTCGCGACCGACGCGCAACAGGAATTTTTGATTCAGGAACAACGCGTGATCGTGGAGACGCAGAGGGTTGTGCTCGAAGAGTTGCGCGAGGAGTTGCGTGCGCTCTCCGAAAGACAACAGCGCGCGCGCGACGAGTTCGAGGCGGAGGTGCGCCGCCTGCGGTCGCTCCAGGAGGCGTCGGCGCGCGAAAACTTTTCCGGTCAAGCATGAAGCCGCTCGCCATCGTCATCCCGTGGTTCGGGGCGGAGTTGAAAGGCGGAGCCGAGCAACAAGCCTTTCAGATCGCCACGCGCCTTGCCGCGCGCGGCGTGGCAGTGGAGGTCTTAACCACCTGCTGCCGCTCGTTCCAAGACGACTGGGCGACGAACCATCTCCCGCCGGGACTGACGCGAGAACACGACGTAAGCGTCCGCCGCTTCCCCGTCAGCGCGCGCGACGCGGAGGCTTTTGATCGCGTCAACGCGAAACTTCTCGCGCTCACGCCCGCGCATCTGCGTTTCGGCGTCTCTCCGCTCTCCAACGCGGACGCCGAAATCTTCGAGCGCGAAAACATCAACTCGCCCGCGCTGCTCGAACACCTCCGCGCGCACGGCGACGACTATCGCGCGTTCCTCTTCATCCCTTACATGTTCGCCCCTGCGACGCGAGGTTTGCCGCTCGTCGCCGGGCGCGCGTTTCTGCAACCGTGTCTGCACGACGAACCGGCGGCTTATCTTCCCGCCGTCGAAGAGTTGTTTCAAAGCGCGCGGCTCGTCCTCTTCAACTCGGACGGCGAGCGCGAACTCGCCGCGCGACTCTACGGCGCGGCTATTTTCCCGCGCGGCCTCGTCGTCGGAGAAGGCGTCGAACGAATCGCCGCTCCAACTTCGACCCGCCAACTCGCCGCCGCGCTCCCCGCCGAACTGCGCGACGACGGCGCGCCCTTCGCGCGCTATCGCAGCGCGCCCTTCGTGCTCTACCTCGGACGCAGGGACGAGTTGAAAAACACCGGCTTACTCGTGCGCGCCTTCCGTCGCTTCAAAGAACACGCTCCGGCTTCGCCGCTCAAACTCGTCCTCGCGGGCGCGGGCGCGCACTCTTACGACGAACGCGAGCGCGGCATCTTCGATCTCGGCCTCGTCGGCGAAGACACGAAGGCCGCGCTGCTCGTCGCCTGTCGCGCGCTGTTTCAACCGAGCCGCAACGAAAGTTTCTCACGCGCCCTGATGGAGGCGTGGAGCTATGGCGGTCGTCCCGTCGCCGCGCACCGCGAATGCCTCGCCACCGCCATTGCCGTCACGCGCGCGGGCGGCGGTTGGCTCGCGGCGACCGAGGAAGAGTGGGCGCAACTCTTCTCACAAGTCGCCGACGCCCCGGACGCGGAACTCGACGAGACGGGCGCGCGCGGTCGCGTCTACGCCGCCGAGCACGCCGATTGGGACAAGGTCATCACGCGTTACGAACAACTTCTCGGCTCGTTGGAAGAGACGCCACACGACGTGGGCGGAAGCCCAGCGCCGGAGCATGTCCCTGCCCGTGTGCTTGAGCTTGCGCCCGATGGGTTTTTAGAGTTGAGCGGGCAAGGACATGCCCCGGCGCTACCAGCGGCGCGGAGCGTTGACGCTCACGGAAGGATTCACCAACTGCTCCCGGACATCGTCTACGGCGACGCGATCTCGAATCAGGCGATAAACATTCGCGACTACCTGCGCGGTCGCGGTTATGCGTCGGAGATTTTCGTCAAGCGGCGCGAGGCGAGTATGGAAGGCGAGGCGCGCCTGTTCGACCCCGCGCTCATCACGCCCGCCGACGCGCTCTTGTATCATCATTCCATCGGTTCGGAACTGACCGCCTTCGCCGTCGCACACGCGGGCGCGAAGTGTCTCGTCTATCACAACATCACCCCGGCGGAGTATTACTCGGCTTACCGTCCCGGCTTCGCGTGGATGCTGGCGACGGGGCGCGCGCACCTGCCGCGCCTCGCACCGCACTTCCCTTGCTCCGTCGGCGACTCGGCTTTCAACGCGGCTGAACTCGCCGCGTGCGGCTTCGAGAGTCCCGGCGTGCTGCCGATCATCTGCAACCCCTTGAAGTGGAACTTGCGCGCCGACGCCGCGCTCATGGAACGCTTGCAGGACGGACGCGTCAATCTGCTCTTCGTCGGGCGCATCGCGCCGAATAAGAAGCAGGACGAACTCGTCGAAGCCTTCGCGCATTACCATCAACTCGATGCGCATTCCCGGCTCATCATCGCAGGCGCGGGGCGCGTCTCCGATCCTTACTACGCACGCCTGCTGCGCCTCGTCGCCGCGCGCGGCTTGAGCGAACATGTCATCATCACCGGGCAAATCACGGACGCCGAACTGCTGGCCTACTACCGCACGGCGCACCTATACTGGTCTTTGAGCGAACACGAAGGCTTCGGCGTGCCGCTCGTCGAGGCGATGTGGTTCGACGTGCCCGTCGTCGCCTACCGTAGCGCGGCTGTGCCGGAGACTCTGGGCGAGGCCGGGTTGACGTTCGACCGCAAAGACGATTTGCGCGACGTGGCGGCTCTCGCTAAGCTCGTCACGCGCGACGACGAAACCTTGCGACGCCGCATCATCGCCGCCGGGCGCGCACGGCGCGAGGCTTTCACGCCCGCGAGCCTCCGGCGGATTCTCGCTGACTTGATCGCGCGGATGGAGAGTTGCGCCGGACGGCGGCGCGTAGAGGTGGCATAAGCTCTTGAGTTCTTCGACGACGAAAGAAACCGGGACGACGACGAAGCCCACGGCGCGCAATGCTCCGGCGACGACGGCGGGCGAGTCTCTGTTAACGACAACGGACGCTGTCAACGCGCGACCCGGCGCGCCCGTGCTCGCCATCGTCGTGCCATGTTTCAACGAAGAACTTGTCATCGGCGACACGACGCGTCGCCTCGTAGAGGTCTTGCAAAAGCTCTCCGCCGCCGGAAGGGTTGACGCCGGAAGTTTCGTCTATCTCGTTGACGACGGCAGCCGCGACCGGACGTGGGCTGTGATCGAAGACCTGCACGGGCGCGACGGGCGCGTCAAAGGTCTGAAACTCGCGCGCAACGTCGGCACGCAAAACGCTCTGCTCGCCGGTCTGCTCGGCGTCAAAGAACACGCCGATTGCGTCGTCACGATTGATGCGGATTTGCAGCAGGACGAAGCCGTCATCGAGACGTTTCTGGAGAAGTACGCCGGGGGCGCGCACATCGTCTACGGCGTGCGTCGCGGGCGCGGCGATTCTTATTTGAAGAAGGCCACCTCCGGTTTCTTCTACAACCTGATGCGGCTGATGGGCGCGCGCATCATCAAGCACCACTCGGAATACCGGCTCGTTTCGCGCAAGGCGATTGACGCCATCGCGGAATATCGCGAGTACAATCTCTTCCTGCGCGGCATCTTCGTGGACATCGGCTACAAGTCCGAGATCGTGCCGTTCACGGTGAGACGGCGCGGCGCGGGCAAGTCGAAACACGATTTCAGGAAACTCGCGTCGCTCGCGCTCGACGGCATCACGTCGTTCAGCATCGTGCCGCTGCGTCTGGTGACGGTTGCCGGAATGCTCGTCTTCCTGTTCAGCGTGCTGATGACGCTCTTTTACCTCTATCACAAGATCAAGGGGCACACGCCGCCCGGCTGGGCGGGCACGATCATCCCGATCTATTTTCTCGGCGGCGTGCAGATCATGTTCCTCGGGATCGTCGGCGAGTACATCGGCAAGATTTATCAGGAGACGAAAGCGCGCCCGCGTTACATCAAAGACACCGAACTGTTTTGAGTTCCACCCAAACCACACCGGACCAACCCGCCCCGGCTCACGCCGCGACCGGCAATCACTGCATCGTGTGCGAGGCGAACGACGCCGCGCCCCTCTATCCCGGCATCCTCCGTTGTCGCGCCTGCGGCTACGTCTTCGCCGACATGCGCCTCACGGACGAAGAACTCTTCAAGCTCTACAACGAAGAGTTCTTCACCGGCGCGGAGTTCAGCGACTACGCCGCCGATGCCAAGTTCTTCCGCAAAAATTTCGCCCTCCGCCTGCGCGAACTCGATAAGTTTCTCGACCCCGCCCGCCACCGGCGACTCCTGGAGATCGGCTGCGCCTACGGCTTCTTCCTCGACGTGGCGCGCGACCGCTTCGCACGCGTCGAAGGCATCGACATCACGGACGCCGGAACCCGCTACGCGCGCGAAGAGTTGAAACTCGACGTGGTGCAGGCCGACTTTATCGCGCACGACTACGGCGCGCAGAAGTTCGACGTGGTCTGCATGTGGGACACCATCGAACACCTGCGCGAGCCGCAAACGTACATCGAAAAGATCGCGGCGCACACGAACAGCGGCGCGTTGCTCGCGCTCACCACCGGCGACATCGAAAGCCTCAACGCGCGCCTGCGCCAAGACAAGTGGCGGCTCATCCACCCGCCCACGCACCTCCATTATTTCTCCCCCAAATCAATCGCCCGCCTGCTCGACGCCCACGGCTTCGACGTGATCTACAATCGTTATTGCGGCTTCTATCGCAGCATCGGCAACATGGCCTACAACGTCCTCGTCCTGCGCCAGCAACAACCGGCGCTCTATCGTCCACTCGAACGCCTCGGCATCGGCGGCCTCGGCTTCTACCTCAACCTCTACGACATTATGTACGTCATCGCGCGGCGGCGGTAACACCGCCAGCACAACTGCTGCGGGAAGAGAAAGAATAAATGAGCCGAAAGGAACGACCTGCACGACTTCTGCACCGCAAATTTTTAGAGCGGCTTCTTACGCTGAGCGAAGGAAGAACCACGCTTCCCACAAAACCGCTACGTTCCGCGCCTGACTTCGTTGAGCTAAACACAGACATCAGCGGACTCGATTTCAGGTATGTTATCGGTCAGGACAAAAGACGCGTCGAGCTTTATATTCACTGCGCGGATACCACAGTCAACAAAAGAATATTCGATGAACTGGCTTCTCATAAACATAAAATTGAAGGCGATTTTGGAGCGGAGTTATCTTGGGAAAGGCTTGACGAACGCAAAAGCAGCCGTATTGCTTACCGCATGTGGAACGGCGGCAGCAAAGATAATGAAGACCGTTGGCAAACAATCCAAATCGAGATGATCGACGCAATGGTTAGTTTCGAGAAAGCTCTCCGGCCATTTATTTCCAAACTGCGCATGTGAATCGAATGCCCGAAGCGAACACGCGCGAACACTCCGGCGCGACCGGCGAGTCGAGATCAACTAAGCGTGCATGGCTGCACGCGCTCGCGGTTGTGTCCGGCTATACACTGCTCGTCGTTGCCTTTTTCGCGCCCGTGCTGTTCTCGGATTATTTGCTCGCGCCGGGCGACGGCATCCTTTATTTCCTGCCGAACTTTTACGCGCGGCGCGTGTTGTGGGACGCGTCCGTGTGGGGCGGGTTTCCGGCGGTGGGCGATTCGCAGTTGATGATGTGGTATCCGCCCGCGCTCTTGTTCTCGCTTCTCAAATCGTGGAACGGCTTTCTGCTCTCGGCCTACGTTCTCGCAGCGAGTTTCACTTACGCCTACACCTACGCTCTGACCCGCTCGCGCTTCGCCGCGACGGTCGGCGGCGTCTGCTACGGCATGTGCGGCTTCATCGTCGCGCACCTCGGCCACGCCGCGCTCATCCACGCCGCCGCGTGGCTGCCGCTGTTCATCCTGTCGCTTGAGAAACTCGCGCGGCGCGGAGGCGTCGAGCAACGCGAAGACTCAGACGTTGAGCGACGCGAAGACTCAGGCGATGCGCGACGCGAAGACTCGGGCGTTGAGCACCGCGAAGACACGAGCGATGCGGGAGGCAAAGATTCTCGGAGTTCGCGTCGCGCGGGTGGCGGTAGTTTCTGGTACGGGGTAGGGGCGGCGAGCGTGGCGTGTTGTGCGCTCGCGGGACATCCGCAAATCTCCGTGTACACGCTTGCGCTCGGCGGCGCGTATGCGCTCGTGCGCGGGTGGCGCGCTGGCGGGCGTTGGCGTTACTACCTGCTCTGCGCGCTGCTCGTCTTGAACGGAACGGGACTCGCCGCGATTCAGTTGTGGCCGACGGCGGAACTCGCCGCGCTGAGTTTGCGCGCGTCGCTCGGCTTCGCGGAGTTTGTGTCTTACGCGTTGCCGCTCAGGCAGACGCCGATGTTCCTGTTCCCGTATCTCTTCGGCGGCTCGCCGGGCACGTTGTACGACCTGCCCTACTTCGGCGCGTGGGGTTCGGAGGCGGGCGGCTGGGGCGCGGGCGAACTGAGCGGCTACCTCGGCCTGCTGCCGCTGCTCTTGGCCGCAATCGGATTCTTTGCCGCAAGGCGACGCGGGCTGGCGTGGTTCTGGCTCGCCGCCTGCGCCGTCGCCTTCCTGCTCGCGCTCGGCGACGCGACGCCGCTCGCGCGTCTCACTTATCAACTGCCCGTCATCAACAAGTTTCGCGTGCCCGCGCGCCACTTCATGGAGCTATCGCTCGGCGTGAGCGTCCTCGCCGCGTTTGGCGCGCAGGCCGTTTCGGAGCGCGCGGCGTCGGGTCGTTTATTCAAACGCACGCTCGTCGTCGCGGCCTGCGTGATGCTCGCGTGCCTCTCCGCCGTCGTCGCGCTGACCGAGCAACTGAACGCGTTGGCGACCGAGACGTTGAAGCAGCCGCTCGGTTTTCTGCCGTGGGCGAACCCGGCGACGGGCGTGCCGCTCGTCGTGTTACTCGCGGGCGCGGGCGCGCTCATCTACTGGCGCAGGCGTCCGCAGGTGCGCACGCGTGGCGCGCTCCTGCTCGTCGTGCTCATGCTCGACCTCGCCAGTTTCACATGGTTCTACGAATGGCACTACGGGCCGCCGTATAAAGTTTTCCAGTCGCCGCCGCTCGCCGCCGTGCCGTTGCGAGACGAACTCGCGGCGACGCACCAACGCCTGATGCCCGTGCGCGGCGGCACGGGGCGCGTCAGCGAGATTCCACCCGACCTCTCGAAGCTCTGGAATTTTCCGAGCGCGAGCGGCTACGGCCCGTTCATCCTCTCGCGCGTCAGTCGGCTGTTGACGATGCCGCCGCACGGAAGCCTCGACGACGCGTGGCGCGACCCGGCAAACCTCGGCCTCGACGTGATGGCCGTGCGCTATCTCTTCGTGCCGCGCGAACAGATCGAGCCGCCTGCGACCGCCGACGCGCACGGCGTCAAATGGACGCGCGGCGAATTCAACGCCTCGCTCGGTTCGGGTTGCGGCGCGGCGAACCCGAGCGTCTTTCAAGTCGAACTCCCACAGGCGACGCGCGCCAACGTGGTCGCCGTCTCCACTGCGCTCGCCTGTTCCGCCGCCGTCGCGGACCAAGCGGAAGTCGCGCGCGTCTTTGTCACGGACACGCGCGGGCAAACTTACACGCAGAGTCTGCTGGCCGGGCGCGACACCTCCGAGTGGGCTTACGACTGCGCCGACGTGCGCCCCACGATGAAGCAGGCGCGCGCGCCCGTGTATCGCAGTTACCCGGTCACGCGCGGCGACGTGCGTTGCGAAGGGCACGACTACGCGGCGCGTCTCCCCCTGCACGCGACCGCCGAGATCAAGCGCATCGAGATTCAATGGACGGGCGGCGCAAGCGGCACGCTCTCGCTCAAAAAGATCAGCCTGCTCGACGAGAGCGACGGCAGTTCATTCGCCGTCGTCCCCGTCGCGGGTTCGCTCGCCGACGCGACGCGCTGGCGGCACGTCACGGACATCAACCCGTCAAACAGCGGCTACGGCGCGATCAAACCGGAAGACGTGGGCGAGGCGAGCGTCTACGAGAACCTGCATGCGAGGCCGCGCGCGTGGCTCGTCGGCGAAGTTCGCAACGTCTCGGAAGAGGAGACGTTGCGCGCGCTCCACTCGTCGCGGCTCGCGGACGGGAGCGCGTTCGACCCCGCGCGGGTCGCGCTCGTGGAAGAGCCGTTCGACTTCACGGCGCAAGCCCTCGACCGTGATGCGACGGCGCGCGTCAAGAATTTGTCGGACGGGCGTATGGAAGTTGAGACACGCGCGAACGCGCCCGCCTTTCTCGTCACGAGCGACGTGCTCTATCCCGGCTGGCAGGCGACGATTGACGGCGCGCCCGCCCGCCTTTACAGGACGGACTACGCCTTACGCGGCCTCCCCGTCCCCGCCGGGACACACACGGTTCGCTTTGAATTCCGGCCTCGCTCCTTTTACAAGGGAGCGTTCATCAGCGCGGCTTCCCTGCTCCTGCTCGCCGCGTCTGTCTTTTGGTTGAAGAGAAAAGAGACGCGCGGCGAATCACTCTAAAGGCGTTCACCACCGCAGACACACAGAGCACGGAGGATGCACAGAGAAAGACGCCGGACAATCTCAAATCTCAAACTTCAAATCTCAAATCTCAAACTTCGAATCTCAAATCTCAAACTTCGAATCTCAAATCTCAAATCTCAAATCTGAAATCTCAAATTTGAGATCGTGTCTTTCTTTCCTCTGTGCCTGCTCCGTGTCCTCTGTATGTGCGGTGGCGAGTGCGGAGTCTTAATACTAACTTGATCATGCTTGTCAGCCACGCGCCGTCACAAGCGTTTACGACGCCGCGCATAGATGAAGAGGCTTATGAGCGACATTAAGCTGACAATCGAAATATACGCCCCGTTGCGCGCGGCGGGCGCACGGTAGCGCATCTCGACGCGGTGCTCGCCCGCCGGGAGCACCACGCCGCGCAACAAATAATTTGTCGCGTGTATCTGCGCCGCCGTGCCGTCCACCGTCGCCTCCCAACCCGGATAGTTAATCTCGCCGAGAACGAGCACCGCCGGTTGCGAGGCGCGTGTGTCTATCACGACCCGGTTCGATTCATAGGAGGTGACGCGCGCCGCGCTCCCGGGTGCGAGTGCGCCGCCGGAGAGCGCGGGCAACTCCGCGGGCGCGACTTCCAGCAACGCCGTGCGGCGCG
>Ga0307513_10007667_pt1 | contig 13946 bp, 9 predicted proteins | sample 15_EM_MG_FD_202174 | JGI IMG/M metagenome (GOLD analysis project Ga0307513, IMG submission 202174) | Populus trichocarpa ectomycorrhiza microbial communities from riparian zone in the Pacific Northwest, United States - 15_EM | ecosystem: Host-associated > Plants > Roots > Unclassified | place... | reverse complement strand
ACAGGGGTTGAGGGGGGCGGCGGCTGGTATAGAGTTCACCGCCCCCTTCCTTTTTTATGTTTCTCTCATTTAGGGTTTCTGATAATGACTTCCTCTTGGGGTCTCTTTTTTAGGGTTTCTCTCTAATTGTCCTCCCTCTCTTTTTCATACCTTGAGATCTGTATTTATAGTGTCAGAGTCCCTTAGCGTTTGAGAAACCATGTTTCAATTAAACTCATTCTCTTCTTTGAAGTTTGAATTTGATTAAGAATCAAATTTGAAAGCGGATAACTATCATTATCTTAAAGACAAGGATTATCTCGAAGATAAAGATTATCTTGAAGATAGGGATTATCTTGAAGATAAAGATAGAATGACAAAAGCACATTGTAGTCCTTAATTTTCCCGAAAGTTTGACAAATCACACTTTTTATCGAAATAAATCTCTGATCTTTTAATTTTTCATTTTAAACCCTGTAAAAATTAAATTAAAAGTCAAAGGGCCAAAATTGGGTTATGACAAAACACATGAGCTATGGAAGAGTTGAAAAAAATTGGCCTCCATCTAGAAAAAATGCCTACACCAAGATTGGGCACTGAACCCTGAGCAAGAGAAAGCCTTGGTAGAGCTCTTTAATATCCACAAATAAAAAAAAATCTTCAAGCCTTTAAATATGCTTGGTATCAACCTTGTTTAGTAAAAAATTAAAATTTTATAGGATAATGATAAAAAACCATCTCAGAGGAGATAAATAAGTTGCTAAAGGTTAGGTTTATCTATGAAGTAATGTACCTAGAATGGCTTGCCAATGTGGTCTTGGTGAAAAAACCATATGGAAAATGACAAATGTGTGTTAACTTTACCAACCTTAATAAGGCGTGCTCCAAAGATAGTTTTTCATTACAAAAAATAGACTAGTTGGTTGACTTCATGACTGGTTTTAAGCATTTGAGTTTTTTGAATGCTAATTCAGGATATCATCAAATTCTTATGTATTCTGATGATGAAGAGAAGACATGTATCAATGAATGGTGAATAAGGTTTTCAAGAATCAAAGAGGCCAAAACATGGAAGCCTATGTTGGTGACATGTTGATTAAAAACATGAATTTTAAGAAACATCTTTAGGACCTGCAAGAGGTCTTCTCTGTTCTATAACATCAATGATGAGATCGAATCTAGCCAAATGTGCCTTTGCCATAAAAAAGGAAATTTTTTAGGTTTCTTGGTTAGCATGAGAGGTGTTGAGCCCAATCCTAAAAAAAAATACAAGCTATCCTAAAAATGATTCCTTCTCAATTATACCTTAACGGATGTCTAAAGGTTAATAGGAAGAATCACCACCCTTAACGGATTCATTTCATACCTTGAATAATGTTGCTTGCTATTCTTCAAAATGCTAAAGAATATCTCTAGTTTTAAATGAACTCTAGAGTGCCAGCAAGTCTTTAAAAAACTCAAACTTCATCTATCCTCCCTAAAAATCTTTTCATATCCTAGAAAAGGAGATGATCTTTTTCATTATTTAGAGGATGCAGATTTGGCAATCAGTGCATTATTAATACAAGATAAAGAGGGAAACTGGAAGTTTGTGTGTTATGCATCAAGGTACTTCATGATGCTTTAATAAGATATATGAAAATAAAAAAAGTGGCCTTCAATTTGGTTAGTGCTACAATGAAGACATATTTCTACGTACACCAAATAATTATATTGATTGACTATCCTTTTAAGGTAAATTTTCCACAAACTTGACTTATTTATAATGCGAACCTCATGATCACATGGTCATGCAACTCACAATCAAGATTAAAATCTGATTCTGGAAAGCTGAAATAGGTCTGATATGAATGTGACACAATAAAAACCTACCCCAAGGCACCAACATTATTGGAATGAAATATGGTATAACCTAATTTTGGCCCATTAACTTTTTAATTTAATTTTATGGGAGTTAAAATGTAAAATTAAAAGATTAGGGACTTATTTTGATGAAAGTGTGATTTGTCAATTTATGAAAAACTAGGGACTACAACGTGCTTTTGTCATTTTATCCTTATCATTAAGATAATGATAGTTATCTTTTTTCGAATTTGATTCTTAATCAAATTCAAATTTCAAAGAAGAGAATGAGTTTGTTTGGAACATTGTTTCTCATTCGCAATGGGACTCTTTCACTATAAATACAAATCCTAGTGCATGTGCGCAAAGGGGAAGAAATTACAAGAAAACCTAAGCAGAAAAATACAAAAAAAAAACCCAATCGGTTGCATAACTGAGCAACCCTAACAAAACAATAGCCACCACAACCCTATCTCCAACCTAGAACCATTACAGATCATTGATCCATCACCGAAGGTCGCAACTTCTTCTCCACTGTGGCCAGTTCCTCCACGTCTCAATTGGCGCTGCTCCAACTCTCTTCTCCCCATGGCAACAGCTCCACCAAGTGACTGCACCAGTCCATAAACCATTGTCATGGTAGATCAGTCAACCAACAAGAATACCACAAGGGCTGCCCGATCACTCACCACAGGCGCAACCATAATACCATTCCTCATCAACCATAGCAGAGCTGCACGCCAGCCTCCAACCGGCAACAATAGCAACCTGTAAACTTCGAGAGTTCGTCTCCTCAGCTGAAAATCAGCCTCCAACCGATAGCAGGGACACCCTTACATAGGTCTCCATCTTCAACAGCTACTGCACCAAAAACAGAGCATTCCAGGAGAAGGCCACAAAAAAAACTAGAGAACCAAGAAAATAAGAGGACAAACTGAAAGACGAAAGACAAAATAGAAACAAACACAGAAGGAACTAGAGGAGAAGATAGACACGGAAGAGAAGGAATGATAACTCAGGTATAGGACGACAGAAGAATACCAGAGGGGACAAAACAAACGGACAAAAACACAGGGACAAAGGGAGCGAAAGGAGACCAAAAGAGAGAACATAGCAAGCAGAGAAACAGAGAGAACAGGAGACCAAAAGAGAGAACATAGGGCAAGTGAACGACAAACGACGTTGCTATCGTTTTCGACCCTTCGTCTCGAGAACCAGGCACGTTTTTTTTCTTTGTAATTTGTATTTGACATTGTGCGAAAGTAATTTAATTATCTTTGCACCGTGCACAACATGCGTGAATAGTGGCCAGCTAAGTCACTGGCTTAGAATAGTGACCAGGTCGGGCCTGTTGGGTCCAGCCCAGCCTGTACAACTAGGCTAGATTCACCCCCCCAAAAAAATAATATAATAAAAAAAATAACTTTATTTTTTTAATCCAAATTTTATGGATTTATTCACATGCGTTAGAGTCAGGATTACTATACTTTTTGGGTTACGTAATATTTACCAACACCAGAGTTGGAAATATTTGTAGTCGAGTATTCACTGACGCTAAAGTCAGGAATATCCTAGGCAAACCATGAAGAGCATAATACAACAAACTCTTAGCAATCTAAGATAAAACCAGTAATGTAGCCTCTCTCAGGTAGGACACTTAAAGGGCGATAATATTTTCTCTTTCGCGTAATCAGTCTCGTACCATAGAATCTCTGTTGACTAGTTAGGGTTCCTAATGACCATAATACTAGGTGGCGACTCCTTAAACGAGACCTTTTCCCCCAAAGAACAAGATGTCAAATATATGTTCCTTTTCCTTGAATTTTTTTTAATCGATAACCACGATGTCCGGGTGTGATAAAGTAGAATGATGCCGCGAAACCAGTTCATTTTCGATAAGTCAGATTCAGTTCGTTCAAGAACTGAAGAATGCAAGAATCACTCTCACACGCTAAAACTAAAAAAATTCAAGAGTAATATTCATCAATAGCTACTGAAATTTAGGTTACATGAGTTTAAATATTTCTTCAAAAATTAAACCTAATGTATCTACTTACAAAACTGACCCAAAAAACCTTAAACTAAAAAACTCATAAACTGATCCAAACAAACCTTGAGTTGTAGCTAACAAAATAAAACAAAGCCTATAATATTAAATCCACATTCTGCCATGAGAAGAGAAAGAAAGAAAATATTACAAAACCAATTCAAGGCTTATTTATAGCCTTCCATGTAGCCCGTTAATCCTAGAAACAAAAGGAAAAGTAGCCACACATGTTGTTTCCAAGTTGTAGTAGGATTCTTTTGTTTTCTTTGTTGTGTTTTCTCCTAACCTCATAGCCCAAATAAGGTTGGATTGGGTCCCTCTTGCACATGGATAAGATATACTAGGGCCTCCTCTTGGTACTTCAATGAACCCTTCAAATCTGAATTGGTTTAAACCTTCAAAATCAATACATTCAATATCGCTTTCAATGCCTTTGTCTTAGACCGAGTCATTGGCCTATTTGGAACATGTAATGGGTCTATGTTGGTGTTTCTAGGTTGGTCCACATCAGTCTAGGTTCTTGGTCAAGTAGGCTATCGAGTTGGGTAAGTTTAGACTCTAATACCAACCTAGATCAGCATTTAAAGGACAAGTTTTGGTTGACTTCATCGCAGAGTGCTCCTTTATTGGATCATCTCTATAAGAGACCAAATATATAGCAGCAGACTCTTAGTCAACCACTGACCAATAGGTGTTATATATTGATGGAGCATCAAACACTAATGGGAGTGGAGTTGTAAGGCTATTTTAGATGGTGATACCAAGATGATATGAAAATCCTAGTAAAGGTCACTAAAAAAAAGTGTTTTTCGCTCACCACTCATCACTCTAATGTTACTGATCAAATCATCACCTTAGAGACACAAAGTCAAGGAAATAAGTAAAAAATAAGATACAAAACTTGATAAATGCTAATAAACCAAGTCAAAAGACTTTAATTCATTTTTTTTCAAAAGATCCCAATACATGGTCTAAATCATAATTATATACTTGGAACATCCTCCCGAGTCTAGGAAACATCAAAATAACATAAATCAGACCTAATAATTAAATTTAGTAGAATTCTAGACAATAAATAACAATAACTTGTTTTTTACTCTAAGAAGTGCAAACAGACACCTAAGAAGCACTAAAATTAAAACTGACATAATTCTTTGCAGAAAACTCCAATGCATGCATAGGCTCATTTCCCCAAGCAATCAAGAGACAAAAATTCAGGCTCAAAGTTGGACATTAGCTAATAACAAACATTCTAAAAAACATCCTCTATTTGTAATGCTAACTAAAATTCAAGTAACCTAACTCCATTTGGACTAGTAGAGGACACTCCTATATCATGTCCCCCTATTAAAAAAAACTCAACCTCGAGCAAATGTTGAATCATCACCATAAAAAGGAGATAAAATAGCCATGTTAAAAGTGTTTAAAATGTCTAAGTGAGCGGGTAACTCAATTTTGTAAGCATTTTCACCAATTTGCTTCAAAACTTTAAAAGGACCATCAGCCCTCAGTTTGAGCTTAGAAAATTTACCTTATGAGAACCTTTCCTTGCTGAGATGTACCTAAACCAGATCACCCTTCTTGAACTCTAAATATTTACGATGCTTATTGGCTTGGATTTGGTGCTTTTGATTTTTCCCATATTTACGGTTCTTATTGGCTTGAATTTCGTGGTTTTGATTTTTCCTTTCAATCTTGTCATGAACTTGGTCATGTAACTTTTTAAGTTGTTTGGCCTTTTATATAGCATTACTACTAAAATTTAGACTTGCTGGAAGAGGAATTAAGTCATTGACTCAATGGATTATGACCATACACAACTTGAAAAGGACTACAATCTGTACTTTGCCAAGTAAAATAATTATAAGCAAATTCTAACAGCAAACAACCTAAAAAACATCCTCTATTTGTAATGCTAACCTAAATTCAAGTAACCTAACCTTATTTGGATCAATAGAGACACTTATGTGTCACCGTACCAATAACATTTTTTAGCCTTTAAACTTTCTCTAAAAAAAAATAATAAACTCAACAAGTCATATTCAACCATAATTCATGAACAATTCAACACCAATCACATAACCTATAATTCAATTTCATTTCAAGTCAACATATAATTAAACAAACCCAATTCATAATTAAAAAAACTTAATTTGTAAATCCCTAGTCTAAAATTAGTTAGTTAGTATTAAAAGCCAAAAATTCTTAATAGATGAAAATAAATAATTAAATAAAATAAATAATTAAATAAAATAAAAGTACTATTATTTGGGGTGAAGGCTCTCCGTGAGTTAGTGATTAAATATTGATGAAATTACGCATAAAAAATGTACAAAGGTATCGGTGGTTGTGTAATTTACATAAAATAACAAAGAGACAAGTAGTAATGGAAAAATCATAAATAAGATGAAAATTCCTTCTCTTTTTTTATTTGAGGCCGACAATAACCATAGAAAGAAGAACACTTCTTCTCATTTTCTTTCAAAATTTGTGTTAGATATTTAAACTTTGTAAGGTTATGGAGAGATTATGAGTGATTATTAGTGGAGAAAACAAACTTAAAGGGGGAATAGAGAGAGAGAAACAAGTTTGCCAGTAGAAAAATCTAGAGAGAGAAAGAAGGTTTAGAGAAAACAATTTACAAGAAACTCATAATTTAAGCTTAATTTTAGTTGGTAAGATGTTCTTTACATTTATTTTCTTGTTTTGTGGGTTTAGTATGAAACCCCTAAATTTCTTAATTCTAGGGTTTTAAAAATTATTTGGGAATTAGGTGTTTTGCATTAAAATTTATGAAAATGGTATGATATAGGTAAGCAATAAGTAGAATAAAAACATATAAGAGTTATAAGTAATTAAGAAGGAATTTATACACCAATCCATGGGAGAAAATTTTTGAGAAATGGCTAAATTAGTTTAAATGTTGTGGGATTGTATGTTTATTAAATGTACAAGTATGAGTATTGTATTTAAGAAAGATGTTTGGGTTAGATATATGAATTTCATATAGTATGTGTGTTTGGGGAAAATTATGGATATGAAGTTTATGTGTTTTTTAGGATATTGAATGTGTATGGATTAATTTGAAGGCTTTAGAAATGGAAATTTAATGTAGAATTTTGATTTAAAATGAATATTTGGCATGTTGTGTGATATGTTAGAAAGCATATGTTGGAATTTTGGAAACTTGAATGTGTAAATAAGTAATTAAGTGGTTCCTCTTCATGCTGATCTTACTATATTGCTGCGTAAAAGGCTTAGCTACGCGAAAGTTTGTGTTGAGATAGATGCTTAATAGATGTTGGTTAAGGAATATGACCTACGCTATCCAAATGGGTTATTCAAAACAATTTCAACTGATTATGAATGGATACTTTCCAAGTGCAATAATTGCAATGTCTTTGGACATACCACAACAATATGCTCTAATAATAAAATTGATAATGTTTCAGCGGTGGCAGAGGGTAAGAGGAAATTTGGCATTGTTAGCTCTAAATCTGCGGAAAATAAGCAGAATTAGTTTCAATGATAGGTAGTTGTTAAACAAAATAAGGGTTTTGCAAGTGGTGGGAATGGTCGTTCGACATCAGATGTGTGTAATTCTGATTGTAATAAGGATGCTTGTTCGACATCTGGTGTGCATAATTCTAATTGTAATGAGGATGGTCATTTAGCATCTGGTGCACGTAATGCAAATTGTTATGAAGATGGAAATCCTACTTCTCTTGTTCTGAAGAGTTTACGAGGAGATATAGTGCATAAGGAGGGGGCTACATATACTGTCTTAGATCAAAGGTTTGTCGACTTCAATACAGCTACTTGTGCGATCGTGAACTAGGTTCCTTCGGTAAATAGTCATGAGGCGAATGTTGATATTTAAGTTAGGGGAGGTGATACGAGTGGGTAATGTACCGATCAGGAGTCTACGTTCCCGATCTTGGCAAGTCCTCAAACTCCAAATTCCACCAACAAGGAAAATGTTAATCAGCTAACAAGTAAGGCTAGAAAGTCTCTAGATAAAAAGAAGAAAGGTTCGACAGGCTCTTCAAAGAAGAATAAGAAATCAGGCTCCTCGTGGGGGGGCAAGTCGAGGTAATCATTGTTTTGTTATTTGTCTTCCTCACTATTTTCCTATGATTATTGGATGTTGGAATGTTAGAGGTTTGAATGATCCTATAAAGCACTTACAATTGTGTCGTCTTATCCAGTAAAAGAGGGTGGCTCTTTTTGGTTTGGTTGAAACTCGGGTTAGAGACAGGACTAAAGATAATGTTTCCTGACTTCTTCTTCGTAACTGGTCTTTCTTGTATAATTATGATTTATCTTGTCGCGGTCGTATTTAGGTACTGATATTTGCTTCAACGCTTCAATCATTTACAAAGACAATAACACATCCTTACATGAGGCTTTATGGTCTGATATAGTGAGTCAGAGTGGTGGCTGGGAGTCCACCCCATAGATTCTTATGGGCAACTTTAATGCTATCCGAAACCAATCAGACAAACTGGTTATATGGATAGGTTCAAAACTTGTATTCAAAAAGCTAAAGTGGATGATCTTTGGTATTCATGTATGCTAATACTTGAACGAACCAATGCCCTAAGAATCTGATTATATGGAAACTAGATAGTGTGCTTGTGAATGAGAATTGGAGTTTGAACTTCCCATTGTTGGAAGCTAGATTTTTGCCTTCTGGTGTGTCGGACCATTCTTCCATGGTGGTAAAAGTTGTTGGCGATGATCAAAACATCAAGAAACCATTTAGATTTTTCGATATGTGGATGGATCATGACGAGTTTCATGCCTCTGGTGAAGAAAGTTTGGGATTAGAATTTGGGGGGTTGTACAATGTATCAGTTGTGTTGCGAACTCAGAAAGCTAAAGAAGGAATTAAACTTTTCAATAGGGATGGATCACTTCTCCAACATTTCTAATAGAGTTAAAGATGCAAAAGAAAAAATGTATAAGGCTCAATATGTTCTGCATACAGCGCATGGAGATCTAACTTTGTGCATGCGTGAAAGGGCTGTTGTACATACTATATTACTATTGTCAGGGTCGAAGAGAGTTTTTTCAAGCAGAAGGCAAGGATACAATGACTTAGCTTGGGGGACTAGAATACTAGTTACTTTCATAAATCAGTAAATGGAAGACAGAACATAAATAAGCTTCTCTTAGTTACAAAGGAGGATGGGAAGGTTGTTGAAGGGCACGAGGCTGTCAAATCAGAAGTAAGTGTGTAATTCCAGAGTGTGTTAGGAATGAAATAGATGGCTGGGATTGTGAACGAGAAAGTGATAGAATCGGCTATTAAATTGAAACTGACTTCTACGTAGCAACATTTACTAGCCCAAGATGTAACAAGGGAGGAGATTAAGGATGATATGTTTAGTTTAAAAAACAACAAAGCCCCTGGTCCGGATGGTTTCAACGCAGGTTTCTTCAAAAGAATATGGCACATAGTTGGGGAAGATGTAATCAACACGGTTAACTCTTTCTTTCAGACTCGTAGAATGCTTAAGGAAATGAATGCTACAACCATTTCCCTTATTTCTAAAGTTTCTAATCTTACAAGATTGACAGATTTTCATCCTATATCTTGCTGCAATACAGTTTACAAATGCATCGCTAAGATTTTAGCCGATAGAATTAAAGTTGTTTTGCCATTCTTAGTAGGCCCATATTAAGCCGTTTTTGTCTCTGGACGGAGAATCAACGACAACATTCTTTTGTCTTAGGAATTAATGAAAGGCTATCACAAAAATAAAAGGCCTGCTCGTTATGCCATGAAAGTAGATTTGATGAAGGCTTATGACTCAGTTCGATGGGATTTCATTGTTGTTGCTTTAACAAAAATTGGATTCCCTAAAACAATCATTGATTGGATCATGGTTTGTGTTACATCATGCCATATCTATTTGTCCTATGTATGGAAATCCTTTCAGGGTTGTTTTGCAAGATGAGTGACAATCAAAACTTCAAGTTCCATAGGAAATGCAATAATGACATAATTTTCCATCTTTGTTTTGCAGATGGCTTCATGATTTTTAGTAAAGGGGACATAAACTCAATTCGTATGATCAGAAATGTGCTCATAGAGTTTCAAGAACTGTCAGGTCTGTATCCAAATCCAAACAAAAGTGATATCTTCTTGAGAGGTTTGTTAGATGCCGAGAGAAATAAGATTATTCGTATTCTTGGGTTTAGAGAGGGGGAGCTTCCTATGAAGTATTTGGGAGTGCCTATTATCTCGTCAAGGCTTAAGGTTGTTTATTATAAGAGCCTCGTGGATCGAATCACCTCTAAAGTTTGACATTGAACTTGTAGAACACTCTCATACGTAGGATGAGTACAACTTATTAGCTCAATTTTATTTTCCATTCAAGTCTATTGGGCATCTCTCTTCCATTTACCTGGGTAAGTAATTAAAAATATTGAGCAAATTATGAGATCCTTTCTTTGGTCAGGTTCAGATATGAGAATTATTGGGGCTAAAGTGGCTTGGGGTCAAGTGTGTTTTCCAAAAAGAAGGGGGGGCTAGGAATCAAAAGGATAACAAAATGGAACAAGGTTGCACTTGGCCTTGGGGAAAGATCCTTAAGCTCAGATCTTTAGCACGGCCTAAGATGAAGTACACTATAGGAGATGGAAAGGAAACTTCCCTATGGTTTGACAATTAACATCCTCACAGCCCCCTCATAGATCCTTAAAGCGAGAGATTTATCTATGATTCAGGTATGGGAAAGAACACGATGGTAAATGTGCTGGTTAGTAACTCAGATGGAGAATTCCTACAACTCAAGCTATTAGCTGGTACCCTATTATAGATGTTATTCCTTCCAATTTTAATCCTAAGATAGGGAAGAGGGACGAGATTGTTTGGTTGGATTCGCCAAATCAGAGGTTCTCGATCAAAGTAGCTTGAGAGCAACTCAGAATCCATAATTAAATGGTTGAATGGCATGACATTGTGTGGTTCAAGAATGCTATTCCAAGACATTCTTTTCTTCTATGGCTGGCTGTATAACAAAAGCTCACAACTAAGGATAAACTACATCAGTTTGGTCTCCATGGTCCCAATTGGTGCTCACTATGTCTCCTTAACAATGAAGATCACAACCATTTGTTCTATGAATGCTCTTATTCTGAAGTGATATGGTGGGATGTTTGTGACAGATGCGACATTCCTAGAATGAGGAAAAGCTGGAATGAATGGATTAGATGTGTTACTATCACTTGGAATGGTAAAACTTTCACAAACTTTTCTCGTAAATTGGGGTTCGTAGCTCGTTGTATTGTGTTTGGCAAGAACGTAATGCAAGAATCTTTACAGGTATGTCTAGAAATTCAAATTTGATCTTTGATGAAATCGAAGGGATCATTTGCGACAAGCTCGATCTAATGAGAAACGTTCCAACAATAGATGAAAATATTAAGATCTAAAGAGCTTGGAAGGTGAATAAAATAGAATCTTAAACTAATGTTTGGTTGATTTTATTGTTGTCTCTAGCTAGTCTAGCTAGGTTTTGGTTTTCTGTTTTGTGGTCTTCTTGTGGCCATTTGTTGTTTGTAAGCTTTTTGTTTACATTGTAAATATGGGGTATGCCCCTTAAAATCTGTGTACCTTCTTTTTTTTTTATACATGTCAACTTACCAAAAAAAAATAAGTAATTGAATCCATTGGAATTATGGATAAACCGTGTTGGTACTTAATATGATAGATGAAATGAAATTAGTTGGAAGCAAGAATATGGAATTCATGCTAGTTAAATGACTGACCATATTAGTGGTGGAAGAGTAATTGATTTATGAATTTTTGAGAAAATTCAAGAAGGTGATCTTGTTATTTAAATTATATTATGATTGTTATGAAATTTTGATATGAGAGGGGAATATAAATATATTGTACTTTATGAAATAATAAGAAATTTCATGTTAAATGTAGATAGTAGAGGAAATTGTATAAGTTTAGTGTCTAAGTGACATATTTGTTGGAATTGAGTCAAATGGTAATAGAAATATAATTAAATGGATATTAATCAGTGTGCATAAATTGTGTTGAGACTTATATACTTAATAATATGATGAAATTATGAAAGATTGGGCAAATTGTATTAATTTTGATGTTTAAATGGATGTTCTATTTGGAGGATGATGAGATTTTTTTCAGCTCAATAAATTTCAAGCAAGTTTAAGGCTTCATTTTGGATATTTAGGTTAACAAATTGCAAATAGAGAGAAGAGAGAGAAGGTTTGAAAGGAAGACTAGAGAGAGACGGAGCTGTCGGAGCCATAACTCCTCTGGCCACAGTTAGCTTTCACTCATATTCCACAGTTAGCCACAACATGTCATGAGATCCCACGTAAAATTTCAGCTAGATCCAACGGTCGGATTGCGAATTATGACTATTACTGTGAAACTAGATAGTTGCGTATTTTACTTCATTATCCAAATCTGATTGTTTTTTCGTTGCCCTGATCGTATCATTCCCTCTCTCTTCAAGATGAATTGTCCTTGAATCATTAACAGGGATAAGGGACAAATTTTAGCCTCTTTTTGAAGCATTTGGAGTTCTTTTCTTGCCAACAACTTTGGATGAAGGTAGCATCCCTTCTCTTTCGTCTATCATCATTGCGGCGTTTTTGCTCCTCTTTCTGAAGCTTGGTGGGCATCGACTAATGTCGTTAACACATCAAGTTCTTGCTGCATCTCTCCTAGAATACGGGATAGACTCTTGGTTTCTTTTTTAAGAATACTAATCTCTTTATTTATCTCCCTTTGATATCACATCTCTTTTTGAATCCTCCTCTTCTTTGGCCACAATACCTCATCAAAATACATGAAATCCTGATTGTAATACTCCCTTTGCATTTTTTTTTTATATCAGAACCTAAAACAAAAGCTAATAATGATAACAAAGAAAGTAAGAAGACAGTGAGGACTTAAAACTTACCCCAAATTACATGGACTTTCCATTGACGAACGTAACAAACCCCTTTAGACCCAAAAAAAGACCCTAAACCAAACAACTTTCAAATGGCTATAAATTTGATATTTAGAGCGAATTCACGCCAAAAAACCAAAATTTCAAGTTTCATATTCCGAATTCATCTGATATATGGACGCGAAACTAACGCGAATCAGCCCCTTTAAAACCTGAATTTGGAACCTAAACCAAACGATGTTTAAATGAGTTGAAAATTGATATATTATGCGATTTCACCCTAAATAAACAGAATACCAATTTTGACACAAATACAATACGGTATGATAAGTGGACACAAAATAGAAGCGAAACAAACCCCTACGTCCTAAATAATGTTTTCTGATTTTTTTTATTCTAAAAAGAAATTCTGGAAAGAAAGAATAATAAGACACCCTTTTTTTTTAATCCCAAAAGACTCAATTCAATGCAACTAATCAAGAATAACATAGGAAGAAGACAATATGACCGGAACTAATTTGAAACAAAATCAAACCCGAAACAAAAACAACTCAAAGAAAAATTGACGCGCAAGGTAAAAACCAAAATATAAGAAATAAAAGGATATAACCTGATTAATGGAGGCAAGCTATGATACCAAATGATGCGAACCTTTTGAACACGCTATCAAGCAACCCACACGCAAAGACACCAAATTTCTGAAAAGCCAAGTAAATCAGGTTTGATAGGAGTGTGACACAAAGATAACTTGTACCTAGCCTACCAGCACTATTGGAAACGAAAACCCACACCCAACAAATATTAATTCACGAATGAGAAGTATAAGGATGACGCCATAAAGACAGTTGTTCTTTGATAAGTTATTTTTCAGTTCTTTAGAGAATCAAGGAAGGGAGATTATCCTACTAACACACAATAAGTGTGGTGCTTGACCGCTTTTTATGTTCGGCTTGTTTTAACTCGCAAGTGCACGAGTGTGCGATGTAGCAATTAACTCGGTAAGATCTAGGTCATATCCACAGAGAGCTAGATCTGGAAATTAAGCTAGGTAACAAAAAAAACTCAAGAGAAATTAAATTAACAATAACTTGGTTGAAAATGATTGATGGATTTGTTTTCAAAGATGAAAAAGT
>Ga0307513_10007666_pt1 | contig 13947 bp, 4 predicted proteins | sample 15_EM_MG_FD_202174 | JGI IMG/M metagenome (GOLD analysis project Ga0307513, IMG submission 202174) | Populus trichocarpa ectomycorrhiza microbial communities from riparian zone in the Pacific Northwest, United States - 15_EM | ecosystem: Host-associated > Plants > Roots > Unclassified | place... | reverse complement strand
TTCGCTCTGCTGGTCACCGCTGCGTTGGCCAGCATCATGATATTGATGAGTTACAGCAAATCGCTGGTATCCGGTTTCACCTTCCTCAGCACGGTGGTTACCGCCGCCAATCTTCCGTTGTACCTGTGCTGCTCGCTCGCCCTAGGCATTTTGTGGTGGCGCGGCAAGAAGATGAGCGGCCAAGGCATCCGCGACATGCTGGTGATCGCGATCATGGGCACGGCGTATGTGCTGTTCGCCTTCGTCGGGCTGGGTCACGAACCTTTCCTGCTCGCGTTGGGATTGGGGGCCGCGGGTCTGCCCCTCTATCTCTTCATGCGCCTGCGCGCGAGATCGGTCTGACCCATGGCCCGCGATCCACGCTACGACATCTTGTTCACGCCGGTGCAGATCGGCCCGGTGACCGCCAAGAACCGCTTCTTCCAGGTGCCGCATTGCAACGGCATGGGCCACGCGATGCCGTTGGCGCATGCGGCGATGCGCGAAGTGAAGGCCGAAGGCGGCTGGGCGGTAATCTCCACCGAAGAATGCGAGATCCATCCCAGCAGCGACCTGACCCCGTATGTCGAAGCGCGCCTGTGGGACGACCGCGACATTCCCGCACTGGCGTTGATGAGCGACAGGGTGCATGCGCATGGCGCGCTGGCGGCGCTGGAGCTGTCGCACAACGGGCCGACCGCGTCCAATTTGTATTCGCGCGAGGTGCTGATAGCGCCTTCGCACCAGCCCACCAAATACGGTTATCCGGCGCAGGCGCGAGCCATGGACCTGCACGACATCCGCGAATACCGCCGCTGGCATCGCGAGGCGGCGATTCGCGGCAAGCGCGCGGGCATGGACATCATCTACGTCTACGCCGGGCACGACTTGTCGCTGGCGATGCATTTCCTGCAACGCCGCCGCAATCAACGCACCGATGAGTACGGCGGCTCGCTGAAGAACCGGGTGCGCCTGCTGCGCGAAGTGCTGCAGGATACGAAGGACGCTGTCGGCGATACTTGCGGGGTCGCCATTCGCTTCGCCACCGAGGAGTTGCTTGGGCCCGGCAGTGTGGAGTTGAACGAAGCGCGCGACATCGTCGGCATGCTGGCGGAGATTCCGGATCTGTGGGACGTGAACGTAGCGGCCTGGTACAACGATTCCCTGCCCTCTCGCTTCGCGGCCGAAGGCGCGCAAGAGCCCTTCATCGATTTCGTCAAGAAGACCACCACCAAGCCGGTAGTCGGTGTGGGCCGTTTCACTTCGCCCGACACCATGGTGTCGCAAATCAGGCGCGGCGTGCTGGACATGATCGGCGCCGCGCGCCCGTCCATCGCCGACCCTTTTCTGCCGAAGAAGATCGAGGAAGGCCGTATCGACGACATCCGCGAGTGCATCGGCTGCAACATCTGCGTGTCCGGCGACATGACCGTTTCGCCGATCCGCTGCACGCAGAATCCGACCATGGGCGAAGAGTGGCGCAAGGACTGGCATCCGGAGAAGATCGCGGTACGCCGATCCGAATCGCGCGTGCTGGTGGTCGGCGCCGGACCGGCCGGTCTCGAAGCCGCGCGCGCACTGGGACAGCGCGGCTACGAAGTGAACGTGGCCGAAGGACGCAAGGAACTCGGCGGCCGCGTCACCCGCGAATCGCGACTGCCCGGCCTGTCCGAGTGGGCGCGCGTTCGCGACTGGCGCGTGGGCCAGATCGGCAAGCTGCAGAACGTAAGCATCTACCAGGATTCGCGACTGACGGCGCAGGACGTGCTCGACTTCGGCGCCGAACACGTGGTGCTGGCCACCGGCTGCCACTGGCGCCGCGATGGCTACGGGCGCAGCAATGGACTGGGGATCGCGGGCTTCGCCGACAGCGACCGCATCTTCACGCCTGACGACATCATGGATGGCCGCCTGCCGCAAGGCCGGGTGGTTATCTTCGACGACGACTACTTCTACCTGGGCAGCGTGATCGCCGAAGCGTTGCGCAAACACGGCTGCGAGGTGGTCTACCTCACCGCCGACGACATCATCGCCTCGTGGAGTGTGCATACGTTGGACTATCGGCATATCCAGGTCCGTATGGCGGAGCTCGAGGTCGACCAAGTGGTGTCGCACAACATCGCCGGCTTCGAAGGCACGACGCTGTCACTCGAACACGTTTGGGGCGGTAAGCCGCGCGTGCTTGAATGCGATGCGATCGTGGCCATCACCGCAAGGATGCCCGACGATGCCCTCTACCAGGCGCTACTGTCGCGCCAGGCCGAATGGGCCGATGCAGGTGTCCGCTCCGTGCGCTGCATTGGCGATGCGCATGCCCCGGGACTCATCGCGCATGCGGTCTACGAGGGGCATCGCTACGCCCGTGAACTGGATGCTGATCCGGCGGGAGACGTCGCCTTCAAACGCCACTTCCACGCAGCGTAATAGCCGCGGGCGCGTATCCGAAAAAGAAAGGCTCGACCATGGCCGGAACGTGCCGAAACCGACGAGATCATTGCCTTCGGTTTCGTGCGTTCCCGTCGCACTACCCTCAATAGTAGCCAGACAGATTCAGGAACCAACCCCGGTTGTCGTATTCTAGGTCGGTGAGGTCGTCGTCGAATTCGGTGAAGTTGAATCCAACGCCGATCTTGAAGTTGTCGCTGATTTGCCGGTCTACGCCCACCAGCCAACCGCGTTTGTCGCCGCCGTCGGTCACTCCGAGCCAACGGTATTCCGCCAGCGCTTCCCACTTCGCGACCAGGTGGTACCGCACCTGGACTGCCGCGAATTCCACATCGCTGTTCAGCCACGCGCCCGTGCCGCGGCCAACGCGATAGTCGCCCCGCCGACTGGCCACTTTGCCCGCCAGTTCCCAGCGATCATCAAGTTGAGTGATGCCTTCGAAAGACAGAATCTGCGAACGCTGGTCGTAACGGTTGCCACCTTCCTGTCCCAGCGTGGCCACGTCGTATAGGTAGGTGTACTTGCCGAATGCCGACCACCGGGTGTTGTCGTGCGGACGCCATGCGAATCCCACGTTGGCCTCCGCCAATTTCGCGCTCGCCGCCGAACTCAGGTCGTCCTGGGTGTCGGCGTAGTTGGCGCGCGCGGCGATGCGCCAATCCTCGTTGATCTTGAACAGGAGCCGATTGGTGGTGACCCATTGCTCGCGTTGCTCGGCGCCGCTGTCCTTGCGGTATTCCAGTTTGCTGGACCACTGCGTGCGCGGATCGGTCCGGCCGCCGCTGATGCTGTACGCCCTGCGGTCCACATGCCCTGAACTCGAATCAAGGTCTCCATCCATCAGGGTGAAGCCCAGATTCCATCCCGGCGAAGGCGTGAAATCCAGGCCGAAGGTGTGGGCAAGGCCCGCGCTTTCGCTGCGGGTATCCTTCAAGTACTGGCTCTCGTTGTACACGTTGGTCTGGTTGTTCAAGCGCCAACGCTGGCCCACGGTCCAACCCGATTGCAGGCCGCGGTCGAACAGCGGTTCCCGCGACGTGGTGTCGGTGCTGTAACTGTAGGCGCCGTACAACGTATGGTCCGGACCCACGCGCGTTTCCAGATCCAGCTTTCCGCCGTGGCCGCGACTGCCGCTGCTGATTTCGGCGCCTGCACTGGAGCGGTCCCCGAACAGATAGCGCGCACCGACGGTGGCCAGATTGTTGCGCGCGTACCGTCCTCCATCGTCGTCGAGGGTGTACTGGCCCACTCCATACAATTCGAGCATTTCGGTAACGTGGTGGCGGTAACTGACCGCAGCCAGCATGCCGACTGTGCTGTCGGCGGCGGTGCGTTCGTCCACGCGACGAAGTTCGGCGCCGAAACTTCCGTCGCTTCCGATCCGCCAGTCGGCGGTCAGTTGGGTCTGCTCCAGCGACGCGTCCCCGCGTTCGGCGTAGGTGTAGCGCCCGAACAGGCTGAGGTTGTCGGTGAAATAGCCCAGGAACTCGGCGCCGTACTCCTCCGTTTCGGTTCCGGTATCGAAGCGCGAGACCGAGAATCCGGCATCGACTCTTCGCCACCACGCCGCTACAGTCCATTCCTGCTTCGTCCAACCCAGCTCTTTCAAATTGACCCGCGCCTCGACCGCACGGGCGTCGCCGGATCGCGCGCCTGTCGCTGCATTGCGCTGGATGAAACTGAGTCCGCCGTTGTCGGAATAGAACAGCGGCGCTGCCGTCGCTTCGCTGCGGCTGGCCTCCAGTTTCAGATAGGTGCCACGGCCCGCCTGCAGGGTCAGGTCGGCGCCACGCAACAGGTAATCGTCGCCGCTTCTATTTTCGTCGACATAGGTCGCGCCCAGCGCCTGGTGCTCCCCGAACCAGTGCCGGCCGCGCAAGCCCATGCTGACATCGTCGCTGTCGAAGCCTATCGGTACATATTCGTAATCGACGATCAGCAGCTGTTCGTAGCCGTCCAGCGGGGTATCGCGGCTTAGCGTACGCACGTTCTCGCGCGTCAGCTGGGCCAGCGGTCGGGTCAATAGCAACCTGCCCTGCAGCGCATCGATCTCGTAGTCCACGCCTTGGCGCAGATTCACCCGCGCTTCGGTACGGCCGGTAGTGGGATCGCGGACTTCCAGAACCACCTGTTCCGAGCCACGCAGCACATCGGTATGGCGCAGGTAATACAGACTGCCACCGGTGCCGAGGAACTCGCTGTGGCCCAGCGCCGTCTGCGCCTCGGACGCGAACGCTTTCAACAGCGAGCGCGGCTCGCCAAGGACGGTGGCGGGACGCGAGCGCCAGTTCAATGCCGCGCCGTAGAGCGAGCGGTTGTACTGACCGTATTCGGTACCGGTGAAGCCGGTGGCGAAATTGCCCCACAACGCCTGACTCTGGTCCCAATCCACGCGAACGTAGAGCTTTCCCTGGGTATCGACATCGCGATAGGTATTGGAATCGTCGCCGTACACCGGGTAGTACAGGTCAGGATCGAGCCGGCGGAAGATGTCCTGCGGATCGGCGTCCAGGAACCCGTCGAACAAATGCTCGACGTCGCGCTCACGCGTGTCGGCATGGGCCGTCAGCAGAAACCTGCCGCGTACTTTTCCCTTCAAATAGAACGCCAATCTGCCTTCGCTCAAGAAACCATCTTCGTAGTTCTCGTCTCCAGCCAATGGCTCGACGTTGCCGCTTACATCGTTTTGGGAAAGGGTCAGGTCCGCCATCGCCACCAGGTAGGTGTAGCGGCCGGTGACGTCCAGTTCTATGGCTCGCTCTACCGTGGCGTCGTCGGAAGTGGCGGCCACCAGATAGCGGTGGGTGCCTACCGGCTCCAGAAACTCGGCGGCGAACTTGCCTTCCTGGTCTACCGGAATGTTTTGTCCGTTGATGCTCAGGCGCGTACCCGTAGCGATATCCTGGCCCTGCAAGCGGATGCGCGAACCGTTCAATGCGATGTTCTGCGTCCGCAGCGCGTTACGGCCGTAAACCGCATTGCTGATCTGGCGGGACTGCGCCGAGTCCGCGTCCAGCGCCACACCCAGGGTCTTTTGCGCCTGATCCTGGGCGGACACGGCGTTGCGGGCGAGATCGGCAGGGGTGACCAGCCTGAAACGCTGGGCATGGGTTTCATCGAAAGCGCTTTCTGCTCCGTAAGCGCGAGCCACATACAGCAGCTCATCGCCCAGACGCAGATTGATGCCGGCCGGCAAGGCGCCGTCCCAATCGGCGCTGCCGACGATACCGATAGGCACGGGCACCGTCGCCAGCGGAGTGACCAGATCGGTGTCGCTGCCGCGGTAGATGAGCACCTCAAGCCGCTCGATGAATGCCGGATAGTTGCTGTAGGCATGGAAGCGAACCGGGCCCGCGATGCGGCCTTGCTCGAAAGCCACTACCGAAGCGCCTTGCACGTTGAGCACGGGTACGGCCAACGCCGGATCCTCGGTCGCCCATACCAGGCCGCCCTGCGGCAGTTCGATGCTGGTTTCGGCGGAGATCACCGCCCGGCCCTCTTCGGCGGCGCCGCTGGTGCCGCGACTGTCCTGCACTGCGGCTATTCGCACCCGGCGACTGGCCTGCAATGCGGACTCATCGTCTCCGGCGCGGGCCGGCAGGCTTTCGCCGTAGCTGTGGATACGGAAGATCAGATCGTCGCCGTTGCGGCAGGTGTCGGGGCCGCAGTTCGGCGCCTGCGCCTTGGGCATTTCGGCAGACCATGCCGGCACAGCGAGCGGCATCGCCGCCAGCATCAAGAAAGCCCGAACGATCAATTTCACCGACGACTGCTTTGTGGTCATGATCATTTTCTGGCTCCTGCCGACATCGCCGGGGGCGTAGGGGTTGCGGACACCACCACACGCAATCGCTGCCGCGCCTGTTCCGAAATCAAGGCGGCGATCGCCCGGAAAACCGCATCGGCCCGTCGTTGGCTGAGCGCCAGGTTGTGTTCGGCGCTCGCGCGCGCATCGGCGTGGCCGGCGATCTCTATCGTTCCCGCTCCCCGTTGATTGATGTTCTGGGCGATCTGTTCGATCAGTTTTTGGTACTGCGGCCGGATCGCTGCGCGGTCGGTATCGAACAGCAGTTCTCCCAGCACGACATTCGAATCCAGGGTCACAAGCGCCTCGGAACCGTCGATCTCGGTGCGCAGTTCGATAGCCGTCTGCGCGGCGGTGGCCGCATCCAGCTTTTCGTTCAATGCGGTGCGTACCGCCTGCGCTCTGCGCAGGGCCAGATCTTCGGCGTCGGCGTGAGCAGTGATCAGCAACCGGCCGCCTTTGGCCGACTTGATGGGTTCGATTATTTTCTGGAACAGGTCTTCGTACCGCGCATCGATGGTCGCGCGTCCGGACTCGAAGAACACCTCGCCCAGCTCGACCATGGCCTTGGCGCTTCCGCCGCCGATCCTGCCGTCGGGAATCTTCAGCCCGAAGTCGAAGCGCACGGGGATGCCCGGCGTGATGCGGCGAACCCGCGGATTTTCCGTGGTGAAGGTGCTGCCGGCCGGTAAAGTGGCTGTGTCCACCTTGAGGATGAAATTGCGGCCGCGGGCCGAAGCGCCTCCGCTGATGCCCACCAGATGGAAACGTCCGTAGGCGTCGGTTTCCATGATCAGGCCTTCGACCGAACCGATGCGGACCCCTGGCAGTCCTCTTTCGCCCGGCTGCTGCGTGCCGTTGCCATTGAGGTCGTTGAATACGGTGCCGAGGATGAGGCTTTCTTCCAGCAACGGATCCGACTCTATTTCCACATCGGCCGTGGCCACGTTGCTGATGGCCTCGCCGGCGGCGTCCTGCATCACCGCACGATTGGTATGCACGCCCGGACCGACGCCGGCGCCGATCCGCAGGTAGTAAACGATGCTCGCCCGGCCGCCCACCGGTATGTCCAGGGCGTCCACGCGCATGGGCCGCGTTGCGACGACTGCGCCCGCATCGTCCAGATCGTCCACTTGCACCTGGCCGTCCACCAAGGTGAAGCCGGCAGGCGCCATGTCCAGCAGGGACACCGCGACCGCATCGACCTCGCCTATGTTCTCGGCGGTCACCGTATAGCGCACCAGGTCGCCGATACGGGCGGTCCTCTGCCCGGCCTGCTTGGTCAACCTTATCAGCACCGGCGTAGCGAGCACGGTCACGGTCACGGTCGCCGAGTCGCACACCCGCACCGGCTGGGAAACATCGCAAATGTTGTAGACGAAGCTGTCCGGTCCGGAGTAGCCGGCGCTGGCGGTGTAGGTGCACGCGCCCTGCGCGCAAACCACGGTGCCGTTGGCGGGCGCGGACGAAACCGTTAGCGAAGCCGGATCCAATGGCGCGCCGGCAGAGGTGTCGTTCGTCAACACGGTGATCACTACCGGATCGGGCTGGACGGTAGTGGCCTGGTCGTCCACGGCCGTTACTTGGTTCGCCAGCACCACGATGCTTACCGTGGCGGTGGAGCAGCTGGAGGGCGCCTGGGTTTCGCAGACCGTGTAGTCGAACGTATCGGTGCCGCTGTAGTTGGCGTCGGGCATATAACTGACGACGCCATTGCCGGCGATGGTGACGGTGCCGTGCGCCGGATCCGTGGCGGCGGTTACGGTCACCTGGGATGGCTGGACCGGCACGTTGTTGTACAGATCGTTGCCAAGCACCGGTACGGTCAGGGCGACGTTTTGTGGGGTGGAACCGGCGTCGTCCACCGCTTCCACCAAGGTGGCGACCACCACGACCGCGGCGATGGCGTTGTCGCAACGGGAGGCATCGCTCGCGTCGCAGATCCGGTAGCCGGCGGTATAGGTTCCGGGCGGGGTTCCAGCGGCGACGTCCAGCGTGCCGTCCGCATTAATGGTGATGGGTCCCAGCGAAACGGGTGCCAGCAGCACGTTGCCGGAATTGGCGGGCGCGCCGCCCAAGGTGTCGTTGTCCAGCACGTTGATCAACGCCGTGGCGCCTTGCGCGCCGCCTACGGGTCCTGCCTGATCATCGACTGCATCGATGACGGCAGCCGACACCGACACGGTGACTATCGCGCTGTCGCAGTTCACCGGATTGAGGTTTTCGCAGATGCGGTAGCTGGCGCTGTAACTGCCGCCGGGCGTGCCGGCAGCGACGTTCACGCTGCCATCGGCATTTATCGTCAGTGGCGAAACGTTGGTCGGGATCAAGGTGACCAAAGCCGGCGACAGCGGCGCGCCGTTCAATTGGTCGTTGGTCAATACGTTTATTACCGCAATAGCGCCGGTGGCGCCGTTGACCGGCCCGGCGACATCATCGACCGCATCGATGGTGGCCCCGCCGACGGTGACATTGACGATGGCGGTATCGCAGTTGGTGGGGTTGAGGATTTCGCAGATCTGGTAGCTGGCCGCGTAGCTGCCTGCAGCAGTGCCGGCGGCGACATCGACCGTGCCGTCGCCATTGATGGTGATCGGTCCGCTATTGCTCGGCGTGAGTGTGATCTGGCCCGGCACCACCGCCGCGCCGTTGAGCGTGTCGTTGCTCAGTACGTTGGTCACCGCCGTGCCGCCGCTAGCTCCGGGAACCGGACCGGCCGTGTCGTTGACCGCATCGATGGTGGCGGCCGAGACGCTGACGGTCACCGTGGCGCTGTCGCAGTTGGTCGGGTTGAGGTTCTCGCAGATCTGGTAGCTGGCTGTGTAGCTGCCCACCGGCGTGCCCGCCGCCACATCCACCGTGCCGTCCGGGTTGATGGTCAGCGGACCGCTGTTGGTCGGTATCAGGGTGATCTGCGCCGGCACTACCGCCACGCCGTTGAGCAGATCGTTGCCCAGCACATTGATCACCGCAACCGCGCCGCTGGCGCCATTGACCGGACCGGCCAGATCGTCGACCGCGTTGATCGTGGCCGTGCTTACGGTCACGGTCACGGTGGCGGTGTCGCAGTTGGCCGGATTGAGGTTCTCGCAGATCTGGTAGCTGGCCGTGTAGGTGCCCACCGGCGTACCCGGGGCGACGTCCACCGTGCCGTCCGGGTTGATGGTCAGCGGACCGCTGTTGGTCGGCGTCAAGGTGATCTGCGCCGGCACCACCGCCACGCCGTCGAGCGTGTCGTTGTTCAACACGTTGGTCACTGCAATGGCGCCGGGTCCTCCATTGACCGGACCGGCGGTATCGTCGGCGGCATTGATCAGCGCCGCTTGCACCGCTATCGATACCGTGGCGGTATCGCAGTTGCTCGGGTTGAGGATTTCGCAGATCTGGTAGCTGGCCGTATAAGTGCCTACCGGCGTACCCGGGGCCACGTCCACCGTGCCGTCCGGGTTGATGGTCAGCGGACCGCTGTTGGTCGGCGTCAGGGTGACCTGCGCCGGCACCACCGCCACGCCATCGAGCGTGTCGTTGCTCAGTACGTTGATCACCGCCGTTCCACCGGCCGTGCCCGAGATCGGACCGGCGATGTCGTTGACCGCGTCGATCGCCGCCGCAGCCACCACCACCGTCACCACCGCACTATCGCAATTGGCAGGATTGGATTGCTCGCATATCTGGTAGGTCGCCGTGTAGGTTCCGGCAGGAGTGTTCGGCGCCACATCCACGCTGCCGCTGGGATTGATCGTCAGCGGACCACTGTTGGTCGGTGTCAGCGTGACTTGCGAGAGCCCTGCAGGACCACCGTCGACTGTGTCGTTGGACAGTACATTGACGACGCCGACGCCGCCTGCATTTCCGTTCAACGGTCCAGCGTTGTCGTCGACCGCCTGGATGACTGCGGGCGACACGACAAGGGTCACCAATGCCGTATCGCAGTTGGTCGGATTGCTTCGCTCGCAGATGCGATAGGTCAGTGTGTAGGTCGCGGCGGGTGTAGCGAGTGCAACCGTTACTTGTCCATTGCTCGTATTGAGCGATACGCCCGCATGACTGGCCGGGCTGACCAGGCTCAGGTCCACACTGGCAAGGGTGGCCACCGCGCCATTGAGGCTGTCGTTGGCCAGGACATTGGCAACTGCAACTCCTCCGGCAAGTCCGGGTACGGGACTCGCACTGGCATCGTCGTCGTTGGCTACCAGCGGATTGGCCAATACCGTGATCGGTGGCGTGGTGCTGGTGTTGTCACCGGGGTTTGGATCGGTAACGGAAGGCGGCATCAGAACGCTGGCGGTATTGGCGCCGATGGTCGCCGGCGTCGCCAATGGCGCAGTGCCGACGATATCGATCACGACCGCGCCGCCTACGGCAAGTGTTACCGACAAGTTGAGGTTGCCGGTACCCGCGGCCGCGCTGCAGCTCGAGCCTGCCGAGACAGGCGCGCACGTCCAGCTGATCGCGCTCAATTCGCCGGGCAGCGTGTCGATGACGGTCACGCCCGACGCCAGAGAAGGGCCGGCATTGCTGACTTGTATGCGATAAGCGACCTCGGATCCGGCCAGCGCCGGCGAAGCGCTGATCAGCGTTTTCAAAACAGTCACGTCGGCCTGCAGCGCAAGCGCATTGCTGTCGGTGGCGCTGTTGTTGCCGGCCGCCGGATCGGAGGTGTCCCCCGGCAGCGTTACGGTGACCGTGTTGGATAGGGTGCCGGGGTAAGTCTGCGCGAATGCGTTGGAACCTGCCGTCAAGGCAGCCAGGAATATCGAAGCCGCTATGGCGTAGCGCAATAGCAGAACACTCGCGCCGGTGGATATCGGTCGCGGTAGTGCAGGAGCGTGCTGTTGCATAACCGTGTCCCCGCCGTACGTGGCTACCGCGTTTTCCCTACTGGCCATTTGCGTTCCCCAATCCATTGCCTGTCGTTCTTGCGTAGACCTGCTTCGAATCAATACGCTGCGGGGTCGGCGCTAAACGCAACGGGTACGGTGATCGTGGCTTGCCCGCCCGCGGCAAGATCGACGGTGACGCTAATGCTCTGTTGTCCTGGCGCACCACCGCTGGCGGCAGTGCAGGTGCCGCCGGTTGCGATGCAGGTCCAGGGGGCCGAGAGCGTCGCGCCGGTGGGAAGGGTGTCGTTGACGACCGCGCCAGCGACCGCATCCGGTCCGGCGTTGCTCACGGTGATCGAATAAGTAGCGGTATCGCCCGGCGTGTAAGTGCCGCTTCCGTCGGACTTGGTGACCGACACATCCGCCTGGCGAGTTCGATTGGTGATCCGGCAGGTGAGCGTGACCGGGTCGGGCGTCAGCGCAGGAGCCGATAGCGAGAAGCTGCTTCCGGTACCGGAACTTATCTGGGTTCCGTTCTGGTCGGTGCACGCCCAGCTGCTGATATAGCGGCCGAGCGTAGTGCCGGTGCCGGCGACTTCCGCCAAGTCGTACGCCGCTCCTGGCGTGGTGACTGCAGGCGCGGTAGCACCGCCGTTGCCAACGTCGCTGGCCGATGCCACCACGGTACCGCTCTGGCTTACGCTTAGATTGAACAGTCCGGGGTCTTCTGCCGGTTGCAGCACCTTCGCCAAAGTCAGCAATGCGGCGCAGGACCGCGCGATGCCTTCGACCGTGAAAACCGCGTTGCCCACCCGGATGCCGAGCAAGCCCAGGAGGTTATCGACCAAACCACCCAGCAGCGCGTTGAACGCCGGTTGCAGCACGGCGGTGGCGGTCGATCCCAGACTGGCCTCGACCGCGCTGACCACCGAATTCAAGATCGGCACCAACGCAGGCGGCACGCCGATCGGCAGGCCCAACAGCGTCACCGTCGGCGTGCCGCTGGTGACGTTGATATCCAGATTGTTCAACAGACCCACGACCAATGTTCCTGCGCTCACCGTTCCGCTGCTTGCGGTACGGGTTTGCGGATAGGGTGCGTTGACGGTAAAACTCTGAAGCGATGGAGATCCGGTCGCTGCTGCGCGAGCGGTCACGGTCAAGGGAACGCGCACCGCGACCAAGCCAACGCCTAACAGGTTGACGTTGAACCGAAGATCGAGATTGTTGATGATGACGGGGGTGACCACCGCATCAGTGATTACGGTGGTGCGATTGAAGAACACGCTGTCGGCCACGGTGCCGACATAGAAATTCACCAGGCCCGGACGGGCATTGAAGCTCACCGTGCCGGCAAGCGCATCCACGGCGGTGATGGTGCCTTCGGCGCGTGCTATGTCCGCATAGAGCTGCAACTTGAGCACGTCCGCAGTCAGGGTGACGTTGGTCAGTCCCAAGCCAAGCGCATTGATCGCATTGGTGACCGCCTGCAGATCCAGACCCTGCGCCACATCGACGTTGAGCTTGACGCGTATGGCGCCGGTGTGGAACGAGACGCCTTGCGGTCCGCAGACGTAGACGGGAGGTTCTACTACTTGCAACCACAGCTGCAGGTTGGCCAAGCCGGTCAAACCCAATGCTGCCGTGTTGACGGTGATGGGCTGCGGCGTAGTCAGAACGTTGCGGTAGTTGTAGAGCTGCACCGCGCCGGTCACCAGATCCAGCAGATCTAATTCCACCAACGCAAGCGAACCGGGTGGCAATGCGATCTGCAACAGGTCCGAAAGGCGAATGGTGCCAGCCAGGCCCGGCACGCCCAGCGGCAAAGCGTTCAGCGCATTGGCCGCTGCCGTGTTGCCATCGGCCTGCAAGACCTGCGCCATCGCCAGTTGCAGCTGGCCCAAAGTTATATCGGAGTTGAGTATCTGGCTGGTATCGCTCAGGCCCAGGTTCACACCCAGCTGCGCGATCAAGGCATTCAAGTTGATGTCGGACTGCGCCAATGCATTCCAGTCCAGCACGCTCGCGTTGACCGTGGTGCCGGGCAATAGCGCACTTAACAGCAAGTTGAGCAAAGGCCCTTGAGTACTGTCCACCTGCACCAGACGCGGGCCTGCCGACACGCATGCGCCGGCGGTACATCCGGCTTGGGCGAGAGCCGGCGGCGAGACCGAAAAGAAGGCGAGCACCGACAGGCAAACCGCCAACGCCATGCGCACGCAACGTCCACGCGCGCGCATCCCCATAATCGAACGACCATTCATCGGCTCACTCCCCATGTAGTCGATGCCGTAGCGCCAGCAATTCTTTCGCCGCCGGGAGGTACCGGTTCCCCACTACTTGGGGGATTAATAGGGCGCGCTACAACGGCGGTCAACCTGCCATAACTGTGATTGGGGTTAGCGCGCCTTAGCGTTGAATTCGACTACTATCGGCAGCAGGGGGAATTGAAGACGCGTCAGCGGTTGACTACAACTTTCGGTAAGAGTTGTTTAGCAGTCAGAATCGCTTACATCGGTACTTGGGGGATTGAATGCTGTCGATGCCGTGCCGCATCCGCAAATTGCGGAACAGTGCCAAGCTGTCTCAGACCGAGCTGGCGATGCTTGTCGGTGTCCAGAGAAGCGCTGTTGCCCAATGGGAAAGTGAGAATGGAACTCATCCCAGCGTCGAACACCTGTCCAAGCTAGCAGTGGTCACAGGCGCTACCTTCGAATGGCTGGCGACCGGCAGAGGCGCGGATAACAGCACTTTTTCCGCTGAATCCGACGCTGCCGCGGTAGCTTGGGATTTCGCCCAAGACGATATCGAAAGCCGGGTGCTTGAACTTTTGCGCCAGATGCCGCTGAAAAAGCAGCTTGTGGCATGCAAGCTGCTGGAAGCCTTGATCGGCCC
>Ga0307513_10007665_pt1 | contig 13948 bp, 13 predicted proteins | sample 15_EM_MG_FD_202174 | JGI IMG/M metagenome (GOLD analysis project Ga0307513, IMG submission 202174) | Populus trichocarpa ectomycorrhiza microbial communities from riparian zone in the Pacific Northwest, United States - 15_EM | ecosystem: Host-associated > Plants > Roots > Unclassified | place... | reverse complement strand
AAGGGCCGGTAGAGTGAGCAGGTGGAGAAGAGGTTCGTAGAAAGGGAATGAAGCTCAGAGGCAATACGAAGATGTCTACTCGGCCGTGCGAGGGTAAGGAATTGGAAGAGGCAAGAAGAGAGCGGGTTGCATGCTGCGCATCCTATGGTTAGTAGTCCGGGACAACGTCATTAACGTAAGCCCACCCAACAAGGAAATAAAGAGGATGACGGATCGTTGGAAAGGCATGCAGAAGTGAAATACACGCGGACTGGGATCGGTTTGTGGGCTACAGGAGACAGCCTTAGCCGACGCCTGGTGTTACATACGATCTACTATTGACCCGGATCCCATGGGGAAGAGAAGATGCCGATCGCGGGCCGGACCGTATAGCTTTGCATCACCGATCCGTCAGAAATGCGCGACCATCCCGCCTCTGCTTTACCGGTTCTCACCCTTCCTATCTGGGCAGCAAGCAACGGTCTTGCGCAAGCTTCCACCGTTAGGTTGTGCCTACTCCGCGTGTCATTGAGGCAAAGGCGCGACGCCATTGGTGGCAGTTGTTTTGAAAACGAGTAGCCACGAGTTTCTGATTATTCCGGGCGACAACCAAAAAGATTTCCGGGCGTCCGGGCCATAGGACCACATTTCAGTTTCTGTAAGTGGTTTCAATCAGAATGGTGTTGCATTGACTGGACGCGCAGCAAACTATGACATTAAATTCCCTTTTTCTCTTCCGACCTTTTCACCTCGTGGGCCACCTCGATGAACCAATCGATTACTGGTGGGGCGATGAGCAGCCCCATTCCAACTACACACAGGAGCATTCCGAGCCAGGGGAGCAGGCTCCGTGGAAAAACGCCTAGAAGGAGGGGCTCCAGGACAAGGTGTACATCTAGCGTGTCGTGCTTCTCTACTGAGGGAGCAGTCGCAGTCGTAGTCGTGTTGCGGTGTACATGTATCGGCGGACGGTTGAGCCATTTGGGTATCCACTCTGGGAAGAGAAGACCGACAGGATGGGAGGTGCGGGTCACAGCACCCGTACCACTTTGCCTGCTTATTGGAGAGGAGGACAGGATCGGAATTGGTGTAAACTTTCCATTCGTCACCCTCACACGAGCAGCGTAGCGTCCTGTCGTGCAAGGAGCAGGAGTAGAGATATCTACGATGTCTCCACCACCGAAAACGCAGAAGAGCTTAAGGGACACTTCGGCTGGAGTCTACAGAAATTGTAAAAGTAGTCAGTGAACCGAGGAGGATCCATCAATTTAGGGTGAAGGAAAGAGAACACACAGAAGCAGCCCATGAAGCTCTCAATGTAAATGGTTCGTTTCCTCTGCCCGTTACCAACGTTGTTAAACGATCCAAACCCCATCCTTGGCCGCTGGTGTTCAAAATGACCCATCTATCCCCAGGACAAGGTGTGAAGCTGTCATTTGCAATGACTACACTATCTCCATGCGTCTTCTGTACATCAAACGCCTTGATTCTACATAATCCGTTGAGCTCTTGATAACCTGTCGGGACGGCGTTGCCTTCGGCCGGCGAGGGAGTAGTGGAAATGACAAATGAAGGCTTCAAAGGCGCAAGGACAGGACTTGTGTACGTGAGATGATATTTCTAGCTATCGTCTGGATGAGGACTAACAAGAACTCTTGAACGGCCAGAGCGCGGGAAACTATTTGACCGTTGCGGAAGTTGACTATCTCAGTATCTGCCACCACAGGGACTGCTAGATGTATCAAGAGCAGCACAGGTCCCGCCAGATGCATCTGACGAAAGCGCGCTCGTATGGAGAAGGTTCAAGATGGCACTGTAGAACCAGTACGCAATGTACTCAGACAAAGACATACAAAGGCAGAGGAATGCATGAGAGAAAAAGACAACTAGAAAGGGCAGGAAGGCATACAGACAGAAGCTCGCACACGGTTGCGGAGCAACAGACAAGCAAAACGAGGAAAGAGGTACAGGCAAAACATGGGTAGTAGGATGAGGGGAAGGCGCGCAGTGTACGAGAGAAATGAAATAGCGACGGGAAACAAGAGTCAACGGGGTTCCATCCGAGTGTTCAGTGTTGAAGGAATCGCAACACAACAGTGGTATATTGTCAGCCTATGAGGTGGCCATCTCGTTCGTGGGCACGCATGTGTTGTCTAAGGTTGTCGGAGCGAGAACAACACATCCCACAGATGTCACACTGATAAGCTGAGGCGGACACGTCAGAAGGCAAAGATAGACGTATAGGAGAGTCTTACCTTTAACCTGCTGGTGGATACCGCTCACATGACGCTTGACATGCTCCTTGCGACCAAAGGTTTGTCCACAATGTTCGCACTTAAACTTCTTCTCCGGACCACCATAGTTCTCATCACCACCGCCGTTTCTCTTCCTCTGGCGCGCACGGCGAGCTACAGGGCGAGGGTTGATAGGACCCAGAGGAACACCGGGAAGTTTGGTCGAAGATTCATCACCAATGGGACCTCCTGAAGGCCGGCCTCTCCTCGTGCGATGAACCAGGGAAGACGATTCTGAGGCCGGAAAGGAACAAGTCTCGACCTGAATGCGGTGGCGGGCAGCGAAGGACTCTTTCTGTACGTTGCGAGCACGAGACTGGGACTCTTTAGTTTTGGATATCGAAGAATCATCGGTTGGTACACCACTGGGTGAGGTGGCAGAGATGGGGAAAGGAGAGAGGGTTTGCATCTGACAAAGCGATTCCGGGGATCGAATGTGTGACGGAAGAACAGGTAATGGAGCAGCAGATGTATCCACCAATTCCTCTGCCACCAGTGCAAGAGAAATTATATCCTCTTCCGAAGGAGAAGCGGAAGTGTCCAGAGTGGTTTGAGCTACATCCAGAGTTGTTGGAATAAAGTGATTATCCTCTACAATAGCATGAGTAGCGGCTGGGGCGAACTCTTTCTGGAGATTTGCGGCGACAGACTCGGCTGGGAGTGGGGGGGCGGACATGGAAAAAAGTGCGTCCAGACTGGCAGTTACATCGTGTGTGACAAGGGGGGACTCGGCGGGCGAATTGTAAGCCGGCGTATAGAGCGAATTGCTTGACATCTACCACGAATGTGAGGACCAAACACCCTTCGGACCACTAATCATAACTCACTGAGCTCAAAGACATGGGGCCGATGGAGAACGGAGATTCGCACTCGCTGCTGAGGGAGGCCGTGCGAATGAAGGGATACTGCAAGTACCCCTCCATGTGCATTGAGGCGCTCGGTGGAGCGACCCAAGAGCTGCGTCGATGGAATGAATCGTTATGGTACAGGACGGGGCGCTGAGGGCTGGGCAAAGAATGGCGACGTTCTGGCGAGAATTGGGGAGAATAGCCGCTTCGAGTAGTGGCGAGGGTGCCATTGGAAGTAGGGAAGGACGGAAAGAATGGGTTCGACTGAATCTGGTGCTGTACATAGGCGGAGCTACCGTGGAGAATTTGAGGGAGAGTCGGAGAAGGGGGGTCAACAACAGGAGCTCCAGGCGACCGACAGAGGCAGAAGTGAGAGTGCCTGTGGATCTCAGTCGGAGATATGGTCTGCACGGGAGGCGTGGTAGTGGCCTGGGACGACGTGTAGAGAAAAACGTCATTGGGGGCAGTCGTCGAGTCGGCGTTGGCGACCGAGAGGTAGACGGTGTATGGATCGTCTAGTAGGTGACTGTCGAGTCGAGCGAGATCGAAGTATGATGGAGAACCGGAGGGCGGTTGTTGAGACGGATTGGGGTCATCCAAGGACGCGGCGACGTTTGAGGGCGCGTTATGAAAGGAATTCTGGTATATGGACGCGTCGAAAGGCATGGAGGTCATGTGAGGAGCGCGCAGGAGATGCAAGGCAGGAGAGGGAAGGCAGGAGAGACGAGATCCCTGTGGACGACTCCAAGGATCGTGCGGGCTTTTATCCTCTGGACTGCCGTCGTCGGACACGGAATTATAGTGCCTCGACCGATGATGCTCCAATCGTGCGAAGCACTCCCGCCGCCGGTTGAGGTTACATCGCGTGCCCATCGTGTGCCAGCTACTCCAACACGGCCCACATGTAATACACAGTGTAAATATAATATTTTGTCTCATACCACATAATTTTACCAATAGTAACATATGGAAAATAGTAAATAAAAGAAAAAACCAAACATATGTCGCTTCTGTTGGTGAGCAGGACACTCCGACAGAACCGCAGTCTCAATTCGAATAAGCCGACTAGCCCCGGCCAAGTCGTAAAATTTGCCAGCGGCGATGGAGGAGAGTGAGCCTGCTGTAGCTTTGTGTTACCCCCTTCTCGGGACCGGGGCTACGCGAGGATACCGGGATCCTGGGAAACTAGTCCTTTAGGTCCAAGTGCCATTGGTCCTAATTAATTGGTCAGTCACACTCGCCTCCCCGATCTCGTGGCAGGCGCGATGGCGTCGGACACGTCGGACCATTCGAATGATAGGCCGGATGATGACGACCACCTATAGACTCCTGTGTATCAATGTACTGACAAAAAAACAACCTCTTACTTAATCTGATAGGTATTTCCTTTGTGTTGCTTTGTTTCAGACTCGGAATTGTGACGGGGTTAGAGTCCAATAATTTGTTCTCGTACAATATTATATTCCGTATATTATGCCGCATCGTGTCTCAATTAATATTCCAATGGTCCGGAATCAAGGGTGAGTTGGGGGTGCGATCAATCGCAGATTGGTCTAACAATGCGATGACAGACAATGACGACGAGGATGGCGGTGGTAATTACTGAGATGCACGGAACCGGTATTTCATCTGTCGGCGGACGAGAAGGAGGAGATGGGCAAATCGGCTACTGCGCGGTATGTGTGGAACGAATCGATCCGGGGCGCCACGAAGGGCAGGGGGCTACGCATGGAAGCAAACCTGCATGCGGTCTCACACTTTGTCACACGTAATCTCGCTTCCCCATTCGAAGGTCGGGCATCACCATACAGTCCCGCACCTGGATTAGGTATGGTTGTGGCGTATGAGTCCTAGGTCCCGTTCCCGTGGTGATCGCCCTGCAATATTATGTATGATGATTATGACACACCAGTGGGATTAGAATCACATCTTTATCCTTGTTTCTAATAATATTCACTCAATAACGAGTGCAGCCTGCGACATCCTCGCCAGGTCAATAATATTATCACTCACTCGACATCGCAGTCTTCGAAATCCCTAAAACACGGAAGAAGCATTCTCATTTGACTTGTGTCCAAATTCCTTTGTGCTCGTTGTCTGATCTCGGAATATCGGTGCACCCGGAATAAATTGAGAGTGAGATGCGCACCCACTCAACGCACGTCAGAACTGAGGAACGTGGTGGTGCACGCTTATGTGGCGGATAACGCTATAGGAGAGATTGGTGGCGATGGGGAGAGATTCCCCCTTGAAACCGGCGTTACATTTCGCCGACTTATTACATCGTCTTCACTCTCGATACCCCGTGCCGTTAATTGTCCTTCCCCTCCCCCCTGCATACGGGCATTATATCTCCTTGTGACATACCCCTCGTGTTTCATGGCCTGCAGTGCTCCTCCGGGTCCCCTGGACCACTGCCCTAGGGGGCACAAAACACCTCCTAGCCCCACGCAGGACGATCCTCTCTTGGACATCGTCATGCCCCCTCCCCACGAAACCGTTCAGCAACGCGCTGCGCGCGAGACCAGCGAGATGCAGGCAAAGGCACTCAGTGAAGAGATAGACAGGCAGATTTATAGGGACCGGAGCACGCTCACTAGCAAGGACGCGATCCGCATCTTACTTTTGGGTTTGTCTCAATGTGCTTCTGTGTACCTCTTGCTTACTTCAGCTGCTCGACAGGTCAAAGTGAGAGCGGTAAATCGACCACTCTAAAAAGTAAGTCGATATTCCTCATCAATCAGGCGACTGACCTCGGACGCGGAAATTAGATTTCCAGCTATTCTGTTCCCCTCAGGGTTCGTTCAACTTACTTCTCAACATCGTGCTGATGGAGCCTCACACCTTCCGCCAGCCTTCAATGCTGAACGCAAAGCCTGGCGCTATGTCGTTTTCCTCAACCTCGCTCGTTCTGTTCGGATTATTCTCGAACTCATGGAAGACCAGTTCGCCCTTCAAGACAAATATGAGGCTTCCCGATCCTCCCCTACTTATACCTCCCTCGTTTCAGTCACACGTTCCAACTCGCTTAGTCTCTCCGAGGATACGACCACTGCAACGAGTAAAGCATCTCCTCCCTCTGGTCAACTGCTATCCTCCATAACTGGACATCGTACTCTTCCACATTCCCACAAATCAAGTTTTGCAGGCTCGGGGCCATCCCGGGACCATGGTTCAGACAGCAAATACCGGGCATTGTTTGTCCGCTCTACTTACAAGGACGCAGATACGGTGGGAGAAGCGGGCAAGGACAAGAAAGGTGCCGGGAAGAATAATTTTACGATGGACATTATGGATGGGCTTATCAGTGGAGACACCAGGAAGAAACGGGCACGGTCACACAGTGACGCTCCTCCCAATTCGATAAGCACGGGGAGGGATAAACAGATCAGTTCAACGTCCTCCACCGACTCTACTCTTCAGCTCGGGAGGTGTATTGATAGACCTCGAGGTAGCTTGACGGCCAATTCATTAATTATTTCCTCCGCACCCCGTCGTCAAATCCATCCACGGCAATCGAATACATTGGAGCTACCAACAGGACCGCTCCTTACATCGCACCATCGACTACTCAAGATGAAGCTCGCACCACTGGCTGCTATTGAAAGTCAGCTTCTTTACGAGTTCTCTATTCCTGCCGGGGACGAGGCCCAGACTTGTTATCTGTGCCCAGTAGGGCGGCTTAGGGACTACAAGGAGTTGATAGTACGACCTCCGAGGGACTGGGAGGAGAAGTTTGGGCGCCTCAGAATTGGGACCCCCAAGTGGTTGAAGGAAGAACCAAAGGCCAGAGATCCGGACGATCCTAGCTATATCATCAACGCTTGGTGAGTGACCTGTCCCTCGACTTGTGTATTGGTTTCGAATGTCGAAGAATGGCAGCGCAGACGATATGATCCGATTGTGGAAGGATTCTGCTGTTCGGGAGTTGTTGGCACAAAATAAGACTCACCTTGAGTATGAACCGGGGTTGTGAGTATGCACAAAAGAGGGGAGTGGCATACACTCACCGTCCTGTAGCTTTCTCAACGACATAGACCGCGTGGCAAAGCTCGATTACCAACCCACTGACGGTGAGTCCGTCGCTTCCCATACCAGAACCTACTTCACATCTGTCGTGACTAGATGATATCCTGAGGACGAGATTCCATACAAACGGGGTGTGCGAGTACAAGTTTCAGTTCGGGAATGCCAAACGACACTGGGTCATTTACGACGTCGGAGGTACAAGGACACAACGTGCTGTGTGGCAGTCATACTTTGACGATGTAAACGCCATCATCTTCTTGGTTCCGCTTTCAGCGTTCGATCAGAACTTGGTCGAGGATCCAAAGATGAATCGAATGGTATGTTAACCTTGATGTCTCCTAAGGGTAGCACTAACCATTTTCCCGACGAGTTCAGGAAGACTCGGTGCAGCTCTTCCAAAGGGTCTGCAGCTCCAGGCTCCTCACTCGTGTTAATATCGTCCTCTTCTTGAACAAGGCGAGGATGACCTAACCGTATCCTGGGGCCTAATTTCTGACTACCAAATAGCTCGACCTCCTAGAAGCCAAGTTAAAGGCTGGTGTATGGGTCAATAAATTCATCAAGCAGTATGGGGATCGAGGCAACACACCGGAGGCGGTTACCAGATGTACGTAATTGTAACTGCTTTTCGTTGGACAAGCTTGCTGAGAACAGAGTGGGTGCGGTAGATTTCCGTCATTTTTTTGCTGCCATCCACAAAGAAGCCACGCCGATCGGAGCGGAGCGTACATTCTATTCGCATGTTACCTCTGTCACCAACCCTCGCTCCATGCGAAGTATTCTGGAAATCCGTGAGTGCCGTCCCCCATGGCCCTAGCCTCATCACCAACCCCGAACGCTAATTTCTGCAGTTCACGATGTCATCGTTCGCAATAATGTGGAGGATCTAGTCCTGTAGTATATTGCTGCTCCTGGTGAGCTAGGGATAATCTTTGTTCCATTTATATCGATCTTGGGCCGCCTCTGCATGTCTGTACCATCATAATTTATTACCACATGGTGGCTTTCGTCCCGTACGGGGTGTTTTGTACATACTGATAGAATCAAGTTCTCTTTGAGCTTTGGAACTGCAAAGCAGATTGAGTACAATTCGTGTGCGGGCATAACCTCAGTAGCTCACAATATCCTTTAGTTGACCCTGAGCCTCGTCGTATTGCTTTTGGAGGAACTTTTCCTGCACTTTGTTTAGTACGACGTAGTAGGTCGGGTTTGCTCAACGAACCTTCTTGTTCAAATTCTCAATGTCGTCTGTTAGTTCTTTCTCCTGGGTTCTCAGCTGCTTCTCCATCATCGGCTTCGGTATCTGAAGGAATCTAATTTTAAGAGTGAGTGCCTGTGCGTGAACTCAAAAAGAGAGTCCCGAACGCCTTGCCGACGCCTTTGTAGACGTTCACGTCGCTCCCCTCGTCGCTCCCCAAGGCGGAAATTTCCTTAACTGTAAGTTGTACTATTCGCCTCTCTCGTTCCTTTCCAGCGATCTGCGCTTTGGTCGCGTTTAGGTTGCGGTTCGCAGTGACTGCGCTCTGCTGGATTTGGAGCAGGATCTGGGCGTGATGGGTTAGGGGCCGAGTATCAAGTTAGAGAACAAGCCTAGAGGACCTTCCGTAGTGTGTCATCTGAGAGGCTTCGGGACATTTTGCAAAAACCTGCAACACCTCTTGGAGTCCAGCTTTGTCTTGCGAGGCTGGGATTACCTTGGAAATGACCACGATTGCAAAGGAGGTCTTAGGCGGTGGACCGGCATGGATAACCGCGAGAATGGGTTAGTCAGTTTCTTACTTGCCGTTGGCCAAACTTCACCTCATTAACGCACGTCCGCCAGGGCCTAGTGCAGCCCTCGCGGTGGATCCCAAATACAAGAAATATACACAACAAGTCGAAAAGTGCCTCGCCACGTTCGATAGTGTACATGAATGGGCAGATTTTATCGCGTTTCTTACGAAATTGTTGAAGGTACATTGTGGTCGTCTTGTTTCCTGCGACGTATTCCACACTGACGTGATTGTCCGCACGCTCTGAAGACCCTTCAGGGTTATATGCAATATAAAGAGATTCCACGCAAACTCATAGTTTCTAAACGGCTATCGCAATGCCTGAACCCTGCTCTCCCCGCAGGAGTTCATCAGCGGGCGTTAGATGTGTACTCTCATATCTTAGCGGTGCTAGGGGTAAGGTACTATCCAATCACTCTCGATGATCAATTCTGAGCCTCTATGTAGACCGAGGGCCTTCGACGTGACCTACATCTTTGGTCGTCTGGCCTGTTCCCTTTCTTTGAATATGCAGCGATATCAGTCAAAGTGCGACTCTAAACTATGGCTGGATGCTAAAAGTGTCTAATGTGGGTTACAGCCCATACTACTTGGTCTCTATGACACGTATTATCTCGCACTACAAGGGGCCTTGAGGCCGATTATGAAAGCGTTCATCCTCGCATTACTTCCAGGCCTGGAAGAGGAGACTGGAGAGTTCTTCGACCAGGTATGTAAACCGCGATTTTCCGAACTCTCTTGTCTTCCGAGTGCGCTCCACCCACGAGCCCTGATGCTGACAAAGCTATAGGTCCTCACTCTTTTGGATCGTCTTTCTGGGACCGTCTCGCCGGCTTTCTTCATTCAAAATATCTGGCTCTGCATGTTGACCACTCCGTCAGCCCGAGCCCCAGCACTGCAATATCTTTCCCGACGACTTCCCAAGCTCAGTGACGACAAAGGTGGATATTTCATGTCTCATTTAAAGTATGAACTCATTTGGTCCCTAGATATTTCGAGTATAGTCGGAAGTGATATGGGCCTTATGATTCGAGCCTTTGCCTCCGCCTTGGAGGATGATAACCTACTCGTGAGACGAGCCATACTCGATTTACTTCTTCACTCCCTTCGTCTGGATAGTCCTGCACTCAAAAAAGCGCAACTGGAGGATCGCTCCCTCCTTATGCGTGCTGCTGCTGGTGTGGTCCTACGGCGGGATTTGTCCCTCAATAGGCGACTGTATACATGGCTTTTGGGTCCAGACGAAGCAAGCGAGGTTCAAATCACATACCTCAAAACACATTCACTGGAGCTCCTCACCAGTACTCTGAAGGTAATCCACTAGTTCCACCGCTTTATGCTGGACCTCACCTGTTTCTAGGCTGACCTCTTCGCGACTACCCAACCACAAGACGCGCGCCCTCTCAAGATCTTCTTATCGCTTCTCGACAAATGGGAAATCGGCTCCCAATTGACGGATGCTCTCATCCTAGACACCTTGCGCGCGATAATGGATCTTCTCAAGGAAAGAGACGAGGGATCAGATGACGTGAGTGCCAATACGTGCACTAGGTTCGCTATCTAATTTGTAGTTCAGATCCTCATTGCTGCCAGCGCCCTTTATGAAGCCGTAGAACCAAATGCCGTCTGGAAGCAACTTTTCAGCGCAGTGAGAAATGAGATCTTAGGCACCACCCCAACCCATGAAGGGACAAAATTGATCCAATTCATCCTGCACACTTTCCGTGCTCACGACGAGGAGGTACAAAAGGTCCATCTACCCCTTTGTTTTACAGCTTTTCTGGAGCTATTAAAGGTGAGGGGGCATCTCTCGAAGTTTGTCATCACTGATATATGTGTCAATGTCTAAGGACAAGTTAGGAAATAGCAAAGTCAGCTCGCAGAACACTCTAGGAACGCTCGTACTACTTTCAAACATGTTGTCCTATATGCCGCCTTCTGCGTTGACAACCTTGCAACAATTTAGTACTACCCCCGCGGAGTACCTGAACGCACATCAACGAGCCGCCACTGCGTATGGGTTAGAAGGGACTTTCACGGCTCGCAAGGATGGATACTCTTTTGCACCTCTCACCACAGCTACCGAGGATCTTCTCACAATAATCAATTTGTTCTCAACCAATATGGTACAATCATACGCGTCAAGTAACGACGATACTTTTGCCACCGCGGCGAAGTTATTGGGATCTCTTATTATGAATTCTCAAGAAAAGCAAACAACACCGCTCAAGATTGTCTGGGATATTCGTAAATGGTTGGAGGATATGCTCTCTTTCCTGGATGAGGTACGAATCCAAGATATCAAATCATAGTCGCTGCTAACCCTCTTTCTGCACCGTAGGCAAAGACCTTCATTGTCGTGGACAGCACGGTCTCGTTACTTGTTCTCCTCCACAAGACAACATTACTCGAACCAAGGCTTGATATAGATCAACGAAGTGTGATTGGTCACATTGTGAACAAGGTGCGTGACTTTTTTCCATTTGTGCCAGGATATTGAAACCAGCTTAGGTCCTCGAATATCTCCGTGGAGAATGCGTTCCTTATCATGTGCGAGCGGTCCAGCATGTTTGGGACTTAGAGGGATGTACAACACACAGGCATGTAGAGGCAATTCTCGCTCAGAGCTTGTCCACCCGGAATGGCAGAGTCCCTTACGATGATTTCGACGCATTCGGAGTACTTTGGAGGCTCAGCGGTGTGTCAATTTCGCTACCTTGCTGAGCTTTAACCTCAACGACGTTATAGACGATACTCTGCTACCTGGTCTTCACTTCAAGGTCCCCCTGTTCACTGTCCTTGATACCCTCCAATCATCCGACCCTCAACTCAGGCGTACGGGTGAGACTTGGCTGCGATCCAGCCTCAGGTCGTACATCCGGTTTGACCCCTTTTTTCTTTACAAGGAAGGCGTTGACTAATTTTCCCATCGTAGAGTCCTTGATCCACTACTATTCGACCTGCTTGACCCCACGATCATCCGTTCACCTGTGGTCTCCTGCCAGGGAAGAGACATGCGCGTCGTCTCTTATGAACGCCCTTTCGATATCAATCGAATGAACTACCTTGTCGAGACAATGCTGGCCTTGGTCCATTTCGGTGGCCAAGGGTTGGGGCGAGTAGCCCGTATGACCCCGATCAAAAAAGCTCATCACCCCGAACTCTTCTCGAGGGCACAAGCAGGTAGGTTGATGCTTTAGCTTCGTTGAAGCTTCACTGATAACTGACATAGTCAAAGTCGCAGATGGCGACCAGAGTTATAGCGATGTGCTAATCGAGGTTTTGTTACGGTGCGTATACTGAGCGTTTTGAGTGCAGCATGCTTATGATTATTAGATTCTTGCAATCAGAACCGAAAGCTGCCCTCAAACCAACCCTCGGACCGCTCAATTCGAAACTTCAGACGTCGAGCATAGCTCTGATCCAAGCAATCGTGGCACGAGGTGATCTCGACAATACGAGCCTTGACGCTATTGAAACAACGGTTACCACCAAACTTTATTCATGCATTCACAGCGGTCGCCTCGACCTTCAAGCCAAACTCTTGCATCTCCTCCACTCTGTTATCCTAGCGGCTTCGACCACTACAGACACTCCGCAACAGTCCCGTCGCTCTCGGCTGCATCTTCAACGGCGAAGCGCTGAGTTGTCAACTCATGTGTCAGTCTCCGCGGATAATTTGCAAGCGCCAGAGAGTCAAAGAAAATTGGGCGGCAACGTGAACCCTTTATTAGCACAGACGCTCATCAGTGGAATCTCCGTCCAAACCAACCGCCCGATCTTCCAGCACTGGATCGACTTCATCCTTATGACCATCCCTCAATTCCAACAGTCTCTTCAGCATCTGGTGTTTCCTATCTGTGAATGCATATGCCAGCAACTGCGTGTCGCGGTGATTGATCTGGAACGTATCCAACAGCGCGATTGGAAAGGCAAACGAAATGCCGAATCTAGTATCACAGATGGAGAATTCATTATGTTTCTGCATGCCCTGGAGCGGCTTGTGCTCCAAGGTTTGTCAAAGGCCGATGCAGTTGCACCAGAAGGTCTGGAAGATCTCCCAGGACCATCAGAGAAGGTATATGATCGTGCGACCGAGGGAACGGGTCTTCTTGGCTATGTTACCAACGTCTTTGCAACGGACGGCTCAACCACGAATGTCGATGGTAGTCTCTCGGTATGTCCCAACATGAGACTAACCTCGATGGCTGACCCACGCCTTCAGGCTCGATCACCCGGTTATAGATGTTTGCACGATGCGGTGCGCGTCCTATATACACTGTGGCTGTCTACCGGAATCACCACCCCTTCCAACCTCGGCCCAGAAGCGGAGACCATCCTTCTCATCAAAGGTCGCACGCGGTTACGGTGTCGCAGGGCTATGGAGCGCCTCTTTAGGGCGCAATCCTCGGAAGTTCTAGAATCCTTGATTGAATGTTGGTTTGATGATGCCCCAGCAAGTCACTGTATCACATCCCCATGCCCAATACTGACCTTTCTGTAGACCAGATTTCAACGATCAAATGCGACCTTCGAGCTCGTTGACGTCCTAACTTCGAGCGCTCAAACGGTTGTTCATATGGTTTGCGAAAGCATCTTATACCGCATCGCCCTGGTAACGGATAAGACCAGGAAGTTGGCACTCAATCCAAACTTGTATGTTTGCGCCTTTAATACCTCTCCAAACGTTCCTAATTTTCTGTAGGACAGACTATGTGCTTTTTGTTTTCTTGGAGGACTATTTCGGCCGTTTAGAGGGTCCAATTGGAATGCAAGTCTGGGGGAGATTTGTCACGCTTGCGAAAGAGATCGCCGGAAATGTCTATGGATTCAAGTTACAGATTTTCCCTTGTCTTCGGTAAGTAGATCCGCACAAACGACAGATGTACCGAAGCTCAACGACACCGTAGGTGCCTTACAACCCTTTTTGAGATCGTTTCACAAACAACTGCCATCGATGATCGGAAGACCAGGCGAGAGGCACAAGTACATCCAACTATGATGAGATTGTGATTAGAACCTGACA
>Ga0307513_10007664_pt1 | contig 13948 bp, 4 predicted proteins | sample 15_EM_MG_FD_202174 | JGI IMG/M metagenome (GOLD analysis project Ga0307513, IMG submission 202174) | Populus trichocarpa ectomycorrhiza microbial communities from riparian zone in the Pacific Northwest, United States - 15_EM | ecosystem: Host-associated > Plants > Roots > Unclassified | place... | reverse complement strand
GAGGAAGAATAATATTTGTATGGGAGTACACGTAGAGCAGTATGATAATGGAGACCTAGCCTGCCTCAATTATTTGCCGAGTCTTTTGTCTTCAGAGAGTTTATGAGTTATGACGTGTGAAGATGATGGTAGCACCATGACATAGAGAGACGGTGACTCACCATTGATTTCAAAATCATCCAACTCATTCCATTCCCTTGTTGTTAGGGTTCATATATAGATTGAAGAGAGTGCTTATTGATATTATTATATTACAATAATTATTACCATAAGGTAAAAATAAATATTGACTCGTAATTAAACTACCATGAAAGTCAAGTAATTTCACTATTAACACAACTTTTCTGCCATTCTTAGGGTTTGGCTTCCTAAGCTACGTAACTTCACCACAATCCATATAGTTTGAGATTTGACTTGTACTTCAACCTGTAAATGGATTTATTCATCACATTATTATTTTTTATTTAGTAGCATATGCTTAGATTTGTTCCCGCGCTCCGTTGTAAATCAAAAAAAAAATTGACATAAAAAAATACTAGGTTAAAAAATTAAATTGATAATTTAAATATTATAAATAAAAAAAACACAGCAACAATAAATAAACTCACAAAAAAATAACAAAAAAAATGAACAATATCTTAGCCCATCCAGATTTGCCCCGCAAACCCAATGTTAGAGGGTGAAACTGTAAAATAACAGTTTTTTTTAATAAAAAAACCATATTAAACCAGGTGTTTGCAAACCCCGTGACCATAAATATAAGATTGAGATAATATCATAAAAAGAATAGCAGAAAAAAAAGTTTAAATAATGAAATTGAAATAAATTTATTAAAAAAAAAGATAAAAAACAAAAATGAACTTGCGTTAACATTTGAAGGTGATTCTAGTAATGAACTTGTAGCTAACTCCATAGAAGGCAAACCTTAAAAAATAACAAAGCAAAACTAAAAAAATAAAAAATTATTAAAACATCAGCTTAAAAAAAAAAAACAGGCAAAACCGAGTGAACTTCCTAAATATGGTCTAATCCCTAAAATTCATAAGCCGTGAAATTCTAAACCCGAGTTCAATTAAGAAACTTAATTCCTAAGCAATTTCATTTTGAAGGAGGAAATCATGGAAAAATATTAAGAAAAAAAACTTGTAAAAGCAAAAAAAATGACAATAAAAAAGAATGTGGATAAAATTTGATACAAAGGAATATGAGGTTGATGAAAATGCAAAAATTAAAAAATAATCTCAAACGAAAAATAAATAACAATAAAAAAAATAAAAACTAAATCTGAAAGATTAAAAAATTATAAGGAGTTGAAAAATATTTGTAATTTGATAAAGTATCTATAAATTAAAAAGTGAGAGAGGTAAAATTAAAAAATATTTTATGATTTTATAGATAATTCAATTTAAAAAAAAATAGTTAAAAGGACATGAACCAACGATAATGCATATCGGGCACAATTTTAAGTCCAACCAAGTAGTCTCTAAGGCTCGATCATTAGTCTGGTTTTTCAGTTCACAATGATGTTGTTATGGATAGCCTCATATTAGGCTGCATAGATACCGTTTAATTTTGTGTTTGGAATTAGTATAGGTGTGTTTTAAAAGATATATATATATAAAATTATTAAATTAATATTTTTTTAATACTTTTAATGATTTTAATGTGTTGATATTAAAAAAAAAATATATATATATAAAATATTTTAATACAAGCAAAAAATAAATTTTAAAAGGCACCCCTCTATCCCAATATCAAACACTTGCTTGGGCGGTCTATTAGTTCGTTTGTAAATTAAACTGAGTTTAAATCTAGATTGAGTCTTATATTGAGCTATAAAATAATGTTCAACTTTGATTGTTAATTTTTTGATGAAGCTTGAGCTTGTCAATGAAGATTTTTTTAAAATCAAATAAATATGAATATTTTTAAATATAATAAATGCTTGAAAATTAATTCTCTTTTCTAAATACTATGTATTAGCTTCAATGAGTGAATGTAAAAAAAGTCATTGAAAACAAATCACAAGTGGACATGTTCAAAGCAAGGGAGAACTCAGCATAAATGGTAGCGAACTGCCAAAAAATGAAAGAAAAAGAAAACACGAAGGAGGATTAAAAGAAGGAGGGTGGGTTAATGGGCTGAGAATTAAAAGAAATAAATTTTAATAGCTAATCATGAAAAAAGAAGAAGAAAGTTACCCGCTGTTTCTTAAGATGGGCATTTTCTCGGCGGAGTTTTTCGATAGTGCCCTTCAACCTTCCATTTTCAGCGACGGCCATGGCCAGCTTTAATTTCCTCGGTTTCTTGCACTGCTTTCTGCATGATTCATAAGAGAAAAGGAGTAGTTTGCTATGGGAGAACAATGCATCATGATTGCTGATTTGTTTGTTTCCACTTGGGAAAGAAACTTGCGCGGCAGCAAGCCAACATAAAGCAGTACGTACTCATGAGAGTACGCTATGTATTTACCTTCTTCTTTCGACGATAACGTATATCAATAAATTATACTATCAAAGTTACACCATTTGATATTTTGTAGAATATAATTCATCTATGATCGAATCCGAATCAATATCTTCAACAAGCTCTCGTTCAATGTAAATCATCAAAGAATCTGTTAAGAACTCCTATTTTATTTTATTGCGAAGCACAATTTTAACTTGTTTCACTGTCTCATTATTGAATCTAGAATTTAATTCTTCCAACTGAAAATCTATTATTGAGTTAAATATATTATAATGATAACGCTGGTAAACTGTCACTGAACCTTGTTGTTGATATGAACGACCTGTAGGCTTTTTATACGAAGCATTCATATGTAGTATGTCAATCTCATATTTTGTGCAAACAGATTGCACATTTGCAAGAAGAAGATCAAATCCGACATCTCTCAAAGTTCGAAGCCATGCTTTAGTAGTTGATACAAGATCCATTGCATTTAAGATGTTAAGAGATTTTTGCTGCAAAACTCGACAAAGTAAATCAGTAATCCCCATTATTTTATGCATCAAATATAAAATGAATATAAATTCAAAAGATTTCATCACAATCAAACAACCTCCAGCTTCTCCACGTATAGAGTTAGAAGATCCTTCTTGAACCATATTTTCAACCATAGTAATAGTTGCACCATACATATCTATTAAGCTGCAAATAGAATCAAAATGAGAGTCTAGTGAGTAGTTCTACTTCGATGTAAATTACCGATTTGATTAGGCACTCTACCAGTCTCACGTTCTCCGGTAGAAACTATATGTGCAATTTCTATAGCCTGAGTATAATGTAACTCGGTATGAATTTGGGAGAAACACTAATAAGATTGATAATGGTTGTTAATTTTGAGAAAAAATAACTTGGGATGATTAATTAATATAAGTGTGTATGCCCTGCAAAACACAATTGATCGCAATTATTATTTTTTTAACCCAAACTGTTCATGTTTCGACACTCTTTAGTGATATATAGTTAGTTTATTTTTGGGTTTTAAAAATATATATTTTTTTAAAAAATAAATTTGTTTTTTGCTTCAAATTAATTTTTTTGGTGTTTTCAGATCGTTTTGATGTGCTGATATCAAAATTGATTTTTAAAAATAAAAAAAAAATTATTTTGATATATTTCCAAGTAAAAAATACTTAAAAAAACCATCACTACCATAAATACAAATACCCCTAATAAAACAAAACATATTTTACAATTAATTACTTAAAAAAACAATTATTTTCCACGGGTTGCAATTATATTACTGTGTCCTTACTTTTGTCTGTACTCCTCTTCTTTGTATAATTTTGTGTTTAGAAAGCCTCACAAATCATAAAGGTTGAATTGTTCAAACGTGTGCTCCTTTTTTTTTTTATTGGACAAAACATTATTAATTTGTTACCTAGGATACAGCCCACCTGAGCTTTGTACAAGGCTCTGCCCTTGCGTCTATCAGTTTCCTACTTCTTCTGCATTTCCGTTTTCTTCTTCTTTTTCTTTAGTGACAGTTTCGTTTGAGCAGTACTCATGAGGTGGGAGACGGAGATCAGTGGCATGCACTCGAGGGAGCGGGCGGAGAAGCAAGAAAGGAGAGTGGACCTAGCTAGCAATAACTCCAACGAACACTACAGGGAGTCGGAGTGAGAGAGAGAGAGAGAGAGAGAGAGAGAGAGAGAGTGGGAACGAGCATGAAAATAGGTACCAAAATAAGTGAAATGAGCTGTGATCCCTGTATGATATCACTTTCCAAATTCTCATCCCGTCATATAAGAAATCCAACACCGGCATAAATATGTAAGTCCAGAGGAAGAATAATATTTGTACGGGAGTGCTCGTATCACAGTATGATAATGGAGACCTAGCTAGCCTCGTTTATTTGCTGAGTCTTTTTTTTCTGTCGAGAGTTTATGATGAGTTATGATGTGTGAAGATGATGGTAGCTAGCACCATGACATATATATAATACATTATTTAGAGAGGGGAATAAACTATGTGTTAATTCTTCTTCACCCATCCACTGTATATATTCATCCTAGGTCATGGAAGAAGGGAGGCAACTCATCCAAAATATAAGACACTGGGACTTTTATTTTAGGGGGCTTGGTAGCCATTGTTGGGAATTCTAACCGGTGATGTTTTGATATTTGTTCATTGAAGGCTAAGCACATTGACACAATATTTAATGTGATTCGGCTAACCGTCTACATCCACGGAAGAAGTCATTGCATTATATAGGGAGAGAACAAGATTTACAAAAATAGAGAAGGAGGAATCATCCACTCTTTAGCAACTCTTTCTCTCTTTTCAGTGCTGCAATGACAGCTATTGTTGGCTGTCATTGACAGTCCACTCTCTCTTATATTTCTCACATCTTTGGCTCTACACTCTCTTATTTTGCTGCTCTCTCTTGGTGTCTATTTATAGGCTTCAATGGCAGCTCCTCTTGCTCGTTTGTCAACAATAGTGGTCACCAACTCTAGCTCATCTTCAATAATGGTGGCTGCACTAGCAGCCCTCTTTGACTCTCACAAGTTGGCCTTATTTCTTTGACAGATAGTCATCTTCTTTTAGAAGATGAGCTAAAGATGCTGCCACATAAGTGGCAATATCCCAACAACCATAATAGGGATCAGGGCAATAGCTTTAGGGCTAGGGAACTCTTAATTAGCTTGCTTTCTTTGTGGGTCATGCTAAGTATATTTGGCCATGGGTCACCAATCCACTCTACTTCCTTCTCTCCTTTCCCTGTAGTCTATAAGCCTTTTATTTGCTTTTTTTTTATGAAAGTTTTATTTTTCCAGAATGTATTCTAATTTCTAGTCTAATTCTTCTTTTGATGATCGATTCAACTTTTGATAAAAAAGATATGCCTTGGTTATATATATATATATATATATATATATATATATAGTTTATGTGCTCCTTTTTTAATGGATTTCAAAATCATCCACCTCATTCCATCCCCTTGTTGTTAGGGTTCATATATAGATTGAAGATTGTGCTTATTGGTATAATTATAATACAATAATTATTACCCAAAGATAAAAAGAAATCTTGACTCGTTATTAAATTAACTACCATGAAAGTTTTTTATTTCACTATTAACACAACTTTTCCTCCCATTCTTAGGGTTTGGCTTCCTAAGCTATGTAACTTTACCATAATCCATATAGTTTGAGATTTTATTTTTACATAAATCCGTAAATGGATTTATTCATCACATTATTATTTTTTATTAATCATCATATACTAGATTTGTTTCTGGCGCTCCTTCATGAGTCAGAAACAAAAAAAAATTGACGTAAAGAAATGCTAGGTTAAACATATTTGTGACCCAAATTACAAGTTCAAGAAGTAATTTAAATATTATGAACAAAAAAATAGAATAATAATAAATAAACTAACAACGAAAATAATAAAAAAAAGAGAGTAAAAAGAACAAGATTTTAGCCCATCTGGATTGGCCTCGCAAACCCTATGTTAAAGGGTGAAAATGTAAAATAATAGTTTTAAAAAAATAATAAAAAAGCCATATTGAACCAGGTAAACTCGCAAACTCTGTGATCATGTGATAATATAATAGAAAGAATAGTTTTAAAAAAGTTTAAATGATGAAATTAAAATAAATAAATTTTTAAAATAGGGTAAAAAAACAAAAGTGAACTCACGTTAACCTTTGAAATCAGTGATCTTAATAATGAACCCGGAGCTAACTTCATAAAAGGTGAACCTTAAAAAATAACATAGCAAAACTAGATAAAAATAAAAAAATATTAAAACATCAACTTAAAAAAGAAAAAATAACTTGGAAAATCCAAGTAAACCTCCTAAACCTGGTCTAATCTCTAAAACTCATAATCCATGAAATTTTGGACCCGAGTTCAATCAAGAACCTTAATTCCCTAGCAATTTAATCTTGAAAGATGAAATATTCGTGAAAAATATTAATAAAAAAACTTGCAAAAGTGAAAAAAGATAAAAATAAAAAAGAATTAGGATGAAATTTGATAGAAAAAAAACCCGAGGAGGATGAAATTGCAAAAATTAAAAACCTGATCCTAAACAATAAATAAATAGCAATAAAAAATAATAAAGACCAAATTTGAAAGATTAGGGGTGAAATTAAAAAATATTTTATAATTTTATAGATAATTCAAAATTAAAAGATAATCTAAAGGACATGGACCAAATGTGAAGGAAAAATAAATTGCAAGGGTTGGTCTAAATTTTTGAAGGGGCTGGCACAAAAGTTGAGGTGGGGGAGAGAAAAAAAGAACGGTCATTGTGGCCAAACCCGAGAAGCATTCAGAGCACGCACCACCCCATCACCTCGGGCACACCAAAACCTTTTAAACATCATTGTGGAAGGCGGCTCATGCACTGCCAGAATGGCGTACATAAGTTCTTTTATATAATAATATTTAATAAATATAAATTATAACAATGCCCCTGAGTAGCCTTAAAATTTAGAATAAAACCAATGTAAAATGACAAAAAAAACCCTTATGAAAGAGTTATGTTGGTTTTGTATTTAAAAGCATCAAAGCAATTACACTACTAAAAAAAATAACAAAAATGCCCATGAGTAGTAGGCATTATATTTTTTTTATTATAGGGTTAGATTAATAATTTTAATATCATAAAATAAAATGACTAATCTAACCTCACATAATTTGTAAAAAATAATTATGTCATGGTAAAAATATCACTTTACCCTAATGTCTAGTTCAAAGGTTTTATGGTTAAGAGAGAATTTTATCATTATACTATTACAATGAATAATATTTTGAGCCTTGGTGTAGAGTAACTTTCCTAGGAGAATTAGTTTTTTCAATAAAAAAAAAGGTAATGATCAAAGTTATTGAATCCAGCTCAGTTCATAACTCAAGTTATATGTTAGGTAAGTTAATCTAAGCTTATCAAAATATTGTTTTAATTTTTATATACAAAAAAGAGTCAAAGGAGTTTTGACTAGTAAACCATGCAGTGATAGGCTTGTCGGGTTGACCAAGTTAAATCCAATCAATTTTAAGTTGATTTTCTTGTCAAGTCATGAGCTGGATGAACTAGGTCATGATCAACTAAGAGTCATGATCAACTAAGTATTGTGAAACTTTGAGCCGACCATACATAGTTTAATAGCTGTGATTATGAAAATAATAATATTGTGTATCATTAAATGAAGTTGTGTTGATATATTTGGATTGGTATTGCGTATGATGCTCAGTTTTAAGTCCCACCAAGTCATCTTTAAGGCTTGCGGTTCTTCGGTAAACAGTGATGCTGTTGTGGATGGCCTCGTACTAGGCTGTTTAGGTATCATTTATTTTTAAGTTTGAAATCATGTTTAGATGTGTTTTAAAATTATATATTTTTTAAAGAAAATTTATTAAATTGATAGTTTTAAAATATATATTTTTTATGATTTTGATACGTTGATAGTAAAAAAAAAATATAAAAAAATTATTTTAATATATTTTTTTCAAGAAAAAAATAATTTTAAAACATATCTTCCATCACAATACCAAACATTTGTTTTACTTATTTTGCTATGTATTATTAATTCTTGTGTAAATTAAACTGAGTTTAAATCTAGATTGAGTCTTATATTGAGCTATATTCAACTCTGATTAATGTTAATTATTTTTTGATGAAGCAGCCTGTGATTGTCAATGAAGATTTTTTAAAAAACAAATAAACATGGATATTTTAAAATATAATAATCACTTGAAAATTAATTTTCTTTTCTAAATATTATAAAGCGTGTTTGAGAATATGATTATGATTGTTTTTTCACTCGTAAATACATTAAAATAATATTTTTTTTAATTTTTTAAAAATTATTTTTGATATCAACACATCAAAATAATCTTAAAAAATAAAAAAATTAATTTAAAATAAAAAAATTAATTTATTTTTAAAATATTTTTAAAATAAAAAAACAAACAAAGTAATTTTATATATTATCTTCAATGAGTGAACGTAAAAAAATTCATAGAAACAAAATCACAAGTGGACATAAAAACCTGCACTCCGTACCATGTTCAAAGCAAGGGAGTTACTTGTTGATTCTCAAAAGAACATGATGCAAAAAGAATCCCCATTCGTTCAGATTCTATGAATCTATCATCCCTCTTTCGAAGCCTGTCCCTCTTTTCCTCTTTTCTCTATCATCCCTCTTTCGAATCCTGCCCCCCTTGTCCTCTTTTCTCCATCATCCCTCTTTCGAAGCCTATTGCCCCCCTTTCCTCTTTTCTTTTCATATATATATATATATATATATATATATATATATATATATATAAAACAAGGAATTGCTGGGAAAAAAACAAGTAACAATGAAGATACCCTGGTTGGTTTACATTTGGTTATGAATCCATAGAGGTAAATCCTGAAATTGAGATTGAGGTTTAAAACCTGAAATTAAATTGAATTGGAAAGATTTTTTCTATGTTTTTGATTGTTAGTTTGGTGAATACATGAATGAAGATCAAATAACCCTCTCTTCTCTTTTGAGACAAGAAAAGAGGGTGCGAGCTATCAGGAGAATGCACACTTGACTTACAACTGTGTCTGAAAAACGAAAAGAGAAAGAGTTTAAAAAAATCACAGGAGTGGCAATGCTGAAACCCACTCATTTGCTTTCGACCGGTATGCCAAAAAGCTAGTTCAAACGAGAGTTATTAGGGCAAAAGGCACGATAATAGCCTTCTCTATTAAAATCATATATATTTGTCAGAAATTGGGATAGAAAGCAAAAAACGAGAGTAAAATCTAAAACCCCCGCATGAAAATGATCAAACTTGATTTATTTATCTAGTGATCGAATTCAAACAAATATCTTATATAGTTGATAATGGCTCGAGCTCAAATAGAGTTTGATTCGAATCACAGTCCTTCACACACACAGCAAGGTATAATGACAGAAAAATAAGCTTATAAGCGATAGGGCTTAGACATGCACCTCCCAGCAAATTATATATATACTACCAACATTATTAATTGTAACACAATCCAATTACTATCCACACACAACTTCGCAAGAAATCCCATTTGAACAGGCTTTTTGTCATGTTTCAAGCAAGTCTGTCAGCCCTGCGATGATGATGCATGGACACCTTGTGTTCTATTGTTCTTTTCAAATCTTCATTTCTCTTAGAGCCTTAACCATGTTTCAGATGTTAGTTGTGATGGGATCATTCAATAAGCAATCGGAGAACTCAGCATAAATGGTAGCGAACTGCCAAACAAAGAAAAGAAAAAGAAAACACGAAGGAGAATTAAAAGAAGTAGGGTGGGTTAATGGGATGAGAATTAAAAGAAAAAAAATTTCATAGCTAATCATGATAAAAAAAAGAAGTTACCTGCTGTTTCTTAAAATAGGCATTTTCTTGGCTGAGTTTTTCGACAGCGGCCTTCAACCATTCATTTTCAGCGATGGCAATGGCCAGCTTTTCCTTGGTTTCTTGCTCTGCTTTCTGCATAATTCATAAGAGAAAAGGAGCAGTTTGCTATGGGAAAACAATGCATCATGATTGCTGATTTGTTAGTTTCCACTTGGGAAACTTGCGCGGCAGCAAGCCAAAATAAAACAGTACTTCATGAGACTGCTATATATTTACCTTCTTCTTTTGACGATAACGTCTATCAGTTTCCTGCTTCTTCTTCTTCTTCTGCATTTCCGTTTTCTTCTTTTTTTTCTTAGTGACAGTTCCGTTTGAGCAGTACTCATGAGGAGGGAGATGGAGATAAGTGGCACTCGAGGGGGTGGGAGAAGCAAGGTAGGAGAGTGGACCTAGCAATAACACCAACAAACACAGGGCGACGTCGGAGTGAGAGAGAGAGAGATAAAAGTTATGTCACACATATTAATCAATGATGAACAATTCAGTTAAATGACAAGAAATTTAACACAAACCCTCCTCCTCCTCCTGTCCAGCAGAGGCAGGGCCTCTAAAAAAAGGTCCTGTTGAATTCATCGTGTTTAAGAGGTATATAATCTGTGAACCAAAATAGCTTACACCGTGACTGTATATATAGTGATTTTTTTAATATAAAACTAGAAAGACAAGAAGATTTGTTAAAAGCCTGAAGTAGAAAGAGAGTATATAACTAAGACCCTCCATTTCCTCCGAGCGGTGATTAAACAATTAGTAAATCACGCCTTGGTTCATTTACGGAGGTCGGGCGACTCCTCTATAACTTTTTTATACAAAATTACAAAACTGATCGACGTGGTTGAGTTTTGCATTCTTTTTCAGCGGAGCATATATACTAGTAAATTAATCACCCTCAAAAGATATCGCAAGAAGAGGGGTCATGATGGAAAACTGATCGACGTTGTTGAATTTTGCGTTCTTTTTCAGGGGAGCATACTAGTAAATTAATCACCCTCAAAAGATATCGCAAGAAGAGGGGTCATGATGGAAAACTGATCGACGTTGTTGAATTTTGCGTTCTTTTTCTCAGAGGAGCGAGCAGACTAGTAAATCACCCTCAAAAAATATCGCAAGAAGAGGGGTCCACGATGGAAAACTGATGGACGATACATGCGTAGTGTAAAATGAAAATGACATCAAAGTTACTTTATTATATACCACTTTCCATGTCAAAGGCACCAAATTATCGTGACCATGGGACTCATTCTCGGCTTGTCAGAATCTAAATGAACGGTGTATGAACATGCACAACGTCATATGTAGATGTATATCCATGATTTCGACACACAAACATATATATATATATATATATATATATATATTGATAGATTATTATATTTGGCTGCTTTTGACTGGTTAACAGTGAGGAAGGCGATCTGTGGATCTAGCAGTAACACTAGCAAAGGGAGAGAGATAGAAGTTAAGCTCTCCATAATAATCAATGATGAACAACTTTGTTAAATGACACAAAATTTAGCACTTAATTACTCTCCTCCTCCTCCTCCTCCTCCTGTCCAGCAGAGACAAAGGCAGCAAACAAACGTATTGTTGAACGCATTGTATTTATTAGGTATAATCTGTAAACCAAGATTATTCACACCGAGGAAGACAATGATTTTCTTCTTCTCTCTGGAGAGGCAAGTGCGACCGAAAGCGCACGAGCACACATATATAGTGATTTATTTATTTTTATTTTAATATAAAATTAGAAATACAAAGGACTTTGCAAAAAGTTGGGCCATAATTAATTAACTAAATACTTCGCCTGTGAGAACAGCACGTGCGTGACCATGGAGGTGGTAATTTGAGCCCACCGGTGATTTGACCGCCGCATGCCTTTGTATAATATTCAAATATCTATTATTATATTTAAAGTATTCATAATTGAAAAACTGAGAATAAAAGAATAAGATTTAAAATCGTAATTAGAGTTTGATGAGACATGTGGATAAAGGGACCATTTCCACTTTCCAGAAAAAAACGAATCGACCAATTTTTGCCTATATCAATAATAAATTATTTAATGCCACGAAATGTTGCTTCAGAATGTGTGTGCCCTTTATAAAGAGATAGCTGATTACTTGGTTGTGTTCTGCTATTGTTTTCTCGGTTTTTCATTTTCTTTGATCAGGACCTTAATCAATAATCATGTTTGAGACGTTGCTGGCGTTCGGATCTTCCAATAGACACTTGGTCATTTCAATATTTTCAATCCTCGGGCATTTGATTTCATGCCTCAGCTCAGCATGTATGGTCTCGGCCTGCCACAAATAAATAAAAACACACAAAAAAAAATGAAGAAGAATTAAATGCACAGCACCATCTCTTTGATGAAATCCAGCTTAAGAAGAAGAACAAAAGGAAAGAAAGAAAAGAGACGATTACCCTTAGCTCAATGGAATTTAGCTGCGTTTGTACTACAGTTTCTGAATGAATAGACTAATGACCAACACCACGAGAAATTATATATATATATACTAATATATATATATTAGTGGGAGTCAGAATAACTTACAGGCTTCCTTTTAAAACCAATTAATCGCAGTACTCTTATCTACTCTTCGTAAAATTAATGTTAAATAAAACATGCAACTCTTAATTAAGTGGAATACATTTTTCATTTGAAATGGTCTGCTCCTCAACGTCAATTGATAATCGTGTCCACAACATTAACCAGTCGAAAGCAACCAAATACAATAATCTGTCAAGTTAATGGGTTGATTTAATTTGGTGGCTAAATTCGCCATTACGCTCCATGTCGGATTTTTTTTTGATAAAATACGCTTAATTTGCTTATCGTATTTTATATAACAGTCCAGTCCCTTAACAGTGTGAGTTACGATATATGCACAACAAAATCAATTACAGTTTACTCCAAATTCTTATTATGATCAATGTCTTCTCATCCTTTTATTAATTATAAACATTTTTATAGCCCCTGATGTTCAGAAGCCAGTGGCAGTTGATTGCATGGATGAGGTATAAACGTGCCGCTGAATGCGTTGTATTTATAATCTGTAAACCAAAACAATTCACACTAAGAAGACAGTACTGTTCCTCTTCTTCGTCTTTTTGGAGTGGAAAGTGCAAGACCTGATCATGCATATAATAATCAAAGGTGAACAACTAATTAGGAAAACAACACCAACGGGGAGCTGGGGGAGAGAGAGAGAGAGGGATTAAAGTTATGTTAATTATACATATAATAATCAACGGTGGAAAACTTAGTTAATTGACAAAATTCCTTTAGCACTCACTCTCTCTCCTGCTGATCCTCCTATCCAGAGGCAAAGGCATAGCCAACAAATAAACGTACGGTTGAATGCATTGTATTTATTAGGTATAACCTGTAAACCAATACAGCTGACGCCGAGGAAGACACCGATCTTCTTCTTCTGGAGAAGCACTTGTGCAACCTAATTATGCATTGTATTTTTTTTTTTTTTTGATAATCATCATCGAGAATATATTAAGAAGGTTATAAAGCCAATAGCAAATTATGCATTGTATTTAAAGTGATTATTACTATATATATCTTGGTTTTTTTTAATACAATAAAACCAGAAAAGACGTGAAGATTATTTTTGGAGTTATATTAGCGAAAGTTTTTGACTTGGGGTTTATTTATTAAGATGAACCCATGATGAAAAAGAATAGATAGCAAAGCTCAGTCGCACGAGACGTCCAGTTTGGTAGTTTTGTAATGAAATTATAAGAAAGGCATTCATGTGCTGGAGACAAGCACCACAGCTGGACACGTGTAGTTTTGTAATGAAATTATAAAAAGGCATCTTGTGCTAGAGACAAGTACCACAGCTGGACACGTCAACTCTTTCCTCTTATATTAAATATTTAACAATACATACTATACATATATATATACATATATATATATACATATATATATATATATATATATATATATATAATTACCGGCGTCGAAACTATATAAATTTGATAGCTATTTTTTTCAAGGCCACACTAGCCTAATCACTACACAAGATGTGGTTACTTTTATAACAAAG
>Ga0307513_10007662_pt1 | contig 13950 bp, 9 predicted proteins | sample 15_EM_MG_FD_202174 | JGI IMG/M metagenome (GOLD analysis project Ga0307513, IMG submission 202174) | Populus trichocarpa ectomycorrhiza microbial communities from riparian zone in the Pacific Northwest, United States - 15_EM | ecosystem: Host-associated > Plants > Roots > Unclassified | place... | reverse complement strand
AGATGGTGGTAGCCTTGTCCATCATATATGAGAAGTAAAAAAAAAACAAAGTTCATCTGATAAAGAAGTTGTTCAACCTAAAGATGAAATGAGGTATGTTTGTTGCACACACCTAAATAAATTCAATACCATTACAAATCAATTATCATATGTTGAAAATGAGTTTGATGATAAGATTCATGAATTGATTTTGTTTCCTTTACTTCTAAATAGAAGGAAGGTTATGAAGATGGTTGAAAGAAACTCTACTATAAAGTCTAAATTGAAATATGATGATATATGTGGCTTGATCACGACTTAAAAAGTGCATAAAAAAGATTGATATAAAGGTTCGAGTTTTAATTCAACCTTTAATATTGATATTTAAGAAATATGATGATATAAAAACTTAAATAAGGACATATTGAAACCCAAGCAATATTTATGTTATAATTATGGTAAATCTAGTCACTTCATGACGAATTGCTTATACAAATCAATGAGCATCACCAAAGGATCCATTAGAGGTATTAATTGGGTTTATTACAAGGTCTAAAACTAAAATGATCCAAGAAAAAAATCATTGGGCTGATTCTGGATGTTAAGGTTAACAAGTTGTAAATATGCTACACTAGATCTTTATGTACTGTTTGGGCCATATATAAAGCTATAAGTAGAATTTTACTATAATTTTAGACATGATGGAAACTAGACATCTCAAGCTTTCTATTCATATATGGTAGGACCAATAACTCATTCAGGTAAGAGAGAATGATGTGTTTCAAGTCAGACTTGAAATATGCCAAAAAACCAAAGAAAATCGGTCAAAGACTATTTTCCATATGACTTGTAGATTCCTACAAGCAAGGATTTAATTACATGTGGAATCCTTATTTTGAAAGGATTCCTTACTTTCCAAGAAGATCAATTAGGCAACAACTTGTGTTTTCTTTTGTTTTGTGGATTCTCTCTTGACAAGGTTTTCCTTATTATTCAATGACATTAAGGTGGTTTTGGATTTATTTTTTCTATTAACAATTTTATGTTAACAAACATAAATTTTAATTCGACCACTGGATTGGGCTAAAATATTTCCAGAAGATGCTAGATGCCTTTTTTATGTATAATCAAAATTTTATAGCGATCAAACATCGATAAGGCCTTGTGATAAGATCAAGAAGTTAATATGTTTATTTTCCTATTTGATGTAGGAATTTTTTTCTATTTTTTTAGAACTCTTTGGTTATTTTTGTGTGCCATCTTTAGGATGTTTTTACGTAGTATAAATAGGGTTATTGAGCTCATATTTAGATTTTTTATAGACTTTGATTTTAGAATAATATTTTATGTGTAAAAGGTTGCTCAAATTTTAGGTTTTTCGCTGAACGTTTCTTGAACTTATCAAAGATCAACTATCTCTATGGTGTTCATCCTATGCTTCCAATTTGTGATTCATTATAATCATAGAGTTGTGGTCTTTTTTATCCAATAACTTTGGTGCCTTAGTATTTGTTTTTCTTATGTGTGAATTCAAGGGTTTTTACCCTTTAAGAAAAAGCTAAGATTGATTTTGCAAATGTTTCTACTAAAGTGGTACATGACACTATGATTTTTGTTGTTTATATTCCAATTGATGATTGAGTTCTCGAGTTAGGTGCTTTATTTCATACTAAACATTAAGAAATCATACAAAATTATGTTACCAATGATATAAAATGAAGTGCTTGGTTTATGGAGAACCATTAAATGTCGTAGGTGTAGAAGATTAGCAAATTAAGTTGCCAATTAGTTTTATATAGAATTTGTAATGGGTGATACATGATACTAAATTGTAGAAGAATCTGATTTTTTCAAGATAACTTGCTAATTGTGGCCATTTAATAAAATTTTTGAGAGGCACATAATTGTCACAAAGAGAAAAAATATCTTTAATCATGGTAAGAAAATTAGTATCTTGTATATGACCTTAGGACCAAAAGATACCATTGTTTTTACCAAAGCTAAAACTTATGCAGAACTATACCACTGCAGACTCGATCATATATGTCAAAGAAGTATAAAGCTACTTTTGTTAAAAAGAAAGCTACTAGAGCTTAAGTCAATTTATCTAACATGTGTGAGAGTTGTATTTTTAGAAAATCTAAAAAAACTTAACTTCATAAAGAATGGCAAATCTTTCATGTTAAGAAAGTTAGAGTTATGATCATATAAGTATGCAACCCAAAAATGCAACAATGAGAGATAATAAAATGAGTTATGAGCAGAGAGAGTATTATAGGGCTTGTATCACTTTAGGTGGTACTATTGTCTCTTAGAGTTCAATTTTACAAAATATCATTGCTAACAATAAGGGTACTTTATAGCTTAATAGTTAGAGTGCATTCTTGCTAAAAATCCAACATTTCATTCCAAAACTAAACATATTCAAATCATATATCACTTTATCTAATATATATTTAATGATGAGTAATTGATGCTAGAAAAGATTTATGGAATTAAGAATCTAGCAAACATATTAGTTAAACTAACTTGAAGACTTTTACACTATGAGTTTTAGAGATAGGTATTGTGTTGGAGACATATGGGTTTTTGCTAGTGGTTAAACCTATCTTCAAGTGGGAGAATTGTTGAGCTTGGACTCTTTTATTATTCTAGGCATACTGTCTGACCCAAAGATTGATATATTTATATCCTTATGACATTAACGTTAGTTAGTTTGTGTGTGTGTGTCAAACAAAAAAGAGTTAATGTGTTGCCATAAAAGTTGTTATAAATATTCTTTATAATAGCGAAATCTCCACAACTTTATAAATGTAGGCATATTCGTTGAACCATGTAAATTGGGTGTTGCATGCACTTAATTTCTATTTTTTTAATTGTCTTTTACTTAATCATTCCAATCCCAACACTTTCTAGGTCCAGGAGATATTGGTGGTTTGTAATCAAATTGTCATCTTCATGACTAGGTTTAGGTGATTTCTATTGTGAATGTTGTTTATGTCACTTAGTGTTAGCTGTTTTTTAAGGTCTAAGAGTCTTAACCTATCGCTAAGTTGTGACTTGTTTAGTTTTCCCATTAAGTTTTCATTCTTATGAAGAATGGTATGATATGTAAAACATTTGTATACCTTACATACATGTATTTCCTAAAGTTCTAGTGCCAACTCTTTAGACTTACCATGATTAGTGTACCTTTTTATAGTAGTAGTGTCCGTGAATAATTCAAGCATTTATCATGTTTGACCAAGCCTTACTTTTTATAATTTCCCTTTACTACGAGTCCTTTTAACTTAGGTTTAGTCATTATTGTTGCACTTTGAGGAATGAGTTGCTATCCATTTTCATATTCTTTTCTAGAAAATGAATGTGACCAGACTCTAATGCCTTTTGAATATGGTTCTTGAAAATTAAAAAAAAAACTATTAGTATCATGTCTCTATGAGTCATACCACTTGTAGTACTTCTTTCCCTTGTTTTGATCTACAACAGGGATTATATGGTTGTAAAGGAGCTTGATTTTCCTCTCATATATTAATTAGTTAAAAAAAATCAACTTTTTTTTTTTATGTCAAAAGAGTACTCCTTATTTTTGTCATGACATGCTCTTTGTCAAATGACAGGTCTGCCTCTTGGAATAAAAGGGGTTTTAAGTTTAATCATAAATTTATGATTTGAAGGAGTCGCCACCTAGTATCATGGTTACTAAGAAACTTATAGTCTGCTAGGTAAGGGGTCTGGTTGTGTAAGAAAAATACTTATCACTCCCAGTGCGCCCTATCTATGGTAAGTTGCATTGTTGATTGATTGTTAATCTAAATCATATTTATATCCATTGGTCTCATCTAAGGTTCAAGACAGATCTCTTTTCGTGAGGAAGTCTCTATCTTATTAGGTTAAATCCTAACCATTCTAAAGCCCTAATTTTAACATCACATTTATTTTCTATTATGTATCTTTAATATCTGAGGGTATACTTTACAATGTAATTTTATACCCCCAAATATTAAAGTCTACAACTAAATCCTAATGTTTTTGCTATTAATTCATTTAATTTAATACCAGAAGTATGCATTACGTTGTAAAATTATACCCCGAATATTAATTAAACAAATTAATTTTCGTGATATTTTTGAAATTTTGATCAAATTCTAATGGATAATTATAAACCGGTTATGATATTTATTTTATATTTTTAAAACATGATAAAAATGCATTTTTTTGTTTTTTTATTAGAAATATACATGATTATATATATATATATATATATATATATATAATTTGGCCATATGCACAAACTATATTTTTGTATTTTTGAAATGAGAAAACTTTTTAGAATTGTTTTTTGAAGTTTTAGAGAAAAGTGAGTATTTTTAATACCGAGTTAGTATCTTATAATATAAGCCTACAACCTCAATATTAAGTGAAAAGATTGAAAAAAATATGCAAGGGACCCACAAATAATTTTAAAATATTCTCTGAATTGTTTTACAATTTTTAGAAATTATTTGTAGGTTTGTTTGACAAAAGCATAAAAAATGAGAATATAAACAATGTTGGAAAGTCATTAGGGCGTGTTTGCCAAAACATGATCCAAAACCAAAAAAAAAAAAAAGATGGAAGGGGAAAAAACATTTGAATTTGCTTAATAACACCAAGAACATACAAAGAAAACCAGAAACAAAGATTCAAAAATAGACCAAATCAAATCAAAATAAAGACCCAAAGACATGTAAACACATTATTCAAATATAAATTTGAGGTTGAATCATCATGATAATCAAGCAATGTCATAATTATTTGATTTTATACAAAAAATAAAACAAAAGAAACGAAGATAAAAAAAACTCTTAATCAATGTTTTTAAGCTATAAAAATCTTAGATTAAAGATCAACAGACATGCATGCACATATAAGAACCATCAATCAATCAAAATGACTCGAAAAAATAACGACTTAAGGCAAGTTCAACAGGTGAATGTCAACACAGAAAAGTCAGCAAACCTAGAAGCCCAATGAAAGGTCTAAACCTAGAAAAAAGCAATAAAACTCAGAAAAGAAACTTAAATCTAGTAACCCAAGCTTAAACATATTTTTTTACAAATTGTTGGAATCATCAAAACAATAAGAAACAAAAGATTAAAGGAAAAAACAACAAGAAAATACTATAATGACAGTAAGCAAAAAAAACCCCTCCCTATATATAAACATTGTTCCATTAATCATAAACAATGCCTTGAAGCTTAAACAACATGATTATAAATTCAGCAACACCAGTAGACCAAACTAAACCATGACAAAAATCTAAACCTAAAACATATTGTATAACTTCAAACAAGATTAGCTTAACATCAAAGCATGCAAAAACAATATTCTATATTAACATATGTTATTCCATAATCATATTTTAACACATCAAAACAAAGCTATAAACAAAACTTGAGCATATATTGTAATGCCCTACACTTTCATATGCATTTATAGTTAATTTCCAATGATCTAGTACGTAAAAATTTGGGTAATTTTTTTCTTCAATTCTACCAAAAATTTGGTAGAATTTTCCCTGTAACGAGACCATACCAAGTTATCGACATCTTCATTTCTATCACAATTCAAAATCTAATCATGGTCTAATCATCTTGGACCTTTTTTCCACATCAAGACATCTCAAAATGATATGCATGTATTGACAATAATAATAAAGCAATCAATAAAAATAAAATAAATAAATAATTTAAGATTTGCATAACTTGCATAATTAAACAATTCTAAGAAATATTAAAACTTAGAATATGAACATCCTTTAGGGTTTAATCCTAAAATAATATATATTATTGTATTGGTTCACCTAATTAACAAGAAATACATAATAATGATATTCATAATTCTATAAACAAAAATACAAGCCCAAAATTAAAAACCAAAATTATAATACATATCAAATTAACATCTACAAATTATAAATATTTATATCTATATCAAAAGGTATCTCTATAGAAGTCTATTGGTATGCTCCGATATAAAAAGAACCTAAAAATTAAATCAATTCATCATATAAGAATTCAACATATATAGTTTAATCATGATTCATGTGCTTATTTTAAATTGATAAGCAATACACTGTGTACTTTTACTTTTGTAGATCAAACTCCTTGGTTTATCACATAACCATTTGAGCGTTTTCCCCCTAACCTTGATGCTAATATTTTTCTATAGTTCCTTTAAATTATCTACTACACAAAATCTTATTAATAATCAAAGATGATAATAATCTCATTTATTTGTAATCCTGCGAGTTCAACCATTATTAGGATCTCTTGCAAGTCACTAATGAGAATTGTATTGCTAATTCTTTTTATTGTTGTTTATTCAATTAGCCGTCAAAAATATATTTGTAGTCTCTCATCCATTATCTCCCGCTCCTTAATAGTACCTATCTTAATGTCATTTATTCATAACAAATTTCACATGGATCATATCCTTATATATCCAAGACCTAATACCTTAACCTTTAGTGCATTATATTATTGAATGAGTTATTTTATCATTCTTTAATGAGGCATACACTATATGCAATTTCTTTTTTGATCAACTATCATAAATTTGTTTTCCTAAATTCGTTACAACAATATTCCAATGCTGGTTATTTCATTTCTCATCGAGTGAAAGTTATTTTATTTTTATCATAAACTTCTCAATGCTCCATTCCAATTTACATACCTATAATTAAAAAAAATCTTCAACACACCACTTTCCATGGAATCCATACTCAACAACTCGCTTAATATCCTTATCAACAAAACTCAATTAGTTATTTAATTCTCTATGGGTCAACACACTACTGCGAAGTACTTGAAAATTAAATTCAACATAAAAATTAACCATACACTTCAATCACAACAGTTATAAATTTATTAAATACATTTCTTTGATTTAACTTGACAAAGTTAACTTGAATCCTTCCTCGGACATCCATCTCATATCTATGGTAAAATTTCTTTCTTTGCCCAAAACTAGACCCAAACCCTCAACCGTGGTACACAAATTATGTTGTTTATACCGAGCGCTAGTCCCTTAACTAGGGAAACTAGGTCACAGTGCCCAAAGTGAGCCTTAGTGCCTAAACCAAGGCAACTAGCTCACACTATCCAAACTTGGCGCTAGTCCCTAAACTAGGGCAATTAGCTCACATTGCCCAAATCAGGCGCTAGTCCCTAATCCAAGAAAACTAACTCACACTTATTATTATTAACACAGCCTAAATAAAAATAAGTTACAATTGACTACTTAATTCAAACACATAATTAGTTATGTTAGGGTGTCCAGCGCCTACCCGTTCCTGTTGAGGATCCTGCACCTCCAGTTAGCGTTTTAACTCCTCGTGCTTCACCTACAACAATAGAAAACAAATAATTATCAAACCATCCATTAAATGTAGGATCTCATCCCATGATTGGTAGTTTCCTTTAGTCATTTTATTAACATCAACACATTCACATGAGCACCCCTTTCCATAATGCATTCATTGTCCAAACATATTGTTACCCATTTTTGTAATATCCTTTTATGTCTACTACTTTGCTTAATTACCATGATATAAACACAATGCAATTGCATATAGGTCTGCACAAAACAAAAATGGTCATAAAATTCAAGATAATAAAAAACATAAAATGAGCACTATTTATACAGCAAAAAAATTTAATATTCATCTAGTAGTAAAAATCACTATTCATCTAGTATTGAAACTTCATGTATTTTGACATTTAATACTTTCATCAATCCGTTACTTAGTTTGATTTTTAATATCCACAAATTCCGTTAACTAATACTTAATGTCTAAGTGTATATATTTTTCGTCGATGAATTTCAATACCCCAAGACATACTTTTTGTCACTGAATTTTCAATGTTTAGAGACATCACTTTTCATCACTGATTTCTCAATGTCTAAAAGTCCTATTATTATATGAAACATATGGTAGGCATTGGATTCAAACCCTCTAATACTTGAAATTTGGACATACCTACCCTTACCAATCCATTTCAATAGTAACTCAAACACACAACAACTCATTTACAATTATCACAATCAACTTAATCAATCAATCACTAACATCACAACCAAAATATTCATATTAAAAAAAAGTATCCAAGGTTTAGAATTTGCTCCAAGTTCTAACTTGCATTTAACATACCATTTCACGTTTCTACTTTCCATATACATCCAACATTTTTTTTTCTCATTACACTAACTTGTCAACCCAACACTTAATATACATAACCATCAAATTACAAACTCCTAGATCGCTTTCCAAGCATGCAATATCAATTAAAAAAACTAATGTTTATACAGTGTCACTCTTTCTATACTTATCTTTCACATATAATTAATAAACACAATTCAATATCCAATAATCAAAATCACAACCATGATTGAACACAATTCCATCATCACATTTGTAACAAAACCAATATAATTTCATCTATTTTTTTTTAATAATTTCCACATTCCCATACGGAACATCAATAGTATAATTTGGGTACTTTGCATCACAATATTTATAACTAACTTTAAATCTTCCTCATAATCATTAAACACAAAAAAAATTATATCTCGAGACATTTTCTTTAATTATCCCATGAACCCTAAGGTTAAAGAATGGTGGGTTTTTCAATTCTTCCAACAATTGATCCAATCTAACCATTATTATTTATTACCCATAACCTAATACATCCTAACTTCATTAATTAACAATAAAATCTTATTTTCTCCAATTTTACTTCTAAGAACCCTAACCAAAAATCAAAGAATCATGCATTAACATCATTTATTTTCATTAAAACTTATATAAATAGGTTTGAAACCCTTACCAAATGATAAAATGAACTTCAAACGTTAGCTTATCGAATTTTCTTCACTCTTCTTTTTCTTCCTTCACCAATCCCTTCTTTCTCTCTCTTGTCATCACTTTCTCTCTCTTATCTTCCTCTCCCAAACCCTCCAAATGATGCTCCTCTTATTGGATTTGCCTACTCTCACTTTAATCTCTCAATTCCTATGATTTCTCCTTGGATTTTGGTTTTTGGTTTTCACTAAGCCTTGCTCTCTTATTTTCCTTATTTTTTTTCCTAGTAGCTTCTTATCAGTTTAAAGGAAAGGAGAGCTAGGTTTTGAGGCCAAATGACCATTTTACCCTTAATGAACCCATGAATTTGTACAATATGTTGTTATTCTCGCGAGGCCTTCCCAAATTTCGATTGCCCTGAAATTTTAACCCTAGGTAGGACTATATGTCAGGACACTCCATGTAAATTTCAGCTCAATCCAATAGTTAGATTAAGAGTTATGCTTGATAATGTATTGTTTTATCTACTTAAATCAGCAATATTTCCAAATAATTCATCAAAAACTTTCATTCCTATCTATACTACAAATTCTCCTTAACTTTTTCCCCTTTCGAGTTAAAAATTGTGCGATTGTACGCAGGGCTTATACCGATAGTCAAGGTCATTCACGCGTAAAACCATACATTTTACATATTTAGAACAAGTTTATCAATTTCTTAACTAGGGGTTTACATTGTACCTTTTATGTTCACCAAGTAATATTTCTAGATTCCATCACCTATTTATATCAAATTTAAGTTGGGTTATTTTGAATTTCATTGAATTATATTCTAGTACCTTTATTTCCTCATACATCACTTCCATTTAATTTTTATTTGTGTTTTTATATTTTGTTTCAACCATTTTTCATATTTTCATTTTTAAATTAACACTTGAACATTTTATTCCAAGTTCCCAAAATCCAAAGTCATCCTTTTCATTCAAATATTCAATTTACTGCCTTGACATAAAATATACTTCAAATATTTTATCTAGGGGTTTATATATACAAACTATATTCAAAGCATGTTTAAACATTCCAAAACAATAATCATGGCCTCCAAACTAATAAATGATTTCAAAGGACAAAAGGGTGTGCTCATTGAGCTCCACCCCCTTATTAAAGTTTGAAGGCTTACCTAGCAATGAAAAAGTTGATTCTTTCTCTGGATTCCTTACTTCTTTCCTCTTGATTTCCAGCTTCTTTTTAATCTCAAATTTGTTACTTTTCTTTCCCTTACATTCTAAGTATTCTATTGACTTTTTTTTTTGTATTTTCTTTCTCCTTTTCTTTTTTGTGATTTTCTCTTATTTTCCAGATCCCCTCCTTTTGGTGTTCTTAAGAAATGGCAAAACCATAGTGGTTATGCCAAGAGTTTGTTAGAGAAGACTCTTGCTCATTCTCTCCTCTAACCTCTCTAGAAAGATGCATTTTGGTTCTCTTTGTCATTTTGTGAGCTTAAACTTGTCAAGAGAAGGTAGCCATGAAGTTTAAACAATCATGATGGTTTTCTTCTTGAGTCATAGGTGACCGAGTGAGCTACTTTAGAGAGATCATCATGACAAATCAAGTAGCTGATCTTTGTAAAGAGAATATATATCTACCATGGGCATCAAATCTTATTTGATTTGGAGGTCCAAAACTCCACATTCATTTATTAGAAAGTGAGCTCTCGATCAGCTTAAAATTATCAAATGCAGGGGAAGTTGTTCAGTGACAAGATGCTATTGAGTTCATTGAGCCAAAATAGGTATAGACATGCGATGAAGATTAGTTGATCCTTAAAGAGGAGATGTTTCTCAGTCCATCAGTGGTGGTTTGAGTCTCTAAGGTGATCGAAGATGTCACGTTCATTCGCCTGAAAATAACAACCCTATTAATCTTTTATGCTGAAAAAGATGACAAGGATTGGATGACATGTCACTCGTTCTCTTCATTAAAGATGAATGACATGCCATTCTGATTAAACCCTAGAAATTAGGGTTTTCTAATTGAGATTTTTCAAATTTTATTTTGATCCTTGTTGTTTCAATTCTGGCATAAACATCCTCAATTTACCCGGAAACTTCTTAATTTTTACAATCACACCCTCAAAAATTGTGATTTGAATCCTCTGATTTGAGCACATTTTTCAAATTGATCATTGGTTTCTAATTTGTTCAATTTGAGCCCTATCAACCATAAAACTTTTAAGTTCTTTGACCCCTGATTTTGATTTATATTAGTCCTTAAACTTACACGTCTTTTTCACTTTGGTCCTTGGTTTTGAGATTCTTCAATTTGACCTTTAATTAAACCCTGATATTTGATTTTCTTGCAATTTAACCCCGGATTTCATCCAAATAAGATTGTAAAACTAAAATATGGTTCTCCAAAATTCCAATCTTATCAATTAAGCTCAAATTAGGCTTTCAAATTTAATTTTTCAACAATTAATTCCAAAATAAAATTAATTTGACCAATTTAAAGTCTAATTAAGTCCTTGCACTTAATTAATTATTTTAATTTTTACCTAAAATAATTTATGGACGTAACTAAATTCTTAATTAAGCCTATGATTAAATCAAATTACCCCATTAAAAATCCAATTAAGTTCCTTAACTTAATTTTTATGCAACTTCGTCTAAAATTCATCTTGAACTTGCATTGTATTTAGCATTTGGGTCTTTCAAAGGTGGATTTGAATTTCTAAAGTCGCCATAGATTCAATTTGGTCATTCCAACTTTTATTTATGCATGTAGATCTTTCTTCAGCTTGTTCTTGCCAATCAAGTTTATTGTTCATTTGTATTTTAGGAAAACCTAAAATTAGGTTATGACAATTTCATGAACTACTTTGGTAGTTTTTACATCTTTACTACCAGGTTTGACTGAGCAATTGTAACATCATTCAAATAGTTAACGAGGCATGTTCCCCGTAGTGACTTTTTTTTCATTTTGCTAACAATTTTTCAAATCAAGATGTATCATTTGTAAAGGTGTAGATGTCCAGGTACTTGGTTCCCATAAACCTCTTCTTGATATTCCACTACATTCCTTCCAAAGAAGTTTAATGTACTTTTACTCTAGTATATTTGCATTGCACTTGATTTTTAGAGTTCTGAATCGAAAGCATAACTTTCTATAAAATCTCATGAATCTAGGACCATCTTGGCTAAGCCATCCAATGTTATCTTTGGTTCTGTTTCATAGAAGTGCTCATGAAAACGAGTCTGAATTTCATCCAAACTATTAATTAAGTAGGGAAACAATATAAAGAACTAGTAAAAGATTATTTTGGTTAGTGATGAACCAAACAATCTTAGCTTCATGAAAAGATTTGCTACACCATCACCACACTAATTAATGAATTTAGTAATGTGCTCCCTTATTGATTACTTATCTTCACTATAGCATTGTTTAAAAACAATTATTTTTATTCATATGAGAATTAGGTGTAAACTATCAACCCATTTAGAATATAATGATTTTATGCATGGCTAGATGTTTATCCAATTTCTAGCCCTATGTTATGTGTTCAGCTAGCTTAACCCTATCTTTTTTTTTCACTTGCTTGTTGTTTAGCAACATATCATTAAGGTATAAAAGGGCTGATAATGTCTTGCTTACAACATGTTTAGAACTATTTGAATTGAATTCAATTTAGAAGTTTTAATGAAATCTCATGTTTGGAACAATTTTGAGTTTCAAGAATTAAATTTCAAAAATAAATCAATCTCTAAAATTTGTATAAAAGTATATCAGTGGTCAACTCTTCTAATTTACTACACTATATATAAAAAAAGAAATTAATGTTAAAACTAGCTTTTTTTAAAATACCAATTTACCTATTTTTTTAGGACACTTCTTCCACTTTTTAAAAGGATAATATAGAAAACAAAATGAATTAAAATTAGTGATAGAATATCTCTTTTAAACATATAAATTCAACTTATTTATTAATTAAATCTAAATTAAACATATAATCAAATTCAATTATAATAGAGAAGTAGTTGTAAACATTTGGTTAATGACAACTTATAAGGATTATTGTAATGAAATTATGTCATAAATTAATGTTCCTCTATCTCACCAAACCATCATGGTTGTTGTTATCCACAATTTAAAAACTAAAATAAAAGATTAGAGCAGACATTTGAATTTGAATTTACATAACAAACGACCAGAAATCACTGCCTCCTCTGCCTCCTCAATTATTTTCTTTAACTCTTTCCTTCTTTCCACACAGCCACACACTCTCTTCGTCTTGTCTTACAATAATGCTCTAACTTCAAACATTCTCTTAAAACTCCTCCAACCAATGTGCTCCACTGCCTGCGTCGTCGTTAGTGACCACTACCAGAAATTCGCTAAATAGCAACAGATTTACCGACGAAATATTTCTGTCGGTAATTTGAGGTTGAAATTACCGACGGATAATATTCCGTCCGTAATTCGGTCGGTACCTACCGACGGAAAGTTTTCGTCGGTAGTTACCGACCGAATTATGGACGGAAAAGTTTCCGTCGTAAAAAAAAAAGCAGGTCGCTGACATGGAGGTTTTGGCGGGTTATTTTTTCAGACGAGATCACCGACGGATTCAAAAAGACAGCCCGTACAGCGATCGCCATTTATATTGCCGACGGAATCACCGACGGATTTGAAATGGCATATCCGTATGGTGACGTGTCGATTGTTCCGTTAGAAGCATCGACGGTTTCACCGACGGATTGTCCGTCGGTGAAACCGTCGGGAAAAGTTAATATATGTCCAATCTACCGACCCTCTCCTCCCCTATTTCTCCTTCTTCTTCCTAATCCCAACTCTCCCTATCTGCAAACAACCAGCCCCCCGTCCCCCCCAAACAAAAATCTCCCTCATATCAGCACAACAAGTTATATTTCTTGAAGTTTTGTGGTCACAACATCCGTGTTCTGATTTACCGATGGATTTTATCAATTTTTGTAAGTAATTCTATCTTTTTAAATTTTAACATTTAATTGAATGTCAATTTTATTGTTTTTTTAGTATATGTATTTTGTTAGAAGATGTACATGTTGTATTGTTATTTCTCAAACAAACTTGTAGTATATGAATGTATAATTC
>Ga0307513_10007661_pt1 | contig 13951 bp, 9 predicted proteins | sample 15_EM_MG_FD_202174 | JGI IMG/M metagenome (GOLD analysis project Ga0307513, IMG submission 202174) | Populus trichocarpa ectomycorrhiza microbial communities from riparian zone in the Pacific Northwest, United States - 15_EM | ecosystem: Host-associated > Plants > Roots > Unclassified | place... | reverse complement strand
GGGGTTTGTGCTTTGCTCCTCCCCCCCCCCCCCCCCCCATGCAAGAGGTATCTAGACATTTGGAGGGGAAAATGGAGCATTTCAGGAATATCAGAGTGATATTTCGCCTTTCCTCAAGGTGGCATTTGCCCCCCTCCCTCTATGCCCGGGCACTTCCCTCCTGGGACGACTAGTTATGGTGCGCAACACTCAGTCTTGGAAAAAATTGACATGAGACCAGGCCTAAACAAGACCCAGTAGTGCCCTATGTTTGTGTCATACAATGCTAGTAGGGTTTGATCTGGCCTTGGCAATTTTGTATGAAGTTGAAAATTGGCTCCCCCATAGAAGTTGCTTCCCACATCTTCTCAACCAGGACGTGATGATCAAGATGTTCTCCGATTGACCTATGTTCGATATAGCGATTAATGTTTGGAGACAGCCGTTCTGGCTGAGTGTTGACAGGTTTCTCGTCGAGGCGTTTTTTGGGGCCCTAACTGGGTGTTGCATCTCATGGTACTCCCGCCTAGCGAGTGAAAATTCGTGAACCACCAACCAGCTAAGCGAATCAACCCGTTTCCGGTTTAGGTCCACCCGTACTATGTTATTTGGCTAGGCTAGGGTAGAAGTAGGTTTAGTTTGGTTGATTAGCGGAACGGTGCTGGTGGTACAAGCACAGGATCGGAGATTGGTGGCGTTTAATATCTCCGTAATCGTACACGTGTAGTGCACAGCATTGTACTAGTATGAGTACAGTACTGGTCCTCGTACAAGTGCCAGTGCGCCCAGCCATAGCCTTTCTTTCCCTCCTTTTTCTTGTTTTCTTGTCTTCTTTTTCCCCCCACAGTTCCAGAGCAGACTTTCAAACATGTCCGGGCATACTGGGACCGTTTTGGCTCCTCGGTGGGGAGAAGGATGGGAGACTCAGCTATGATTGGCTTAACAAGTATGAATATGGGTAGCCGAAAGGGCTACCGTATCTCTTTTGTCTCCTTCGGTGTACCCTTTGCCGCAATGATCAAGTTGCGGGTTTCCTGCATGATAACGCGTTTTGTGGTTGTTACGTGTCGCATCGAAATTGGAGGATGTGGTTGGTCGGGTTTGAGTCCCGCTTTGTGAGGAACCTAGGATCCCCGATCCACCCCCCCCGTTCGCGGCTTACCAAATGCGAGGGGTACGTGCCGGGGGTGAACAAAGGGGGTAATCCGCTGCTTAGGAGGGAAAAAAAAGAGGAAAAAAAAGAAAAAGAGGGGTTGAGACAAACACTGTGAGAATTAATAAAAAATGTTGCATGTGACCCTTTTTATAGGAGAAGTATATAAGCTAGAGGGCTTCCCACACCCACACCATTTATTTGTTTTGTTTTGTTTTTGAACTGGGTTGAGTGGGTAAAGAGATAGAGAGAGTGCAGAGAAAGAGGAGCCTGACCCACCCCCTTTTCTCCTCTTTTGCTTCCCAGATCACCACTAAATTGGTCTTTTTGTGTGATGCAACTGGCTGTTTTTTCTTTCTTTTTTCTTCTTCTGCCAGTTGTTGCACTCTGCTAGGAACTCCATCTCAAGGACCGACCAGTAGGAGGGCAAGGGTTAAAGAGGACCTGTGGGGCAATGAGGGGATAGAATACCTACCCCTCATCAAGAGCCAGCAAGATATCATACCATCAAGAAGCGGACGCATTGGCCAGTGACTGCAGAAGAGATAGAAGGAAAAAGAAAGGGAGAGAAGAGGAGGTGGGTGCGATAACGTTACAGACCGTTCTTAGCGGGGTTTTTTGTTCAAGAGGAACCACGCTCCCCAATTCGATTCGCTCTACCGATTCGCACGAGCTCCAATCATTAGCTTATCCTCTCCCTCGGTCGCCAAGTCAATTCGACACCGGTAGTTCGGTATTTCTTTGGGTTGAAAAGAAAAGAACAGCGTTTTAAGCGAGCCGAATCCCTCCCCTGCTCCCCTTTTTTTTCTTCTTCCTTCCTCCTTGTGTGCAGAATTGATTTGTCTCTGCTACGCTATTTGAATTGGGCAGGTTTGCCTAGAGGGAATTTCTGGGGGAGAAAAAAGCGCAGCCCGAGCAAACCAGGTCATGCTTTCGAATTCGAAGGATTCCTCTCTGGGTAATAATATCGGTATCGAAGGTAACCCCATGGCTGGAGGGGGGGGTGCTGGAATGAGCGTTTCGGGGAAGAGGTCGTGCAGGAGGAGAGGATCTGATCGCCCGGAACGCCCGAGCGTGTCGTGAGTGAACCCAGTTTCTCATCCATCAATTCGCAGTACTCTCTCTTGGACTTGCAATGCTCACGCGAAACGCAACAGACTCGAGATGAATAAGGTGAATACTACCGCTCAAGCTTTTATAGGGGGGAGGACAAAGGATTGGATGAGTGGAGGTGGTTCTGATGCCGGGATTTCCGTGAGATTCCCGGCCCGGACTACATCGTCGGTACCAGGCTCACGGGTGAACAAACAGCTGAACAGAGCTTCGTCGATAGATTCTGGCAGTGTTGGCGTCGTTCACCAGGTTGGTCGGCCAATACCAATTCTTGCCACCGTGGGGCCTGGTGAAGCTTCACCTCCTCCAACTGCTTCAAACTCCCCGGACTTACTTAATTCTGAATTACCTCCCGGAACAACCCGATCTTTACACAACGTTGAAGCTGTTTTGCCGTCACCTGCACCCAGCGATACCCAATCTGTTACGGATAGGAGGGATACGGAGGACAACAATGTGACTGCTGCAGCTGCTCGGAGCACCCCACTGAGTTCTCCTATGCCTGTGGTCAGTGAGAACCAAGGCCAATCTGCAGAAGCAACAAGACTAGAGGTTTCATCCAAAGCATCTGGTGAAAACGGCGGGGTGGCAAGGCCGGACGCATCGTCAAGCCGCCAGGAACAAACTGAACGACCAGAAATGCCGCGATCTGTTTCTGATGGCCAGCTGGCTGGGACAAAGAGAACTTCGTCATCAGGCGATTTAGATTCTCAGCAAGCCCAAAAACGATTGAAGCATCACGCTCTCCCTTTGCAACCACTCCCGGACAACGCGCGGCCAGTCTCAACATCTACGCAGACACCAAGCCCTGCGATGGCTGAGCAAACACAGTGGACACCAGTTCCCTCTCGGAATTACACACAGTCTAATATGTCGTCACCCCGACTTCCCCAATCGCTTACCTCAACAGGCCCTTCGGCCGGGCCAACCATGGCCCAAAGCCATATCCCCGTAGCAAACCCGGTGAGCCATGGCGGCAATCCTTCGCCTCCCCTCACATATGCTGCGTCCTGGAGTACCAATGCGAACTCTTCCGGTACCGAACTTACTATGGTTCCTCCATCTCATGCGGGGTCTCCAGGCTTTGCGCCACTCAACTCATCAATACAAACTGCGCACTTTCCCACTGTTGGTCAGACAGATCATTCTCAGTACCAGGCTGCATTGTCAGCGCAAACCCAGTTGCGAACTACAAACCAGGCACAGCCGGTGCAATCAGTGCAGCTGCAACCAACACTCGGGGGTGGACCCCAGCTTAAGTTGCTTCTCCCTAGTTACGATTCATACATTCAGAGAGAAGGTGGCCCGGGGTGCCAGAAACTCAATCCTGCCGAGTGTTTTCGGTTCCGTATTTTGCGGGAGGCTATTGTTGCCAATGATTGGTTCTTTGCTGTGTTGCACCAGTTGTACACGCTCGCTCTGGTCAATGAACGGATGCTGGCGACCTATACAAAGGTGACTGCAAATATGCCGGGAATTGCACTTATGTCTGAGATATTGCACGATGGCGTCAACCCTCGGCAGAAATACCTCACTTACCTTTCCACGATGCCAGTTCCGTTGCCGGATGCATTGAAGCAATTATCTTACTACCATAAATATGTAGCACATGTTGCCAAGTTCATGGCTGATGGATACAAGGTCCGCAAAATTGCAATCCCCTCCAAGTTGGGCATCTCAGTTTAGCGAGGGCTAATCGGTTAATTCTAGGTTGTGCCCATCATGCGGGACTATTATGTTAAACGTGGGGTTGCTCCTAACGTTGATGTTATTGAACATGGCTGGAAAGTCGCCTCTCCAACCATGTGCAGTGTCATCGCACGTTATATTCAGAATCATGTCTCGGCGAGTCAAAATGTTCCTTCACCATCCCCAAACCCCCAATCATTACATCCATCCCAATCACAACCTCAAACCTCACAACGGCGACAGCAGCAGCAGCAGCAACAGCAACAGCAACAGCAACAGCAGCAACAACAGCAACAACAGCAGCAGCAGCAGCAATTAAGACTTCACCTAATGCAACAAGCTCGGCAAAACAACCAGAATAACCCTCCTAATCTTGCAGCGCCAAGGCAAGTGTCTGGTGGAGACTCCTTCCAACTCCTTGCTGAACAACAGAATCAACAAATTGTTCTCAACCACATGACCCTTGCACGACAGGCTGGCAGTCCACAGAGCCATCAACCTTCTCTTCAGATAAACACCTCTGCCGACGGAGTCACCCAGGATCACGCTGTCGCCCTTCAAAATGCGCCAGATGCAGGCATGTCCTACCCCCATCAACAGTTTGGGCAACCCGCCCCAGCGCCCCCCTTGGGCCAGCGCGGGAATAACCTCGGTGCAGATGCCGAGCGGGCACAACAGTTGGCTAAATTAGCGGCATTAGGTTATATACAAATGGGTTCCCCTGTTTCCGCAACGTCCCCCTTCACTGGACCCGCGCGGCAGCCGTTGGTTGTTTCTCAGCATTCTCCTAATGCGCCTACTGCACCAGCTCAAAATGTTGACCGGAGATCATCTGTTACCTCTCAGGGACGGGCATCGCGAACTGCGAGGACTCAGCAGGGCCAGCCGCGACCACAACAGCTACAACAACATATACAACACCTTCATCACATGCAACACCTTCAGCAACTGCAACAGCAACTACAGCATCAACAGCAGCAACAACCACAGGGTATGCTTCAAATTGCTGCGCAGGCTGTGCAAGATCAGCGTCAGTCTCAGAATGCACATCCTAATATTTCGGCAAGTGGATGGAGTGGACTATTTTCGGGTTCCCCTCCTAGCCCGGCTTCTCTTGCGATGCCATCACCTTCGACATTCCCTCCGATATTCCCTCCTTTGCCTTCATCTCAACGTGTTCACGGGAATCTTCCTCAGAACGTGCTTCAGTCTCATTTAGCTACTCCACCTTTCTCGCCATCACTGCCTTCGGCCACTCTACCTGGAAATGGAAAGTTGCCACTTTACATTAGTTTGACCCAGTTTGCACTTAAGGATATTATCATGGATTCTCGGAAGACGTCTCAAACGTTTCATTGGACCATGGATGCAGAGATGGAATCCAGACTTTCCAAGAAGCGAGCCAGCACGAAGCCCGGTGAGCAGACTACTCGGCCAATGGTTCAGCCTGGCTCTTTGATATATAGACTGAGGTCAGTAAAAGTCACGGACTCTTCACGAACTCCGAAAACAGGCAATGAGTGGGTGGTCCAAGAGACCACTTGGCCTCCCCACATCTTCATAGAAGTCAATAAGCAAGTAGTTGAAGTCCGCCGCAAAATCGCTTGGGGAAAGGATCTACCGGCAGATATAACAAGCCATGTCCAAGCTGGCAGCAACGAATTAAAGGTTGTCTGTCTATCCCCGGGGAAACAGCAAGTCTCCCCCACCTTCGTCATGGCAATCGAGATCTACGAATGCCTAAGTGAGGATTCGATAATAAAGGATGTCAAGCACATCCCCCTTTCAGATGCAAAGTCCTCGGTCCTCAGCCGCCTCTCCGGTGCATCGGATACCGACGATATGGTGCTCGTTGAGAGCGACCGCGTCTCCCTGGCTGTCCGTTGCCCGCTCAGCTTCACCCTCCTCACCACTCCGGTTCGTGGGGTGGCGTGCAAACATCTGGAATGTTTCGATCTCCAGAATTATCTCGAAACTAGGCCTCGCCGCAAAGATCATGAACCGCCTTTCGCTGACTCTTGGCGGTGTCCGTTATGCCGCGGGGATGCCCGTCCAACAGAGTTAGTGGTAGACGACTTCTTGGCGTCTGTGTTGCAAGAGCTTATGCTCTCTCGTTCTACCGACGTGCAGAACATCGTGGTCAAGCGTGATGGAGGCTGGGAACCTGTCAGGAAGGAGGAGGAAAAGAAGGATGGTGGGAAGGTGAATGGTGCCGTGGAGATTATCTGCCTTGACGATTGATTCTCTTTTTTTCTCCCTTTCTTTCGTTCTTCACTTTCATAAATAAATACCCGTTGACGTAGCATCAGTAACAGCGTTGTTGGCCTTTCTTTTGTCTATTATATCCCTGCTTCTTTCTTTCTTTCTTGCTTACTTACCTCAAGGGGTGGCATTCCCTGGCGTTGCTCTTTTCTTTTCCTTTCCCTGTCTATGCTTTTACTGCCACCATATTTCTTTCTTATTGCAGGGTTTGGGCCGTTTTTTATATATCTCCGCCCGATTGTGATTTTGATTCCCCAAATCGAGCCTTTTCTTTCCCCCTTCATCTCCGTCTTCATCTTTACGTCTAGGGGTCATGATGGCGCTGGAATCTTGCCTTTTCCCTTCCTTGATAGCGGGGTCCATCGTTTTTAATGGGTTTAGTTGGGTATGTGTTATTATTATTCCGGCATGTGGTTGTGGTGGTTGCAAGGGGAGGGCACAGGAATAAAATAATAGTGTGCTCAGGTTGGCGGTTTTGTGCCGGGGGGAGTGCCGTTTGATTTGAAGCTAGGTGGTGTTTGCGCCGTAGGAATTCTGTTCGTCCTACACAAGTACCTCCCCCCCTCACCATACCAACAAAATATCACTACCACTACCTAACACCAATACTAATGCATCATGGCCGGGCAATAGAAGGCCACCGCGCCGCACCAACTCCCCCCACCCTGGCCCACGGGACGAAAGAAACACCGAACACAAGATCTAAATAAACAACATCGAAGCCCTTTGAGCACACCACACAACCGGAACAGACCGGCCAATAGACGACCCCGCGCCCCTTCGAATACCATTAGAGTCACTATGATGCTGCAGATGAAGCCCTGTAACGGACTTTCAAGACTCGACTTGGTGCATACGAGTGACCCTTCGCAACGGAGTTATTCTTCCTAGACTTGTGACTCGGGTGTGTGCGGTATGTATAATAGGAATGCGTGGGGGTAAGGAGTAATGGTGGCAGTTTAGGAGGGAGAAGGGTATCTTGAACCAAAGTATTCTGCATGTACGCACATATTCACTAGGAAGTAGTGATTTTGTACTCATGCACAACTTTACCCCTTTCTTGCATTTTTTTATAAAAAATAATTCTCAGGGCTATTTGTAAAATACAGGAAAATCCATGGCAGGCACTCTAAAGTACGGTTCAGAAAACTTAAAAAACAAACCTCAACCATCTAAAAATAATAATAAAAAGTGGACGTTAAAATGACATAATTAATCGTAATTAGACCAGGTCGAGCCTTCGCAAATGGAAATGGAGAAAACCAGAAGAAAGTTTCTCAACTAGTTTCTTGGCTCCGGGTCGTATTTTGATAGCTTTACTAGCCGATTTTTAAAGTATTCGGATACTCTATCCCCTGAACTGCCAGCAACTGCCATTCATGTGACATATCCTAATCAGACTAGGCTGCATTGCTTAGTTATTTGCACAGGAGTGGATGAATGATCTCAGATGTGAAAGTGTCTTTTGTCAAGGGAGTTGGGCCTAACCTGATTTAGAGACATCACGTGAATGGCAATTGCTGGCAGTTCAGGAGGTACCATGGATAATACACACCAGTGCTAAGGTGTCTGGACACTATTTTAAATTAGCTAGTACTATATCTTCTAAATCGTTTTTTCAAAACAAAGTTGAATAGCTAAAAATATAAGTATAATAGCAGCTTTACTAGAAGTTTAATTCCACTTGTACAAGTGGTAGCTTATTTATCCATCTAGATAACTTGAACAGTTACAAGAACTGATATAGTACTAGACAGTTAGAATTCTATAAAAATTGTAACATTATAGTTCTACAGTTTTGGTATTAATGTATGAGTAGAAGAAATTATAGCAATTATTTATACTTATAACTTAAAATCCATGTATATTAAAGTCTTTTCCTTGTATTTGATTATATTATTTCAGTCTTCTTTTCTGCTTTATTATATAATAATAATATAGTATATTTATGTTTTATAAAATAATATACAAGAATAAACTATATCTATTACTTCTTTTCTATTAAGCTAGTACTTTTACTTTCAAATATTACCATTAAGCTATATCTTTGGTTTACTTATAACTAGCATGATATGATATCTGAAAAGTCTTAAACATATGAATTGTTGTTAAACTTTCCTTATTTGAAAGATATCTTCTAACTGAAAGCACTATGTATAATAGTTGTAAAACTATTTTTAGAAGTAGCAATTATCGGAAGATTTAATAGATAGTATATCAAAATTCCAGCTGATGCTGTATTTATACAAGCTATATTGAATATGTAAATAAGTTAGTAACTTGAAAAAACTTAGCTTTAAAATATTTATCTTGTTTTTTATTCTATTACTAACAACATAAAAGTAAGACTATACTATCATATAATAAAGTGGGCAAGGTAGTTTCCCTAATAAAACTTTAAAGTTTATATGATTTCTTACCTTTTCTAAGTATTAAGTTTTTCAACATTCTTTCTTTCTTAGGAAAGCATCATAATATAAAGTACTCTTACTGTTTTTTTGTAAATCAAGTATCCAGTTTGTACTTAACTACCTTACCTAATAATTCCATATTATGAGATTAAAACAATTCCTCTACTTCTTATAGTTTCCTTTCTTCAGTGTCTCTCATGCACCAGGCCATCCTTCTTAATACTTAAGATAAATTCCAGTCCTGTAGTCTTGACATTCAAGTTTGTGTGGGAGGCGGGTATTCTATACACACTAGCTTGATAGTTGGTAAAGGAAAGGGAATGGTGGAAAGGTTCTGTGAGGGAATGCATTCCCGTGCCCGACTCGGTATTGTAAATTACATGACCCTCACTTAGTCGCTAGTATGACTAACTCCCGCGTGGATGAGCTATCATTTTGAAAACTCTTTGATCTCCGATTGCGGGATGGGGGACGGGGTAGGGTAGTAAGAGCGATGGCCAACTTTAGTGCTGGAGGGGAGGGGTTGCAGAATTATAAAAGCTCTACTTTGAAGGGCATCTTGTAGTGTGCGCCGCCCATTTATATCCAGAAGCACCACCAATGAGAATGCTGTTTCCCTCACGCTACAGAATATTCATGCCGAATCACTCGAAATCAGGCCCCGATTCGGCCATCCATGCACTGGGTCACCAATCTACTAACACAGCCCTCACATACTCCACCCTGCCGTTTTACAACCAATCCTAGCTAGTTGTGAAATTTTTGAAAAGGGGGAAACCCAGTCTTCAATTACTACTCTTTATGAATAAAGAACGAGTAGGGAGAAGAGGAGGGGGGGGGGGGGAGGAGATAAAGGGAAAGACAAAAACGGGTTGAAGATGAGATATAATGAGAAAAACAAGCACCAAACACAAAGAAGAGATCAGCAAAGAGCGCAAATGGAGAGAAAAAAAGAAGTAAAGAAAACCGAGAACAGGACTCCATTTCCTGATAGCTATCCTACTAGATCTAGAAGGGGATACCGAGAAAGAGATATAAAATGCAGCAGCCGAAAAGCTACCACACCCCCTCCTTTCCCACTTTTGCCTAGCATAGCCTAGAACACACCTAGTCTACCCGCCCAACAACTCATTAATCGCGCCCTGGACGCTCCCGCCACTCCTACGCAGTGCGGCAACGTTCCTATCAAAATCGTAGAAACCCATGTCATTGAGTTGTCGCAGTTGCTCTGCATATCTCTCCTCTGGGGGCCTATTATCAACCGGGGCAGCCGCGGCTGCTTGAGCCCGCAGCGCACCTGCAGCACCCAAATGCCCGTTGGCGCCGAGGAGAATTGCGAGGGGGTTATTGTTGCCCGCAAGAGGATGGTTGGGTGGGAGAGGTTGATCAGGTGCTCCGCTGGCGGGGCCACCGGTGGAGCCGCTTGGCTGTCCACTACTACCGCCACCCATTGCTCCGAAGATGGAGTTTAAGGTGTTCGGATCTAAGCCCTGAGGAATGCCACCACTGCCTGGTGCTTGACCTGGTGAGACTCCTAGCCCTTGCAATGTTAGCACTGACACCACTATGGGAACTGCAGGGCAGTCAGGGGTATAGCCCACCTGGCGCCCCCGCGCGAGGCGGCTGTCCACCGAAGAGCGCAGCAAGCGGATTGCCTCCAGCCGCGCCGGACAAAAAGGGATTCGGCGGGGGTGGTGAGCCAGCTGCTGCGGGATTAGGGGTGGACCCCGCTGGCGCAGATCCTGCTGGTGAGTCGGGGGCTGGGGTAGTATCAGTTCTCCCAGGTTCCGGGAAAGAAGCCGCGCCGCCCAAGCCGCCGAAACCACGACCAAAGCCACCACTCATTTGAGACATTGAGCGGATCACTTGTGGGTTCGACATCAGCTGACGGAACAAGTCTGACTGCATCATTTGCCTAACCTCTGGTCCAAGTTGTGAGAGCATAGGGTTCGAGGCGAGGATATAGTCGAGAATCTGGGGGTTTGACAACAGATCATTCATGGTGGACTGAAATTGGGGATTGCTCATGGCCTGGGCAAGCTGCTCTGCATCTGGTGGCGGGCCCATCTAGATTGTTGTGAAAATATTAGATTAGCCGATTGAAAAAGGCCCCCGAACCTGGGGAAGGCTGATAAGTGATACGGTACTGAGACAAAGACTTACCCCTCCATCGGGACCAAACATATCTGCATTCGGCAACTGAACATGTCCCGCATATCTAGCACCAGTCAGCCCCGCAAGTGGGTTATTCCCTGTCCCTGCAGCGATATTGGTGGGCACAGTCGGCCTTGCGTCTGCTCCACCGGTAGTGGGGCCGCTGCTTGAGGCACCACCCCTCGCGGTGTTCGAGGCAGCTCCTTTGACCATGTGGATAGTATGACCAGATTGTAACTTGTAAGTGGCCAGTGTCTCTTCATCCTTCATGACGCGCCCCGAGTAAATAAGTCTTTGCCTGTCTGCCGCGATATCGGACAGCTCGGCAAGCTTCGTCTTCAAGTCGGCAACCGAGGTTGTCGGAGCGAGCGAAACGGTATACTTAGTATCGTTTGAGGACTTGACGGAGAATGTAATAGGAGTGGAGGATTCAGAGGATGGGGATGGCCCCTTTGTGGATTGTTCACCGGAGGACATTTTTACCTATGGTCAAGTTGCGATGATGGAAACGGAGCGCGGAGCTTGTGGCGAGAAGAGTTTGAAGGGGTTGTGGGCGGGAAAATTAGACCAGGACTTATTTTCAGGTAGAAAAGAGAAGGGGAAACAGAGACCGTCGATGAGGGGACAAGTTGGATGAGGATGGTGGGGAGAAGCTGACGTCGGGGGGAGGGGTGGTGGTTGCGAGTTGGTTAACCAGGTGAATGACGCTTGGTGGCAGGGTTTGCCTGATAGTTGTAGCAGCCACTTCTCTTCTTTCGACAGTGGGAAGGGAGGGGAAGAAGGTCTTAGAAAGCAGGCAAGCAAGCACAGCCACACTCGCCTTTACTATTTTTTCTGTGAGTGAAGGAAGGCTCAGCATAACTAAAAATCCCACCATACTTGTGGATTCTTCGACCATAATAAGGAAGACATTTCTCCTTTTGGACTCATGAAAAAAACAGGATTTCCCCCCAAACCGTCCGCAGCCAAACGACGGCGCTCAGCCAACGGTAATTAAATTTACGGGGAAAATTGAGAAGTGCGTGTGCAATGCCGGTAGGCTACCGGTATACAGTTCTTGTACCTGAAAAATGCCAAATTTCAAACCTCCAGGGCTCCTCAGAAGTAACTTTTAATTCACTCGCAGTCTTTTCCCTCTATCTAATATGTACTGAAATGCTTAGGTACCGTAGACAAGGTAAAGATTTTTGAAATATCAACTTTCGGATGAGCTATAAGGGCCCAAAGACCGGGCGTAGGGGAATCCAAATATCACCCCGCCGACAGTCATTAACCTTGATAACGGGAAGTCAACCGGGTTGGGATACAAATCAAAGAAGCATTACTAAGCACACTGGTTCCTATCATACATGTACCTTCAAACTTATAGCCGACAGATACATTACGATCTATTGCGTTGACAACCTTCACGACGCGGCCAATGTCGGCAGGTCGCTCTCCGGGATACATACCCCTCCGCATCATAGTCATCAAGGAAGAACGCTCCCCTCCAACACCTTATCACAGTAATCTCCCATAGTACTGCAGGTGCTCCGGTTAAAGGCTTCTCCACACAGTTTCTCTCTGGCACACCGAGGTAGCAGAATCGGCTGTATCATACTGACCTCAGCTTAGCTAATCATGCAAAGGCAAGCAGAGCACTGATTACTGCAAAACGGTGGACCTTCAACTCAGGGCCTGGTCAATATAAACGGAGATAATGAATGCAGTTCCTCAACAGGCTATCCTATTACAATAGAAGAGTTACGAACCGTCCCGTGTTCAGGCAGGCAACGGGAACCACCGGTGGTCAAGCGAACAACCTCCCAGTTTTCCCACCTAATGTTCCTCTCAGGCCCACCCCCACCAAAGCACCTACCAATACCTCAAAGCAGACCTGAGCGATCAAGGAGAAAAGCACGAAGCCAATCTATTAATTGAAAAGAGCGAGCGGTCACAGTTGCTGACTGCACGGCGCATGGCCCTGCGGAAGGAATGATCGCCATACCGATCTAACGGGAGTACAGCTCAAGCAAAAGGCGCGAGCGTGAGCCACCTGTGTGCTCTCCCTCGTAAAAATGCTAAAGGTGTATTCTTATTCTCTCGAACAGGTTAGTGCTGAAGCTAGCAAAATCCCCACAGGAGTCAAAATCCTCGGACAACTACGCGATTATGCCCAGCGCCAGCTAAGAGCACAAGGTTAAGAACCTTTTCATGCCGGAATGACCGAGAAGGTTAACAAAGGCTCCAAAATCTAACAGGAGTCGGTACTAGTCCTTCAAGCAGAGGTCCTCTTGATGCTATATCTAACCACACAGCCGGTGAGGGCTCATAATGAAGATACCCAAGTCAAGAATATCCGACTCAATTTTCGGGCAGCCTGACGTTCATTTGGTATCTGAGGATTCATACACCTCGACACTTAAGGATTAACTTACATAATATCTGATGCCTTCTCTGCTTTTCCATCTTAGTCAGTTCTATGTGAAAGTTCGGGATACGGCCGCATATGCCTAAGTCATGGGGTGTTTACTGACTTTGCATTCCATGGAAAGGCGCGAGCAGTATACCCAATAGTTGATAGACGAATTTTACCATTCGGAGAGCCTAACCAGCTCAAATCAGCCTAAATGCTTCTAGGTTAGCCCTACCGCAAGTGGCCCTCATCTTCCTTGGATCGCACAATTCTCTCTCGAATGGCTCTCGTGGCAGGGCAAGATAACCAGGATAATCCCCCAAGATATATCATAGTACACCTATTCGAAAGAACCACACTTTAGTGCCTTGGAGATTGTCATATAAGTTTATCCTTCCTACTCTTAAGATCCCAAGCAAGCCATGGTGGTGTCAATGTCGCGAGTTATTGGCATAATAGTCGAGGAAGGCCAACTTGCTTCCTAATACCCCAACTTATCCAAACTACAGAAGCAGTATCAGTGGTAGATGGGAGTAAACCAGAACCAATACACATAGGCCCCTATCCCAGACTTCGCAAACGGGATGCTCAAGCCTCATGACAATCTCTCTCTCCGTGAATCGCTCTCTATATTCACCGATTATCACTCTACTCCACTCACAAACCCCGTGAAATCCGAAATTGACCCTTATAACATCTCAATTACTCTCACCCGTCATAACAACAACAATAGTCAATATATACAAGTTTCCAAGTTCAGCGCAGCCCCCAGAATTCCAACATTCCAACATTTCA
>Ga0307513_10007660_pt1 | contig 13951 bp, 21 predicted proteins | sample 15_EM_MG_FD_202174 | JGI IMG/M metagenome (GOLD analysis project Ga0307513, IMG submission 202174) | Populus trichocarpa ectomycorrhiza microbial communities from riparian zone in the Pacific Northwest, United States - 15_EM | ecosystem: Host-associated > Plants > Roots > Unclassified | place... | reverse complement strand
CATGGGCAACTCCGGGGCTCCGGGGGAACGCACACATCACGGGATCGATGTGATAATTGGTTCAAGTCCTTGCAACGTTTCACGCCCTTTCAGTTTACTCGATCCCCGGGATTTCTCGGGGGTTTCCAGATTCCACAGAGTTCCCCAGCGTCTCCCTGGAGTTGATGGAATTGTATGCGATTCCTAGGAATTTCTGTTTAGGGAACCGGACCCCGACCGGATCGGATCGGGACAAGAACAAGGATATCCCCCACCTACCCTCTGCGATCGGATCACTTTCCATTTGAAAGAGACACCCTTGGGGCACGTGTACCAATTTATGGTATATATCTTACGCCAATGGCTAAGCGAAGCTCAGTATGCTTGTCACTCATTCGATCACTTGTTTGAGAGGGTGCCACACAAGGTCATTTGTGTCACTACTGTGATTGTTGGTACCGGCGTCCCATACCGGCGTTTGTTACTTCCTCCTTTTTCACTCTCCTCGCACCTTAGGCACGGCATTTCGACAAATGCAGGCTCATTTATGCCCAATTGTTGCTGTTTTCCTATCACCAGATATGGATACTACCCCAGCAACAGCCCTGGGTCGTTTGCACCGACGTATGGATCCAGGTTTCCCCATCTGGAGGGAGACATTGTAGAACCAGTTGCGGCTACAAAAGTGGATGACATCCGGCTGCCACGGCAGTTTCAGCTTTGCAGGCAGTATGCCGAATTCCCAACACAGTGAATTAGTACAGCAGTCAGTGTTGTAGGTTGCAGGCAGCCCCACACTTCGCATTCCATCGTTGATCGACCTGCCTTCTTGGATTCTTGACAACGGGAATGACGAAGAGTACTTCTCGCGCCTCTCACCAGCCATGGTGGCATCGCACATATGAAGCGAATCATATCACCGCATTCAGAAGTGATATTCAGCATGTGGGTACCTCTGAGGGTCCCTGCACTGAGCTTGTATTTATAGTCTTTAATCTCATTCTCGAGGAACTGGTATTTCTTTGACTATATGGTACAAACAGAGTCCAATGACCCCCCAAGCATGTTATAGTGGATTAAAATGCAAGAACCACTTATCATTGATTCTAATTCCTACCGGGTCGAGACGCATTTTACAGTACCGATTTCTACAAAAATCCCAGGATGTACCACATACAATGGAACTTATGGAACTTAGGGAACTCTTGGTGACTGCGAACTGCTTCCTCTATCCGAAAAAAGCTTTCAGCGAAAGCTCGTCGCCATTTGACTGAGTACCGTTCAGCTGTTTCCTCGATTGAAGCCACCATTACAAAGAGTGAATCTGTCAATCGCTAAATGGTAGAACAGAACTCGCTCTCATGTACGGGCTATCAACGAGACGAGGAACAAATTCGCGCACGGGACCATGGGGCTCGCCGAATCAGTTCCGTTGCAAGGTAAAACAACCTTGAAAGCAGTGAACGAACGAGAGCGCATATTCGTTATCTCGGGCCAGAGTCCAATTTCTTACTTTTGATGGAATCAGGCTCGTATGGACGCCTGCTTTTGTCAAGATTTCATTTGGAAACCTAGGCACAGTCGAAGGCAACCGTTCAAGTGAACAGGGAAGGAAATGGGAGGTTGGGCAAGGGCCGAATTTCTGGTCAACGACAAAGCAACGTTGTATTGGTTGACCGTCGAAACCTTTACAGTGAGAAATAAAAATATCTCATATTTGTTACCCAGAAGAACCGAAGACTCAAACCTGCCCGGGCGTACTACAATGAAGACAATAGGCAGCCACATCACAGTCAGGACGAAACATCTATAAATACAATATTTGACTTGTCCGTGTATCTAGTACGCATCTATTGTTTGGTGAAGTCCACAAGCGTGTCTCGCAACGTGCCAGCCTCACCAACTACGTTAAAGGGTTAATGCCAAGAAAACAATCATAATAACCATCAAGCGACTGAATTTGGTAGTTGCTTCCGCCGAATTGGTGTACACCCTAACTGACCGAAATTGAAAGAAAGCCTCCGTGAACGCCTCGGGGTAATACCGCACGAAGGTTGCACAATCTAGCGGACAACCACTCGCACTATAGCTCGCTTCTCCACTGATGCCACAGGGTTAACGCATACCCAGGACGAAAGAAACTGGATACGCACTATCCTCCGCAAAAGTCAATATTTAGCACAACTGCGTGTCCCTGGAACTGCTCGGAGCAGCCACTGCTGACTACTAGTGAGGCCGCTGTGAGGGTTTGAGCAATTTGAACAAGTCGCAAGGAAAGAGAAGAAACGGACCGGGTGTTCCCCATTTTGAAGGATCAACCGTTGTAGAACTCAGATTCTATGGTCGTGGTTACACACATCCCAAAAACCGTAAACGTGACCAACCTTGACATCCGCTGGGGGGTCGACACTCCGGTCCCAGAACCACGTACGCACCGAGCTGGTGCTGGACACAGAAGACACCCGAGTCAGTACCTCTTGCCCAAATGCTTCATCGGTGCGCGAACAGGGACGCACCTCTGCAGATCTCTCCACATTGCATACACTCCTCCGCCGCCGTTATTAAAGTTGACACCATAACTTGGTCCAGGTATTTCCGCGCCACATCCGAAATTTTCAGGGCTCAACCCTGAACAATCGGTGTAGCTGAGCGTGCCTGTCATCGTCGTGAGCGCGCTGGTGTTCGCGGCAGCCGCGCGGCAGTTGGGCGCAGTGTGGAGAGAAACGACGTTGGGATTTCTGCGGGTGTTGTTGGGGAGAGTAGAAGAGTTGGTTTGGGGTTGGAGAGCGGCGGGAATCGATTTGACCCCCAGGGAATTTGCTCCTTCTACTACGTCGATTTCGCCACCCCAGGGCCATTGTTGAACTGTTGTTGTCCATGCCGCCGGCCACTAACGGAACGGACGGGATCAGGCGCGCCGAAGCAGAGCGAGCGAACAGGAAACGCACGGTACCGCATCCCAGGGGTATATGGTCGATGTCGAAGATGTATACGCCATCCCCGAAGAGGTCATTGGATACCAGTCGGACGGATTCACGTCCAGGGTGGTTGTTCGCGATTTTCTTGTCGTCCGCGCGCATTGTGAATGTGTTATCCGCTATTAAACATGGGTTAGATACAAGCTGGTGCGTAGAAAAGGTGGCCCCACTCCATGAGACGAGTCCATCTGACTGAGCAGTCTTCCCATCGAGGTATCTGTGTCGTTCATCCGGTTGTGTTTACAGGCTTCAATGATAAATACGAACCGTACAACTCCATTCGCGGGATCAGGGTCTGTATAGAAATCTGCGGCGACACCCGAATAAGTAAGTTTCTCGCAGTTGGTACCACTCTACCTACAGAACCCGTCCATAAACTCCCGTCCGACAAAAGACTTTCTCAAAGGTATTTGCGCATTCAACCTCGAAGTATGCAGCGCGAGGGACACGAAGGCGAACTTGCATGCGGTCGTAATGTGGCCCATGATAAGCGAACGAGAGGTGAAAAAAAAAGAGAGAGAGGAGAGAGTATATACCGAATACGGGGAGTAAATAAGAATGTGCTGGAACTGGGCGGTGCCTGTAGTAGCTCCACTGTGACATTGATGGATCTGACACCACTGAGGAAACCTTGGCGAGGCACTATACAATTCAGGGTCAGGTCCGCAATATACCGGGAGAGTTAACCGGACTGGCAGTCCAGTCAAAGGAATTATGGGGAGTAGGTCAATGTCCGAGAATATCATATCTGGCCTTGTAAAATCCTCAAACCGCGTGAGGCTAAACCACGCCCGAAAGAGGGTTACGCGACACGAGAGTCGGATGCCACCCATGAGCGACACACCACAAGAATAATCATGTATGAAGCAATGAACCATGACTCACACGTCGCTTCAGTGAGCACATTGTCGTCTTGAAGGTGAACCAGAAAGTCTAAGTAATGCAAATGGGAGCGAGAAAGTGCGCGAATGCGGTAAATATTTGGCGAGGGAAATACATGAAACTGATCCAAGACGTAGTATTATGCTAGAGGGCTAAGAAGTCTGGAGGGAAGTAAGGCAGTCAGCTAAAGGCGATCGTGAAGGCGAAGTGAGTACTTGATGAAGGTAGGTCTTGGGTTGCTTCGCGTATATCCGACGTAGATGATAAATGGGATCCATCCGTAATGAAGCATCGTCTGGAGGGATTTGTTAGTTTTCTTGGGCAGACCACGTCGTCGAAAAACTTACTCGACCAAAGTCGATGGCTTTGATGATCCTCTCCTAAATAAAAAGTTAGCAAAGATCACAAATCCTTATGGCGCGTATTCCACGCACTTTGGTTTCTTCAGAAGGCATAACGGACGCTGCAGGGGCTGGTGAAGAACGATTCTTGTTTGGCATCCAGCCTCATCACCATGTCTCTGGGAAGCTCGTCGTCAGCTCTGTTCCTCAATGCACAAGGAGCACAAAAGTACGACCAGTACTTTAAACTATATTCTAGCCTATGCTCATTTATCTCCCGTTTTCTCGCTCTAGGACGCCCTTGTCCGTCAGACTTCAGGCAGGCGCGCTCTTTTCGATCCTCGACCACTACCTCAGGAGAAAAGACTCTCAGAAGCGCGTCATCGGGACCCTCACCGGCGTTCGCACCGACAATGACATCGAAGTTCGGACTGCTTTCGCTGTGCTGCACTCGGAAACTGCAGACCAAGTAGCGATCGACGAGGAATACTTTAGAAACATGCTCGAAATCTCTCAAAGAGTGAATCCCAAGGAACACGTCGTCGGCTGGTGCGTTGTCTGACTGGCGATCGTGCAGCACAATATTTCTCGCTTGAACAGCAGGCTCATTTGCGTCTAGGTACTCAACTGGGAGAGAGTTAAACACCTTCTCCGCTTTGATTCAAAATTATTATTCGCAGGAGACAAACCCGCATCAAGCTATCCACCTCACTGTGGACACCGGCGAGGCGAGCGAAGAGCTGGGTGTTAAGGCGTACATCGGGTACGTTCCAAGCACCTCCGACATTGCTTCCATGTTACAAATACGTCCTTCTAGCTCACCTATAGGCGTCCAAGCAAAGCCAGATAACTGCATGTTTGTTCCAGTTCCAGTACACCTGCGAAACCTTGAGGCAGACAGACCAGGACGTACGTAAAGCATCTCACTCACACTATTTCTTTTATCCCACGTCCGTCTCCACCTTACGCGCAGAACTTACCGAATCCAATTTCTAGTTCATCTCCTAAGCACAGCAGCCTGCTCCGAAACACACACGACATCGACTCTCACAGACTTACAAAACCTCGAAGCATCGCTGCACGAAGTCCTCTCGATGATTGACCGCGTGCAGGCATACATCCAATCAGTGCTTGCGGGGGAGACCGAGGGCGACATAAGTGTTGGGCGGTACCTGCTTGAGACTCTCAGCACTGCAACGGATGGAATTGAGAGTGGGAGGTTGGAAAGTCTATTCAATTCGCACTTGCAGGTGTGTTGGGTTTCCTTAACTTCATTTGTGCGGGAAGTAGTGACGCGATTTGGACTGCAGGATACACTCATGATCTCATATCTCGCAAACCTTGTACGGTCACAAGCCGAAGTGTCTACTCGACTCACGCTTGTAACTTAATCCTTACCCGATCCTCATATATCGGCAATGCAATATTCATCAAAATACGAGCACCACTCGTTTTTCAGCTCTCTCTTTGTCCCCCGCTAGACCGAGCGTCACATAACTTCCATATTCATTCACGAGATGGTAGGCACCCTGGAGCAACCATTCTACTAAACTAGAAAATCCCAAAGCTCAAATAGCTAACCCCTTTTGCAAAGACTCTATCGCAGACGTATCACACTTGGCCAACACCTCGCCCAAGTTTACGTCATTCCTCGCAGCCGCAGCTTCGGCCTCCTGCATTTTGGTCGAAATATACTCCTTAAGTGGGATTGTTCGTACAGGGTCCTGCGTCCATAGCTGTTCCCGGCGCGAAAACTCGGCGGTTTCGTCTACATCTTCCAAGCTGTCTGGGAGCTGGATTGTATCTCGTGCGCGCCAGAATAAGACGAGGGGTGAACTATTGAAGAAAATTAGTCATATGGGGTGTTTTGATGAGGGACATACAGTGTGCTATCATCTGGATCGGTCGCAAGTGCCTCTTTCAGCTCGCCCAGCACGTCGATCCAAATGTTGAACTGCTCGCAGGAGACTAGCCGTTCTATGACTACTTTGTGTCCAGTTGTTAGCAAGTTGGCCGTTGCGAGCGCGACAAGTTTCCGACGACCCGGTTCAGCGATGTTATCGAACTGTGAGCCGCTTCCTGTTAGATTGTCCGTAATAGGGTCCGAGAATCGTTGAGACCACTCACCAGGTTCCACCACTGATCCAAAAAACCCGTCAGCAACCATTCCTCCGTCTTGCCCACCACAGGCGCAGCGGCGGCAACCAGTTGCACGAATATGTCTGGACTCGCAAAGATGATTCTTGCGAAGACTTGGTTGACCTCCACAAGCGCCAGCGTCAAATTCTTGTTGCCGTCGATCAGCCCGGTGAGGATCCTCCCGAAGAACCCAGAGACGTGCATTGCCTCTGCACAAAGTGCACTGGCATTTCCAGTCGACAGAGACGCGAGTTGGGTCATTAGGTTGACGGTCCCAAGGAGGTGCTTGACGTTGACACCTGAGGTTCCCTCAAATACCAGGTTGAAGGCCTTGTGCAGCTCTAAGCCTTGGGCCTTTCCCAGCGATGAAATTGAGCGACGAATCGAGGATGAGAGGAAGGTCGCATTACCTGAAGGACGCGGTTGATGTCCAGCAGCATGTAGCTCTCTATGACATGCAACACCTTTCCCAGTAAATCAAAATTCTCTCCTAATTGATGAACCGCTATAGGAAGCAGGTCGAATAAATCAGCGGAGGCGCTCCCCCCGCCTGTAGAAGTATTGCGGAGAGCGGAGAGCCACAAGTCAATCGCATCGCCGTCAAGCTGCACCTTCAACTATGTGTAGGTTGTTTTAGAATAGGTAATACCGGTGGGTAATATTACACTTACAGGTGGTTGCATACATGCAGTGACCATCGCCGTAACTAGGTGTGCTATAGAACCAGACTGCTCCTTTGCAGCCTAGACGCACGAAGTTGAGTAGGATTGTTTTGGTTGTACGCTCTTTGATACCTACCTTAGTCAATGCAACGGCCATTTCCATCAGCGAAGCCTTCATTGTCGCGTCAGAGGTCGGATCCTCCCCTGTTCGGTAGGATGAGAATAGAAAGTAGTAAACATAGCTGCTGCATACATAGGGCTGGAATGGGGGCGACTAGGGGTGCCAACAGGGGGGTAATCTGAAATTGGGATCAGAGGGATGGCCGGGACCATTCGTTAACTCGCTCACCCTTTCTTTCGAGGCCCCAATCACTACGACTAGAACACCGATAACTCTCCGTTTTGCGCCGTTCGTTTCTACTTCCCCGAGTAAAGTGATGAGGTTCTCTAAAACGGGGGCGAGGTAAGGTCCAAAGCGATCCACATCGAAAGTGATTGACTATTAGTAAGGGGGTCAGAACGCAACCCCTCCACCCGCTCTGGAATGCTCACATCCACACAAGTCTTCAGAGAAGTGGCCGCCGTCAGTCGTACAACCAGGTCAGAACTCTCTCCTTGATCTCGTAATAGAAACAGGAGGGTTTGCCAAACTTTGTCGTGAGATTGTATCGAGCTATTTTCTGCGAACCATTTCCCGAAGAGCCAGGCAATTCTTCGCTTAATGATTCGGTAACTTAAAACGTCGCGTCAGCATTCTGTGGTGCAAGAGGTATCATGGCATACTCCGGGTTGTCGTTCAGTGCTTCTGCCGCAAGATTTGAATGCAGCCATTCGTCAAAGTTGATTTGTTCTCGTAGTTTATGGGCGCAACGACCAACTGCGCAGTATAATGCCTCTTTCTGTATGATCTCTGGCAATGTGACGGCGCGAGCGTCTGTTGCGGTCATCAGCGAGCCGAATAGAGGGGAGACACAGCGACGAGGTTCTCACCTTTCATTTGAACCCAATAAGACTTGATAAGAGGCGCAACTGTTTCGTCGTATTGGATTGCTAGGGTCATCAAGACCCTTTCCGTGCATGGCTATAAGAAACGGTCAAAAGGGCAGACCAACTTGAGAGCTCCTGCGTACTCGGATGCCAAACTCCCAAGCATCATTGTCATTCTCTTCCATATTAATCCACTCTTCTGGGTCTTCTGACCACTTGTTAAGGTCACTCTCGTCCATGAGCATCAGCCGGCTCATAAAGAGTTGTACGGCACTTGTGACGAATTCTGGCGGGAGTTCTTCCACTATGTATCTTTATTTAGCAGTGGATACGTCGTGCAGGAAGCAACCAACCGATGGATTGACTTGTGGCTTTCTTTCTCGGAGACCACTGGGCTAAACTCTCCTTGAAGATTGACAGTGCCTGTGTTAAGAATCTGACGGGGTAAAGAGCCTCGTCACTATCTGCTATTGCCTGTCCAGGTGCTCCAGTGGCTGCTACGACCTTGTCCCAGTAAAACATTACGAGCTGTCGAGACTCCGGCAGATGAACGAAGCGAGCGGTGGAGAACATCTGCGTTCTACGGAAGTACTTGCCGAACAGTCGCACATGTTTCGTCAACCGCAACAAGGAAGCAGTAGTGGATGGGTCTGGATTTATCAAGCCGGAAAAGACCGCTTGTACCATGCTTATTCGCAGCTCACATATAGGAATGAATTGTTCAACTGCTTGTCCAAAGAAAGTAGCGACCTAAGCAGAGTTAGACAGGACAGCCGGAGACAAATAACATGTACTTCTCCATCTGCTTCTTCAAATCCCCTGGTACGGGAACGATACCAGATAAATAGGATCCCTTTCACAACACACTTGAATGCAAGATGCGCAATACGGATATCGTTGGTCTTCTCGGCAGAGTTGATTGTCTGGGGTGTCAAGTTGTCCTTGAAAGAATCTATTGAACGAGCATAGACGGAGAGAAGAGGGCCATGGCATTTCCGAATGAGCTAGTAGACGATAAGTGTACCATTGCGTCAGGAGTTCGTGCCAGTCGCTTACCTCGAAAACACTCTTCGCAATGCTTGGCATTTTGATACCAACGAGTTCCTTGAATACTTGATTTAATGTCCCCAGAGACCTAGTCAAGGTCAGCTGTACGATAGGATCCATATTGCTGGCAATGTAGCGAGCATTGAAGTTCATTTCTGTCATTTGAAGGAGGTCGTCACCAAGTGATGGCCTTGTAAAGGACATGAATGGCTAGAAAGATACAGGAACACGCAAGACATACCATAGCCTGGGAAAATCGATCCGAGAAATCTTCGCCACAGCAACTGCGTTTGCAGTGGCAATCTGAAAGAAATGTAAACCGACAGGCAGTCATACAGAAGAGTGCTAAATGACCTACCACATCATCTGGCTCGTCCAGGAATTGACCAGTCCTCATTCGAATATTGTGCTTCGTTTCATCCGAATACCTGTCCAATGGAGTAGTGAGATAATGCCACTCACGAAGGTTAGGATAAGCGAAGTGAAATGGACGACTATCTCCCGCGCAATTCCTTAGTTCCCTCTTAAGTGCCGAGGGCGGGGATCCATTCCGGTCGATCGAGACTGCAACACTCCCAAGACTAATTCTGGCGGGTATATTGAGTCATAAGATCAAGTTTCTTTCTATGCTCGCGATTTCTACGCGTCTTCACTGCCGACCTAGCATAATTCACCACATGCCTACATTTTGGTTCTCCATTGAGCAGTGGCTACGTTCTTGAATTGCAGAATAGCCATCTTGCGCATATCTAGCGGAATGGAACGCTCTAGAGCGATCGATTGAACGATCTGTAGATAGTCTGCACTCTTGTGCATGGCCTCGATGGCCTTGGCCGCCGCTCGTAACTCTGCAGGATTCTGAGATGTGGCGTTCTGGAGGGCGGTGAACACCGTTTGGGGGTCTAGCGGTGTCGTCGCCATTTGGTTTGGGGGGTGGGGGGCTCAAGGACTGGGGTTCTTTGTGTTTCTTCTAGGAAATCTCAGGACCTAATCAATCCTTAACACCCTTGAATCGGACCAAAACATGTTTGTAAAATGCCAGGGCTCGCTTTCTCCGCTTTCTTGTCTCTGCGAGACTCGAGTCGGAGTTTATGCCACTTGTCCTCCGCCGTGTTATTCCGCTATTTTATGGTCTCTTGTTGACGCGTCCCCCGGTCGCCTACCAATCATCTTTGGTCATCGAAAACATGATGAAACGCGATTCTAGCGTAGAAGTCATTGAGGATTCCGAGCCGGAACGACAACAACAACGAGAAGTGTTATACGAGCAGCGGCGCAAAGACCGCGCTGGAAACCAGCATATACCAGCTCCGGATGATTCTCCGGTTATCGAGATCTCAGATCACGAGTCCTTCCACGGTTCCCGGACGGCGACGATCATCGAAATATCAGGCATGCACCTCCCCGTTTCGGCTTGTAAACCTTCTATTTCTTACGCTCCATAATTCAGATGATTCCGGATCATTTCATGAGCACTTTCTCTCGCCTTCGTCTCGAGTCAAACCTGTCTTGCCACCCAAACCATCGAGCACAACAAAGGTGTCAGAGTCATACAAAGCTCCTGAACCACGATGCGAAAATTCGAATCGAATCGTCAGCAATGTCTCTACAGCACCAACAAACCTGGATTCCCTCTTGGCTTCACGGAGTCAATCATCCGAGACTCGCGTTCTTGACCTGGAACGCTTTGGTTTTATCTCGACGCGGCTCTCTAGAGCCGCTACTTCTTCCTCATCTATCATTGTTTCCAGTCACGAGCCCACCGTTCCGACCCGAATACCGAGCAACACGATCCGGAGGTTGCACACCTCTGACTACTCATTTACCGACTCGCAGCTACAGAAGCTCACAAGATGTGTATGCTGTCAAATCCCGTGGACGACTCGCAAAAGTGCTTCAGGGAAACTAAATCATGTACAAAAATGCGCACGAAAAAACAATCTCACCGAAGAAGCTGTGCGACTCATGATTGAGCAAGATTTGCGGGCTCTTGCAGCACAGGGAGACCTTAAGAAAGGGAAAGGCAAACCAGCTGCACCTGAGCCGGCCACCCTTCTCGAGGCTGTGGTCGCTGACACAACTACGAAGACCAAGGGACGCAGGAAAGAAGTACCTACCACCGTACTCCAAGTGGCGGAAACGCATGACGCGATATATTCCCGAGCGAAAGCTGTGTTCAGTGAGTCGGCAGAGTCGGATACCTCTCGTTTTCCAGCCACACAAGGATTCGCTCCAAGTAAACTTGGAAAAAGCATCCAGCTACATCCCGAAACTACACAGTCATTCCCAAAGAGTCGATTAGGAACCAATCGTCGTGTATCAGGCTTTGAGGATAGCGGCGACGAAGTCTCAGACTCGCGCTCTCCTTCGCCCCCTCATAGCTTAGTAAGTTGACTTACCATTTGCTTGTGGTCTCTGGGCTGAGCGCTCACAGCCCCCTCTTCCACCTCGATCTCCTTCCCCTGAAAATTCTGTATTACCTCGGATTTCGACGCCACCGACGGAAAGATTTCGCGCAAAAGGAAAGCGTCTCACTCTCCGGGGCGAGTTGCGACAAAGTCTCTCCCGCCACAGTGGAGCGGAGGGCCAGCTGCAGAACGAGCTTGACCACTCATTCGAAGGGATGCCCAGCGATATCGCCGATTCATGGGGGGATTGGAATGCTGGGGTCATCGAGTGGGCTGGGCACGAAGAAGAAGAAAAAGGGACACCTAAACTCTGGCCCGCAACATCCTTCTCGCCTCATACTCCGGCCACAGAACTAGCAACGCCAAATATTCGACAACTCTATCCTCACCTCAATGTTCCTAGAATGAATTATTCCACTCAATCTCCTTTACCCCTCCCATTTGGTCGACCCATCTCTCCACCACGAAGGTCACCCACACGAAAGAAGCGTCCGCGCAAAGCGAAGATTGTGACAACGACGGAAGGTCGAGCTTCACCTGGAGTCGCGTTACAGTCGGCAGCCGACGAAGATCTCTTCGAAGTTATTATGCTCACAGCTATCAAGGGGAGCACGGATCTGTACCACAAGGTGTTAAGATACGAACCTGTAGATTTCAATGTGTTTTTAGATTTGGCTATTGGACAGGACCTACCGACCAAGAGGCTGGTGTACAAGTTGAGGGCTTTTTTGGATCGACAGGTTTGTCTTCTATGCTTGTTGGCCAGTCGGTGCTCACTATGGCCCACAGACTATTCATTTCTATGGCCCTTCTCAATCAAGGACGGCTCGTTACTGATTGTCACCTATTAATCTGGTCTATATCTATCACACTAATCCAACCTTCTTTTCTCACACCCCAAGAGCAGCCTTGGTTAAGTCTGCCACTTCGATGAGTCCACCGATTAAGAGTAAGCTGCCTGTTACGAGGGCATCAACGGGCTTGCTATTTTCACCTCGCAGCCTTCTGAAAAGCTTCACAGCGTGCTCGATCGATGGTAGGACATGCATGTTTTCTTTGGGAAACGCAGGGACGAGCTGCGACCATGCTTTTGCGAGCTCAGTTTGGGTGCTAAGCGTCTCAAGATCGGTAGGGTTTACCGAAACCGATGTAAACTCTGGAATGCTCTGAGTCAGTGAAAGCCATATGGGCAAAGGACGAACAACCAACCGGCCTTCCACTCGCCACTCGAATACGTCACATTTGTGCAAAATATGACGTGCTCAAAGAAGGCAGCAAGCGTCTGAGGGTCGCTTGTTCCCAGCTTCTTTCCAATTGTACTCAACAGTGCACCTAGAAGTGAAGTCCCCGACCTACCGTGTGTACAGTTGAAAATAAGGACGCGTTTGGAATCACTGGTCCACCAGAATGGGTCAGTTCATTGAAGAAAGGTCAAAAGTAGAAACTCACTCCTTGATACCCAATCCCGGAGCGACGAACCACTCGCCACAACACGTCAAACTCTCCACGGTGTGCGCGCCATCGAGATACCAGAAGCTCTTGTCATCCTGGGGGTCACGCACTGTCTGGCATCGGCCCGGCCAGCGCGCTTCCTTTAGGCCGTCGATGAAACTATCGGACAAGGTCGCGGTATCGGCCTGAGCACCAAATGAAGGAGGAGGTGACATAGAGGAGCGCGGTATGGGTTGGGCATTGAAGAAGGCATTGCAGAGCTGCACGGCGAGCGAGGCATTTGTTGCTTGGTGGGCACCGGCCAAGCCGAGTCTCAGGCCTTTGAGCTCAGGGTTGATTGGCACAATGGCGAAGTTGGAGGACTAGATTCTTGTCAGGAATTGAGTGGAACGTTGAAGAGTTCGCCTACCTTGATGTCACTCGCCCGCTTGCGCAAAACCTCCATTGCATCGTCGGGCTGTTCGACAGTGAGAGCCGGGACCCCTTCCTGCGGTCGACTTTATATACTTGAATTAGATACGTGATACACCTCACCTTGTAGATGCCACCCTTTTGCCATGCGATCTCGGGGAGAGTCTTCCCAAGCACGAGGGTATGATCAAGCCCGAGGGAGGTGACCCCGGTGGCCAAAGGTTGAGGTATGACATTCGTGCTGTCATATTCACCGCCGATTCCGACTTCCAGGATCGTCACATCGACCTAGCCATACTCTTTGAGATTGAATTGTCCTCGGACAGAAGACGATGCTCACTTTGAGGGAAAGGAAGACGTGGTAGGCCATCAAAGTTAGATAACGGAAGTATGCGGGGTGCAATTGGGTGTCAGGGTATTTTCTCTGATGAATAAGTCCATTATGAATAAGTCGAAGTGCATGAGAGGGATAGGACTCACCGTCTTGTTCTCTTCTAAACGATCCCACACTTCGAAGAAGTACTTAACAAACACTTCCTCCGAGATAGGCGCTCCATTTATTCGTATGCGTTCTCGCACAGAAACCAAGTGCGGGGACGTAAATAGACCTATTGACAGAGGGTTCGTCAGTGGTAGATTGCAGACATCTGTTTGTAGGTACCAAT
>Ga0307513_10007659_pt1 | contig 13952 bp, 16 predicted proteins | sample 15_EM_MG_FD_202174 | JGI IMG/M metagenome (GOLD analysis project Ga0307513, IMG submission 202174) | Populus trichocarpa ectomycorrhiza microbial communities from riparian zone in the Pacific Northwest, United States - 15_EM | ecosystem: Host-associated > Plants > Roots > Unclassified | place... | reverse complement strand
CTGAATCACCCCGCAGGCCAGTAGAGGCAGGCTGCTGGTGGGTCGGCGACATGACGTGTTACCTTCCGCGGGGGGGGAACACCTCACATCCGGCCTTTCGCTGCGGCTGTCGATGCCCCTATGCTTCCCCTATGCTTCTCCCACCCACTGCATGGGCTGTCGGGGTCCCTACTTGGGCAGCGGGAGGGGGAGGCTTGGCCGAGGAAATGGGCGGATGTGGTAGAGTCGAAGTGCCCTCCCACCCTCCTGTACTAGTCCTTGCTCCACTACCGCGGTGGCTATCTTCCGCTCCTTCCTCATGGGGCCAGGCATTCGCCCAATGCCCGGGTCGGTGGCACTTGTAACATTCTCCTTGGACCGTACCACGGCCAGTAGTCCGTGATGAATCAGCTCGGGAGCTCTCTGTTCGGGCACTCTTGACTGTCGATGATCCGCGGCCTTCTGCTGCGGTGTTGGGGCACGCTATGATACTCTCATTAGCAAGAAATCATTGCATGGCGTATGGAATTGTAGAGAACGACGAACCGTTCGACCAGTGTCCTTCCCTCCCACACTTGAAGCATTCTCCAGACGTGCCTCCATCACCACCTGAACCTGAACCACTAGCAACTTGCTTCGTGCACACTACGACACATAGATGTCACAATCATCCTCACCGCTTTCAAACTCGCGGACTCACCATTCGACCAATGACCGACCTCTCCACACCACCCTGGAAGCATTCCCCTACTCCTCCACCATTCACTACACCGCTTTGGACCCTCGAACCGCCTCCGAATCTTCTACTAGTGCTTCCACCAGTTTCGTTCCGCGGTGGCTCATCATCCCACTCAAAAGAGGTGCAGCGCACATTTCCGTGATTTGGACAACTCCAGAACTGTCTGCCCTTGTTTGTTCCTTCTTTCAGGACAGTCTTCTGCACGGTGGTAAGGTCACAGAAACAGCGTCTCGATGGGGTGTCCGTGGGAGGGTCGGGGTGCTGTTGAAGAGAATTCGATTGCGTTAGTGGGAGCTCCCTTCAACGCACAGGGATGCGACAAACGGGTAATGCCACGTACCTTCCGTTTAGCAGGAATCATATTCTCAGCATTGGAACCCGAAACCATCCGCGGGTTTGGCGGGAGGTTCCCATCCGCCCATTCGAAGAAATCGCAGTCCTTCTCCGGACCCCTTCTCCGGACCCCTTCTCCGGACCACCGCCGCATTTCCAGAATTTGCGACCTTTATTTACACCGTCTTTTTGGTGTCTGTTCGAGCGCTGGGTTGTTACTGTCACAGTCCGGATGGTCTGGATTTGAAGCAGAAACGGATGGAGTGCGCCGAGTAGGTTGGACGGGTCGTGCGGGTCGGCGAGGGGGAGGGGGAGGCGCGAAATGTGTTCGATGATTAGTCACGAATAAGAGAGTGGGGAGAAAGGACATACCATTTTCGGGAGAAAGAGAGATAGCTCTTCCCGCCACTCGTGGTCCTCCTCGTCCTCGGTCCTTGCGTCGTTGGAGCATTTCGGGCACTACGTCCTCTGCCGCAACCCCGTCCAGTTGCTCCCCCGATATTTACAAATCCACAGTCATCATCGTCGTCGCTACTCCCACCTGGCCCCGGTCCAGGGCCTCTCCCTCCGTTATTCCCTCGTCTACGGCCACCACCACCTTCGACATAGAGTTGCACGCTCTGCGCCAGGAGTATATTAATGTGGGTTAAAACCCAACAGGACTCCGGTGGCTCACCTGCATGACTTTCTGGAAATCCCTCTTCCCGAGGATGTACACTTCCTTGTACTGATCGATGCTCTCCACGAGCATATCATTTTTCGTCTTCTGTCCCTCACACACTTGCACCATGCTGCGTTTCGTCTGCCCAAAATATTAACCTTCCAACTCACCAACGTGCACACATACGGCACCGAAACCCACCTCCCGCCCCAACTGCGGCTTGCTCAAGCTCTTCTCAAACCCGATCAAATTATACCCTCCACAAGTCCGATGCCGGTTGTACTTGGAACGAGGTACTTCGTCCCGCCCTCCAAAATGCGGCATGACGCACTCGCGCTTGATGACCGTCTCTATGTGCTGCGCCATTGTTGCATCCGTTCCGATACTGTTCTTGTCCAATAGGCCGACGAGGTCCGCTTCGGTCAACAGAGACGGGGCGGTCGTAGCACCCTCGCGGAGCTCGCAGATAGTCTGCATGAACATTTCACCTGTGGTGAAGCGCGGTAAGAGTTTGGTCGTCCATTTGTCATACGGGGAGTAATTGCGCGCGAGGATGACCAGGCCTGTAGATGTACGTGTAAGCTTCTACTTATGCCACAATGGTGCGGTCCGGAAGGGATCAAGAGAGAACGAACTGCCCACCAGTGGCACTAAATTCTTCCCCGCTAATGACGACCTCGACGTTTGTCTTGTGTCCTTCCGCGTCCTTCGAGCAACACGCCAAGAACCTTCGAGTAATAAATTCATATATCCGTTTATCATTTCCTGTGAGGTTGCCGCGTGCGCGGTGGGGTGGATCGGTGGGTGTATTTATCGTTTTTCTTGCCCCTCCGCGGTGGAAAGAAGCCGCCAGTGCGTAGCCTATGTGAGCAGTCATCACATTAGAATAGAGGAGCAGGTCAAAGGACCGCATGGGGACAAGAAGGAAACCTTCATACCTGGTAGCGAAATCACCCCATTCTTCGTTGGCAGTCTGTTTCTCGATGAAAGACTGGAAGTCGAATTGAGGGTCAAACTGGTCCGTCTCTGTGCGGGGATAGGAGAGGATCCCCTGTTGGTAGAGGTTTTCGGCAACCTGGATACACATTACGTTAGAGGCGAGCTCCGGAGGGGAAAGGGATGTACAATACATCAAGGATCTGCTTAGGTGCCATTTTGAGCATGCGTGAGCCCGTCTTCTATAGTTCGACGGTCATGAGTGGCAGGGGTTTCCTAGAGGAGTAATAAGCGTAGCTCATGGCATTTCGGTAAGTCAGACGTACCATTTCTTGACGTTCTTGTTCGTGACCTTGGTCACCCTTGCCTCAGACCGCTCTAAGACCATCTCGTACAGCATGTACGCAACGTCATAGTCAAATAGGTTACCCCGTTTCCAGCTGAATACATTCACCTTCTCTTCTTCGTCCTCCCTAGGCCGGGAGAGCGCGAGGTATATATACCAAAACGGCTCGGACACTAAGGACTGCACTTGTTCGTCCCACCAGGAAAGAAGGCGCCCACTGGGGTATGAGAGAGCTGAACCTGGCCCGCTCAACAGGAATACGTGCATTGAACTTTCTACACACGGTGACAATCTCGCTGCCGATGTGTTCGCCCTCGCGGTCGCGGTCTGTCCAGATCATGAGCTTGTGCGCGTTACGGGCTTGCGTCTGGAGGTCCCGGACGAAAATTTTTCGATCTCCCTGGGTAGTCAACCACAGTTGGCGCGCCAAAGGGCTGGAATGAGTCGCATGCATGCCACGACTTGAACTCGGCCGTAAAGTCGAGCTCTGTGGGATGGCTGGCGACATAGGTGACGATAAATGTTGCACGTGTTTTCGGATAGTCGAATCTGCGGTTTTTTATTGTTGGTACATGAGAATTGATCTACCGATTCCCCCCAGAAAATGAGCGTCTACGGTCAAGGCGGGACGTGTTTGGGGCTACTGACTGTGTTGCATTCGCCACCGGAGAGGATTTGTGTGATAGAGTTTGCGATAGACAACTTTTCTGCCACACACAGCACGATCATCCCAACCTACAGGTCCAATGCTTCAAGCTGGCGAGTAGCAAGTCACACAAAGCACACATTTCTAAGGTGGCCGCTCCAGTACAATGATGGTATACACCTAAGTATTTACAACCAACAATAATTTTGAAATCCTTAGTCTTCCACCCCATTACCTTGATCATTCCCCCCAAATGGCTAGCCTCGTAACCCAGATGCTCGATGTCACATACAAGCTCGAACACTGGTGTGACTTTGGTTCCTCCGATACATCTTCCAGATGCCAATGCGTGGGGACAGCCCATCTTGTGCGACCCGCGTCCTGCTCTGGCGGACTAATGTTGCTCCAGGGAGAACACAGACTACACGGGTGAACCATTCAATGTCATGATCATTGGTGCAGACAACGTCAACTTTGGTATGCCTTCTTTCATTCGTTCCTTGAGTACTGTTCACCGCGCCTAAAGGTTCAGGTGAAGGCCCATGGGACTATAGCCGACGGCTAGAAGAGTATGCATACCGGTTATCATCTCCACTGAGCCGATTCCCTCATCTCCGAACAGGAAGCTCGGCCCGCGAATGCGTCTCGTCGCGTTGGTCGATCCTATGGTCGAGTGTCGAAAATATGTTGCGCCACTGCACCGTGCGGTATCGGTACTGTGCCCGCGCCATCGGCACCATGCATCATCCGCACCGGGAAATTTGTTTCTCTTATAGTGGTTCCGGTCTAGTCGTATATTATGGATTCGTAGCAGGACTCCTCAGACTCAGTTTACTGATCGCTCACTGAGTCTGTAAGTCTACTTTCGTAATACCTCTGTTACCTATGTCTGACCTGTACCGTAGTGACTTCGTCTAGGTACATCTATACATAATTCAGTTTGCTGATCGCTCACTGAGTCTTGACTTCGTCTAGTTTCAACATCGAGTGCTCCGCTATGGTACTCGAAAAGAAGTGGGCAGAAGTGTGGCTTGAATTCGCATATAGGAATACCGTGATCTACATGGCTGTGGCTGAATACGCAGCTGCAGTTACGACAGCGCCTGAGAAGAAGCCACGGTACGCCCATCCTCTTCTCATGGTCATTAGGACCAGCAATTTGACGCTGTTTTAGCGGCTGGAAGGTCGATTGTCGTCGGCTGCCCGCCTTACTCCTGTGGTTCTGATCAGCCGGGTAAGGGCCTCGAGATCCAGCTTGCCTATCTCTTCCCCGGAGCTAAGCTATATATTGAGAAGCCTGTCACTACCGCCGCGGTAGACAGCGCTTTCCGCGCCGCCAAGGTTCTCAAGGCAAATGGGGTACATTTATATTTGTGTGAGGAACGTTGCTCTGAATCGCCATGGAATTGAACGGAAGTGGGACAGGTATATGCTTCGGTATCTCAAGCATACCAATTGATGAAGAAGATCATCAAAGAGAATAACTTAACCGTTGTGACTACAATCGCCCGTTGCGCGTGTCAGGCGATTGCGAAGCACGAGTGGTGGGACAAGACAATTTGGTTGGCCAACATACCACTTTGATTCTATGAGGTCTATTCAATTGAGGGATTTCAACTTCACATGCTCCGTGGCTCAAATTATCATTACCAGTAGACCCGAAGTTGATATCCGAGATTTCTTTAAAGCCCACACCCGCTCGTTGTATTCATCGCACGATTTGGTTACAGGTCAAGAAGCCAATTCGGATTTGTGAACCCTCGCACAAGGCGAGTTCGATTGGTGGCCAAAACATTATGTTTTTCCACTCCCCTGGCCGGAACCACCACTCTTTGATGGTCTCATTTCTTGTGCAAACGGTCTTTTCATTTTGATCAAAACTATTGTTCTTTCTCTTGAGCATTGCGAAGACCCCACGGAGTCTCTGAAGGCGACCTTGCAAGACTCCGTCGGTGCTGGCTTGAAGCCTCTACACCGACTTTACTCCAGTACACTAAAAGCACGAATAGTCCATAGTAATACCGAGTTTTCGGCAGGTGATTGGAGTACTCCTTACAATGGCTCCGTACCGCGCACTGTGCGAAGAGACGATTGCAGATCTGGCGGGAGTGAGACCTAATCTAGTCAAAAATGGATGAACGATCTCGGCTCCTTAGTACATCGAGATGAAGGGGCCAATGGAGGGATTCGTGTCCGCCATCTGTCAACTACGGATTTCCTGATCAGCAACCACTGCGCCTATCATGCCTCAGAACGATGCTTCAGCAACACCGTTTCACTATCTGTAAACTCGGAGATTCCTGGCTCCCTAATGCAGGAGAACATTTCCGACGCTTTGCAATATAGTTTTCTCTATTGGTGGAATCACCTTTCCCTTACTCCCGACAATGGTAATTTGTGACTGTGGAGGAACTTGAAGGAATTCTTTGGAGGATAGTGTGGATTATTTTGGATTGAAGTATTGGAAGTTGGTCCCGATTGGTGCCCCAAGCCTTCGACGAGTGATATCCTGGGCCAAAATGAGTACATCTCCCGCTTGCAATTTTAAGAGATTGTTCTGACTTGGTGTAGGATGGAGATTTGACCGTTCTTGAGTGAATTCAGGATCTATGTCGTTTCGTTCTTACCCCCGTCTCTATCAGCACTCTACGCACGTATATTTTAACAAGACCCTTCCTTCCCTCACAGTCACATTTATCGAGCATCCCCAGCACATGGTTCACAAAATCGATTAAGGTCATGGCCAGCACCGCCAATGCAATGGATTGGACACACCAATGTCATGGACCCAATGACAAGACAATTCGTATCTGGGATGCTGAGACTGGTGCTACAGTCGGCAACCTGGTGGTAAAGGGGCACACTGACACTGGTGACTCTGCGGATGGATGGTACATCATCTCCGGATCCAGGGACCACACCATTCGGAGCTAGGATGCCGAGACTGGTGCTATAGTTGGCAAGCCTCCTAAGGGTACTGAATGTGTGTATTCCGTTCGACACTCTCCCGATGGGCGGCACGTCGTCTCCAGGTCCCATGATAGGACGATTCGAATCTGGAATGCTGAAAATGGTACTGTAGTCAGCAAGCCTCTCGTTGGGCACACTGAATTTGTGCTGTATGTTGCTCACTCTCTGTTAGGAACGTATGTAGTGGTGTAATACCTCGATGAAATTCTATGGTTCGAATTGCTTCCGCACGCATGCGCGCACGTCTGCCCGCCCTGTTCCGGTTCCCTCAGGGATAGCCGATCGTTGCCTCGAAGGACTCCGTTTCAGGCTTGTAGTTATAGCGATGTTACATTACATATTGCATATCGTCTTCCCGTATGAAATCACTTTTCCCGTCGTATCCCCGACTGAACCTCCTTCCCATCGCCTCACCTCTTGAGACCCTGTGTTAGTCATATCCTCCTCGCTCCCGTCGGTTCATTAGCTAGAACGATCTCTCGTACATGTCATTTAGCTTCATTATAACATGTGCCCGCCAGTAGATCGTTCATTAGTCCGATAATCGACTTAGGCTCATCCCTCTTTCTCCCTCTCACTTCCCCGGGGTGGCCAACGCCCGACAGCGATACTGTCGGGTAAAACCCCTCTGGGATCGCTCCGATCTCAGTTCCAATCTTAACACTCTCCGACGTCTTCGACCTCATAAATGACGCGCGAATGGACTGGTACATACCCATTCATGTCCAAGACATGATGTGGAACTGTTATAATTGTAAGGTTATAATTGGTTCGAGTTTCCAAATGTCGCAGTGACTTGAGTTCCCAGCAAAACTCGCGCGACTCATCAGGGAGATCCCTTGCGGACAACGACGCATGACCGAGTCACCTCAGAGATAGTAAAAACCGGCGAGAGAGCCTCTCCGATATAATTAGCTATTACCCCGCACACAAGATGAAAGAACCAAAATTGCTCCGTCCAGATATGTTTGACCTTAGAAATATAAATCATATTGGGGACCAATTTGTGACAAAATGAGAAGCCTCGGGAGGGATTGGAACTACAAAAGCCAAGATAGCCAGACCACAAGGATGGGATCCGGAAAAAAAATCAGGACTGTACACCGTTGAAAATTTGGATCCAATCAGTTCCAAATGCAAAGTTCACAAAATCAAGAGAAACCGTTCTGGTATGAGATGTTGGAGGGATTGCCAGGAGAGCAGATGAATGTAGGCCGGTACGACAGTCGGGGGGTACCCAATAGAGTAAGCCATTGTTTGAGCCTCTCACCCAACCCTCTGCATCAGGCTGTGTAAAAAATTCAGCCTGGATTGGGTTACAAGAGGGCTGAATTGAAGCATCTGGATGTGAGTCCCACACATGGATTGTGGTGTCGTCAGACCCGGAGACGATGTGCTGCCCATCAGGAGAGTAAGAAATGGCCTCCACAGATCCGGAATGCCCCTTTAGCGGCATGCCAACTACATCACCAGTCTCGGCATCCCACATTCTAATGGTCTTGTCTTCAGACCCAGAGATGATATGCTGCCCATCGGGAGAGTACTGAACACACCAAACAGGACCGGTGTGCCCCTCCAGAGGCTTGCCAACTGCAGCACCGGTCTTGGCATCCCAGATTTGAATGGTGCCGTCATTCAACCCAGAAATGATGCGGTGCCCGTCATGAGAGTAATTGACAGCGAGCACTCGACCAATGTTTCCCTCTAGAGGGTTATTAACTGCAGCACCAGTCTCAGCATCCCAAATTCGAATGGTCCTGTCAGCAGATCCAGAGATGATGTGACGCCCATTGGGAGAGTAGGCAACAGAATACACTTCGTCGGTGTGCCCCTCGAGAGGTTTGCCTTCTGCAGCTCCGGTCATGGCATCCCAGATTCGAATGGTTTCGTCACCAGATCCAGAGGTGATGTGCCGCCCATCAGAAGAATAGACAACAGAATACACGGGACCGGTGTGCCCTTCTAGAGGTTCGCCAACTGGGACACCGGTCTGGGCATCCCAGGTTCGAATGGTCTTGTCTTCAGACCCAGAGATGATATGCTGCCCATCAGGAGAGCACTGAACACACCAAACAGGACCGGTGTGCCCCTCCAGAGACTTGCCAACTGCTGCACCAGTCTTGGCATCCCAGATTCGAATGGTCCTGTCATGGGATCCGGAGATGATTTGCTGCCCATTGGTGGAGTAAGCCACACACTGTGCACAGCCAGTGTGGCCCTCAAAGTGATGGCCAGCTGCAGCACCAGTCTCAGCATCCCACATTCGAATGGTCAAGTCACCAGATCCAGAGACGATACGCTTCCCACTGATAGAGTAAGTAACACAATACACATGGAAGGTATGCCCCTCTAAAGGGCTGCAGATTGCAACACCGCTATCAGCATCCCAGATCCGAATGGTCCTATCATGAGATCCTGAGATGATATGCCGCCCATTGGGAGAGTAAGCAACAGACCACACATAGTGAGTGTGCCCCTCTAGAGGTCTGCCGACTACAGCACCAGTCTTGGCATCCCAGATCCGAATGGTCCGGTCATCAGATCCGGAGACGATATGCTGTCCATCAGGAGAGTAGGCAACAGACTGTACATGACCAGTATGGCCCTCTAGGGGCTCCTTAACTGCAGCACCAGTCTCAGCATCCCAGACTCGAATGGTTCTGTCACCCGATCCGGAGATGATGTATCGCCCATCGGGAGAGTAAGCAATAGATCGCACAAATCCAGTGTGACCCACTAGTGGCTTGCCGACTGGAGTCCCGGTCTCAGCATCCCAGATCCTAATACTCCTGTCACGGGCCTCAGCTCCGGAGATAATCCGCTGCCCATCGGGAGAGTAAACGACGCAATGCACCCAATCAGTGTGTCCCTCTAGTGGCCTTCCAACGGGGGCACCAGTCTCAGCATCCCAGATCCGGATGGTCTTGTCTTTAGATCCAGAGATGATGCGCCGCCCATCAGGGGAGTAAGCGACATGCAGCACATGGTCAGTATGGCCCACTAGAGGGTTGCCGACCGCATCACCAGTCTCAGCATCCCAGATACGAATTGTCTTGTCAATGGACCCAGTGGCAATGCGGTACCCATCAGGGGAATATGTGATACGAGTGATGGCGTTAGTGTGCCCAATCCATTGCAACGGCGGTGCTGGCCACGACAACAATTTCCCTCTTCGCACCTTAATGGAGTTCGTAAACCGTGTGCTGAAAATGGTTGACAAAGGTGACTGTACGGGTAGAAAGGGTCCCATTGAAATATAGGTATGTGGAGCGCTGGTAGAAATGGGGGTGTGAAAAATGATAATGGCACGGCAAACATCCTGAATTCTCTCGAGAATGGCTGAATCGCGATCCTACATCAAGTTGGAATCACCTTGGGAAATGGGAAATTGAGCCATGCTCACCTTGGCCCAGGAGATCATTCGTCGAAGGCTTGGAGCACCAATGGGTACCATCCCAATGATGCTCAATGCCTCAATCCACAATAATAGGTGTAATCCTTCAACAAATTCCTCCAACTTCGCCCATACACCCGGATCGCCAATGTCAGGAGTAAAGCAAAGATGATTCGACCAATAGAGACAACTATATTGTAATGAATCGGAAATGTTCTCCTTTATTCGGGACGGGAGATCGGCAACATCTGCATTCGCGAGACGGGAATCCTCGAGCCTGCAGATATTGAAGCTGAGTTGGCCAATCATCATCTCGAGGCAAGCAATTCCCAGCCTCTCGTTCGCTTCTAGGAGGTCGACTTGATAGGCACAATGACCGCTGAAAAAGAAATCCGAAATGGACATATGGCGGACACGAATCCCTCCATCGGCGCCTTCGTCCCGATAGAGCATGGAGGTCAGATCATTCACCCACTTCTTGACCAGGTTCGGTCTCACTTGAGCCAGCTCTGCAATCGTCTCGTCGTAGAGTAGGCGGTACGGGGCCGCCGTAAGAAGCACTCCAATCATTCGCTGAAACTCGGCACTGCTGTGCACGATTCGTGCCTTGAGGATACTGGAGTAAAGTCCGTATAGAGACGTCATGCCAGTGCCAGCTGAGTCTTGCAAGGCTGCTTTCAGAGACTCCGTAGGATCCTCACACTGCTCAAGAGCAAGAACGATGGTCTTAATGAAGATAAAAAGACCATTTGCCTTCGAGATAACGCCATCGAAGAGTGATGGCTCTGGCCAAGGGGTGGGGAGACACCATTCTTTGGCCACCAAACCGAACTCCCTTTGGGCGACGGTCCGCAAATCGGCACTGGCTTCATTATCTGCAGCCAAATCATATGATGAATACGACGAGCGGGTGAGACCTCTAAAGAAATCATGGATATCGACTTCGGGTCTACTGGTGATGATGATTTTGAGCCACGGAGCGTGTGTAGCTGCGTCTGTGAGAACCTTCAGGAGGTCTGGTCGACTCCGACCGTTGCCACATTCGTCGAGTGCGTCAATGACAAAGACGAGAGCCAGCTTTGGTTGGCGAGGAAGATCGCGGATGAAATCAAGGAGTAGAGAGTCCTCCATCGATTCTGGAGTCAGGTTTGAGTCGTTGCGAAGGCGTTCTGTGACAACGTTTCGAAAAGGGGGGAAGATTTCGGTGAGTTTGTAAATAAGAGTCGGAAGGATATTTCTAGGCTCGCCCAATTTCGGGTCATCTCTCCGGCAGAAAAATGCACCGGCAAGGTGGTGTTGGTCGTGAAGTTTTTTACAGATCGAATGAGCTAACGACGTTTTTCCAATTCCAGGTGAGCCATGGATCCACTGTGTATTGCTCTCATCCTTCTGCCCCGATATATTGGATCCCCAGGCTACGATTTGATCCAGGAGAGATTTGCGGGTTCCTTCCATACAGCAGAGTGTCCGGTTATAGCCGGTCTCGACTCGTTTAAGTCGCATAAGTAAAAACGCTTGCTCTACACGAAATCATTAAAATGAATTATCGTGAGACAAATGAGTGCTTACCAGCTTTCTTGGCGAGGCGGAGAGCCTCGACATCCACGGCACGGTCAAAGTCTTCGATGGCCTTAGCCAACTCTCTTTCCATTTCCCCGATCGTCTCAGGATAGACTAGCCCACCCACCGTTCTCGCTGCGATCATCAGTACCTGCAAAATCCAGAGCACGACAACCCACCATGTTTGACATAGTCACACGAAAATCTCGCAACCTTTTCCATCACTTCGAACATTCGCGGAATCGTCTTGTCCAATATTTCCGTCTCCTTGCAGACGATTTCATCTACTACCTTGTCTGCCAAAGGCAAAATCCGCTCCAACTGGTCCAAAAGGGTCGAAGGTGTGTGATCGTATTTATTTTGTTCCTTCAAGAGCTACACGATCAAGCGTTACCTCAGCTGCTGATACACCAGCAGCGAGCACGAACCTCGAACGTGACACCAGCAAGACCAAAAAGAGCCTTTGTGATTGGATTCAACTAAAAAGGTGTTAACATCTTGTTGGTCTCCGTATGTGGACTGACCTCTGCGAAGACAGCCCCGATTTTAATGGCCTTGTCCACAACCCTCTCCGTCGGTCCGTCCATCATTGGGGAGTATCCCTCTAATAACCCTTCGAGTTCTTTAAGCGATGAGCGGATAGACTCCGCCTATTTAAACATTATTAGCTGGCTGCGATCGGGAGTTGCAAGGACACGAACAGTAGCGTTTGCAGAAAATCGTAAATGTAGAGCGCAACGATACCCTCCGATACCAACGACCTCTGTGCTTCTGCGTCAGATATGAGCGGATTGGTTTGGGATTATGGCTAACCCAGCTGGGTGAGCTCGCGCTCTTTGGTACTCCAATAATCACTGAAAAGCTTTTCGAAGTCAATCTCTTTGGTAACCTGTTCTCTCTTCGCCCACGGTAGATCCCCGCTTTTTATTTGGATCTCCACGCTCATCTTGGTTGTCGGAGAGACATTTCTACATGTACCTGGGGTTCAGCGAGTGTATATTGTGAGGAAAGAAGGTAGCATACAACCGTTGGGCTACAAGTGTCCACGTCTGGTTGTCTTTCGTCTGTAATTTTGTCTTCTTATCCCCCACAAACAACCTCAGTGTATCCAATTTTGGGCCATCCTGGAGTATGATTTCTATATGTTGCCCGGATCAGCGCTATGGGCCGGGGATGGAGTGAAGCGCCGCACCATCTAGGTAGAGCCTTGGAGTATGATCAGCGACATCGGTACCGCGAACATTCACCTGCGTGCTCACAAGTTAATTGGCTTGGGGCCTTGAGTCGTCATATTTGGTCGTTTTGCAGAGACTTCGTGGTTCAAGGGAGATCGGGAGAGGATCAGCCTGCAACGTGTGTTCGATTCGGACATGCCCGATGACAGCTGGTAGCTGTCGAGTGAGAACCTAGATTTCGGCACTACCACGGCTCTCTCAGGTGCACACCTACGCAGATGATGTCGGTGAGCCAACGAGGTACGTGTCTGGACTCGTGCTCAGCGCCGGGCGTAAAATGTTAAAGATGGTTCAACGGCTCTCTCGGAGTTGTACGAGAGGGAACGTTCGGTCAGTCTGTCTCAAGTTCCTCTAATTGCTTCTCGGGAATACACCTACTTGCCGTGTTGTCTCATGTTCCATACTCTCATTCCCTTCCTTCACGATCTATGCCATTTCCGCGCCCATCAAGTGGTCGTCGACCGACAAGGGGATTACTTTAATAGGACAGGGGCGTATATATTCTTGAAGCAAAGGCCTGCCGGTTACTACGGCCACCAAATGATCCGCTAAGGGGGCACGACAAAGATCGACCGGTCGACCCCACTCTAGTGGCCAACAACCCAGATCACCATTGGATACCCGATTCAAATTTACAGTTGGCGCGTCCACCTATCCAATACAAGTTCGCATACCTCAGAGGTTGGAGTATTCTCACAATAATAATACAACATAAAAAATTTCCGCCAGGGGTGACCTCAATCCCAATCATCAGCCGCAGAAAAACTTCCCTTCTTGCTCAGTCCCCCTCGCCCACGTCTCCCCCGCCCACCGCCACCTGAACTATGACCACGCTTCGTGCCTCTCCGCCCTCTTGTACTAGTCCTCGCTCCACTACCGCGGTCGCTATATTCCACTCCTGCCTCGTTGGGACAGGCATTTGCCCAATGGCCAGGTCGGTGGCATTTGTAACATTCTCCTTGAACCGTACCACGCCCAGCAGTCCGTGATGAATCAGCTCGGAAGCCCTCTGTTCGGGCACGCTTGACTGTCGATGATCCGCGGCCTGCTGCTGCGGTGTTGGGGCATGCTATGTGACTATCATTAGCAAAAAATTCTTGCATGTCATATGGGATTGTAGAGGACGACGAACCGTTCGACCAATGTCCTTCCC
>Ga0307513_10007658_pt1 | contig 13952 bp, 6 predicted proteins | sample 15_EM_MG_FD_202174 | JGI IMG/M metagenome (GOLD analysis project Ga0307513, IMG submission 202174) | Populus trichocarpa ectomycorrhiza microbial communities from riparian zone in the Pacific Northwest, United States - 15_EM | ecosystem: Host-associated > Plants > Roots > Unclassified | place... | reverse complement strand
CTATTTCTTTGATTCTTTACGCTACCTGGTATTTCTTTCACGACTCTTGTACTTCAGAATATAACGTCTTCTATTCTGATATCCAAGTTCCACGCCAAGAACCCACGAACCCTGACCCTGATCTATCATTACACGATCAGCCTTGACCTGAGATTGTCATCTCCGAACCTTCACGCTAAACGAGTGTTATCGTTTAGGGCCTTCCTGTCGTTGTGTGCCTTGGACTAACGTCCAGTGCCAAGACCCCGTTACAACGAAAGCAAGATGAAGCAATACCTCCCTCCAGACACATAAGGAAGGACATCCTAGAAGAGAAACCAAAACAAGACAAAACCCTTCGGTGGGCCCCCAAAACAAAAGAAAAGTATCTTGCGGCACCAAGTGCCAACAGGGAGGAAAGAATAAAACTACTATTGCACAACCTTAAATGAAAAGTAACTCGAGACCACAAACTGAAAGGCTGCAGGGGCAGGCTATATCTCAAAAGGTCGAATGCCTAGGAGCAGCAACACTTCGGACTTTAGCATAGGCCAAGGAGGTAGTGCTATACCATGACACAGCGTAACCTAATGCGGAGTTTGTGACTGTAGAGTAAATCGCGGGAGTGGGAGGAGGACAAGGGGAGTCACGTAGCGAGGAGAGCCACTCAGCAGTGAAGGTGCCAGCTATTGTGAGGGGCAGTAAGGTGCCAGCTGTGAGGGCAGTAGGGTGCCAGCCAGGGAGAGGTGTAGCAGTACGGTGCAAGGAGATCCAACAATGGGAAGCGGGAGAAGGAAGACTAGCCAAACAACTGAGAAGTACGAACCCGGAGGACAGAGACAGCGTCACGATTTTTTGAACGTCGACCGTACTGACCGAGAAACTCTGGACTCAGAGAGAGTGCAATACCAGAGAGGAGGGCCACCAGGGCAACTACTTCATCAATAGCCCGAAACTAGAGACCGTGTGTTAATGGAGGAAGCAGGGTTGCCGACCGTGCAAAACGCTAAGTGAGACGGGTCGTGAGATGCGGAGTAAGGAGTAGGAACTTCAACGTGCTTAAACGAATACAGAACGGAACCAGGAAGGAATCCATAACACCAGGGAGGGGAGGCCAAAGGCCGCAGAGAGAGGAAAGGGATGAAGGCGTGATAATCCCCTGACCAGTTGCCACGGGTGGGGGAGATCAAAGGCAGGAGACACTCTCATGATGATTTCCCATAGTGTTGAGATTTTAATCGTTGGAGGTGCAGCAGACAAGAAAGATGAAGAAAAAAGGGTGTGAAGTTCTCTTTATATAATATGGGAATCCTAAGATAGCCTTCCCGAGCCTAACTCATACCCATGCATAAGTTGCATATCTGTGCAATAAAGAAAACAATACAATTTGTTATAAACCTTACCAAGGAAATCCCTCATAGCAGCCATGTAACAAAGGAAAGAATACCAAAGAAACCAACATCATTGCAACTTAAATTTATATTTCACCAGGTGACCTTCAAGTTAAGAGTTATTGTGTTCAGTATGCCTGAAGTGATTTGCTAGATTAATCAAATAAAAAGCAATAGTAAGCAAAGTAATATAAAGTAATCTTTTTTGGGCTCCGTTCAGCATGTTACTATATAAAAATAAGCTATATTTCTGATAACAGCATATTTCTTTATGCAGAAAGTAAAACAACTATAAAGGGATTTTTTAAATCATAAAGAGATAGCAGATACTCTTTTGCATATTCCTTCTAAAGAGGAAAGCAATAAGAGCTTCTACAATTGAGAAGTATTAGAAATAATGATATTGCAAAATATTACAGGACAAGACATTCTATATTTTACAACATTATTATATCTGCAACTCCTTCATAGAGGGAACCCCAACTATTGTCTTTTTTATAAAAAATATATAGATGGATATCTGCTATCCTTCTTTGATTTAAAATATTCCTTTATGCTTTTTTTACTTTCTGTATAAAGAAATATGCTGTTTTCAGAAATACAACATATTTTTATATTGTGACATGCCAAACAAGGTCTTATTCATACAACTTATAGCTAGAAAAGTATTTAGATAGTGATATGAAGAGCTTTTTTCTAGGGGGCAAATTTCCCTATTTCTATCCAATCTTCACTCTACTCTCACCTGGATGACTCATCCATATTAGTCATCTAAATCTCATGACTCATTATGAGTCACATTGTGAAATACATCAGCTAACTCCTCCATCAACTGTGTAACTTTCTTTTAACCCATCAAAATATATCATACAAGTCCTGTGTTAAATGTATTACATGCATAAAACCCATAACTCATAAAGTCAGTCAGGTGTGAAAGTCTTACATTATCTGAAATCACAATTGTGAATCATAAAACAATCAACCAATTATAACTTAATGATCACTTACTATTATAGTCATGTGAAATACTATGAGTCAATTAACATTCTAGTATAAAATATAACATACCTATGATGAATAAGTATTAGTCATGTGACATATGCCTTGCTTAGTAATGATTTGTAATAACCTAACTTACTTGCATATCTATCTATTCATGATAATATGAAGGACTTATGTAAATAATACTGCATATTGCTTTAAGATTTCTTAGCTTCTGAAAATTCTTCCAAAGAGTGATATCTCAAATTATGGAGTTCTGATTTTCATTATACCCAGTATTCCAATCCACTCTCCACCTTGCCTTCCTATCCTTCTTGACTATCTGTACGTATTCTTCACATTATTGTACAGCTAAGTATAATAATTTCCCCTTTATACTTGATTAATGATAAAAAACACTAGTAACAATAGTTTAAGAAGATAGGAAAAGCTACAAAAGAAAGATACATAAGAGTGGAATGATTACTAGTAATTTGTCATATATTTTACATTTCATGCTTAATTTACTAAGCTAATAGTAAATATGAATTACTAATGAAAATATATTTCAATTAAAGTGACTAATCAAAAGTCTTGGTGATCGGGCCCTTTCACACCAAAAATTGCCCTTCTGAAGGGTTTTTTACCCAAGTTCCTCTGGCAAACCTGGATGAAAAACTTTCCAGAAACCACCTAAGTAGTTATATATATATCTCAAGATTATCCTCCAGTTATTTACAGAGTCTCCTGACATTTCCTTCTGATGATACACCTTATCAAAGATGGGAATACTGTTGGTGAGTGGTTGCTGGGGCAATTATCTTAGCAAATTAACGAAAATAATGATTTTCAAACAATAGTAGAACCCTCAGTTGGTGATGAGTATACTTGAAATTAATCATGGGATGTTGCACAGATAAAGAGACTTTAAATCAGAAGTTTGGGAAAAGAAGATCTAGTTTCTGGTGAGATATTAACAATTAAAAAGTGGAGTTTTCGCCCATTTTTGGTGTGAAACGGGAGAATCACCAAGACTTTTGATTAGTCACTTTATAAAGACAAAAGATCATCTATTACAAATAAAAAAAAATAAGAATATTGAATCAAACAGGATAGATTAATAAGAGTTCTAGTAGGATAGTTGAATTGGTTAGCTTTAGAATAAATGAGAAGAGTAGTAGTCAGAAGAAAATAATTGGACGAGAAGTAGGAAAGAAGTGAAAAAGAAAGAAAAAACGGAAAAAAGGAAAATGAAAGTAAGTATCATAACCTACCAGTAAATGAAATACAGTAAGCTCAACCCTCCGGACAATACCCCCCTGGGAGACCCTATTCCTTCTATGGTGTTTTGTCCCAGATTGAGAAGGGAAATGTGCTTGATGGCTGATACTGCATTTAAAGAGTTTTCCCGGTGTTTAGATTCACCGCGAGTAGGCACGCTAAGGATCGATTTGGAGGTGCTTTGCCGGACCTGTGCCGGGAATCGGGCTTTCCGGCCTCTTCGGTGCTCGTGTGGGTTGTCACTCTTTGGCCAACCTTAATATTCTCTACGAATCCGAAAGCCCAAATTGGTCCAGGACAGGAACAGCGTCCCTGGCGGCGTGGTTGACTGCTCCAGACCGCCGCATGGAGGGCTGTCATGGCCCTGGCAAGCTTACACCCCCCCCGGGTTTCCAAATTGAATTCTCCACGAGGGTGGATAACTAATACCTCGAGACCAGAGACATAAACAAAAAAGTAACGTGCCCTCAGTCGGGGCGGGGGTGAAGGAACAACGGGTGTTTGGTGGGGGGGTTAGGCGTTTGGCCCCACCGCACCAACACCGTCCCCTCTCACACATAATATAACTCGAGGAAGGGCGGAGGCGCGGAGGGAAGCACGTGAACCTTTTTACTGTTGAGGGTTGGTGGGGTTCATAGAAGCCCATCCCCCTCTGTTGGTTTACTGCTTGCTTGGTGTTTCTGGGGCATCCTTGGTCTTGATCTGGATGTGGGCTTATTCTGTCCGAACATCTGGGAAGGAAGTAAGGATACCGAGGAAAACTCATTGTGGTATTATAGATAGCTAGTATTACCGCGGTGAAGGTTGAGAAGAGGGTGGAGGGTGTGCGCGGCTTAGGCTCCCGGTCACGAATGAATATCTGCCGGCTGTACCATGCACATATGTTCCCTTGGCAATACTGCTTACCCTTTGGTCTCTTTGTATTGCTTGGTTTCTTCTGACTTGACTCGAATACTATAACACGGCATGTTCAGTAGCACCCTTGATTAGTACTTGTTTGGATTATTCGTTTATTCGGAGCATAGTTTTCCATTTGTGATATCACGTGAGGAATACTTGTGTATACAAGTGGTCAGGGAAAGCCTTAGACTTGAAGGATTCCAATGGTGGTCCACTTACCAGCTACTTCTCTAAAACGCACGAGATGTCCTAGTTTGCAAACAGTGATCCGCCTTATAATTTCCTTGCTTGAACGCATAAGGGCCGCTTACAGTGTCAAGCCCCCAGGCCGCTGTGCAACCTTGAGCAAACACCGCTTAAGGAAATAGATTATGGTTACGGGGGGCTCCGCTCCCCACTGAATGTCTAACAAAAGGTCACTGTTTTAAATGTAGGATAGCCATAACCGTACTCGAGTAATTGGCCTGCATCTTCTTGGAGAATATTACTGTAATGGAAGAATAAGTCGGGCTCGAAATACACTAACTATTTTGGGGGGGCATTACCCTCGTGGTTACACTTGAGATTGTCACTTTTCACCACAAATTTCGCGCGGTTTAGTCTTCCCGGGCTCATTTGTTACCTTATATACTGTAAAAACTGGAGTAATGGGATCAGGTGCTATGCCGTTGGAGCTCCTTCCGCGGGTAGGGCCTAGGCTCATCTCTCCCGTTTTTTCGCCCCACTTCCAAAGTAGGGAATTCTCGACTACATACCACGCGGCTTGATTATTCCAGTTTTTACGATATTCTACGTTCCCTCCCTTTGACCTAGGAATCTACTTCGTCGAGAGCATATGCCCTTCGTAGAGGGCGTACCCCTTTACGATCTCTCTGAGTCTCTCTCACTTTGTGAGTCATGACATTGATCAAATAACGGCTTACTATGTCGTAACCCTCACAAGCTCATGGGCTCAGAGAAAGGCCTGTCTCTCATTGGGATATATTCGAGTAGAGACAGAGTCGGCCCAACGCCCAAATTCCAGATCAGGGTGCAAGTTTCTACTCGTCACGAAATCTTGTTTGTATTATTAGTGAGGTCATGATATTCCTCACTGGTTGGAGTATAGCTGATACTTGAATCTTGTTGAGGCTATAGTACTGTATAGCTATTAGGCTAGCTTAAGCTCTTTTTTCCAATTGTTTCGGTCCCTCCTCTGGGGGAGGATAGTGCCTGTCGTATGGATTGGTGGCTGGTGGGAACAAGCCCTGCGTAAGTAAAGCACCTGAGCTGGATTAAGGATCCATTTGGCACAATGCCTCTGATGCTGGGAATAAATGCTGCCACATTTCCCTATTTTATCTCTTGGTAGCACATAAATGGCTGCCTTTCTCTTCATTTACGAAAGGAGCGGGTAGGAACATTGGAGTGGTATTGTGGGAGTGGTAGGGAGTTATACCCACCCCGAATACTGCTGTAGAACCATCACCCATCAGAACCCCAGGAGTGTGATCAAACAAAAAGCTGCAGAGATCAACCCCCTCTTCTCGTTCTCGATAACCCCCCGTTAGGTCGTGCTTACTAGACAAGATACCATACCCTAGGAAACTTTGGTCTGGGAAAAATAGACAATATCCAACCGGCCCACTTTCAGAGCAGTACACAGCCAACCCGGGACGAGCGGGAGTCCCGTTTAATGTAAAGGGATAAGAGGACAAACGTAAACAGTACCGTACTACTCGAGCACATCGCACCTGTATAGAGTATGATATCTAGACTATGACGCACAGTGAAATTTGATTTCCTTCTCGGATGCCGATCGTATTTATTTACTCGGAGTCACCTGGGATTACATCAGAATAACTGACGGGGAAGCTCTTAGAGTGATAGGACACCCTATTGAAGGATCTGTGGGGGGGGGGGAGGTGAAAAGGGTGAATGAGGCCAAAGGGCTGAAGAACAGGCTGGAGTATTACAATAAACAGGGAGGGGGTGTGGGCGAAGGAAACCCTCTGACGAACGATATTTAGATATGAAGGGAAGCTACAAGTGAACAAAAAAAAAGAAAAGACGCATGGAAAGTGTAACCGGATTCCTTAGGCCCCGTCTGCCGCCAAAATACCCCCCAGGATCATTCTACCCCTCCCCACAGAATCCCCTCCCAAGCCCGCCGCAAGATAATCCCACTCACTCACTACCAGTGCAGTGCTCGGGTATCAGGAAAAAATCGAAAACCTACCGTATTCCTACTGGTTTTATATAAACCTCTAGGGGAGAGAAAAAAGGCCATGTATTCCCATTTTTATAGGCGCACCCGAGCCCGGCACCACCCAACACCACGTGGATCCCACTGGGCAATCCCCCCCGATCCAGGTGATGCCCAACCGCCAAGCCAACAAGTGAGGGTGTGCGTGTAGGATTTGCGAAAGTGTAGATTATGACTAAGGCGGCGAAAAAATGACCACCGGGAAAGGCAACCTTGGCGATGGTCAACTTACTCAAGAAACTTAGGGACGCTGATGGGTTGCCTAGCAGGACTGCACTTTTCTCGAGATTGATACCTTACATCTGTGTGGAATCGGGTGCGGTCATGGTAAGTCACTCGATGGTTTCAGCAGGAGTGAAATGGAGGAACGTTGTATTATAGGCTTGTATCCCGTCAGTTAGCTTTAGGATGACGAGCGAATCAAGTTTCCGATTATGCCTACGCTATAGTTTAGCCATGGTCTAGTTGGACAGTTTGGCCGTTACGCGATTTATCCCCCGCAACATCCACAGTGTTGAGATTTCAATCACCAGAGGTGCAGCAGAGACGGAGGATGGGTATTTCCAAGCGGTAGTAACCACTTCTATATATCCATGTGCGATAGCAATAGCAGGTAGTTTTAGGGGATACAAGCATAAATCCTGGTCTATAACTTGGGAATGGAAAATAAAAATAAAAAGAGGGGCGATAGTGATATAACGCTTTAATCCGGTGACATCGTGGAGGTTCGCAACATGTAAGAGAGCATGAAAGGACGGAAGCATAAGATATCATGAAGTCGTTACATCGTAAAGAATCATAAGAGGGGGGGGGTATAGGCACAGGTTGCGATAAATAAAGGCTAGGAAAAATCGTGGACGAGATCGTCAATTACCGCTCTCAGCAGCAGCAGCGGTGGCAGTAGCAGAAATACTGTTCCCGAGGGCTATCCCAGCTCGAGCACATAGCTCATCAATCTCCCTGCTACTGTCACTATGTGGCTGACATATCTCGCGAGCAATATCAATATATTTCACCAATAGCCCCCCACTAAGTCGCCCTCCGGCTGCCTCCATCTCTGCCGTAATCTCCGCCTGCAGAGACTGACATCTGTCTAGTGCCGCCAGCAGGCGACCAATTGAATCATCCTCGTGCGCCGAATCTTGTGATATTAGAGAGCTGAAGGAGCTCCTGTACGCCCCAAAAAATGCCTCGTCCTTAGGATGGAGCGCCCCGAGCGAGTCCTCAGACGCGCCGAGCGGTCGGAGCCAGGATTTGCAGACGTTCGATAGTATTCTTTGTAGTTCTTGGTATACCCCCCTGTATTCTTCCTCCAATGCCTGTTCGTTCTCTACCTCTCCACCCCTCCCCCCCACGGCTGCGGAGCGTGGCGGAGATTCTAATGGTGCAGCCCGCTGCTCGCCTGCGTCCTCCGCCCCAGTCGGCCCAACCCCTGGAATGGGGCTAGTCTCCGATTCCATGGTTTTGGATTGCCCTGTGGGGGCTTGTTCTTCTGTGGCGGTTTGCGTAGCTTCTGTGCTTGGTGTGGTTGCGACACCCTGGGGCTCAGTACCCGAAGAATGGACATATTCAATAGCTTCTCTTTTGTTGCTAGTGCTGCCGGCTGCGGGGGAGGAGGATGCTTCTTGTTGAAGCTGTGTGCGGGCTGTGATCCTTCGGAGGGCGTGGGTGAATGTCCTAAATTGGGATTGGGCCCATGGCTGTTGGGTTGGAAGTGAGGTGGGGAGGAAGTAACGCTGGTGTTCACTGTATAGGTCGGAACCGGATTTGTTGGATCTTCTATCATTCTCATCGCTCGTGTCCTTAGATGGTGGTTCTTCTTGGCCCTCCTGGAATGGAGGGCGGAGGAATGGGTGGGGGATTGCGGTGTTACCTTGTGATACCTCGCTGTTACAATTGCTTTGATCGCCCTCTGAGGGTAAGTAGGTGGATCCACAGATGTGGGTTCGGCCCATTCCTCCGGGGGAAGTGGTGACAGTGGTATGACATTTGTCGCATTTTTCGGTTGGGGTGATTTCGGGGATTAAGTCCCAGTCGGCCGGGTCCCACTCCGAAAAAGAGTTGGAGTCGATATCTTCGCCAGGCTGCTTTCCCTTCCCTTTGTCCTCGGGTATAATTTCTTCCACCCAAGCCCAGTCGCCTTTGGTCCATTCATCAATCTCATCTTCGTCGTTGCCATCCTCCTCGTGCTGATGCTCCTGCTGGTACACCTCCTGCCTGTACTCCTCTTGGTGCTGCACTACTTGATTTCCGCTTGTCCCAGGCCTACGAGCCGTGTTTCTATTGTGTTGTTGATTTGGTTTGCTTCCGGTTTGTGCAGAGGAGAGATTAGAAGAACCCCAGTAAAGGTGGGTCCCAGCAGGCCCATCGCCACCACCGTTGTCGGGATTCCTCGGGTCCCCGGGGAAGGTATCAGGCCTGCAGCTCCCTGACCCATACCGGCTGTTCAGGGGTTGCTGTTGCTGCTGCTGCTGGCCTGAGCTCTGTTGCCCAGGGTGTCTATGCTGCGTGCCAGCTTGCGGAGGCCGTGGAGGAGGTGGAGGTGGTGGAGGAGGAGGCGGGTGAGTGGAACCCATGGAAGGAGAAGGATATTGCTGACGCGGTAATATTAATTTGGCAGCGGGGGGGCTATCAAACGCCTCAACTAGACTCTTGGTAACCTCCTGGGTGTGTCTCGCATGTAGAAGGCCTTCCTCGCTGCGCTGGAGCATGTCCAGGGCCATATTGCGGATGCTCTCGTGTGTCCTCCGATCTATCAAGAGCATCTCCGATTCCTGCTCCGCTTGCTCCGTCTGGGCTGCCTCCCGCCCGCATTGGACCAGGCCTACGTGCGCCATTATGACGTTTTGCAAGTCCCCTTCTGAGATTCTGGTCGCTTTCGCTCTCCTCCCAAGTGAACAGTGCCCGAGAGTCACTGGTGTCAGGAGATCTATAAAGCCTGAAAAGTTTTGTGTTGCGGTGACCGGGAGATAGGATTGATTGCTTGCCGGAGCTATTGGGTAATAACTGGCCGTACTGCGTCCGAACCTCTCTGCGGCTGTCAGCACGCAGTGGCCCTCGTTCGCTAAACTAGTCAAAGGTCTGTTCGGTCGTAATTTCTCTTGTTAGTCAACGATTGCAGACCGGAATTCATGGCCTAGGTGGGGAAGATACCCCTACCCAAAGGAAAATAGATTAAATATATAAAAAACGCCCCACTCACAATGAGACCACTTGGTTTCCAACCTTCCACAGAGCCAGAAATGGCCTGCGCTTCGGCTGCGAATGGGATGGAAGGGATGAATGGCCAAGGAAAATTGTCCCAGGCGTGATATCGTCTACTCTCTCAACAGTGATTCCGGTAACGCCTGCCATATTGCAATTATAAGGTGAATTAACGCTCGGGTATTATTGAATGATAAAGAAAGTTAAGGGAAATTAGCAATTAATCTTTAAGAAGGGTTATATACGCGTTAGAGTCCTATAACAAAACCAAAACCATTTTCCATCCGAGTGATAGTAGTGAACTAGCCCGTATTTATAAAACCAAGGCGGGGGAGGTTTAGTTTTGGCGGCTCTTCCAAACCTCTGAAGTATTTTGAGAAAAAAACAATATCCGTGCTTGAGTACTTGAATTGGGAGAAGGTCAGCGGGAAGGCAAGCTTTTTCCTTCATTTCACATAAGCTGAGTAACAGCAGAAGTCGTAGCCTTGTGTCCCGCCCTCGGATACCATAGAAAGATGGGGTAATGGATTGGACCCTATCTGAAGGATCGGAGTGGTAGTCCGCCCAGGACAACAACATACTTTGGCTTCCCTTATCGCCCCATTGGTTAAGACCCTCAAGGATAAAAAAGTAACAATAAAACAACGCCCTCGGCTCACTGCAGGTTGTGAGTTCCTTCGAATAGCAAGCAATCAGAATTTGCGGTCTAACTCAACACCACTTAGCCACCCAACTCTCTTCCTTGATTGAAAAATGATATGTTTCAGCCGCATTCAAATTTGGGCATTCCGCATGAACGAAGTTGTGCTCCTAGAACGGCAGGCCCCGGCTAAGATCAAGCTGTGCTCCCTAGCTACACCCTTTCTCACCAGATAATATGCCAGAGAGAGGAAGTGCCTAATTTTTTGCCTAAGTTGCGAGTGTGCGCCTATCTGGGCCTGTGTCCTTTCACGACATCACATCCACCCGATTCACCCCATGAAGCGCAAACGCAGCTGCCTATCCTATCATGCCGCGGGCGTACTACAATTCGTCGATGGAAAAGTCTTTTAATTCCCAATGATACTGCATTGGGTCGCGGTGAGGGAGGGGCAATGAAACATTCCTTATCATCTGAGAAACCCCAGGCGCCAATGACCCACTTCTCAAGGTCAGACTAAACACTCCTGGCATCTGATCAGATGGTCGATGTCAGGAAATCAAGAGAGCCTCCCTTGAGGCATCGCTGCAATGTTTGTAGAAATGTGAGAATGTTCGTTGGTCAAGTTCTCAATAGATTGTCATAACTTGCGGGGAGGGGAAAGGGCTAACCTTGCTAGGTCTTCCATCGCCGTTACCGTAAGAGCTTGGATAGTTGGGCCGTGTGCCGGGCAGTCCAAAATTTCCTCCTTTGGAAAAAGGGGCGAAAAACACATCCAAAAAAACCAGCTCTCCGGGGGCACAAAAAAGAAAGGAAAATCCAGTCCTTACTAGGAGAGGCAACTCCAACGTCCCAGCACATGGTGCAACTATTCGAGTTACGGTGTTCCAACCAAATCGACATCACAACCGCATTATTGTCAATTGGAAACTCAAGACTTGTATCACTAGAAACCAGGTGTCAAATTGTGTTCGGCGACGTACAGTACATGTTGGACCTTTTTCTAGGCTGATATCGCTCTTTGTGGCGCTCCCCTGGCCTTTTTCCAGTTCTCTTCCTACAGTACTGCGCTCCCTATGATATCTAGTTACTCCAAGTTAGCCTAGTCTAGCCTACAGAGCAGCGCGTGTATCTGGAATAAAGTTATACAAAGCTTGTTCTCGCTAGTTGGGCGGTCATGTACTCTACCAATAGCCGCATTTTCAGATACTAATTACCAGCCAAGTGGCAGACCAGGTTCTCATTCCATAACATCCACCATCATCCCCCCCAAAAAATAATAATTGATGAACATGTGCATTTCTGCTAGCGCCTGACTAGCAAAACAAGATTCGGGGAATGGAAAATGCCGAAGCCTTGTTATGCAGTCCCCCCGTCCGAGAAAGTTTTATCTTACCCCCAAGTTTCCTTTTAGGTACCCCACGTCTCCAGGTCGCTCAGGCGCAATCTGAGCTCAGATCTCTAGCGAGCTATTCGTCTTCCCAAGGTACTGTCCTTTTGTGGCGCAGACTTTCTTTTTCTGCGGGCCGAGTGATACACAATGACGGCTGGTCTTGTGCGACAAAGAAAATACAATGCACCAAGAGTACCAGAATAGACACAGCAGTGAATCAGGAGAAAGCGCTGATATCCATAATGTCTTAATTTTGATTCCAAAATAGGCACGACATCATACACGCGAATAACCAAGCCCGATTTATACACCTGGAACGAAACACTAATACGAGTGATACGAGTAGAACAGGAGGTATAGGGAAAGCTTAGCAAATGTCGACTACCTCTCCTCGGAAGGACCCCTCAGTCTCTCTAACCCATCCAACCTCCCCAAAGCAGCAAACAAAGCCTCTAACTTCCCCTTTAAGAACAGCTCATCAAGATTCACCCAGCGATCATAGTCCTCCACCACAAATTCCTGATGAAGAAACAGCATCACAACCCCATGAACCTCCTTATCCAAGGCTTCCAACCCCGCAACCAAAGGCTCCGCAACATCAACAACCTTTTCAATAACCAGTGCCTTCAGATTCCTCGCCTCCATAGTCTTCTCCATCGCCCCAGAGGCAGATTTGAGCGCCTTCTTCGACAGAGACCTCAAATGGTTGAACTCTCGAAGGAGAGCCGATCTGGCAATCTTGTACTTACCTTGCACGGTGAAACCCGAGTATTTATGGCGCTGCCCCCTCGCCTTTGGCATCTGCTGATTGCGCCCGTCGAGTCTCAGCCCAGCCAGCATTTCCGCGGATGCCTGATCCCAGAGCATGTTCGCGAGGAGGGTGTATCGCTCACGAACCCGGCGAATTGTGGCCTTGAAGGCCTCAGTGAGGACGCGAAGGTCCTCGAACGCTTCCTCGAACACGACGGAGAGGTCACAGATCTTGGCGCGCATGTTGTTCGGCGCCCAGTGCGAGCGGGCGCTACCTTCCGCTGCTAGCTCTCCCGCTATCAACCCGATGACCATAGGGCGGGTGAGGTTGGCGAACACCTGCGATGCACGAATGATCTTCTCAAGGTCGTAGCTTGCGGCTGCGGCTGCCGCGGAGGAGGTCCGCATACGACTCTCTAGAATGGCTTTTTGCGGGGTGAATAATTGGATCCCTGTTTCGGCGATCGGTGTCACCGCAGTATAGAGGGCAGATGTGGCACTTCCTAGGATATTTTGGAGGGCTGGGTGGTCGGTGAGCGAGCTGAAGGTTCCGTAGATGCCTTGGCGCACTCGGTCGTTGGAGTAGGCGAGGTAAAGGAGTATCCAGAAGACCACAGCATGTATGAAGTTGCTCTTCACCGTGGCAACTTCTTCCGTCGTGCGCTTATGCTTAGCCTTTGCCTTCTTCCCCCGAGTTTCCGGGGGTGTCCTTGCTGCTGAGAGATCTTCGGAGAGGTTTCGGCGGGTTAGCTCGACCTCCTCCCAGCGTGCTCTAGCGTTTCTGTCAGCGCTGCATTACCGGGGCAACAGAAACTAGGTTGGCGATCACTGACCCTCCAAATCCATCTCGATACCCACTTCTATCCTGAACATTCTTCAAACCCACACTACCACCCCCTCCCAAACTTTCCCGAGGAATTGGACTCCCCTTAACGTCGATATCAACCGGCACATGACTAACATTCCGTCTCTTAGAACGAGTCTTCCTAGATCCCTCACTCCCAATAACGGTTTTCCCCCACAGAGGGCCCCCCCGTCCAAGCCTGACCATAGAATCCTTCGCCGACGAAGTAAGCGCCAAGGCATCTTTAATAATGGTAGGTGTAAGACCAATAATCGCATTTTTAGCTGCAAACAAGAGAGGTTCATATTCCTCCTCCTCTCCTTCCTCCTCCTCTTCCGCCTCCC
>Ga0307513_10007657_pt1 | contig 13957 bp, 9 predicted proteins | sample 15_EM_MG_FD_202174 | JGI IMG/M metagenome (GOLD analysis project Ga0307513, IMG submission 202174) | Populus trichocarpa ectomycorrhiza microbial communities from riparian zone in the Pacific Northwest, United States - 15_EM | ecosystem: Host-associated > Plants > Roots > Unclassified | place... | reverse complement strand
ACGCAGCTGGGGCTACGTCGATGACGTCGTCGACGGCTTCGCGCGATATTTCTGGATGAATGAAACCGACTATAAGGGCCCTCTGAACGTCGGCAATGATCGCGAGATTTCGGTTCTCGAGGTCGCTCAATATGTTTCCAGCCTCATGGGCGGCGTGCCGATCGTCTTCGAACCGCCGCCTCCGCATGACCCGACGAACAGACGGCCGGACCTGACCAACGCGAACTACGTCATGCCCGAGTGGTCGTGCAAAATTACCTACGAACAGGGCGTGGCCATGACGCTCGATTGGTTCAGGGAAAGAATGATGGCCCACGCGGCGGAATAAACCATCACTGCTTCGGGCCGCCCGTCTCCCCTGCGGGCGGCATATGCTCACGGTGCGATGAGAGGTGATGATGCGAGAACCGATTCCGTCTGATCTGAAGGATATAAGTTTTCCCGTACCGATTCATTATCTCGATCTCGCATCCGCCCATCTCGATACCGATACGTCCCCTGTCTCCAGTGGCCTCGTGGTCTTTCTGTCGGATGGTCTCCCCGTAGGACAAACCTTTGTCGAAAGGCCCGAGACGGCGGCCGCGATGGCCGGACGTGTCGTCCTGCCCGACACCCTTGAGCATGCACGTCATATCGCGCAAACCCCCGTGCGCAATCGCGACGTCAGTATTCTGATCTGCACCAAGGACCGGCCGGAGGAACTGCGCCGGTGCCTGGCGTCTATCCCCGAACAGTCGCTCCGCCCTACCGAGATCATCGTGGTCGACAATGCCTCCGCGGGCGATGCGACGCGTCGCGTGGTGGAGGAATCGGGCGCTACCTATGTCCGTGAAGATCGTGTCGGGCTGGATCATGCCCGCAATGCGGCGGTTCGTGCGGCGAAAACCGAGTTCGTCGCGTTTACGGACGATGACGTGGTTCTCCACGAGCGATGGCTGGAGAACCTGATGAAGGGGTTCGATCTGCCTGAGATCGCCTGCGTGACCGGGTTGGTCCTTCCAGGAGAACTCGCAACGCCCGCACAGCTCATCTTCGAAAAGCATTGGGGTTTCGGCAGGGGCTATCTGCGGCAGGATTTCAACCAGGACTTCTATATCAGGCATATACGTTATGGCGCTCCAGTCTGGACGATCGGCGCCGGCGCAAGTCAGGCCTTCCGCCGCAAGGTTTTCGACGAGATCGGCTTGTTCGATGTCCGCCTGGACATGGGAGCCGCCGGATGCTCTGGCGATTCCGAATACTGGAACCGGCTCCTCCATCATGGCCATGTCTGCCGCTACGAGCCGACGGCGGTATCCTGGCACTTTCATCGCAAGGATATGAAGGGGCTCGCCAAACAGATCTACCAATATATGAGCGGCCATGTCGCGGCACTGCTGGTCCAGTATCAGAACACCGGAAATAACGGCAATCTGCGCCGCATCCTGCTCTCGTTTCCGAGATATTATGCCGGAAGGGTCCGCAGACGGCTTCGCAAAGGTGCGACGTCGCACGACTTCTTCCTGAAGCAGGAAATGCTCGGAAGCGTCAATGGCGCCCTCTACGTTCTGCGCCGGTGGAAGATGCCCGCATGGTGATCGCTTCGACGCCTGATATCTCGTTCCTCATCCCTGCCTATAATGCAGACGACACACTTGCCGAATGTCTTGCCAGCCTGCAGCAGCAGACGCGGTCGAACTGGCAGGCCGTCGTGGTCGATGATGGTTCTAGCGACCGCACCTGGGAGGTTCTCGAGGGCATCGCGAGAACGGATAGCCGCATTCTCCCCGCCCGTCAGCCGAATGCAGGTGCCGCTGCGGCGCGAAACCACGCCGCAAGATTGGCAGCCGCGCCCCTGCTCTGCATGCTTGATTCCGACGACTGGCTGGATCCGACCTTCAACGAAAATATGCTGCCGGTGGCAGACGATGCATCTCCGCCGGTTCTCGCCTATTGCGCTTACCGCCGCGTTGCCCCGGACGGCCGGCTGATGCGGGTAGAACGGGCACCCATCCTGGCGGGCGATGCCGCCAAGCGCGAATTCTCTTCCTTTTGCGCGCTCGCCATCCATACGGTCGTCTTTCCCAGAAGCCTTTTCGAGCGCCTCAGAGGCATGGACGAGACCTTGCAGGTCGGCGAGGACTGGGATCTCTGGCTGCGCATGGCCTTTGCCGACGCCGAATTTCGCCGTGTCGACGAATGCCTCGCTTTCTATCGCATGAAGGCGGGTTCGCTCTCCGGCGATCCTGTCAAAATGGTGCGTGACGCCGTTCGCGTGACGACGAAGGCAGAGGCCCTGCGGATGCAGCGATGCTTGTCGGCCGAGGGGCCGGAGACAGGCTGGATTTCACCCGCCCTCAGCCAGCTGCGTATGCTCGCCTGGGTCGTCTCGGCCAAGCTCGATCCGACGACGGATGTCGCAGCCCTTGCAGCGCTCGTGCCGGAAATGCCGGATGCCGCAGGCTACGAGGGCTTTCTCACCAACGTGATCATGCATGGATTGCAAACGGGACTGTTCAGCGATCGGGCCGACGATCTCATCGATGCACTCGACAAGTGGCGGCCGACCTTCCTTGCGCTCATCCAACTGATCCAACGGCATTCATTCCCCGGCACCGGGCGGAAGATCGTGGAGAACGTCAGCTGGCAGCTGTCTGCCGCCAACCCTTTGCGATCCTTTACGCTCGGCAATATCCAGGTGGTCAGTTTCGAGCTCGGCGCGCTTTCCAGGATTCCCAAAGCCGAGCAAGCCGATACGCTCGTCATGCACGCTTTATCAGGCGGAGAGCATGTCGGCACCTTTGTCGGACCGCTCTGGGGCGATCTTTCGATCCGGGCGCAGATCAGGCTGGTCATGCATGAGATGCAGGCGGGAGAGCATCTGCAAACGCCGCGCTCGCTCGCCTATATCAGTTCCTGGACCAGGGAGGCGCTGCGCGGGTACAGAGCCTTCGGCGGTCTGATCATCCGGAATGGCCGGCGGCGAGGACGTCTCGAACGGCTTTTGGTGCATCTCGGACGCAAGGCCCTCCTTGCCTCTGCGCCAAGCGACAAACATGACAATGATTTCAGGCTGTCCGACATCCTGCGGAATCTCGCACGAGATCCAGCCCCACCGTTTTCAAACCCCTCCGGCCCGCAACCGGAGGAAAGAAACGCCGCTCCCCCCATTCGTTCGGAAGAAGAGTACTGGGAGCATATCTTCGAACGCCCCGATCCATGGAACTACGTCTCAGTCTACGAGCAGGTTAAATATGCGCAGACGCTGAGCCTGATCCCGGAAGGGATCGAGAAAGCCCTGGAACTCGCCTGCGCCGAGGGGATCTTCACCGAAAAGCTGGCGCGCAGGGTCGGCGGGTTGACGGCCACCGATATTTCCCAGCGGGCAATCGACAGGGCGGACGAGCGGTGCCGCGACCATCGAAACGTCGAGCTTCGCGTTCTCGACTTCGTCAAGAGCGATCTCCCGCCCGAACAGGATCTCGTCGTCTGCTCCGAAGTTCTTTATTACATGAAGGATGAGGAGATGCTTGCGTCCGCTTGCCGGAAAATGGCGGCGGCGCTCAAGCCAAACGGCTATCTGATTACCGCCCATGCGCATATCCGTGAGGACGAACCCGCCCGGACAGGCTTCGACTGGGGCAATCCCTTCGGCGTCGGGACGATCAAACAGGTTCTGGCCGCACAAGCCGGGCTGGCCCTGGAAGAGACAATCGAGACCGAACTCTACGCCGTCCACCGCTTCCGAAAAGGCTCCGTGGCCGCTCCCGTCCTGCGCATCGAAGGCCATGGAACCCCAATGGACGCGGATGTGGCCAAGCACATCATCTGGGGGCCGGCCGGCGTCAACCGCGAGGTGGCTTGGACGACGGAGGTCACGACCTCGGTTCCCATTCTCATGTATCACAGGATCGCGGAGGAAGGACCGACGGCACTACGGCGCTTCCGAACGCCGCCTGAGATCTTCCGCAAGCAGATGCAGTTCCTTCGGCGACAGGGTTATTACACCGTGACGGCGCAGACCCTGGCGGATCTTCTGCGCAGCGGCAAGCCGATCCAGGGCCGGCCTGTCATGCTGACCTTCGATGACGCCTACCTCGATTTCCTGACCGACGCCTTCCCGATCCTTGCCGAGAATGATTTCAGCGCCGAGGTGTTCGTCGTGACCGACAAAGTCGGCGGTCGGTCGGACTGGGATTCGGCCTATGGAGAGCCCGCGCCGCTGATGTCGTGGTCGAACATTCAGGAACTGCACAAGAAGGGCATCTCCTTCGGCTCCCATCTCGCATCCCACACCCCGGCCAGCGCGATGGACAACGAAGCCCTGCTCGCCGAAGCCATGCTGTCGCGCAACGCGCTGCAGAGCCGACTGAGCACTTCCGTGGAATCCGTAGCACTCCCCTATGGCGCGACGGATTTCAGGGTTCCGGGCATTCTGGCGCTTGCCGGCTACGGGGTCGGTTTCACGACACGACCGGCGAAGGCCAGCTTCTCCGATAATCTTTTCGGTCTGCCGCGCCTCGAAGTACGCGGCGACCGTCCGCTTGAAAGCTTCCCTGAACTTATGGGCCTGCCGGGCGCCTTTATCGGATGACAAAACCATGACTGCCACACCGGCTCCTTTGGTCACCATCGTCATACCGGCTTACAACGCCGAGAAGACGCTTGGCGAAACACTGAGAAGCGTCTCCAACCAGTCTTATGACAAGCTTGAAATCCTTGTGGTCGATGACGGATCGCGGGACGCTACGTTCGAACTTGCAAGCGATTATGGCCTGACCGATCACCGTGTCCGTGTTCTCCACCAGGAGAATGGAGGGGTTGCGCGCGCGCGCAATCACGGTGTCCAGGAGGCCCGAGGCCATTATATAGCCCCGGTCGATGCCGATGATATATGGCACCCCGGCAAGATCGAACTCCAGCTTCAGGCGCTGCGGAAATTTCCCGACGGACAGGGCGTCGCCTATAATTGGTATGCGGCGATCGATGAAAACGGCATCATTTTCGGCCATTCACGACCCGTCATGCATCAAGGCAATATCTTCGAACCTCTGCTGAGGGAAAACTTCATCGGCAATGGCAGTACGCCGTTGATGCCGCGGGCGGCGATTCTTCGCTGCGGCGGCTATGATGCCAACCTGCGCGACAACGGCGCCGAGGGGTGTGAGGATCTGAAACTTTATCTGGCCCTGGCCGAGACGCTGCCCTTCGCATTGGTCCCCGATTTCCTGACCGGTTACCGCTTCACCAAGGGAAACATGTCCAGCAACGCCTATCGGATGCTGAAGTCCCACGCCCTGGTGATGGCCCCGATCGTCGAACGCTATCCGCATCTTGCACGCGATATCCGGACAGCCGAATTCAACACGGCGCGCTGGTATTTCAACAAGGCGTTTCTTGGCAGCGATCATGCGCAGGTCAAGAAGCTGGCGCCGATGATGGTGAGAAAATACTCCTTGCAGCTCATCGTCCATGGCGTGCAGCAGGGCTTGCGTCAGGCGAAACGCCGCGGTGTGAGTATGGCAAGGCGCGCGCTCGGCAAGCCCCCGGCCCGGCCGAAAGCCCGCTTCGCCGGCGCGGTCATTCCGCAACCCGGAACGGCATTTACCGATCGTTTCGCGGCCATGCCTGCCAGGGAAGCAACCGGCCTGACCTCTTTGCGGACGGGGAACAATGAATAGGTTTCGAAAACCTCCCTCCCCCAAGCCGACGAGCGCCTACAACCTGATCGTGGCGGCCCGGTTCCGCGAGCTTCTGCAACTCGTGCCGGCGCTGCGGCTCAAGATGACGGTGATGATCACCCTGGGAATTCTGACGGGCCTCTCGGAAATGGTCGGGATCACCTTTCTGGTCAGCCTCGTCTTTCTTCTCGGGCAGCAAGGCCCCGCTTCCGGCTCCGCCGTCGCATGGCTTCCGGCGTTTTTCGGCGGCAACGACCCCAATCTTTCCAAACCGGTGCTGATCGGCATCCTCATCGGCTCCATCGTTCTGCGGATTCTGCTGGGATGCGCCAATTCGCTGATCGCAAGCGCAGTCAACCATCAGATCAGCGACAGCATGCGGGATCGCCTCTACGCCAAGATCCTGACCATTCCCTTCCAGCGCTTTCAGGATTACGAGCGCAGCGACCTGATCAATGTCATCGCGACCGAATCCTACGCGATCGCGTCGGCGCATGGCAGCCTGGTGCGTCTCGGCGTCAATCTCGGCACGATCGTGATCTTCGGCGCCGGCATGCTGGTGATGGCCTGGCCGATCGCCATACTCGGGCTCGTTTTCGGCTTCATCCATAATTTCGCACTAGGTTTCTTTGCCGGTGCCTACCGGCGTCTCGGCGTCTCCGCGCTGGCTGCGGTGGAGGCGTTGACCCAACTGAGCTGGACAACGCTGCAAACCTTGAAGGCCGTGAAAAGCTTCGGCCTCGAAAAACGCCATCAGCAACTCTTCGAGACGCTTTCCAGGGAAGTCGGCCAGACCTGGCGCCGGTCGGACTGGATGGGAGCGACGACCTCGCTTCTCAGCGAAGCGCTGACCTTCGGAGTCATCCTGACGATCATTCTGTCCTCGCAGTTCCTGCCGGTTGATTTCAAGGCAGCACTCTCCGCCACCATCCTTCTCTATAGGCTCCAGCCGCATATCAAGGAATTCGACTCCCAGATCCTGCGCCTTTACGAAATGGAAGCGTCGCTGCAGAACGTCCTGGCGCTGCTTTCGGAAAAGGACGACATCAAACAGACCGTGCAGGGAGAGCCGATCACCCGCCTGGCCGAGGCGATCGTCTTCCGCAATGTCTCCTTCACCTACGAGCATACGAACGCACCCGCCGTTCACGGCCTCAACTTCTCGATCAGGGCTGGCGAGACGACGGCTCTGACGGGGCCAAGCGGCTCCGGCAAGACGACAATTCTCAACATGATTCTCGATCTCAACCGGCCCACGCAAGGCATGATCACGGTCGACGGCAGGGACCTGGCCACTATCGATCACTCCAGCTGGCTGCACCTGCTCTCGGTGTCGGGTCAGGACGTCGAACTGATGGAGGGCACGGTCCTCGACAACATCCGGTTCCGCCGTGATATCTCGGAAGAGGATATCCGCTGGGCCGCCGATGTGGCCTGCGCCACCGAATTCATCGAAAATCTGCCGGATGGCTTCGATGAATGGCTGGGCGACGAGGCGATCCGACTTTCGGGCGGGCAGAGGCAACGCATAGGCCTGGCGCGCGCGCTCGCGGGCCGGCCTCAAATCCTGATTCTGGACGAAGCCACGAGCGCACTCGATGAAAGTACCGAGATCCGGGTCTTTTCGGCCATGAAGGAAGATGCCGGCAGAACGCTGATCGTCGTCAGCCATCGGCCCGCTGTCGCCAGGCTGATGAAGAACCAGATCGATCTTCGCCCGCCCGCACCCACATCCAGGCTCGGGTGACGGAGATGGATATGTCGACCATGTCAGGGATTCGTGTAGCCGTCGTGATCCCCGCCTATAATGCCAGCAGCTACTTTGCCCAGACGCTCCGGTCCGTCATCGGCCAGACCCACAAGGCGCTGGAGATCGTCATCGTCGACGACGGTTCGACGGACGATACTGCCTCGATCTGTCGCCACTTCGCTGCGAGCGATCCAAGGATCCGGGTTCTGTCGACGGAAAACCGTGGCGTCGCTGCGGCCCGCAATACCGGGATCGCAGCATCGAAGTCCGACTATATCGCCTTCCTCGATGCGGACGACCTATGGCATCCGACCTATATCGAAAGAATGCTTTCCGCTCTCCATCCCCTGCCGGACGCCTGGGGCGCAGTCTATGCCCTTCACCGCATCATCGACACCGAGGGATACTGCATGAGATCCGGCTCGTCGCTGAACGCCCGCGGAGCTATTTTCAACCGTCATCTCGTATTCCGCTTCGTCGGCAACGGCAGCGGCTTTATGGTTCGCCGCGCTGTCATCGACAAGATCGGTGGTTACGATCCGAGCTATGCCGGCCGGGGGATTGGAGGATGCGAGGACTTCGATTTCGAACTCCGCACGGCCGAGCATTTCAAGATCGAGACGGTGCCACTCGGTCTGGTGGGCTATCGCGTTCATTCCGCAGCCATGTCTTCAGACAGGTCGCAAATGGCGCAATCGCTTCTGGCGGTGACTGAGCAATGTATCGCTCGCAATCCACAGCTTCCGGCTTTTGTCATCAGTTGCGCCCGTGCGTCGGCGCACCTCTATGCATTTTCAAAATTTGCCACTTTGAAAGATTGGCGCAGCGCCGCGTCCTCGCTCAAGCGCATTTATCATCACAGCCCAAAGCTCGCTTCCGGCATCGTCGCCAACTTGATTGCTTCAAAAATCACCAGAGCCACACGCAGGGCCTTGCCCAAAGCCTGGCCGGTCAGCGAGCCAAAAGAACAGAATCTTCAGAAATTCGAGGAGATCGACCCATTGCTCCCATTGGTTGGCGGTTGGTCACGCTTTAGAACGAAGGCGTTGCTCAGCCGCTTGTCGGAGATCGACCAGTCTGACGAACACTCTGCTGCAAACTCATCACAGGAGGCATGAGCCTGCTGGCTGGCAGTCCATGTCGACGGCAGCTTTTCACTCGGCCGCTTATGTCGCGCCAGGGAGACGGGGTTCAAGCATCCAAGGGTTTGACAATTCCGTGGCTTCAATCGCACAGGCAAATGTCTTACCATTTTGCATTACAAAATTGATACTTTAGTAGCATATAAACTAATTCTAAGGCGATCTATTCACAGTAAAAGCAATCAACCCAATAATGATCTGTGACAATAGACAATTTAACTGAAATAATACATGTGCACGTGCAAGCATTCCTACCAGAGGACCCGTCATCACCCCGACGGGTCCTCTACTTTGCTTGACTGCAGATCCTGGAAAATACTATCCGCCGTTATAGTCTCGTCGGCATAGAAAAATCTTGCTTTTGATGACGGCTTTACGCCCTCAGGATCGGTTAAACGAGCGAAACTCCGCACTCTCGGTAAATGCAGATAAAAGAGAGATGCTCATTCGGCTGGCATTCAACTCACAGTGTGAATGGTCCTCAGATTTTACTGATCTGCGAACCAATTTTGCTGATCTGAAAGCACTTTGAAGTCGATATCAGCGCCTAAAATCTCTTCGTAAATATCATCTGTGCAGCTTCGAAACATATATATTAGAATAGTTCAACATAAGATTCATTATCACGTTATCATCATTATTTAACTGCAACCTATACATGAAACTTGTAATTCGAGTTTTTGGACATAGTTCGAATTTCTCCAACACAATTATCGATCGCAGTTTATCCTGCCTTTGTTGCTGCAAACGTCAGCACAAAGTTTCCCGCGGGAATAGCAACTCTGCTGAGAGCGGTTTTTCGCCTCTGGTTTTCGGCCACCTTACGGCCTGTCGGCATCGCTGATGACGTTGTGGCGGTCGATGCTAAACAATCCATGGGGGTCATGCGCCGAAGAGTTAGCGGTGCAATTCAGTATCGCAAAATGACGACCCTGGAAGAAAATTCAAAATAAGGGCTCAATAAAATCAAATATTTATACTATCCATCGCGGTTTGATCCGACTGTTTCAATCGACACCATTCGGCGTGTCATTGCAAACCTCGGGATAGAGTCCTGATAATCATCCACCTAAATTACGTCGCGAAACCCATTGCATCGGGAATGTCTGTCTTCATCTGCAAGCCTGCTGATACGAAACTGTCCGACATAGTTGTAGATGGTGGAAGAGTTCCCGTTTCAGGACGCTGAAAAGCCTTATCAGGTGCTCAACCTGTGTCGAAATGGTCGCACTCCATTATGGAATTAACCGTTCATAAAGCATTTGCTTGCTCAACTTATAATCTGTGTCATGGTCACTGCAAGTAGCAAGGAGCCGACCTGATGAGTGATATGGCATCGCAGATTCCGGAATTTGGTTACGACGAACGCGTGATGATCTGCCGGCGACAGATCGAGAAAGCGGTCTATCAGTTCATTGCGAATACGAAGGTCGACGGATGCGACCCGGCGGAAGTCGCAATGGCGATCGCAGACATCGCCGACGATTACATTTTGCTGCTGGCGCAGAAGCGCAAGTTGACCCACTGAGATCTCAGGGTTGGCCGTAAAGCGGCCGATCCCCGGGGTTGGCCGCAGAGCGGCCGATCCGTCCCGAGAACATGCGGATCATGATATCCGCCGCTGCTTCCCTGCCCGAGCGAACGAACGAAGGCAGTGTCAATGAGATCGCTTACCTCGACATAGCCGCCGAACATAGCGCGGCCCATCCAACGCCCCGCGACAAACCGGGCTTCTCCCAACCTACGATTCGCACCCACCTGCAAGAAAATTTATGAAAAGAGTGGGGCAGGCACCGCGCTCTAAATCTCAGCGCGTTGCCTGCCCCTCGCGGCGTTTGAGCCCCCAGCCCCCAGGCGAACCTGGTTTTCGCCGCCCCTCGAACCCGAACCATATACAGCAGCGGGTTCGTATCGTGAATAAATCAGCCCACCGCGGCTCGGCTGACCACTGCTCATCCGCTTCAACCGATGCATGTCGCCCAAAAGTACGGAAGCGGCTCTGAGATAAAGGTTTTTATAAACAAAGTCTTAAAGAATTTTGCGTGAATCCGGTTCGGCGCGCGGCGCTCTAATGTGTTTTCACGCTCACTTGCGGAACCGGGGAGCGCAACTCGGCCAATTCCTTGATCAGCCCCTCCCCCACCTCCTGCTTCACGGCCTCGAGCGCGAGATCGAGGCACTGTGCCGCGAGTATTGCCTTGGAATCCTGGGCGACGTGCCTCGCATAGGCGATCATCCGTGCGAGTGCGACGAGTTCGTCCAGGCTGTCTTCCGACCGCTCATGCACGTCTGCATTTATCTTGGCAACCAATGTCACGCTCATACCCATTTCTCCAATGAATTGAAGGAATGATACTGGGGTAGGCGTGCTCAAGCCCGTGAAAAAAGCGTGACACAACCCTCGGTGATAATTATCGCATTCAGTGCAAAATCCAGCTCACCTCAGGAGCGAAGTTTGGTGGAGTTTCCAGGACAGATCGGCGTTCGAGCGAACGTCGCTGGTTTCCTCTACGGCTTTCAGCAATTCCAAAGCATCGACGCGTTTTTGATCGACGGCATTGACGAGAAGTACCGCCAGCAATGATGAGCGATCCGACTCTTCTATCCCTGCACATTGCTCGACGATTGCGCGCCACGTCCGCTTCTTGAAGAATATCCCGCTTGCGGAGCGCTCGAGCGCCTCGCGCAAACCGTTTGCGAGCAGTCCGCCGCCTTCCATCGCATCCAGCGTTGCGCTGACATTGACGAGCGGCACCGTCAACGGCTTGCTGCCGAGTGCACTCGGCGCATGCATGAGCGCGACAGCGGCATCGTCGACCAGCCGGCCCGAGCGATAGTCTTCAAAAATACGGCCGATGCCGGTCATGCCGAACGAGTGGCATTCCGCAGCGCGCAGCGCGCCCATGCTTGCCGCCCCCAAAACCACCACGCCGAGCGAGAGGGCATGGAGAATTTCCTTGTGCCACACCGGCGCGGCATATTCGAAACCGCCGTCGATCAGGCCGATGACATTGGCGCCCTGTTCCACCGCAGCAAGGACATCACCCTGCGTCGCAGGCGGCAGGATGCGTATCTCCCTGCCGGCAAGCGACGCCGCATCGGGAAGACTGGGACCGACGAAAATGATCTTCAAAACCGTATCGCCCTGCCAAGCGCCCGTGTTCCAAATCGCCGGGCGCGCGCGCCCTCGGGATTTTCGAGCTCGGGAATAACGATCTTCACAACGCTGAAGGGAACGGAGTCGTCGCTGAGGCGCACAGCGATGACCGAAGCGATCTGTCTGTTTCGCAGAGCGTCAAGCACATGCTGCAGCGATGACGACAGACCCTGATGCTGATGTCCTGCCATGTCGTCACGGCGGATGGCGGCAGGCGGTACGGCAACCGCATCGAAGGCCTGCCGCATCAGCGGCGGCAGGGATCTTGAAAAAGTTGCTGGGGAAATGTCGTCCCTGGCTCCGCTGATATAGGTCAGCCGGGATTGCGCGGCTTCCGTCACCGCCCGAATGGCTGCTCTAACGGGAGACGGATGAGCCCCCGTGCCACCGGTCACTTCGACAAGGCGAATATCTCTGTCGCGGTGAAGATCCCGGGGTCCAAGAATGGAATCCCTGGGTCCCGGAACGGGATCCCCCGGCCCTAGAATGGCGGTGAAACACGGAACCTCGATGTCGCTGGTGATATCGAAGAGCCTGAGCGCCAATCCTGATGTCTCGATCTTGTCGATCAGTTCGTCCAGGGCGGCATCCTGGAAATCGCGAGGATCGACGCAAACGGCATAACGATCCGTTTCCCCGCTCACCTGCCACAGCACATAGGCGTCACGCTCGATACGCTCCAGCATGCCGTGAAAGATCGCCTCCTCGACATTGTTTCCGGATGCCAGGCCGTCCGACGACATCCAGTATCGGCTCTCGCGCGTGCGGTCGAGGATCACCGCTTCGTAGGGAATATGGATCTCGTCTCCGGTGAGGATATTCACGCCGGCAACCCATGCCGTCTCCTCGTCCGGCCCGAGATCGGGTTTATGAACCGCGATCAGGCAGTCCAGCGTGTCGGTTTCGTGCCCTATCGCTTGCAGGCTGGAAGAGCTGCCATGGACGAGATTGACGGAGGGTTCGCCGGCAACCGCCCGTTCGAGGGCCTCCATGACCGTGGATACCTTGGCATCGACATCGGTCAGGCCTTTTCCCTGGGCAATCACGATCGACCGGGAATTGGGGGTATATGCGCACCAGACGGGGATTCCGACGTCATCCAGTCCGGTATGTCGTGCAACCCGCGTAATGCCGAACCTCGCCAACAAAGGTTCGACGCGGGAAAGGGTTTCCCACGGCGACATGATCCTGTCGGAATATATGTTCGGTGATTGCTGCGTCAGAATGCTCACCCGGCTGTCGAAATGACCGTAAAAGCCAGCTTGCGCCGACGAAGCGGCGACGGCGAAATCATGAAAGGCTCCTAGGTTATTGTTAAAAACCGGCCTTCAGCAGGCCTTCTCGATAAAGCTCTTTTTGCCAATGTTCTTTGAAGGGAATGATAGCCAGCCACTTCTCGGCGTCGAACACCGGGTTGATGCTTTCGGCGCGTTGCCGATGAAGCAGCGCCCGTTTTCGATCACCGATCATTGCGCAACTGGCCGCAGCGATGCGATGGGCCGGCGCTTTGTCTTTCATGGCCTCGACATAGGCGATGGCCTTTTCATACTCCTCCAGGAAGAAGCACGCTCCCGCCGCGCACCAGAGATAGGCGTCCGGCGCGATCGGATTGAGCGAAATCGCTTTTCTGATCTTGGCGAGCGCGTCACCGGGGCGGGATGCATGCACGAGCGTGTCCGCATGGCTGTAGATGACGTCGGCAAAATGCGGGCTGAGTTCTTCCGCCAGATGAAGTTCCGCGATACTGGCATCGACATCGCCGAGATAGAGTTTGGTGACACCGAGCTCCCGGTGACCTGCTGCCGACGCCGGATCACTCTCGATCGCCCGCAGCGCATTCTGCTCCGCCAGATGCAGCAACTCGTCATTTCCCTGCGCCGTCACCAGCCATTCGCTGGTGAAGGTTCTGGCCAGCCCGGTAAACGACGGCGAAAAATCCGACCTATGCGACAAGGACTGCTTGAATGCCTTCCTTGCCCGGCGGATATGCGGCAATGTCAACCTGCTCATCAGGCTCGAGCCGACGAGATAGGCGTGGTAGGCCTGCGGGTTGGCTTCGAAGCGTAATCGCCCTTCCTCGTTTTCGGCCAGTTCGCTTGCCACCGACAAGGTCAGTTGCTGCGCGATCTGCCGCCTTTGACGCGGCAAGATATCCGGCGTCATCGCGAAACGGTCGGCCCAGATGATCTCGTCCGCGGGGAAATAAACCAGCTGGGCAAATAATCCCTCTTCGGAGAACCTCGTATCC
>Ga0307513_10007656_pt1 | contig 13957 bp, 11 predicted proteins | sample 15_EM_MG_FD_202174 | JGI IMG/M metagenome (GOLD analysis project Ga0307513, IMG submission 202174) | Populus trichocarpa ectomycorrhiza microbial communities from riparian zone in the Pacific Northwest, United States - 15_EM | ecosystem: Host-associated > Plants > Roots > Unclassified | place... | reverse complement strand
TTTGAATCCACAAAAGATTGTCACAGATGCGATATACGGTGGCTGTTCCTTCAGAGCGACAGGGTTTGAGGCAACTGAAATTAACAAATCTTGTGTCCTGGACTTTACTAGAGCCTCACAAAGGGAAGGCCAAGTGTTAGGGATCGTGGTTCTCTTCTGCGCCGACGTGTGAATTTTTTTCCTGGTGAGGACCTGGAGGCTGGGTGGCGGCCTGATATCACATGCTGTGGTTTATCAGTCATTCCGGTGCTCGTACATATATAGAGGGCTATTGCTCGAATACACCAAGGGGATTTCGTGCGGCCACAAATTCTCGCGTTAAATTTTTAGACCCTGAACACAATGCAGTGTCGAAGCCATTTTCTTATTACTTATTGAGACCTACTAATTTCGAATTCATGGGGTTTGCAGCCTCACGGATCGAACCTCGGTCCAATCGGCATGTACTCGCTCGGTCCTGATCGTTTTATGGTGCTAACACTTCGTATAGATACCATGTTATATCTGGTCTGGAATTTCGAAGAGACTTTTTACGGGATTCGGAGTCCTAAATAACTACTGATTTGGACGACGGGTTTCCATTGGCGAAGTCCCTCCAATGAACGTATCGACGAATCTGCTGGCTCTAGTAGAACCGACCTGGAAGACAAGGAGCTCCCGAAAAAGTCCAAGGAGTCTATGGAGAAGGCGCAGAAGGAGGGGTCGAAGTGACGTCAAAGATCAGGAAACGGCAGTGAATGTAGATAAATGCATCCCCACCGCTATATGGATATGTATTGTGCAGCGAAATTCGAGCGTCGTCTGTGCATCAACAGCGGACCCTGCACTCGTCTGCCTCAGGGGCTAACTCGAAAACACGAAGTCGTCGGAGACCGTGAACCCCCCAGAATAATCTCGCTCTATCACGTTGACGGAAGAGACATCGATATCACTCAAAGGATCTGATGGTGTGTCATTGAGTACAAAAGGCGGCGCTTCCTCCAACTGGGTAGATCGGATCGAGAAAGGGTTGGGCCTCTCATGACGCTCCTATGAAAACTGAGATAGCGAAGGGGCTGGTCACAGGAGAACCGTTCAGGTAGGGTGGTTACCAGACTGAGATAGCGCCCGTAGCCCTATCTCTGTTCTGTCCAGCGGAGGTTGAAATGAGGGTGCGACTCTGCCGAGCAAATTAGCGAACAGAGTCCTCTTTGCTTCGTGTTTGTGTTCAAGTTGTGATGACGCTTACCTCAAACAGCGGGAAGGACCGAAGAGAAAGAACACGCATTTGTTTGTCGACCAGGTTTGGACTACCTTGTCGCTTTCACTTCTGTTGCTTCAAAGCGCATCGTGCGATTTGGAGGACTGATACGTGATCCTTAAGACGAATACACGACCTTGAGAACGGTTCCGGGACATCCGCCTGCCTCGCAACCTGGGTGCGTTGCGCGTTCTGAGAGACGGCATGGAGCTTGCTCAGAAATTCTGTCCAGCTTTCTCTGTCCAACGAGACACGCTCAGACCGCTCGCCAAGCCGCGTGTCGTTGGCAAAGTTATTCTTGGCGAACAACACGCCCGCACCACGCTTTTCGGAGGGTAGCAAGACTCTGTCTACAACCCCAGACGACTATTTACGACCGACACCTCACTCTACGCCATGTCTTCATTACATGTCACGATCGCCGTGCTGCTCACTCTCCAAATGGTTTCCGCTTGGCCTTCACTTTCGGACTTCAGCCCATGGCTCCCCTGGTTTCGCCGCTCGACTAGCACCCATTCTAATAAGCTACAAAAGCGAGCAAACCAAACTGTGTGGATCTCCTCAGATGTATACCATGGAGAGACTTTTTTCGAGTAAGCCAAAGCCTCGGGACTCCTTGAAAAGCTCTGCCGCTAACTGCTCGTCGCAGTGCCTTTGATTTCTGGAATACTAGCGACCCCACACAGTGCGTAGGACTGGCGTAGTACTGTTATATTCTTGTGTTAATCCAGATTCCAGCGGAAATGTCCAGTTTGTCGATTACTTTCTACAAATAAATTGCGCTCCCATCTGATTTGAGATAGATATCTTTCGCGGGATGCTGCTATCGGTAAACTGGCCTTTGTAACGCCTGATGGAGTTGCCCATATGAAAGTGGACAACTGGACTTGGCTCACAGAGGAGCAAGTGACCAGTGTTGGGCGGGCGAGGTGTGTGTATGGCATTCTACGCGATGTGACATTCACCCCCTCTTGGACAGCGTTCGTATCCACTCCAAAAAAAAGTATAACGGTGGCCTATTTCTCCTCGATGTAGCGCAAGCACCATGGGGATGCGGAACTTGGTGAGGTCTAAGCCATATTGATACCACCTGTATACTTATGTTATGTAGGCCAGCATATTGTGCGTATCTTAGTGCCAGTTTTGTCTTGACCTCACCGGCGAGCCTCCAAAGGGACATCTGGTACGGAATGGCCCGGCGACGGCGAGATCGACATTATCGAAAATGTACACTCAAGTAGTTCAAATCAAGTGGCATGGCACACTCTTCCTGGTACTCCGTTTCCCCTGTATGCCGTTCTCCTCCTTACTCCCTTACTAGGCTGCATCCTCACCACCCCAGGCAATTTCACCGGCACTGCAGGTGCAGTCACCTGTGATTCGAGCATCAACTATAACACCGGGTGTGGTATCGTTGATCAGAGTATTGCCTCGTTTGGTGAGACGTTCAACGAGAAGGGCGGAGGCGTGTATGCGATGAAGTGGGATGAGTTGTCTATTGACGTTTGTGAGTGCATTGCTCTCCTTGGTATGTGATCTTGAGGCGAAGGGGCCGAGTAGGGTTCTTCTATCGCTCCGCTATTCCGGATGATATCCTTGAGGGTCTGCCGAACCCTTCTATTTGGAGGTTGCCATCTGCATCGCTGTCACACATTGGCTGCCCCATGGACAAATACTTCAAAAATCAGATGATTATCTTCGGTTTGTCTTCTTATTCCTTCATTCGGCTTCTGAACGCTAATAACTCTCGGCAGATACGACCCTCTGTGGCGATTGGGCTGGAACATCCTACTCCCAAGCCGGTTGCCCTGGCTCGTGCACCCAGCGTGTGATGGATCCCTCGCATTTCAAGGTTGGTATGATCCATCCACACCCAATCTCGGTTTACTGATGATGTGTGGCCAATAGAATGCAACATGGTCAATTAACTACATCAAAGTATACGAAAAGACAGTTATTGACAACAGTTTCTTGAGTAGCGCTGCCCCACGAAACTCGAGAGCACTCCCGCTGGTTGGAAGTGTGATTGTGATTATACTGTGCTTACTCATATAGGTCGTTTAGATGTTATTGTATGTCGTGGAAGGATAAATACAAAAAATGTGTCAGTGAATGGTATTGACCGAATCCTGTAGTCATGCATCCTTTGCATGGGTCTCCATTTTGAGCAAGATTCAAGGTGTCGACGCAGGGACCTACTGCCCCCTGGCTCAGCCCACTAAACTTGAACACCCATCAGCACTTCCACAAAACTGCTCTTTCAATCAATATATAATACGTCTCCATGGACCGTGCCAGGAACGACCACAAGCATGCATAATTTCGAATTTGTCCGTGGCACCCTGAGACCATCAAGGTTGAAAAGGAAAGGGGACCCTTAGGCCGTAATTTGAGGAGTAGTGAAATACTGAGACTGGAGCTGAAAAATACCTTAAAAAATATGATTAAATTGTAACATGATGGGAAACCTGTAAAAGTTGAGAGAATAAGGGAAGAAACTAGGTGATAGAGAGGGAGTGCTACATAGAGCACTGTCAAAGCATGACTTTCCAAACGCAGGGCACCGTCGAACACGACCCAGATGTAGTTGAGTCCAACTCGTGCAGTATACTATTAAAGATACTATCTACACACACACAGTAGCCAAATAAACACAAATCCCTAAGTCCCTCAGGGTTCGCTGCGCCCTCCTCTGGTAGGCCCGTACTTCGATCCAAATAGTCCTGGACCTGACATTCTGGAGCCGGATTGATATCTTAACAACAGGAGGACGGCAGCTAGAACTTTCCTGCGGCAGTTTCTCTACGATGCTAGCTCAGCAAGGTCCGAGTGGTCTCGGAGCTCTCAATCACCAATCACAATGATGAGGTTTTGAAAATTGCTTCCCTTCCCCGTCTGAGCGGATTGGGCTGTCGGATTCAAATGACTGCGCTGCACCCCGCAGCACCACGGATAAACCTTCAAGTCAAGTTGCGATTCTTCCGCTTACTTCCCTTTGTTGCAACCCAGTAGGACCTGCCAAGACTTTCTATGGAACGTCGACTTCGCGCATGCAAACTCTGTTCACGGCACGCAGTGGGCCTGAGAGGACAGCCACTACTCATTGTGAGTACTCGTGGCGTTCCGTGCGGCCCACTCAGATGTTGAACCATAGAACCGAGACTAGACAACGAAAGAAGGAAGAAGCTGCAAGAAGTGATGTTGCGGGTCCAATCCGACCCGACATGCGGTGCGCAGCAGCGCAGCAGAGGGGCCAATTAAGCGTGGTGGATTACAATTCCAGCGCAGTAGCCCGGACCGCTCGCCGGATTTTTGGTTCACCCACGTCCCGACTGCGGAATATCGCACACCCTTGGGTATAAATCCTCGACCAGGGAACCACTGAGGGGCAGTCACCCCAGTACCATTTACACCATTTACTACTCGTTCAAACATGACCACTAAGACCCTTGTTACCGCCCTTGTTTCCCTTTTGTCGGTGTCAGATTTCGGTATGTCCTGCTCTTTGTTCCTAACTTGATATTGACTCTATCTACCTAGTTCTTGGCCATGGTGGACCCGAGCTCAGCGTCCTCGAACGCTCTATGCACCCACAGGAGCTCGCAAGCCGCCAAGTTAGTTTGTTTTGACTTTGAATTGCGAGCTACCGCCGTTACTTACAACGCTCTCATAGATCGCAGCTAATAAGAGACACGTACAAGCGCGTCAATGCGCATCCGAGATCGCGGCCTACACGCGTAAACGCAAACTGGCCCGCCGGGCCGCCCTCGAGAAGCGCGTCGATTGGAATCCTTATGTCACCACTCCCGAGGTCCAGCCCGTGACATCGAGTATTACCAACGTGAGTCTCGCTAGTTATTTCCCATTCATTTTTGCTAATCAGTCCCGCTCCACCTCATCAGACGACCTGCGTGACAGGTTAGTTTTTGTTCTCTTTCTCAAATTTCCGGGCCTTATATCCGCCTCTGCAGCTCCTGAAGTCACGGAGGGTCCTTATTACTTGAACAATGATCTCGTCCGACAAGATCTCCGCGAAAACCAAGGTGGTATCCTATTACAGCTCGACATCGGTATCATGGACACTAGTACCTGCAAGCCTCTCCCCAACGCCCTCATCGAAATTTGGCACGCCAATGCAACTGGTTATTACTCGTAAGTCGTTTCACCTTTTTTTGAACAGAATTTCTCACCAATGGCCTTTACTTGACAGTGGCTTCGGTACTGGAAGCACTGGCGGTGGCGGCGGCGGCGGCGGCAACTCAACCGCCAGTGCATCTGGTGGCAGCCCATCAGGCGCACCAAGCGGCATTTCCATGACTCCGGGAGCAGCCCCCTCGGGCAGTGGAGGTGGAGGGGACGGCGCAGCCGGCGGCGGCTCCAGCAAGATCAATGAGGAGAATTTCTTGCGCGGTGGTTGGCAAACGAACGACAATGGTATCGTCGAGTTTTTGACAGTATATCCTGGATTCTGTAAGTGACTTATCGTAACCTCGAGTATATGGCCTGCTCACGGTTTCAATAGACACTGGACGTACTATCCATACTCACCTCATGGTTCACCAGAATATTACTTACAACTCGAATGGGTCAGTGCCTCTCATTAATATGAGTTAAAATTCTCTCTTATAACGATTTTCAGAACCTACATCTCCCGCAGCGGCTCCTTGGTCCACATTGTAAGGGAATATTTGCTCCTCCTCCTCTCAGTCATGACTGAGCCATAATTTATAGGGGCAAATGTTCTATGACGACGCCTTTAGCGACAAAGTCATGGCTGTCTCTCCATACAGCGGCAACCAGAACACCCGTTCATACAACAGTGGTGATAGCATTGAGGCACAAGCGCAGGCCGACGGATACGATGCTGTGGTCGAGTATGTGCCATATTTCCGATGGGTTTGGTGCGAGCACGCGCTGACTTATGCTATAGTACTGAACTCATCGGCTCCGACATCAGCGACGGCGTCCTAGGCTACATCAGTACGTGACCCCCTGGGCACTTCATCGCACTGGGTACTGACTATAAGCTCTAGCCGTTGGCGTGAATAGCCAAGCGGTGCACGAAGTCAGCTCGTACAACTACTATGACGGTCTCGACAGCGTGGTCTCCTCTGTCTGGACCGCCTCAACTAGCAGCAAAAGCGGCACTCGCACAAGCACCGGCACGGCTGCTTTGGGCTCGTCCACCGGCTCCAGTGCCGGTCTGAGGGCGGAGATCCCTCTCTTGTGGCTGAAGGAGATGATTACCGCGTACTGGTTTGAGTGAATGTAAAGCTATAGTTTTATTGGTAGTACCCGAACTTTGGCCAATTGGATTATTAGCAATGGACGTTTTCTATTCATTATTCTACAAATATATCCTACGTTTTTCAGTGGTCCCTTCTAGTAAACCCTCGCTTGAATAAATCATGATTCGCTCGTCCGAAATTTATCGCCGGTACGATGCCGGGAAATGCCGAGCTGACTTGAACCGCTTGAACCGGACGTCTTTCATCTCCGACTCGCTTTCTTACGACAGTTTATGTGGATTTAACCCGTATTATAATATGGATCTCGATAAGGCACTCCTCTCACCACTCTCCCCAACCATGGCGCGCCGGTCGCAGAGTTTCAGCCAAGCGGCGTGTGCCATCGACGGCCTTACAAGCGCTCTTCACAATTTCTCTGTCCGCTCTCCTCCTCCCTTCAAGTTACAATGTTGTTGTGGCCGCGAAGACTGTCCCTTGTTTGGCCAATGGCAGCAACTTCGGGCAAAGCTAGAGAACGACCTTATGCTGAGTGCAGGTGAGACCGGAAATCCACGCCTTCATCTCATGAGAAGCTTACCACCTTCCCCAGAGATCGGGCAAGGCCTCCTTCACCGACATGAGGAATACGTGCGGCAGCATGAGGCCTCCATTGACCACACCGAGGAGATAGAGCAGCAGCTCTTGGAGGCACAGGACAAGATTAAGTCGTTGAAGGATAACAATGAGGAGCTTCTCTCCAAAGTCGCTCAGCTTGCCCATGAGCGGACCAACCTCGATAAGCGCCTCAACCAAGTACTCCTCAATTTGGAAATGTCGGATGCATCAAATAAGGCACTCCTCAAGGACCTTGATGAATCGCGAATTGTTCTAACAAACCTCTCTGTGCAAAATGCGAAATCTCTTGGTTTTGAGGCGCGACTTCGGACTGTGGAGCAAGAAAGGGACGACATGCGGGAGGAGAGCCGGGTGCAAGGCGCTCGAGCCGACGGTGCAGAGTCTAAGGCCGCCTCTCTAGCTTTACAATGCTGTGAGTCAGACCTTTGTGAGCGCTTGATCTACCTAAATTCTGAGTTTCGCGCTCGCAGCACGCCTTCAGACTGAACTACACGCCATCCGCGAAGGCCATGAACTCTTCTGGCCACCGCATGAGGTTGAATTGGACGACCTCGAACAGGAGAGGCGTGAAAAGTTGCATACCTTGAAGGAGACCTTGGCTCGTGGTGCTGGTTGGAGCCACCAGGAAGTCAGCGGCGCGCTGCACGACCTGACGCTGGAGAACCAGTCGATTCAACACGAGAATGAGGATCTTCGTCGGACACTAGCGGATTCCCATGATGAAATTAGGGTGCTGCATGATGAACTCGAGCAACTCCGGCATACAATCTCATCCCACGCGCATCGAAACGACGCGGACAATAGTTTCCAGTCTGTTTCACTCGACGTCGAAATACAGTCGGCCACACAATCCCAGTCGTCTCTTGCTTCCCGCGACTCGCCTCCGCCCAGCTCGCCGCTCTTCAAGCTCGAAAGTCCGGACTTCCTCTCACCTCCTCCACGTACCTCTCATCTTCCTAAGAACCCCTCTAAAGGCGTTCAGACTGATCCGGTTATCGTCGCACCTGAGCCCACCAGCGCCTTCCACCCATCCCTGGTATTCCAATCTCCCGTGCCACCCGGTAAACACACACGATATGGATCCGATGCAACAATCACGGGACGACCGCTGGAACGGGCTACTGGCAATCATTCCCCCGTCCCCATTACCGATTCGCCATTGGTCGTGCCCTCGACTCTCGGCACGAGCAACCCTTTCTCTCCCCCCACGCCTGCAATTGATGCTCATCCACTCTCCCCACTCCTCTCGCGCATCTCCGCTTCGCTCGAGAAGATTGCCTCTCAGGAGTCGCCCTCTCCACGAGGTTTCGAACGCCGTCCGTCTTACTTGGCCCGCGTTGGTCGCACCACACGTGCTACTCTGGCTTCTGTTGTGGAGGAAGTAACAGGTCTTCGCGCGGCTTTAGGAGACGCCTTCAAGGCGACAAACAACGATCATGATCTCCCTGCCGAGACGGCTCTCGTCGATCGGACAGAGTTGGACACCCTACTAGGGATCTTCATGAAGATGTTTGAGGAGCTCAGCAAGTCCAAGGGTATCATCGCCGAATTGCGGATGAACCAACCATCTTCAGAGAAGCCCCCCGTCGAGCGTGCGCTGGTCCGGCGCTCTGCAGAGGACTGGAAGATCTCCAAGTCACCTGTGGAATCCCCGCTAGTCCCGCGGTTCACGCAGGCGTTGACCGCACCACGGCTGAGCATCTCGTTCCATCTGGACGACGAATGGACGAGCCACCTTGGAGTTTCCCTCCCTGCGCCCGCTTATGAGCCCTCATTTCTGCTACGATCTTATGCTGTTACACTGACTGTGGTCGCTGCTATTTTTATTGCTTTATTTATGCGCTCGGATCGGTGGGACTGAAGGCGGGTTGTTTCGGGTTTGAGGATTTTGGAATCTAGGAAGGATGTATGGTCCGTTTCTTTCTCGACTCAACTAGGTTTATAGTGTTTTCCTGCTCGAAGAAGTCCTGATGTTCTGGCTGCGCCGTGAACCACTGCTCCGTTTGAAAACGTCTCATGTACGCTTAGGTTACCAGATAAATTCTGGATCACCTTAATTCTACTACATACACCTTAGCAACATCTTACCACGCTCCTATCTTTACTCGCCGTGGCTGCCGCCCTCTCCTCCATGCGGCATATATCATCCGGCTCGATTACCCTACATACTCAGTTCATCCAGTGTCACTTTCCTTAGCTGTATATACACTGCAGCCTTTCACGGCAATATCCCAGACTCCGTCGATCCCATGGAAACTGGACTCCGGCTGGTAGGTGCTCAGGCGTAGTAAACCAACTTGTGTTCCTCATCGACGCTCCTAGCATTATGGAGGAGCATAGCACACCTACGGACCTGCGTAAGAGTGTCTAATTGGGGTGAGTGTAAAAGTACATGTATGAGAATACATATTGAAATTCAATACAAGTCGACAGCCAGATACTTGACGAACACAAGACGAACCAGGTCTACAGTGGAGAGAAGTGCAAATGCTTGATGAAACACGACCGGAGCAAATTTACCAGAGATTTGTGCTTATGCGGTAGAATCTGCATAAGGCGCACGGCGTCGTATCGCTTCCACTCCGTTCCGTGGTGACGCGTGCGCCTGCGCATGCCGGAAGTAATGGTCCACATCTTCATCGGAAAACTCGCTCGGCGGCGGAGGGCTTGACGTATTCCTCAATACCTTCTCCAAATTTCCTTCCACGTCTCCGGTAGCCGCAACTTGCGGAGGATTCGTGCTCCCAAGACGGTACATTCGCTTCCTCCTTCCTCGGACTGCTCTATTCGGCGGTTTCGCCTGCACCGGCCGGGGGGGCACACTCCTGATAGTGAAGTGCGACAGGGACCGCGTGTAGGGCGACAATGTTTGGTTCGAGTGAGATAGCGCGGAGAGTTGGGACACTGTGTTATTCCGTACCACAATCCCGTCGTCCTGCTGGTCTTCGAGGTTACTCTCAGTACCCGGAGAGCCGAGCACGGGGCGGCGATTACGGTTGAAGGGCGAGAGGGAACGAGGACGATCTATGTTGCGGTGAGATACCGCTAGCGTGGAGCGTGGTTTGGGAGGAGAGGTGCTCATCTCAAAGGAAGATGGGGAGGATGTACGTGGTGTATTGTTCATACCCAATCGACTCGATGCTTGAGAGGAAGCCTGGGTTGACGAGCCAGCGATGGACCGCGAATGTGATAGGCCGACGCGAGGTCGTGAGGCCGCACCCGAATAATGCAACGAGTCGTATGCTTCGCCAAAATACGGGTTGTACTCATCATCGTCTCCCTCGTTGGTCTCGTTGATTGACGACATAGGTTGACCTCGCCTAACTTCCAGGTTTGTAGACCGTGAAGACCCGGTGACTGATGGTGACCGCTTCATATATGTTGAGCTCGAGGCACCGGATAAAGAGGCCGTAGATGGGGCGAGAGGGCTCTTGATTGTGCTCTGTGAGTGGTAGACTCTCGGTCTCGTGATGGTTCCCCCCCCAACGGCCGGGATGCTCTCCAATTCTGGTAGAACATCGTCTACCCCAAGGTCGAACATAGGATTTGGTGAGGTCACATGTGAACCACCAGTGGTGGAGGCAGACATACTCTCCTCCCATTCCACATAGTCGAACGCGCTCTCCCCGTCACCAAAATCCAACTCCTGCTCTCTCTCTGAAGCCAGATCCGCCAAGCCTCGGGGCCCTTGAGTAAACAAGCGACCGAATGCTTCGTAGTCGCTCTTAGTGGGCAGAGCCTCGTCTCGAAGACCATAGGTAGGATCAAAATTTTCTATATCGGGGAAGCTAACTTCCTCGTTAGACGTATAGTACGACCTAGTAGGTGGGGCAGATCGAATAGACGGTGAACGCCCAAAAGAGGATTCGGAGGGAGCAGAGAGTGGTGCCTGACGGAGGAGATAGCTGGCACTAGAAATAACGGATTTGGGTGGGAGATGAAATTGACCAGGTCGCGGAAGGGGGTAATGAGGTCGTAAACCGGCTGGTATCCCTAACATGGGCATGGCGAGGGTCGGATGACTGACAAATTCACCCAACTGAGTTTGAGGTAAACGCATTTTGTGCCTTACGGGGGAGTTCTGAGGCACCAGTGTGGGGCTGCCTGGGGTCCCAGTCGACCTTGGAGTCCGTCCAAACGTTTGATGGAGGTATGGAGCTTCAACTTTTGTCCTCTCTGCAATCCATCTTTGACTCAGCCGATGAATGATACTCGGTAGGTCTTCACGAAACATCTCCCGCAGTTGCTCCTCGATCTCTCGTTGGATGAACTTCTGAATGACCGCAATTGAATCAAAGGTACTGGAAACTTCAACATTCTGAAGGGGGTCGGTCTTGAAGACCAGTGTGATGCCTTTTTGTTTTGAGAGGACGAGCACAACGTAGGACGCCAGGCGAAAGTTGCCCAAGCGGAGCAGCATCGGAACTACTAGGGGTTGATGAGCGGCCAAAATACCTCTGGATCCTCCAAGAAGATCAGGCATGTCGTTCTGTTTGTGATTAAGTGGGTTCGCCTATCATCAGGGACGTCAGTATGACCTCGAACCCAGGGAAAGGGAAGGACGAAGCCGGGCTGCCGTATTCAGCAATAGAGATGCTTAACCGTATTTTCACAAAGCCGGCGATGTGGCATACGATTACCTCGAGCAGCCGAACAACGCGTAAGTCGGTCGGCATGATTCAGAACTGTAAACCCACCTGAACTTTGGTTCGCAGGACTATAAAAGCATCACCAGAATAGTTGAACCTGAATATTCCTCTAAACTGGTCCTGAGTGAGGTCGCCAATGTCGCGGACTTCAAGCTCTGGCGGCTGCGAGGTCGTTTCAACGGGAGTGCCATGGCTACGAGAGGGACAACGAGCTTGCCTGGGTCCCCATTTCTAGCTCTACTACTTCAATCCTGTCCGCGATGATTGGGGGCTTGTTGCCCTTGTTAAGTGCGTTTTCAAGCATTTGCCGCGCCTCTCTATGAAACTGCTCCGAAAATCGTGGCCATTTGAAAGTAAATGACATGTCCTAGTCATACAGGTACGACGTCTAGGACACTTGAGTGTTGTTGGGAGTGTCCCAAGAGCGAGGCTGGGACTGGCCGGGGTCAAGATCGAAACCTGGTTCCTACCATTCCGGCGTTTTCGACGATAATGCCGACGTTGCCCCCGGTGCACCCTGAAACAACCGCATCGGGAATCGCCAAAGACCCTAGTAGCCAGGACCGGGTTGTTCCCGCGTCCGCGCGGGCGGACGGGAGGTAAGTCTGTGCTCAATGCTCGCACTAGCCAATGCCCTTCGGGATAACAATAGCAAGGGTCTAACCTATATCCTTCGAACCACAGTATGCGGAAAGAAATCAAGATTCGACCCGGCTTCACGCCACAAGAAGACGTCCAACGATTTCGAGGCACTCGTCAGCAGGACCTCGACAAGCGGCAACTACCTCCTGGCCATATCCTAGGATGGGCTCCACCGTCTTCTGAGACGAAGAAAGCCAGCGTATCGGCTGCTGCTGCCGCGTCGAAGAGCGCCGCTAAGAATGCCAAACGAAATGCAAAGAAGAAAGAAGAGAAGCAGAAGGCTCTGGAGGAAAAGATAAGGGAGTGTTGGGAAGACGATGATGATACAGTGAAGCGACCTCAAGCACCTCAAGCAGAAGGAACAGGAGAGAGTTCGAAGGCCGAAGGGAGCGCTAAGAACACGGATGGTCAAGAGGAGGACAACCTTACAGAGGCAATGTCAAACCTGGCGGTTTGATTACTGCCTTGCTCCCCTGAGCATATTACTGAACCTGTATTTTTCATATCTAGCTGTTCTTTTACTACTTTGCACACTACCTGACTCTAAGATATCGCCACAAAGCCCCATAAGCCGCACATTCAATAGCAATGCACACTATCAGAACCCTCATTCTCTAAGGTCAACCCTATCCCAGTTACCGTTGGTGCAGTATTCTCCCTTAGATATTTAAATGTATGTTCCTGGTCATCACCTACACCACCCTTTCTTCCTGCCGGGACCTACTTTCGATGACTCATTTGCTCCCTGCCCGTTGTACAGGCAGTCTTCAGCGGTCAGAATAGCCAAGACGATCAAAAATTGTTGAACCTATGCTACGGATGAGCAGGAGAAGAACCGCAAGAACATTCGTGGCACCATATATATGCGCAGTACAATAGACTGTCCAATAAGCAAAGCCCCAGCAGGTGAATGAGGCCCTTAGTACAGGCAGTCCTTATGCAAGTGCGTCGCCAGAGTAGAGAAGACGCTCAGGTTTCGTTGACTATGCAGCGGATGAGCAGGAGCAGGGCCGTGAGGACACGCGCTGCACTCTAAATATATCAGTAGCGCTATGGACTGGCCAATAATCAACATAGTATCATAGTTAGTCATCAATGCGTAGCCAAGAATAGTGAACATCAAAGAAAGGTACTGAACAGTGACATGGCCTGCATGGGGGAGATATTTTCACTTGCCTCTGCGGCCTTACAAGTTATCCAGCCGGAGCTTTGTGTTGAAAATTAGACGAAGTCAAGACTCAGTGAGCGATCAGCAAACTGAATATGTATAGATGTGCCTAGACGTAGTCAATGTATGGTAGATAGGTCAGACATAAGAACACGAGGTATTACGGGGGTAGACCTACAGACCCAGTGGGCGATCAGCAAACTGAGTCTGAGGAGTCCTGCTGTGAACGCATTTTATATGAGCAATACGGACGGGCATACCATATTAGACGACGTAGACCGAGAGTACACGGCGGGAAAATACAGCGGTGGGTTTCACCGTAAAGGGGGGGTGAAATTCACTTTTCACCGTGCGGCGCGGTGAATCGGAACGGTGAATTTGGGGGGAGTCAAGC
>Ga0307513_10007655_pt1 | contig 13959 bp, 15 predicted proteins | sample 15_EM_MG_FD_202174 | JGI IMG/M metagenome (GOLD analysis project Ga0307513, IMG submission 202174) | Populus trichocarpa ectomycorrhiza microbial communities from riparian zone in the Pacific Northwest, United States - 15_EM | ecosystem: Host-associated > Plants > Roots > Unclassified | place... | reverse complement strand
CATCGGCGACAAAGCGAAGGTCACACAAGCTTGGGCCGATTTACTGGCAGCCCTCAAGGATGCGACTGCGGAATATGCAAGCAAAGGGCCATCTATGATCCCGATTGTCGAATTTGATCAGCTCGAGACGTTGGGTATGTTGACTTTCCCCCAGGCACCCATTTCTGCGCGACCTTCCGAAGCAATCGAAAAGCATCATGTCGCTCGGATCTTGTCGGTACTTCCACGGTACCAAATTCTGACGAATAACGATAGATTCAGAGACCACAAACCGTTTGCGTCGCTGCGGCTGCGTCCTCATCCGGAATGTTGTACCAGATGAGGAAGCCCTCTCCTGGAAACAGCAGCTGCGTGAATATGTCACAGACAATCCAGGCGTAATCGGTACGTCTTTTAAATCCCCCTTTCACATGCAAGGAAACGCAGACTAATCACTCTCTGCCAGGCTACCCGGGGGGAAATAAACAATTTTTCCTTGTCTAGTGCGTAAATGGGCACAGGTCGATCTATATTACTGAATTGGACCCTAGCTGGTCAAAACCTCAGGTGGTTGCCCGTTCACACCCTAACGTTGTCGCTGCCCAGAGGTGGCTTAACAAGTTCTGGCATCCGTCCTCTGCCGGAGGAAACCAAGACTTTATGAAGGGTGTTGTTCTAGACCAACCACTCACATACGCGGACCGATTCCGCATCCGAAACCCCGGGAAGTGGTCGTTGTCGTTTAGCCCCCACATCGATGGTAAGCATACTTGCGTCACTGCGTGCCCCTCCTCTAAGGATTAAATGCCCGACGCACCCACCTTAGGTGCCTCGATAGAACGATGGGAGGACATCACGCTGCGCAAGTGCTTTGAAAGTATTCTTCAAGGAGACTGGAAGTCACAGTACGTCATTTGCCACGCCTTTATTTGTGGCTTATTAAACTGTTACAGCGATGCCTTTACCCTCGATGGTCGTGTCAATGCCCTGACAGATCTTTACGGCCGACCAAACCAGAGTAGCGCATGGAGGACCTGGCAGGGCTGGCTTTCCATGAGGTGGGTCCAAACATCATCGCTAAAATAGACATCGGAACTAACAGCTCTATTTGCCAGCTCAGCTGGTCCAGGCGAAGGAACCATTCGCTTCTTCCCTGACCTCCTGCTATCTACTGCATACATTATCCTACGACCATTCTTCTCTCCGACTGTGGATCCCGCCAAGTTTGAGTCTGGCGAGGCCGACATTTGGGATCCCAAATTCTGGAAGTTTGGCAAGTGATCTTACCGTCGAAAGTCTCCTTCGTAAGTACTGAGGTCTCTGACTGATGAACAGATGACTCCAAAGCGGACTTCCCTGGTAAGCCTTCTCAGCATCTGATTGAACCCAAATGACGTCTATCTGAAGGCATCACCCCTGGTGACTTCGTAGGGCAACCTGGCTTCCGGGGACCAGGGTACGGTAATAGTCTCACAATGGTGATGTCATGTTTCATGCTGAAATCACATTTAGTGTGGACGAGGAATCACACCCTCATCTGAAGACGAATTCGACAATGTGTAGCGCTCCCCATGTCAACCCTGGCGACATGGTCTTCTGGCATTGCGTAAGTTGTGACTGTCCAGTTGGCTTCTCTGACCGCCTTCTTAGGACCTCCTGCATTCGGTCGAGACTGATCACATAGGACCAAACGATAGCTCCGTGATGTATTTCTTTAGGTGCTCCTATCGTTTGGTAATACCTGACCCTCCTTTTGCCAAGGTACATTCCGGCTGTGCCAACCACGCCCAATAACTTGGATTATATTAAACTCCAGAAGGAACATTTCATCAAAGGACTTGCCCCACAAGACTTCCCTCAAAATACTAACGAATCGACCTTCAAAAATGTCGGCAAAGAGGAAGATATTGAAGGGGACGTCAGTAGGGCGGCAATGGGATTTTGATCAGAGCCTGTGTTCATTAGCGTGTGATTCCAAAGACTATAGTTGTACTTTCAGCTCGAAACTGAGGTCTTCGTTTTGGTGCCATTTTGTGGCCGTAAAGGTGGGGCTAGCTCGTACCTTCTCGCTGTTCGGTGAGACAATAAATCTAGCAAGCACTGGATTCTCCTTTCAACTCGTGACTACTGGAATTACCATATTTAGCGGTCTTCGAAAATTCTAGACAACCGGGGCTCAAACTGAGACCCCCATTGGATTACATCATAAATACCCCACACTCGTATAATAACCCTCTCAGACCCAACCGCCAACCGAACGACACCGCGACAACAAGCACTCAGCTCAACAATGGCATTGACTACTTATTTCTGGAACGACCCTATCTTCTCGCTAGCTGACTTCCCTTCCCTGCTTGATGAATTCCGGGATGTTGCAGCCCCAACTCAGCGAAGGGTACCACGCGCAGAAGGCAGCATGGCTTTGCGTCCGAAGTAAGAGACCACAAAGCTCAAAGCGAGAATGTGAGACTGACTTTGATTATAGGATGGACCTGCATGAGGATGCTGAGACTAATACCGTGACCGCTACCTTTGATTTACCGGGCTTGTCAAAGGAAGCCGTCAATATCGACGTTCACAACAACCGCCTGACCATCTCCGGTGAGAACCAGGCATCACATGAGAAGGTGGACAAGGGCTATACCGTCCGCGAGAGGAGCTATGGCAGGTTCTCGAGGTCATTACCGCTCCCATCTGGTACCAAGGTGAGTGACGTCCAATAACTTCCGGTGTCGTCAATTTGAACGGCGTTATGCTGATGCTGAACCCTGTAGCCGGAAAATATCAAAGCAAACATGAACGAAGGCGTCCTTATGGTCACCTTCCCTAAATTGAGTGCTGAGCAACCACCTGCGCGCGTCACAATCAACTAAAATCAGTCTTGGAAAGCTGGGTTTCAAAACATCGGAAAAGCCTGTAATTGTAGTCTGGTGCAATATAGCGTTCTTGTCTCCATTAGATGCGTCAAGTAGATTCCATGCAGAAGAGTAACAATGAGAACTGATATTATCACGATACCTTACATGAACACCAAAACTTATGGAGGATTTATTGTTTGAATTTCCGATTTTGGCCGTTTAGTCTTCTTTTTAGGCCTGTCTATGTCACTAATTGGGTCTCCTTTTCTACGCTTGCTCTCCTTGTAGTCTGTTGAAGTGGGTGAGGGTTTCAAAGTTTCAACGGGTGGGGTAGGTGATTGCTTCGCGGACTCGCGTGACGATTTGATGAGATCAGAGAGTATATCGCGCTTTGACTTTGACCGGGCAGGCACATGCACGTCCGCTGGTCTTAAAAACTGAGACGACGGATCCAGAGAGACCTGGGCACTATTTGAGGTGGATGGCGGCGCTACAGAATCGCTTACAGGGGTTGGTAGGTCATATGGAAGAGCAACCATAGCTCTATCTGAGGAGAAGAGAGGCCGAGCAGCTTGAGTTTGTTGTCGGCTGATTCCTTTGGTCGGTTTCGGCTTCCGTTGCGTCTCCCCAGGGGCTGACGGTGCTTCCATATGTTCCTAAATTACAAATCTGTATAAGTAGTTGATACGTATCCGTCGTTCACGCACGTCTGGATTGGCTGTAAGAGGCTGCGAAGATCCCTCGAAAACCATGTCTTTCTCCTGGCCGTTGACGAATTTTCGACGGCCTTTGAAAGGTCTTGTTCCGGAGCCTGATTCAGGACTCGAACTTCCAAAAATGAATGGTAATGAAGATGATTCGTAAACAACACTCGTGCTGGTGAGACGGAAATGAGTAAAACGCTCAGTAAATGATTTCATTCTAAGTAAAGAAGACTCACGACGATTGAGGCTCGAGCCACGTAGCTTGCTGAGTTGTTGAATCAATGAACCACTTCGAATCATCCACCATCTCCGCCTTTTCTGCCTCAACTGGAGTCTTGTTTTCTGCAATCAATGCACGCTGCATAAACTTCAGAGACAAAGTTCCATTGCTGAGCGTTCCGGGTTTTCTGGGAGGTGGCGGCATCTTGGGTGAATTCAAGGAGCGACTTAAACCCGTCCCTCTCCACGGATGAGCCAGGGATCCTCAAAGCCGACAACTTCAACATCTCCTTTGTTGACATATGCGGCACCAGATCCAGCAGAACCTCCCCAACCACCCACAGTCAAAGCGCAATCGAAGGAGCGTCTTCATGTTGGCAGTCTGCACCCTACAGTGGACGAGTGCGTGCTCTACCTTTGACTGGTGAGGCTCTCCTCACCTTCTTCAACCCAGTGCACTGAACATATGCCCTCTCTTCTCCCCGCCTGCGTCCTTGTCAGATATACCCTCGTGCAGCTATTCTCGCGCTACGGGAAAATCACCAAACTTGATTATCTCTTCCATAAGACTGGCCCAATGAAAGGTAAACCAAGGGGATATGCCTTTATCCAATATGCGTCCCATGACGTGAGCAATTGGGCTATGCTTCGCGTACTTATCTAATAAGAGGTTCCAGAGCGCCGAAAAGGCCATCACGGCTTGTGATGGGAAGCTTATCCGCGGGCGGAAAATTACGGTTAGTTACGCGAGCGAGGTAAGATCACTTTCGTGGCTCTCCCACTGTTCTCACCTCTTTCCTGACAGGCACCTCAACTGGAGGGAAGGTCGTCAAGAATGCATGATATAGATAGAAGTAAAGTGACTACTCTATCTCTTCTAAAGTCCCGCCGTGGACCAGCCGGGTGAGTTTGAAACCATACCTCTTTCGCGGTGAATCTTACGAATTGTTAGGACGGAGGACAAGATAGCAGTACTCGAGGCGAAATTAAAAGAAATCGAGCGTTCAAAAGACCCCGTCTCTACTCCCGCCCTAAACAAGACTGGTCTCGATTCTCTTCCACCACGACCTTTAAATTTGCCACCAAAGCCAACGTCATAAGTCAAGATGTCTGTTCCATGTCTATCATCTGTCCATCCTCTTGTCCTGCTGCTCTAGTATTAGACTGAATATTATGAGTGTAACTGCAATGGCCCGCTGAGACGTTGGTTACCGCGTTTTCCTCGATTCGAGCTCGGCAACGGCTCTTGCAGCAGCAGCTAGCCTTTCTACCTCCTCTCGTTCTTCCTGAATTCTCTTTTCCTCTGCGAGCTTTTCGACTTCCCTCGCCCTCCTAGCTTCTCGTCTTTCCCGCCCTCGTGTGACAAGACGCTTGGGTTCCAGGTCGGCCAATAGGTGCTTACAAATAATCTCCACCAGCCATGAGCCAGCAAAGTCAGCAAGCATTACAGTTGTTAATTTGACTTTGAACTGTGTGATTTGCCTGTCAGGTTTCCGGAGCATAATAGAGACACATAGTCGCTTACCGGAAGATCCATCTCAACAATTTGTAGCCACCTGTTCAATTCCGGAATAAAATCGGTGGCACCAGAAAACGCCACACCACCAGCTCCGAGCAAGCCCCAGTACAATGCACCGTTTTCGGTAATACCCTCTCGGAAAGGTCGACCCTGGAAGTTAATAGCGAAAGTAGAGACCTGTTGCGAGAGACCAAGCAGGTAGATGGCCGTGTTCAAGAGACTTGGCTCGAATTTGGCTTCCAAATCGATCTCGCCAGGACTGAGACAACGTGAGCGGGCAATAATGTCGAGTGGTAGGGACAATCAGAGACTTACGGTTCATAAGAATGAGATAGGTTGGTGATGTAGACTAGCGAGGCGATATGGATAGAAATTTGAATGAGAACGGAGAGTAAAACATAGAGATTGAAGATGTTGCCGAGTGGTCGTTCTCGAGAGAGCTTCTCGATGGGCTACGGCAGACGGTCAACCCCAAGGCTAATCCGAGAGAGATTTTCTGACCTTGGCTCGCGAAATGCACAGGAAGCACACGGACATCAGCATACCAGTAATTGTGATCTGATAATCTCCAAACTTGATGCCGTCGAGGTACTGAACGCTCAGGCTGTAGGCCGTAATTAAGCAGTTGAGAGCCAGGATCTTATACATCTGGATCGTAGCGACCAAGGTGCAACGTCCTTGTCGGATAATGGTCGAGACTGTAAAGCAGGGAATGAGCGCCATCCAACTAGATGAATATTGGTGCTACTGACTGGCAGAGACGTTGGATAGCTTGGAAGTGAATGGTGCAGCACATGACGCATCACCGAGCTTGATTTTAGGAGGCTCATTTTCATCCTCCATATCAGCCAACTTGTCCGAAATAGACGCCAGATCGAACTGGAATTGGAATATCGTCAGACAAACATTACAACAGTACAGAGGGTTTTACTCACCCGTTCCATAGGATTCTTCTTGCGAGCGTCCAGTCCTTTCTCCAAGGCTTTATTGCGAGCCTCAACCAGTTCCGGATAGCGTTCCACCAGCGGTGCAGGAATAGGTGGCGGTGGCTGGTTGAGCCTATTGGAGAACTTCAGCTGGGTCTCATAGACACTCTTGAGCCGTTCAAGGCGTTGATGTTCAGCGATCTTCTGTAAGTCCTCTGGTGTCCCATCGAGCAAAGCGACGCCAATATGCGCTTGCTTGAGGGCACCCACGTCGTTCGTGCCATCTCCTGCCATGAGAGTAATGTATCCTAGGGCCTTGAAAGTCGTGAGAATGGATTCCTTTTGCGAGGGCGAGACGCGTGCGTAAACCCATGTATTCTGGATGAGCTGGGAATACTTGTCCGGCTGGTCCTCATACTGCTTGAGCGCCGGGCCAGTAACACAGATGTCGTATTCATCGAATAGGGTCGAATCAAGAGGCTCTGACGGGCTCACTGGGATAACCCTAGAGTCGTCGATGGTCTTCCATACGAGGTCTGTCGATTTGTCAGTCCAGGCTTGTCAGTATACCACAGGGATTCAAACTTACCGCCTGGATGGCTTGGGTTCTCTCGAAGGTCTAGAATAAGTGCGTCACGGTCGACAATTTCCACCTCGTTGGCGACATGGACGGCGGTCAAGGGGTTATCACCAGTGATCATGATGCACCGGTGAGACGAATCGGCCAACATTTTGAGCGTCTCGACCGCGTCCTGTTTCAGAGGGCAATGGAAAACCAAAAACCCGGCGAAGTTCAGGTCGCTCTCAACCTGGTCCCTTTGGAGATAGTTGATCTACGAAATGAACGTGAGCACTTCCACTCAACAGACTGCCGTCAGACAAGTGTACCTTATCAACGTTCATCCCGTGTATCTCTTTGAACGCGAGTGCAAGCACTCGACTACCTCTCCTGGTGTACCACTTGAATGTCTCATCGTACCAACCAGGAACAGTGCGTAGCATAGCCTTAATGGTCTCCGGAGCACCCTTTACGCAGGCGAGCGTCTTGCCATGCTGCAAAGTGGAAACGGTCGACATACGCTTCAAGGCCGAGGAGAATTGGAACCGGCGCCGGATGTTGACGCTCGCTTTGTGGGCGATAACTGCGCTGGCGGCATCACCGGCTGGTGGAATCGGCCGGACATTGTCCGAGGATTTGAGCTGCCAACCAAGCGCTTCAAGGGTCGTTTTCTCCATAGGGTCACCGACGATGGTTCCATCGTCGAGTCGAACGAGGGCGTGTGCTGCTGCAAGGACATGTCGTGTTTCTGGACCGACTTCTTTCAAGTTGACGAGATGTAGCGGGTTAGAATGGCTGAAAACGTACACTCAGTAAGACAGAAAGCTATAGGAGGTGTGATACGAACTCGATACCGACAACGCCCTCAACAACGAGGTTCTCTGCCGTAATGGTACCAGTCTTATCAAAGCAACAGACATCCACGCGACCGGCGTAAGGAATCCGGAAAGGTTCCGTGCAGAAGATGGCTGGGGATCGTCATGAGTGTGTGCTAAAGGGCCTTCGGGTAATCAACTCACCGTACTTCGCCAAGGCTGCGAGGGAGGTATTGACGGCAAGAGACAACTCCATAGGAAGTTCAGGAGGGACGACACTCGTGATGATGAGGACACAGTCAAGCAGCAATTTGGATTTCTTCAGTCCACGCTCAAGCCCTATTGACCAACATGGGTCAGTGGGTGCTTCAGTTTCCAAACAGCGACGCACCTCTGATCCAGACATACCAACTTGCCGCGATCGCGAAGATGAGCAAGAAGCCAATGAATAAGAAGCTTTCGAAGTTATTGGCGGAGACGCGATCGGTTGAGAAGATCATTGTGCGAACCAGTTGTCCTTGTGTAGTGCCAAACCCAGTTCTAAGGACAACGGCGAGGCAGCCTCCATCGGGTGTAATACTGGAAGGTGTTACTTGGAGGACTTTCGTGCCAGAGAACAAGGCTGCGCCTTTGTGCCCTCCATCGAGGTCAAGACATTCCGAGGGGTCGTTCAGTTCGATGGATTCTTTGAGGAGAGGAGTAGATTCGCCAGAAAGCATCGCTTCGTTGACAATGCAACTCCCTTGCGCGAGGATAAGATCCGCAGGAATTGTGGTTTCTTGTGAGCCTCGTGCTGCAACCAAGACTAATCAGAAGCGACTCCATAGTGGACGGTAATAGTCACTTGCCAATCGAAACAACATCGCCCGGCAGCAACTCGTCCGTTTGGATGGTGACCCACTTTGAGTCCCGAAGGCACTGGATCGGATACGGCACAATCGACATGGTTCTGAATTCCCTCAGCGTTCTCACTCGTTGCCATACAACCGTGCACTCGAACAAGACGAGCATGAACAGAGTGAACAAGCTGTAGTACCAATATTCATCCAAACACCAGAGTGCGACGCAGAAAATCTGGAAGACGAAGAATGGGGCAACACAGTGTTCTGCGAAGAGGGCTGCGAATGTCGGGATGGGGATATCGAATTCATTCTTGTTATAAAGGATGCACAGGTCGTCGATAGCGGCAGACTTGAGACCGGCAGGCGACTTGTACTCTGCTAAAGCTGATTTGAGAGATGATGGGAAGGACATAGGTGCAAATGATCCATCGGTGGCATTATAAATGTATGTGTCGCTCTGGTAGTTAAAATCATATGAGTCCTTGCCCTGCGAGCGGTGTCAGCATCATCTGCAGCGCATAAAGATATTGAACAGAGCCTGACTCCTCTTATAGTGAGAGGGACAATATCGCCCTTGCCTCTAAAGGGAGCAGCCACCAATCGAATTGAGTCTGCGTCACGGACGCTGCTTGCCTATGGGCGGGGATGAGCACGGCATCTCAACGCGGCATACGCGCATCACGTACGCTCCTATAAGTTAGAAAAGCTTTTGCGCCCTGGCTCCATCGTGTAACGAGAAAGCTGAGTGCGTGTCCGGCGCCGAGAGCCACACAGGCGAGGAAAGTCCATTCTTCGCTCTGGAGCCAGTCGTCGTATCTCATGTAATACGCATATGCAAGAAGAGGATAGAGGGGGAGGACCGGCAGCGCATATGGGTGCCACTTTGTCGGTATTCGGCGGTGGAGACTCGCTCGAGTAATTTCAGGTGAGTGGACCGCTACCCCCGCCCTGCATATATTTGTTAATTTGCTTTTCCGGAATATTGCGTGTACGGTCTTGCTTACATTGCGTGGCCTAATTGGGGAGTCGTGGTTGTTGGCCAAGTTTTTGTTCGGCTTCTTGAACTTGTATTTTTCTTTCAGGCTTACAACGCGGGCTTCAATGTTCCAAGAAACTTGATTTCATCGGATGTTGGGCGGTGTAGACTCCGTGTCCAATAACCATAAGAGTTGGCCCCGCCAGTGTTCGGGCGGTGATCTGACTCCGACGTCCGACGTTGGGCGGCACCCTAGTCATCGAGGATCTATATAAGACTAGTCATCGAGGGTCTATATAAGATAACCCCCGTTAACGCTGTCACTCCAAACGCCGCCCATCCTTACAATGGCTTTCGTACCCTATCCCTCGACCCCAGATTTTGCCAAGTTCGAGCGCGACCATCGTTATGATGAAGGCAGCAAGGCTCGCAAGGGGACTTTTCTTGGTACAGTCAAGTTGCATGGGACGAATATATCAATCGTCTATACCATGTCGAACCGGGCGACACCCCAGTTCCAGTCACGCAACCAGATCATAACACCGACGAAGGACAACATAGGAGCTGTTGCTTTCCTCTCCAAAGCGCCGCTCCGCCCCGTCATTGACGAGATAATGCGTATCTACGAGCAGGAGGATTTCACCGAGGTACTCATCGCCGGTGAATGGGCTGGTGAAGGTATCCAAAAGGGCACCGCTTTATCCTCATTGCCACGCTTCTATGCCATCTTTAACATCCGCATCGACGGTCATTGGGTTGACCTACGAAAGTATACAACCGTCCACTCGCCTGAACACCGTATCTACAACATAATCAACTTCACTACCTATTCGATTGATATCGACTTTCAAACTGATATCTCGGCCATAATTGATGGGATGGAGAATTTGACCAAAGCGGTGGCGACAAAGTGTCCTGTTGGTGCAGAGCTCAAGGAGGACTTGTCCACTTTAATGGCTGCTCTCGATGTATCAGGCAGCAAGAAGAAGAAGCTGGCCCCTGTATCGACGGGTGAAGGCATCGTATGGACACTGGTCCCTGAACCTTCTTTCGACACTACCCTTTACAACTTCAAAACAAAGTCGGAGCGGTTCCTTACTGCCGCCAAGGCGCCGAAGGAGCCCAGAGTTGATCGTTCCGGAGAATTGGCTAAAGCGAAAGATTTTGCGGACTTCGCTCTTGCTGAAAGGAGATATGAGCAAGGGGTGGAGTACCTGCAGGAAGTTGGGAAGAATCCCAAAGATACGAAGAATATTGGTGAATTTATTAGATGGGTAGCCAACGATGTGATCAAGGAAGAGGGTTGGAGGATGGAGGAGAAGGGTACGAATGAACAGGATGTCAGAAAGGTGGTTACGGACAGAGCCAGAGCATGGTACCTTGGGTATAGAAAAGGCCAGGAATGAATTTAACTTCTAACATTCTGTTTGTATGGACCCATTGATGATGCCACTTGCCAGCGCCTGTCGTACTGCAACTGTCGCGTCAGGCCGATCAATTCACGCGACTTGTGCAGTGGGCTATGCTCGATGGTCTCCAATGCGGTGATTCTGATTCCAGTGATTCAATAGATGGACAGCCTTCGGGCTCATACCCCACCTTATCAACCTACATGCAGGTTCGTCTGAGCACCCAGTCCCCTTGGTCTCTCCCCTTCACCTTCACCTTCACCTTCACTTGGCCGGTCCTTTCGCTCGTTCAAATCTTCATTCGTTCAACTCTTCACTCGTTCAATCCTTTACTCGTCGCAATTCTTAATTCTTTGGATCAAACTTTTATTCATAATTTGATTCGTCAAAGACAAAATGAAGTTCTCTCTCGTCTTGGCTCTCGCCAGCGCCAGCTCTACCCTAGCGGCCCCTCTTCCATTCCTTGGTGCCTTTGGTGAAGCGCTCTCAGACGTCATCGGAGGTTCAGGGAACGAAGAAGCCCCTACCCCCGTACCAGCTGGGGAGCTTCCCGACTTTGGAAGAATCGCACAGTTCGCACGCGCGTCCTACTGCAGCCCCGCAGTGATCCAGGAGTGGGCGTGCGGTGAGGCATGTGACGCTAACCCTGACACTCAGCCAATTATCGCGGGTGGTGATGAGGGGGAGATTCCACGCTGTAAGCTTTATCCTCACCTAGGGTTCTTCTGCTCGGACACTCAACTGACGTCCGTCCGTCTTTCATAGTCTTCGTGGCCTTTGATCCTCCCTCCAACTCCATCGTCGTTGCGCATCAAGGGACGAACAGGGATGATTTTGACTCTATCGTGAACGCCATCGACTTATTCCTCGAGGACCCATCTGAAGCTGCCTTCCCTGGGGCCAGCGACGCTGGAGTCCAACTGCACTCAGGATTCCAGGATGCGTAAGTTGGATCGCCTCGCGTGATCGTATAACCATGACATGACACTCTCGTTGGCAGCTTCAGCCGCACCTCGCAAGACATACTTGACTCCGTGAACGCCGGTATCGCCACTTTTAATGCGACGAACGTCATCGTCACTGGCCACTCACTCGGAGGCGCCATCAGTCTACTCGATACCGTATTCTTGGCTACTCAACTCGATCCCTCCATCAATATCAGGACGGTCGGCTTCGGTCAACCACGTTCAGGCAACCAAGAATGGGCCGACTTCGTCGACAATCTGGTTCAGGAAGGCAGAATTGATTTCGAGTTCTTCGTCAATGGCGATGACCCGGTGCCCAGGCTTCCTCCTGTCGCTTTGGGCTTTCGCCATACTTCCGGCGAGATATTCCAGGTGGATAACAACGGTTCGATTGAGACACTCCGATGCCCTGGTCAGGAGAACGAGAACTGTTTGACATCGAGCTCGATCCTCGAGGCGGATATCCCGGCCCACGATGGTCCGTATGCCGGCGTCGAGATCGGCAGTAATTTTTGTACGCTTTAAATGCCTGACGAATTCATATGTGCGGCGAGAAAATTCATTGAAGCATTTGATTGATTGGTTTACTTGCCATCTTATTGAGGGCAACTGGAATGGAGCTGAAACTGCGTGTACGGAAGTAGATCAGTTTGCCGAGTTTAGAGTCCCCAACTGAGGAGCAGGGCCGATGGCAGGGTTATCTCAGTATTCTTATCCTGTTCTATTCGCGGTCACTCGACGCGCTGACGAATCGTGGACACTTGGGTTGACATGTTCGGGAGTGGCAGAGTCCAAAACCAAAGCTTTCCATGCAAGCATACCTACCTCCACTAAAAGCGTCCATAGTTAGCTGGCTGTTAGCTGGCTATATATTTAACAACACATGCAGCGCTACGGGGTGTCGTCTAGCGTCCGCTTCCACCGAGGCCGCAGGGCTTCCCTCGCGAAGGACTCCCTCTTGTCAAATTTTGGCATCAGCCGCCCGATGTCGGCGAATAAGTGATCGCTGTGTTGGCGTAGAAACCGAACCCTCATGTGACACATATTGACAAGCGAGCACCGGGCGTGAGGTCGGGTGATCAGCTATGCACAAGGGTTATTCCCAGATCCAGATCTCGCACCACTACACTTGCCATGGTTGACTGTCTATCCAGAGCAGTAGAAGAGAGGTAAAGCGAAACTAACAACCAAAGCATGCCAGGAGGTAGCCCGCGTCCTTATGGTGCAGACAACGCTTGCGCTAACCTCTGTCCAACCACGCCTTGTTGGAGTTCCGGCATAGTACTGGTGAGAGGCGGAGTGGTACCCACCCGAGATCCAACCATCCCACGTGGGGGTAGTCGAGATGGTTGGTCTTCGGGTCTGTTTCAGCGGAGGTACTGGATTGGGATGCCCATTGATTGTGAAGCATTCACTTGGAGGAGAGAACAAGCACAGGGTTGATGAGCAATGAAATGAGGGGCATGGTCGTTCTGGTAACGGATAGCACCCCACGCCACACCCCTTATGTCACCCTTTCACGCGCCTCATATTATGTGCCCCAAGCCGATTATACTATTTCTATTGACTTGGCGCTATCTGTAAAGTACCACGTGGGTTAAAGCGCTGCTGCTAGATACAGTGAGACAGGGGCTCTATTCCCTACTTAGTCAACCATTCCCTCTTACAATTTCTGACTATCCCAGCGGTATACCTATGCTATTTTCCCGAACTCGCCTTCGGCTTAGTCGGTGAGTATTGGAGAGTAATCATCGATGCCCCGTAGTTCGCGGTAACACGGTGTACTATTGGGGAGCATAGTGTTGGAAACGCTGGCATGGTTCTCCTGCTGCAAATGCAGTGTCGTTCTCACTTAACAGCGCGCCCATTATTAGACGTCCACCATAGTTGCACTATGCGTCAGAGGCTGAACGATGGAATACCTTGGGATCACTTCGCTGCTTGGATTTCAGCCCGGTTCATCTAAAGATATCTCGGCTGCTTTACACCGGGCGGGCTTCGAAGACAGAGCAATCCGGTTTATTTGGCATTAGGAAGGATGCGCGAGTAACATAAACGAGAATGGTCGAGTACATACTATGGGTTCGACTGATTGACGAGAGGCGAAATGATAAATGGTGAGGACCAGATGGCCGATGACCATGCATAGTGCAAGAGATAGATAGGAGTACCACCTATTCGATGAAAA
>Ga0307513_10007654_pt1 | contig 13960 bp, 11 predicted proteins | sample 15_EM_MG_FD_202174 | JGI IMG/M metagenome (GOLD analysis project Ga0307513, IMG submission 202174) | Populus trichocarpa ectomycorrhiza microbial communities from riparian zone in the Pacific Northwest, United States - 15_EM | ecosystem: Host-associated > Plants > Roots > Unclassified | place... | reverse complement strand
AATACCCGCGACAAGGATCTGGCGCTGTTCGTCGATCTGGCGCGCGAGCGTGGACAGAACATCCAGACGGTCGATCCGATCGACTACCGCGTGCTGATCCCGGCCTTCATGATTTCCGAAATCCGCCGAGGCTTCGAGATCGGCTTCCTCGTCGTGCTGCCGTTCCTCGTCATCGACCTCATCGTCGCGACTATCACCATGGCGATGGGCATGATGATGCTGCCGCCGACCTCGATCTCGCTGCCTTTCAAGATTCTGTTCTTCGTGCTGATCGACGGCTGGAACCTGCTCGTCGGCAGCCTGGTGCGCTCGTTCAGCTGACGACGGCGCCGTGACTCTTTTCAGATGTGCAAAGGACGCTATCGCATTTTGAACTATGCAGTAGCTGCCGCTTCATCGCTTTTCACCCATGGGAAAACCCGCCGGATCGCTCCGGCGGGTTTTTCGTGCGGGTTGAAAGCCTCACTCCGCCGTGTGGAACGGCGCCGTGCGCGGCGGCCGAGCCGGGATGTCCATGTGATCGGGTGCCAGACCCTGCTTGGAGCGTTCGGCCATGATTTCATAGGCCTGCTCCAGATGATCGCAGAAGCGCTCCGCGTCGAAGAGCGGCGCGATATAACGTTTTTCCTTCAGATGCGCCTTGTATTCGGCGATCCGTGCGGGGTTCTGCGCCAGCTCGACGGCCATATCCTCATAGGCCTGCAGGTCGTCCGCGACGAGCTCGGGCAGGTCGATGGCGCGCAGCAGGCTCTCGCTGACGCGTGAGGCGAAGTTGGTGCCCTTGACGGTCAGAACCGGCAGGCCGCCCCAGAGCTGCTCCGAGGTGGTCGTATGGCCGTTGACGGGGAAGGTGTCGATGCCGAGGTCGGCCGCCTGCTGGCGGTCGATGTGCTCTTCGTAGTGTGCGCGCGGGCAGAAGATGATCCGCTTGGCTGAAATGCCGGCCGCCTGGAACTGCTTCTGCAGGTTCGCCTGGTTGCGTGGAGTATTCGCCATCAGCCAGAGCACGCTGTCCGGCGCCCGCTTGAGGATCCGGCACCAGCTGTTGATCGTCTCCGGCGTAATCTTGCGGTTGCCGTTGAACGAGGCGAAGATGAAGGCGTCCTCCGGCAGGCCGAGCTTTTCGCGGGTGACAGGACGCGGCTTCGGACGATGCATCGGGTCGTTCGGCTGGTAGCTCTCCGGCAGCCGGCAGAACTTCTCGTGATAGAAGGGCTTCGCCACGTCGGGCAGGACGGAATGGTCGCCGATGACGTAGTCGAGGTCGATATTGACAGTGCTGCCGGGAAAGCCGAGCCAGCCGACATGCACCGGTGCCAGCGGCAAGTTGAAGGCCGTGGCGCGGCTGCCCGAAGTATGGCCCTTCAGATCGACCATGATGTCGATATTGTATTCGCGCACCGTGTCCAGAACCGCCTGGTCGGAGAAGCCGTGCACCGCGACGATCCTGCCCCAGCGGCTGCGGTCTGTATTGTTGTGCTTCAGGTATTCCGGACCTGTATGGCAGAAGAGCGTCACCTCGAACCGCTCCTTGTCATGCAGTTCCAGGATGCGCTGCAAGAGCTTCATCGTCGCATGGCGATCCCAGAAGTCCGATGACATGTAGCCGATCCGGATCTTGTCCGACCAGCTGTGCGGCTGGTTGCGGCGGAAAGCCACCCCTTCGTGGTTGAGGGGGGTGGTGCCGATCGTCGCATATCGATTGAAGTCCTCGTTGCCGCACCAGTGCAGGTGATAAAACGGGTTGTCCCTGCGTAGGATCTCGATATCGCCCTTTGCAAGGGCGGCGTCAATCACGGCCTGATGCTTGGCGGCCTCTTCGAACTCATTGAATTCGCGGGCGAAAACAAGGTGGAGAAAGCGGAAGGCGTGATTGCCTGGAAAACGCTTGAAGAGGTTGCGCGCCAGCTTCTGGTTGGTTGCGTCGTTGAGATCGTCGCTGAGCAGCAAACCCGCCAGGCGCGTGTGATCGGGATTCATGCTTTCGGACAGCACCGTCTTGAATGGACGGATGATATCCCGCTCCTGGCGCTTCAGATAGATCGCGGTGATGATGAAGGCGAGTTCCGGGTCTTCCTGCGCCTTGGCGAGATTTCGCATGGCGATCAGCAACGCCTCGTCCTCGCTGCCGGTCTCATAATGCAGCTTGGCAGCCTGTTTCTGGTATTCGTAGGCGTTCGGCCCTTCGCAGTTGCCGGCAAGGCCATAGGCTTTCGCGGCATCGGCCTTGAAGCCGAGTTGCACGAGGTTCTTGGCCAGCAGCGCATAGGTCTTGGCGTCCTGCTGGATATCCATGAGCTGGTTGAGCGTCGCAAGGGACTGTGTGTAGCGGCCCATCTGGTAATCCTTGGATGCCGCAGAGAACGAAACTTTGCTGTTCAAAACCCAACTCCGTGAAGGAAATGTTCTGGTCTGGCTGTCGATCACCGACGCACGGGCCGTCCTCCTCGAAATGGGTGGATCGGTCCGATGATGCTATCCCGGCGCCTGCCACACTGGCATGCGAAGCTTGCTTGAAACCGGTGCGACTTGATGAACGTTTTCTATTCTAGGGAAATGCCTGCTTCCCCCAGGGAAAACACTTCCTTCCCGGGGAATTCGAATGCAAAGGAATATATTCAGCAAGCATTAACTATGCCCGGCGAGGAGCCGGCTGGGGGCCTGTATTTTTAAGGAGTTGGCAAGCATTGGCTGCGAGATTGCCCTGGACATGACGGGTTTGGGCCAAACAAAACAGGCACCGAGTAGCATGAAGCTGGTCCGTCATCGCCGGTACTATAGTCCGGTATGTCCTCCTTTTTGTATCTAGTTTTCCAGGGGACACACTTATGACAAGCATTAACACGAATACTTCCGCACAGGCCGCTCTTCAGACGCTGCGCAGCGTCAACCAGGGCCTCAACAGCACGCAGAACCATGTTTCTTCTGGTTACCGCGTCGCGAAGGCTTCTGACAACGCCGCTTACTGGTCGATCGCAACGACCATGCGTTCGGACAACAAGGCACTTTCCGCCGTTTCCGACGCTCTCGGCATGGGTGCCGCGAAGGTCGACACCGCTTACACCGCAATGGACAGCGCCATCGACGTCGTCGGCGACATCAAGGCCAAGCTGGTTGCCGCCACTGAAAACGGCGTCGACAAGGCCAAGGTCCAGGAAGAAATCACCCAGCTGCAGCAGCAGCTTCTGAGCATCGCCCAGTCGGCTTCCTTCAACGGCGAAAATTGGGTGGCCGGCGCTTCCGGCACTAAGAGCGTCGTTGCCTCGTTCGTCCGCGACGGCTCCAACGCCGTTTCGGTCACCACGACCGACTATGCTCTCGACGACAGCTCCGCGGGCAACGTTCTGTTCGGCATGAGCGGCGGCTCGGTCGACACTGCCACGGGTATCCTTGGCACGTCGAATGGTTCGAACGCTTCTATCTACGCGATGGACATCACCAACTTCACCTCCGGTGACATCCAGACGGCTCTGACCAGCGTTGAATCGGCTCTGAAGTCCATGACCAGCGCCGGCGCCGCTCTCGGTTCGCTCTCCAAGCGTATCGACAACCAGGACGATTTCGTCAACGCTCTCAGCGACTCGATCGACTCCGGCATCGGCCGTCTCGTCGACGCCAACATGGAAGAAGAATCCTCCAAGCTCAGCGCCCTGCAGACCCAGCAGCAGCTGGCGATCCAGTCGCTGTCGATCGCGAATTCCTCTTCGCAGAACATCCTGTCGCTCTTCCGCTAAGACCGGTCGGCACAAGGTTTCCAGGTTTCGCGGTCGGGTCGTCCCCGGCCGCGAAATGTTTTAACATAAGGTTAATGAAAACCTTCCTAAGTATCAGATATTTTTACGCTATTTCCATTTTGAATTTAGCTTTCCTTAACCATCTTGGTGTTTTCTAGGCCCATCGAAACGGCGAGTTAACCTTAACAGAAATGGTTAACAGGCATGATGCTGATCGCTGTGGGCCGGCCGAAAATCCGGAATGTCCCTTCTTAAAATCTGCCAACAAGGGGCAAGCAAACTATGACGAGCATCAACACCAATAACGCTGCAATGGCAGCCCTCCAGACTCTCCGTGGTATCAACCAGGGTCTCCAGACAACCCAGGCCCACGTTTCGTCCGGCTATCGCGTCGGAAAGGCTGCCGACAACGCTGCTTACTGGTCGATCGCAACGACCATGCGTTCGGACAACAAGGCACTTTCCGCCGTTTCCGACGCTCTCGGCCTCGGTGCCGCCAAGGTCGACACCGCTTATTCCGCCATGGACAGCGCCATCGACGTCGTCGGCGACATCAAGGCCAAGCTGGTTGCCGCCACTGAAAACGGCGTCGACAAGGCCAAGGTCCAGGAAGAAGTCAGCCAGCTGCAGCAGCAGCTCCTCAGCATCGCCCAGTCGGCTTCCTTCTCCGGCGAAAATTGGGTTGCCGGCGCTTCCAGCACTAAGAACGTCGTTGCCTCCTTCGTCCGCGACGGCTCCAACGCCGTTTCGGTCGTGATGACCGACTACGTTCTCGACGACAGCTCCACGGGCAACGTTCTGTTCGGCATGAGCGGCGGCGCAGTCGACACTGCCACGGGTATCCTTGGCACGTCGAATGGTTCGAACGCTTCTATCTACGCGATGGACATCACCAACTTCACCCTCGGTGACATCCAGACGGCTCTGACCAGCGTTGAATCGGCTCTGAAGTCCATGACCAGCGCCGGCGCTGCTCTCGGCTCGATCTCCAAGCGTATCGAACTGCAGGAAAACTTCGTATCCGCGCTCAGCGACTCGATCGACTCGGGTGTCGGCCGTCTCGTTGACGCCAACATGGAAGAAGAATCCTCCAAGCTCAGCGCCCTGCAGACCCAGCAGCAGCTGGCGGTACAGTCGCTGTCGATCGCGAATTCCTCTTCGCAGACCATCCTCACGCTGTTCCGCGGCTAATAACCCGCCGAAACATCGGCCCGCCGGTCTCCGGCGGGCATCCCGGAATAGAGCCGCGCTTCGATGGAGCGCGGCTTTTTTATTTCCGTTAACGGTTGATTAACCATAATGCTGTCTTCTGCGGTCAACGAGACGGCGAGTTAACCAAATTTAAGAACCGGTTAACAGGCATGAGGCTGATCACCGTTCCCGGTAACTTTCCGGAATGTCCCTTTTTTCCATCTGCCAACAAGGGGCAATCATTTCATGACCAGCATTTTGACAAACGTCGCGGCGATGGCCGCGCTTCAGACACTCCGCGGAATCAACGACAGCCTTGAGACTACGCAGAACCACGTCTCGTCGGGTTACCGCGTCGAAAAGGCCGCCGATAATGCTGCCTACTGGTCGATCGCAACGACCATGCGTTCGGACAACAAGGCACTGTCCGCCGTTTCCGACGCTCTCGGCCTCGGCGCCGCCAAGGTCGACACCGCTTACTCCGCCATGGACAGCGCCATCGACGTCATCAGCGAAATCAAGGCGAAGATCGTCGCCGCGACCGAAAAGGGCGTCGACAAGACCAAGATCCAGGAAGAAATCAGCCAGCTGCAGCAGCAGCTCCTGAGCATCGCGCAATCGGCTTCCTTCTCCGGTGAAAACTGGGTTGCCGGCGCTGACGGCACCAAGAGCGTCGTTTCCACCTTCGTGCGCGACGGTAACGGCAATGTCTCGGTCAAGACGACAGACTACATCCTGGACTCGAGCTCCACGGGCAACGTCCTCTTCGGCATGGACTCGGTCGGCGCGATCGAGACGAGCTCCGGCATCATCGGCACATCAAACGGTACGATCGGCTCGATCTACTCGATGGACATCAGCACTTTCGGCTCGCCTGAGATCTCCATGGCCCTGACGTCAATCGAAGCCGGCCTCGACGCGATGACCAGGGCTGCATCGCAGCTCGGCTCGATTTCCACGCGCATCGAGCTGCAGGAAAACTTCGTCGCCGCGCTCAGCGACTCGATCGACTCAGGCGTCGGCCGCCTCGTCGATGCCGACATGGAAGAGGAATCGAGCAAGCTGACGGCGTTGCAAACGCAGCAGCAGCTGGCCATCCAGTCGCTGTCGATCGCCAACTCCAGCGCTCAGAACATCCTCACGCTGTTCCGCAGCTAAATCAGGCGCTGAAGCTGGACCGAATCTTACGCCCTCATCAGGGAACCAGCAGAAAGCCCTACGGACCGCGCCCAAAACGGCGCGGTTTTTCCTTTAATATCAATGTATTGAGTCGTGTAGCGATCGGTGCGTCGCATTCACCCCGCCCGCTCTTGCGGAATAGGTTCATATAGAGTTACCCTCGCTTCGAGTTGATTTGTTTTTGCGACACACCGGTGGAAATCCCGCCGGGGCATGACGCCAGTCCAGTCGCCGCCGGCAATCCGGCCTGCCCTTTTCACCTTTTCCGAGACCCTGTCGATGACCGTTAAGATTACCAACTCGGCCGCGGTGAGTGCGCTTGCGGTGCTGCGCAGCATCAACAAAGAAGCCAATCAGACCCAGCAGCAAGTTTCTTCGGGATATCGTATCGAGACAGCTGCCGACGATGCGTCCTACTGGTCGATCGCAACCGTCATGCGTTCGGACAGCACCAATCTCGGGACCATCGGCGATGCGCTCGGTCTCGGCGCCGCCAAGGTGGACGCGACCTATACGGCGATGACGTCGGCGATTGATCTCGTGGGCCAGATTCGCGCCAAGCTGGTTTCGGCAAGAGAACCAGGCGCCGACAAGGACAAAATCAACGCCGAGATCAGCGAATATAAAGAGCAGCTGCAGACGGTCGTTGAATCGACCTCGTTTGCGGGTGAAAACTGGCTGCTGAACGGCGATAACGCCGCGCCGCCGACATGGTCTGTCATTTCGGGCTTCGTGCGCGCCCCGACCGGCGAATATCAGGCCCAGACCATCGATTTCCCATCGTCCCAGACCATCCTCGTCGACAAGAACAATGCCAGCGGCGGCCTGCTGACCAAGGCGGTCGACGCCAATGCGATCAATCATAGCGGTGCGACGTCGCGCAACTATTATCTGCTGAACGCCAATTCGACCACGCCGGCGACGGGTACGGAAATTGCGATCAGCAACAGCACGACCGATGCGCAACTCGGCGACATGCTTGATGTAACCGACTCGTTGCTCGCCTCGCTGACGACGACGGCCGCCTCCATCGGCGTGATGAAGACGCGTATCGACGATCAGATCGACTACACCGCCAATCTGTCCGATTCGATCGACAAGAGCGTCGGTGCGCTCGTCGATACCGACATGGACGAGGCCTCGATCCGGCAAAAGGCGATCGAAACCCAGAAGCAGATGGCCGTCGAAGCGATCTCGATCCTCAACACGGCCGCAAGCAAGATCCTCATCCTGCTGGAATAGGCGTGGGCGCGATCATGAATGGCGGCGGCGCCATTCATCCTCGCGCAAGTTTGACTTTCTAGTTTCCGGCATGAAGGCATCGTCCGAATCCCTGCCGGCGCAAGATCAAGCCCTTGCCCGTTTCGAACGGATATGCCGGCGCGCAAGGACATTTTTGAGCGGGGGCGGGCATGCAGCATGCCTCCCGAATACTGGATGGTTTTTTATGAGCATTACGCTTTCCCGGTATTTGAAGGATTTCGGTGAACCGGAGTCGTCAGCGCCGATCATCGACGTGGACGATTTCGCCGGCGATGGCTTCCCCGGTTTCTCCGAAATGCCGAAAGAGCCGGCGATCGACGTCGAGGTAGAGCGCCGCGAGGCCTATTCGGAAGGGCACGCCGCAGCGACCGTGGAATTGACTGAGAAATACGAACTCGAAACGCAGACGATGGCTGAGATCCATGCGCGTGAGATCGAGGAGCTGAAGCTTCGTTATGAGGTCGAAGCAGCGGCGATCATCGCGTCCCGCATCCGCGATATCGCCGAAGAGGTTGCTCAGCTGGTCAGTGCCGGCGCAGCTGCGGTCATCGCGCCGGCCATGACGGAAGCGCTCACTGCCAAGGCTGCCGAAAGCCTCGCCGTCCTGCTGCGCGAGGCGATCCTGGAAGGCGCGGTGGGACCGATCGTGGTGAGGGGGCCGACCCGGCTTTTCGATATATTGCAGGCCGAGCTCGGAGAACATGCCGGAGCGGTTCGCCACATTGAGACGGATGATATCGATCTTGCCGCGGAAATCGGTGAATCCGTCATCGTCACCCGTATGTCCGCCTGGGCAGCCAGCTTGAAGAAAGTTCTCGAATGAGCGAAGGCGAAAACCACCACCACGGCAAGAACGAGATCATCATCGTCAAGAGACATGGCGGCGGCGATCACGATGGCGCCCATGGCGGTGCGTGGAAAATTGCCTATGCCGACTTCATGACGGCGATGATGGCGTTCTTCCTGGTCATGTGGCTGGTCAATGCCGCCAATGAGGAGACCAAGGCCTCGGTCGCGACCTACTTCAATCCGATCAAGCTCGCCGACGAAAAGCCGACTGAGAAGGGCGTGAAAAAGCCCGTCGAGCACGCCGAGGGCGAGGAGAAGCAGGAAAAGTCGAAACAGAAGGAAGAAAATCCGAACGAGGGCAAGTCCGCGGCGGATGGCGACGACCAGACCTCGACCTCCGGCGACCAGACCAATTATTCGGAGGCCGATTTCTTCGAAAACCCCTATTCGGTTCTCGCCGAGATCGCGCAGGAAGTCGGCCAGCAGGCCAATGTCAGCGCCAAGGGCGATGGCGGCGCCGCCGATTCCGGCCCGGCCACCGGCGCCGATGGCGGCGAAGCCTATCGCGATCCCTTCGATCCGGATTTCTGGACGAAGCAGGTCGAGGTCACGACGGCCGGCAAGGTGCAGCCACCCGGGAAGAGCGATCAGCAGGAGACCGAGAGCGAAACCACCGAACTCGCCAAGGTCGAGGATACCAAGCCGACGCCGCTGACCGCCGACCAGAAGAAGATCGCCAAGGACACCAAGGGCGCGGTCGAGGCCAAGGATGGCAAGACGGACAGCAAGTCGCCCGACACCAAGAAGACCGATGCCCAGAAGGACGCGGACCATCAGAAGGATGCGGATAAAAACGCGGCCGAGATGGCGCAGCAGCAGGAGGCGAAGCAGCTCCAGGAGCAGATCGCCCAGCAGATCGGCGGCATTGCCGGCAAGCTCGTCGAAGGCCTGACCGTGACATCTTCCGAGGGCGGGCTGCTGGTCAGCATCTCCGACCAGAACGACGATTCGATGTTCAATGTCGGTTCGGCGGTCCCGCGCCAGGAGATGGTGCTCGCCATGGAAAAGATCGGCGCGATCCTGAAGGCGAGGGGCGGCGCGATCGCGATCCGCGGCCACACCGACGGGCGCCAGTACAAGGGCGGGCAGAACGAGAACTGGCGGCTTTCGATGGACCGCGCGCAGAGCGCTTATTACATGCTCGTGCGCGGCGGGCTCGACGAGCAACGCATCTCCCAGGTCTCCGGCTTCGCCGATCGTCGCCTGAAGCTGCCGTCCGACCCGTTCAACGCTGCCAACCGCCGGATCGAGATTCTGGTGCAGGCGGATCAAGGATAGTCGTATGGCGCGCCGGGAGCATCGCTACTTCAGATGTGTAGCCTTCGGCCTGGCGATGCTTTCGCCTGCCGCGGGCAATGCGCAGGATCCGGACGATCTCGCGCCCTACAAGATGCTGCGGTCGCTACAGTTCGTGCAGGATTCGGTCGTCGCCGGCGATCATTCTGCCGGAGAGATGCAGCGCTTCATGCTGGGTACGATCGACGAGCGACTGCGCACCACCGATCCTTCGATCTTCGACGACGACCGCAATGTCGACGCAGCGCTGATCTATGTAATGAGCGGCGGCAATCCGCAGACGCTCGAATATCTGATCGCCCACGACGTCAACGGTTATTTCGACAACCGCGTCACCGATGTGCTGCGCAAATATCTGAGCGGCAAGGGGCTCCTCGTCGCCAAGACGCTGGAAGATACTGCCAGGGAATATCGCGACAAGAAGATCGGCCCCTATCTGGCGCTGATCGGCGGCAATGTGCTGATCGCGACGAAACCGACAGATGCGCTGGATCTCTATGATCAGGCGCGCCTTGCCGCGCCGGGTACCATCGTCGAGGAAGCGGCGCTCCGTCGCTCCGTCGCCATCTGCCTCGACAAGGGGCTTGTGGACAAAGGCTTGGCCTATTCGCAGCGTTATATCAGACGCTTCCTGCATTCGCCCTATGCCAGCCAGTTCGCCGATCTGTTCGTCAAGCTCGTCGTCGCTCACGATCATGACGTGAAGCCGCAGAATGTCGTCGACATCCTCTCCTTCATGGACGTTCCGCGTCAGCGCGAGGTCTATCTGCGCATTGCCCGCGCCGCAGCGATATCAGGTAAGCCGGATCTGGCGCGCATGGCGGTCGAGCGCGTGCAGTCGCTTGGCGCCGGCACCGACAATCCGTTCGGTCCGCTGGCGGATTTCTATGGAGGCATGGCCGGCCTTCCCACAGACGATATCGACCAGGCGGCGAAGAATGTCAGCGGCATCGACGGCAACGTGCTTTCGCCGCGGGATAAGGCGTTGCAGGAGGCGGCAAGATCCGTCGCCGACCAGATCCTGCGCGCTCCCGATCCGGCAAGCTTGACGCAAGCATCCAATCCTAACACTGCTCATCAGGAAATCACTTCTGAACAGGCGGCGGCGACAGCCATGCAACCGGGTGCGCCAGGCGCGCTTCCCGAGCCTGCTCCGGGAGGCGTGGCATCGACTGGCGAAAGCCGGGATGCCGACCCCTCATTCAACTCTTTTGTGACGACCAATCGGTCCAAGCTCGACGAGATCGACGGTCTTTTGGCCCAAGAAGGCAATTGAAATGATGGATATGAGCGTCTCGGGCGGAGCCTCTGGTACGGAGACGGCTGCTGTTACGAAATCCGCGCGCCCGGCCGGAAAGGGTGACACCGCCGGCCAAAAGAACGGTTTTTCCGACGCGCTTGCCAAGGCGAGCGGCGGTGCGGCCAATGACCAGCCCGACGACGTGCTGCCGGATCAGGATGTGATTGCGGAGGGCGGCGCCGAGAAGACGGCGCGGACGATCCGCGGACGCAATAGTGCAAAGCCGATGATCGACCTCGGCGACGCGGGTCTGAAGGGGCAGGTGGACGTGCAGCCGGAAAATATCGTCAGTGTCGAAAAGGTCGCGGCAAAGCCCGCGAAGGATCAGGCCAAAATGCCGTCCGATCTCGCATTCGGCAAGCTTGATCCGAAGGACGGGCCGGCGGAAAACGTTGCTCAGGCAACCAAAAGCGTCAAGCATGCCAAGACCGACACGGCCGAGACAGATACGGATACGGACAAGAACACCGACACTGAGGCCGCTGATGGCGACATCTCCGATGTCCTCGGCCTATTGAATAAGGAGCCCGCCGACGGCGGTGTAGCCTTGCCGGTGACGGCAGCCGCGCATCACCCGTCCACGAGGGCCGACGAGACCGGGCCCACCGACAAGAAGCTCGAGGGTATCAACGCCAAGGCAGACGGCCATGCGTCCGACGCCCTGGCGGCGGTCAGCGGCAAGGCGGAGGCGGAGAACATTCAGGTTCCCGGTGCGGAGAATACCGAGGCTGCCGATGGCAGGACGTTCAGGATCAGCCGCGCCGATGGCCGCGGCGAGTCGATGGATGTCCACATAGGCACCGATCAGGCCGGGCCGAAGGATGGTTCGAAGAAGGCCGATGTCGAAAATGTCTCGGTCCTCGAATCACGCCGCTATATCGGCCTGGCACAGAATTCGAATTCTGCCGCGGTCACCGCTGCTCTCTCCGGCGATTCCGAATGGGCACGCGCCATGGAGCCGAGTTCGGCGCTCTCCAACGCGGCGGAATGGACGAGCACCGGCAAGGTGGTCAATACGTTGAAGATCCAGATGAACCCGATCGATCTCGGGCCGGTGACCGCGACGATGCGCCTGTCCGGCGACGCGCTGAATGTCGACCTCAAGGTCGAAACGGGTGCGGCTTATCGTCAGATGAAGGAGGATCACGGCAAGATCCTCGAGGCTCTGCGCAGCCAGGGCTATGCGATCGATAACGTCACCATCAGCATGGCGCCGGTCGAACGTCCCGACGCCGGCAACCAGGCGAGCAGCCAGGGCCAGGCCTCCCAGCAACAGTCGCTCGCCCAGCAGGGCCAGGGCGGCGAGGCGCGTGAGCGCTATAATCAGACGGCGCAGCGGACGGATGGAGGCTTCAATGGCGCAGGCGAGACCGGTGTTGAAGATGCTTCTGCTGGCGGGGCTGGCGGCAACCGTACTGGCGGCGTTTACCTCTGAGGCGTCAGCCTCCACAGGCGCCTGTGAACGCGAGATCCGGTCTGCAGCTGCCAAATACGGCATCCCGGAAGGCATCCTCTATTCGGTCGGTCTGACGGAGACCGGCCGCAAGGGCTCGCTCTATCCCTACGCCATGAATGTCGAAGGCAAGGCGATCTTTCCGCCCTCGGAGCAGGACGCGATGAGGCAGTTCGATGTCGCCCGCAGAAGCGGCGCGAAACTCATCGACATCGGATGCATGCAGATCAACCACTATTTTCACGGCGAGAATTTCGGCTCCGCCGAGGAGATGTTCGATCCGCATCGCAATGTGGAATATGCGGCGAAGTTCCTCCGCAACCTGCACGATCGTCATGAGACATGGACGATGGCGGTAGCCCGATACCACGCGGGACCGAACAACGACCCGGCGCAGAAGCGGTATGTCTGCCGGGTCATCGCCAATCTGGTCGCCACCGGCTACGGCAAGTGGACTCTCAATGCGAGTAACTTTTGTCAAAATTGATGCAATTAAAGATTGAGATCACAGATTGTGACGGAACTGTGTCACAATATGGCAGGAATCCGGCGGGAATCCTGTGTGCAAGGGATATTTAACCGCTCGTTAACTTTTCCACGAATTTTTTGTGTGCACAATAAGTCATGCCCACTATATGTAGATCAAATCGCTACTCAAATCTTAATCAACTATTAATTTCCGCCATTAACTTTAACGAGTTGTCGCCGATTCGCGCGATTCGTACCCATAGGTCATCGAAGTGCCACACTGATTCGGAGGCGGACGAATGATCGTAGTGGTTGATGAGCGTGAGCTCGTGAAAGATGGTTACACATCCTTGTTTGGCCGTGAGGGCATTCCCTCCACCGGCTTTGATCCAGCAGAATTCGGCGAGTGGGTGAAAGCCGCGGCGGATTCTGACATAGCGGCAGTCGAGGCCTTCCTGATCGGCCAGGGCCAGCGCAACTTCGAACTGCCCCGGGCGATCCGGGACCGGTCGATGGCGCCGGTGATCGCGGTCAGCGACCAGCACTCGCTCGAAAACACGCTTGCACTTTTCGATTGCGGCGTCGACGACGTGGTGCGCAAACCGGTCCACCCCCGCGAAATCCTCGCAAGGGCAGCTGCGATCCGGCGCAGGCTGAAGGCAATCACCAACCACACCGATATCGGCGCGATCCGCGTCTTCTCGGATGGCCGTGATCCCGAGATCCACGGCGAGGTCTTCGCGCTTCCCCGGCGCGAGCGCCGCATCCTCGAATATTTGATCGCCAATCGCGGCCGCCGTGTCACCAAGACTCAGATCTTCAATGCCATCTACGGCATCTTCGACGAAGAGGTCGAGGAAAACGTCGTCGAAAGCCACATCTCGAAGCTGCGCAAGAAACTGCGCAAAAAGCTCGGCGTCGATCCTGTCGATTCCAAGCGCTTCCTCGGTTACTGCATTGATTGGGCATGATTTTCTCAGTCGGACAACATCGTCCGACTGAGCCTGGATATTTCGCCTCGCGGTTCGCCATGACAGACAGCTTCACGCAAGGCCCAACAAATACTCTCGAACTTAACAGGTAGAACGAGGTTTTCAGATGAGCATTTTCGGCAGCATGAAGACGGCAGTATCGGGGATGAACGCTCAGGCCAACCGCTTGAGCACTGTCGCTGACAACATCGCCAACGTTAACAACACCGGTTACAAGTCTGTGTCGACGAGCTTC
>Ga0307513_10007653_pt1 | contig 13963 bp, 17 predicted proteins | sample 15_EM_MG_FD_202174 | JGI IMG/M metagenome (GOLD analysis project Ga0307513, IMG submission 202174) | Populus trichocarpa ectomycorrhiza microbial communities from riparian zone in the Pacific Northwest, United States - 15_EM | ecosystem: Host-associated > Plants > Roots > Unclassified | place... | reverse complement strand
CTTTCTATCGCTACTCAGTTCAACAACAAGAAACCATCACTGTCAACGGCTTTAAGCTCACCTGCACAGGCCGTTTCTTTCAGACAAAGCGTTTGTTACAATGCCATCAAGACTGGCTGCTTTCAAATTGCATGTAGGAAAGGAGGCGAAGAAATCAAGGAGTCCTTTGCCTTTACGACAGGCGATACTCCCAGGGGTTGGGTTTGTACCAGACGCTGGGAACCAGACGGCATTACAGCGTTCGAACACATTGTCGTCTACCACGTCCTCGGAAACTGCTGTATCAACGTGTTCGAGCAGCCACGGCCTGCCGGAGAAGGTGGTTTTGCACCTGGCCGCTGGAGCCGAATTACCGTCTGTACCGTACAAGTTGCGATTCGCGGTGAGCCTGATAGATATTTAGATTGTTGCTAGGAAGCATATTGATCACTAAACACAAAGCTGTCATCTCATGAATGGGACGAACGGATTGAGTGCATTGCGCGCCATCGGGAACACTCTGCCCAACCATACTGGGAGGTACTATGGTTCTTCCTAGTATTCGGGTAAGTCAACGATATCTCCCGTATCTAAGTGGCTCACTCAAGAATTTTGCTAGAATACCAGCAACCACAATTTACCCTCTCTACACAAGTCTATTCACCTCGATTACTGGTACTAATGGAAAACAAGACCCCACTGTTATGGCAGGTGTGATCACCATTGGGGTTGTTATGCTCCTTGCAATGCTATTGGCGACCCCAGTCTTCATACGAAAATATGTAGTATGGCATAAACAAGTAATTTACTGTATGAAGGAATACTAATGCCGCTCGTATAGCTGCAGAGGCGGATGAACAAAGATGTGGATCGGTGGGCCACAATAGATCGGCAAAAAACGGACGAGCCTGATCTCGATGTCCGTTGGAGAGTTCACCTCCCGAACATATTCCGTAGTGCATGTGTACGTCACTCTTCTATCTTTACCCTTGGCGGCCGACTCATCAAAAAGCGCTCAGGGTATTCATATACCGGTGCCGCCAAGAAAGCGAAGCATCTCGCTCGAGGCAGCTCTTGAGAAGGACAGGATGGCTTCATTGGCTGACGAGAAAGACATCATGGCGCTCTCACGCGCCGGTAGTCTGGCGAGCCAACATGTTTGATGACTGAGGTGGCGTGCTCCCCTTGCCGTCTTCGCCTTGCCGCGAGACACCGGGTTCCTGCTCTTGCATTTAGGACAATAATAATAGTAGCCCCCGAGTGTCCGCTCGTTGATACACATTTTTTGAATGTTATTTGCACGACTTGATGGGCGACTCGACGGGCAACTGGGTAATCAGGGCAAATTGGGCAATCTGGGCAGTGGTTCGCAATACACGCAAAAGCCACGCAATTCACACCGCAACAAACGTTGCTGTGCTGCTGGTGTGATCGGTCACCATCGGTCATATCGGCGGGACTGGCCCTGTCCCGGCTGAGGCGGTTACCAATAGAATCCCACTCGGTCAACAATCCCCCTAGAAAATCGTGCGAAATGCGAGTAGAACATCAGATGGTTTAGAGAATCTACTAAGTAACACAAAGGTTCCTTGGCCGACCCTCGGGCGATTACTGCGATTATCGCGATTTTTTTGGGGCCAATGTCTCGCAATGACAAGGGGGCGCCTGGCATTGACACGTTTGATGGATGGCTCTCAGAGGCGGACAAAAGCTGGGACAAAAGCTGTCGCCTATTTTGACAACCAAAGCATCCATCTTTGCTCCCCACCGTCTCCCCCCCTTTCAAAGGTGAGCGCGGCCGGCCGCGGGCATCACCCAAGCTAGCCCGCCTTCTCCCGCCCTGTCGAGTGGCTGTAACTAACTTACGGTCTCGTACAGCTTCTCCTTACTTCCATTCAGCCAAGCGCTGGTCCCGTCCTTTAAAACCAGGTCCCAGAACCCCAGGTCTCAGCCATCCCTCGACGACTTTCATCTTCTTTTCTTACAGCTCGCACATAATGTTTGCCGCATCACTTATTGCCATTCCCCTCATCTCTGTCGTTGCTGCCCAGCAGGTGCACGAGGTCATTGTCGGTGGCGCCGCCCCGAACCAGATCTCGTACCAGCCATACGCCTTGTCTGCTGCTATTGGCGACATCGTTAGGTTCACCTTCAAGCAAAAGAACCACACCGTCACACAAACGTCTTTCGCTAATGTCTGCCACCCTCTGCTTGACGAGTACACCCAAAAGCCTGTCGTGGATTCCGGTTTCCAGCCTGTCGCCGCTGATCAGACCAGTGAATTCCCTACCTGGAACTACACTGTAACGACGACAGAGCCTGTCTGGATGTACTGCCGGCAAACGGGCCACTGCGGACAGGGTAAGTCGAACAATGCTAGAACCAGTGACCGCCTGCTCACGGCTTTCTAGGAATGGTCTTTTCTGTCAACTGCCCCCTCACGGGTACCAACTCCTTCGACAACTTCAAGAAGGCTGCATTGGAGTACGGTGCTGCTCAGACCTCTGAAGAGGCTGCCAAGTCGTCCTGGGTGGCTACGGCCACCTCGGAGGTCTATGGTTCTCAGACCTATGCCCCAGTCTACCATCCCACTGTGACCGACACCGTCACCTTCGGCAATGAATCTTGGACCACCGTCTACGAGTCGTACGCCAACTCGCCTGCTCCTACTCCCGCCGCCCCTCAAGGCGTAGAGCACCGCGTCATCGTCGGTAATAACGGATCTTTGACCTTCGATCCTCCCCGTGTCTCTGCCGCAGTCCGTGACACCGTCGTAAGTGGACCCCAGACCTTGAAAACTACCCCAGTGTTGATATAGACGTCTGCAGGTTTTCGAGTTCCGCACCAAGAACCACACCATCACCCAGTCCTCTTTCGGTGCACCTTGCCGCAAGCTCGAGTTTACTTCGACCACTGGCCAGAAGGGCTTCGATTCTGGTTTCATGCCCGTCGCAGCTGGCACCACCGACAACTTCCCTACCTACACCCTCACTATCAACGATACCGCACCAGTCTACGCATACTGCAGGCAGACTGGCCACTGCGGCCAAGGTATGGTCTTCGTAGTCAACACCGATGAGGAGTCGGACCGCGACCTCGCGTCGTTCGTCGCTCTCGCCAAGACCCTCAACGGCACTTCGTCCGACTCAAACTCGAACAACACCAACGGTCAGACATCAAACAATGACCAGAAGGCTGCTGCCCCCGCCGTCCGCGCCAGCATGGCGTCTGCTGCCCTCTTCGCGGTTGGCGGCTTGTTCGTCCTCGCCCTCTAAACGGCTTCCAAGAGCGATAGGGATTTTATGACGGCAACGAACGATCCTGCGGACACTTATGTGTATTACACACAATTGCCTTTCCCCCCCAAACTTTTATTTCTTGTGCTCGCTTGAGCGCGGGCGATTTGCGCCACCAGCGTAATCTAATTACCTGGATAATTTCTCGTTTCTGGTTGGTTGATAGATTTATTGGACCCTTATTTCATTCTTGTGAAGACGTATTGTATAAACTTGTTCTTAAACTGCGAAGATAGTAGCAGTCGTTGTTGAGGCATATGCCACGAGTGAGCCTCAAACTGAGTTCTGAGGAGTCCTGCTACGAGCGCATTTATATGAGCAGTACGGACCACCATATCATATTGATAGACCGAGAGCACTCGTCAGGATGGCTGAGACTATCAGCAGAGACTGAGATCAAGTACTGTGCGACGAAAGTGAAACCAATGCTTGGTGCGGCGTAGATATTTCCAACAGTCAAGGTCCCCTGAGACCTCTTCACATTGCGACAGTATGATTGGCTAGAAGTCAAAGAACCGGTCGGCCTTTTGGCCTCATCAGCCTGACAGCCCGGCGCCATGGCAGTGTGCCAATCTTGTCCTTCCTCTCTCTCAGCAGCATTCGATGGCTCTTCCGAGTCTGAGCTCTGAACTCGTCTGCCTACAAAATCTACATGAGATCTTGAAGAAAAGGTTGTTCCAATTTCAACTCGCAATCAGCAGGCCTTCTGACCAAATTGTGTCCTAGGTTGGACCTAGAGAGAGAATAGTCGGTGTTTGCGCTTTATCAGTGTCCCAGAAAAGCGATCCGACCTCCGTTTTTAGTACAGCTTCCCTTGTCGCATGGCACACCGCTGCCCACAAGACTAGACCGCATTCTACACTTACCGCCTTCCTCTCCTTGGTTGAGGCTGCTGAGAACGGTATCGTGTACGCCTCAGGCTATATTCATTCTGAGATCCGTTACAGACATCCGAGCTCGCCAGTCAATGGAAGCAACATTCCGCACGCAAATTGACCGAGTTTTCGCAGCCATGGAAGGGCTTGTGAGTCACAACTCGCATCGTCCCACTGTTGACGCATCTTATGATATTCAAGGGAGGTCACTATGAACGAATCACTGCCTGTTCAGAAAAACTTGAGGAATTCGACGAACTCGCAAGAGAAGCCCTGGAAAACAGGAAGCTTCGACATGAGGAATGGAAGACTTGGAAACCAAAACCTGCTCCTTCGACTGGTGTACGGCTGTGGCCCAGAGCAAGGAAAGAACCGGTCTCAACTGAGAGCACAATGGTCACTGCTTACAACCTCGCAGGTCAGAGAATGGTCTCCCTTCTCCGATTAGCGATCCCTTCTAATCCACCCCAAAGATAGAGCAGTCAGACAATATGTCAGCAAGACTGAAGTAGCTCGATGCTCATTTAAGGATAAAGTCATGGCACAAGTTGACGTACTCTTCTTTACTCCGATCGCTTATAACTTGCCAACCCCTATTCAAGGCCATTTCTATCGCATATCAGGTGGTCATCGACGCAATAACCAAGTGTCTGCGGCTATTCGCTGAGGACCAACAGTATCTTCACTCCTCTGACCCATTTGCGTATTGCTGACGGCATTTGAAGGGAATGTGCCAGCCACGCAAGCGTCAGTGCAGGTCGGATTATCAAAGTAGCCTCTGATACTTTCAGTGTCCGCCTTGCCGGCGCTTTTCAAGAGACACTTGTATCCGAGGCTCAAGATATCTCTACATGTTCGATTCCATATGATGATCTATTAGAATCGGTCTCACGATATCCCTCCACCGACTCACAAGCAATTATCTTTGGGTTCTCCCTACCCCCGTACTACTTCTCTTACACAGCGAGCACCAAATTTGTGGTAGATGTGTTCTGCCAATTGGTCTCCTTTGTCTGCGATCATCAAGCGTGGGATCATTATGCCACCCAACCCCCTCCAACAGACTACTCCCTAGTTCCAGTGTGTGACTCCTCTCCATCCTCCGTCTTCCGCACTTATCTGGGTGAAAGATCTTCTCTGAACTCGAAAGGTCCTGGACGAGGGACGAAAACCTCAACCGAGACTTGCTCCGCCGGCTCGGTCCGCCTACCTGCATACAACTCGTCAAGGTGAGCTTCTATCATTCTATCCGTATTAAATTCAACATTCCTTTAGGCTCTATTGGCATCGCTTCCTGAACCCCTCATAGACTGCTCCGAACCCCCCGCTGAACACCTGAGACTTTGGAACCCGGACTTCGTACATCGTCCGGACACTACATGGGCTGTACCTAGCGATCAAGACGGTGGAACATCCCCCGTACCGCTTGTACCACGCCTTTACGACCGTCCACAAGGGGAGATACTTCGGGCGCTGTGCGTTTCCCTGATACCCGTTTTTAGTGTAAAGTCGAAGGACATCCAGAACCGAATTTGTGAGATCTTTTCCGATCTGTTGACGCGAAAAGGAGTAAGCCCTTGTTTCCTCCTAGGCCATCACGCTTATTGATAGTCCTAGGAATGTATCAAACATGCAATTCCGAATCTAGTTAGGGGATTTAGTACCACAATCACCGCCATTAACACGACGAATGCACCGCTGCGGGGCACGTTTGGTAAAACTACCATCCGCTGGCCGATTGGACCCAGGCTCTTTAGACAAGGGCTCGCTTTTTGGCCCCATGACCCTCCGACTGCCAGGTAATCCCGACAATACCGTTGACGCACCAGTTCTGGTCTGACCAGATCCAGCGACGTTAAGTCTCGTAGGAATGCCATCACCAACATGGCAAAGAACAAGGCAAACGCGCCATACACTATCCTTCTTGTCGGAAGCGCTGGTGTCGGGAAAGCTTCGCTCATAGAATTCATTGCCAATACCCTTCTTAGCAGAGACGATAACTATTACAACCTTTCCTTTCCCAACTGGACTCCGTTGCCCCACCTTTACGAAATTGCGAGCGAGCTCGGCGTACTGGTAAGCGCCAACGTTTTGAACGGAGTGAGAAGGCATAATCCCTCCCCAAGATCCGTATCCTCGACGCGTCCGTGTTCACCAGTGTTGAGCACGACGAGCTCCTAAAGCGAAGTATTGTAACGAGTGTTGAGAAACACTTGGACTCTGTCACCGCCGTTCTCATCCACGTTGATACTACCCTCTTCACTAGTGGTAGCATGGACTATGTGCTCTCCACTCTGTCGACGGTCTTGCCGAAAACGTTAGCCAACAATATTTCCGTCGTTTTTACCAACGTCTCGACCCCCTCTCTTCAAGGCTTCTCTGTCCCAGAGGTGTTCAAAGGCGCTCCCACATTCGCCTTCGGGGGGGACTTGTTTGTTGGAAGCCAGGAATTTCGGGAGGTTGACGAACCGTTAGCTTTGGGTATCCTGGCGAAGCTCTTCAACTGGATGGACAGCCTCAATCTACAGCCAGCGACCGAGATCACATACCTCTTTGAAAAGCATCAGCACATCAAAGCCTGGATCCACAACACTCTCACTCGGATGGACCAAGCAACGGACAAAAAAGCAAAACTTGACGACCTCATGACCAGGCTCAAGGAGCATTCGGCTGTGAGACTTTCACCTTGCTCGCATCTGGCTCTTGAATCTTATGCTTGTTGGACGTAGGACATGGACTCATTCTCCAACTTCGAGACGACTGTCGATATGCAACAACCCATGACCACTCGAAATTTCGATAAGCAGGTGTTGGTCAACCAAGATATAAAGAAGAAGTGGGAGACGGCGAAGGATGAGAAGGAGAAGACTGCGGCACTCATCGCAGTAAACGAAATGGTGCTGTATGACCTCAAGCAAGACATTCGTCGCCTTTCAAACGATCTGGCGTCGCTGGTGGAACAGTACGCCTCCTTGTCACTGACGGAAAGCTTTTCGGTGCAGATGGAGAGCACAGTCAAGCTTCTGGAACAAAAGTATGCAGTCTGGGAGGATGCAGGGTTTGGTCAGGGTGAGCTGGAAATGGTCAAAAAGAGCCTGGATCAAATGAAGAGTGAGCTGGAGCTCTTGAGGGAGAACGGGCAGATTCGGGGTTCTTCGTATTGAAATTGAGCAACTGCCGTTTTAGTAGATCCATTGCTGCTACGACCCTAAATCTTAATCGGCGGTCCACCATTGACCCGGCACACAGCAAATGAGGCTGCATAAAAATGATATAAAACATGCAATAGAAATATGCATATACAAATTACATAATGTAGGTCAGTAGTCCGGTACATGCTCTCTGTAGTCCACGTCATCTGAATCACCATTCATTGATTTTGCCATTACACCACGCGTGTTCCAACTCTCAAAACATTTGCATTAAAACTTGCTCTGAAAACGTATATAATACAGGTGATACGTCACAAAGAACACGTGGCAAGCATGCGCGCGGTGACGCGGTGGGTGACCGATTTTGGGAACTCTCTTGCGCATTGCGGGGTGTCCCACAGCGCAACGTGTACTATATGTGGTTCTTGGTATATCAACAAATATTTACGGAGAAATGCTCTGGCACAGGCGAGCAGGGGCCTCTCGATGTGGGGAAATACTGTACCGAAAACTGTAAGGGCTTAATCCAGCTAGACGGACATACAGCAGCATAATGGATACAAGTAATAGGCAAGTTTATTCCAATGCTTCGCCAACATGCTTACATGACCATATCAAACGTGACAGGTCGAGTCTCGATCCTTCCGACGGTCGCAAACGGGAGGTTCTTGGTTTCCTCTACGAGGTGTGGTGGTAAAGGTTGGACCGCCTTTTCGCCGTTCGGCGATCCGGTGGCGGGCTTGGCGATTGTCTTGGGCAGGAGATATAAGGCACCTCTGCCGCAAACGGTGGGCCGTCACTAGAGAAGACGACACCAGTGAGTGATACACGTAATACCTGGTGAGAAATGAAATTCAGAACCAGATGTAGCAGTGGTGGTTTGAATTGGTTGGAACGAATTCTCCTTAAAGGAAGCAGGATTCGCCGGAGATCGCTTGTGTTGCTGGGTAACATATGTATTCAGGGAAATGAGTGGGTCCGCACAACCGGATCGCCTCATCTGTTTAATAAGGCACGGGACGAGGGGGAGCAGCGATAACATTATGTTCACCCGCACTCGCTTGTTGGTGTGTGTCGAACAGAGCGACTCTTGATGGGATTGAATACTGATACCTATGCAGCACTGAATACTTGAAGTTTTGAGTGGTAGGAGACTCGAAGGGGTAGACTACTCTTTACTCTGCAGCGCGAACCATATTCCGTAATATACGTTGTGTGGCATTACCCGCGGCCATTGCCTCCGCATCCGGTGGCCGCGAACGCAGCGTCGTAAACGTCAGGATATCGCTAGAGCTGGGAGACAGGACCTGGGCACCCACTAAGCTCGGGCTGCTTAACTGATGGCGACGTAGGGCATATCTCGTACTTTATATGCAACTTGGAGCTGGTATCTGCCTGTGGGAGTGTGCCGGATAGACGGAATGAACTCGCGGACTGCCCTGACGCGGTGGTGTGGCTCTTTGCATCGCGAGTTCAGGAACGCTCACGCAATGTCAAACTCATTGACAGGCCCGCGAAAGCTATGGGTATGCGACAAGATGCAAATCATTCTCCAGAGATTCAACCTTCGAGAGATTCGTCATTACTGGAAATATAATTGCATTCTAGGACCTGAGGCTGATTCCAGATGGGCCCGCATCGCAGCCGCGTGGACCTAATCCTCTTCGCAAACCTAGAACCCTCGGACCGACCGCCAGATCGTCATCGGAGCCTACACTGTTGTCTCGGGGACCCTCCGATGGTTATAATAGTGTTCCAAAGATCAGTCACGCCCACCCCGAGCGGGATTGGGTGACAACCTTAGCATGGGACACCTGAGGGAATGCCTCAAGCTCCGATTGTGGAAAAATATGAACGGTCAGTTTATGGAAGGTGGTGCGTGATGAGGGAACCCCAGTGTAGGGAATTGGGGGGGCACCTGCCATCCGAGTGGGGTGCATGATCGCCCCGCTCCGTTGTGGCACAAAGACGTCGGGTTGTCCCTCTACCTCTCCTGAGCCTGCTACTATCCCTTAGCAACACGCAGTACACAGCTCGAAAAGTGTTCAGGCACGTTCCAGACGATGCCAAAGCGCCAGAAGACACCTTCTCCATCTCGAGACGAGCCAAAGTGGGCACCTGTTGTTGATCGCGTTCCACTGGACCGATTCTGACCCGGAAAATCCGTGCTACTCACAGGTACTTCACTGTAGTCCACCCATGGCCTGGCCATCTCGATCTATCCCTGCCAGGCGATGGCAAAACAGTTAGTGGCTTCATCGTCACCGCAGATGAGGTTAACGATGACACTTACCTCGTCCTAGATGTGCATGTGGCTAGCTGGTAAGAATACTCCGTGTCCTCGTGATGTGGCGTACCGACGCTAGGTGCCCTCCCGAAGCCGCTTGCGGAACATCCGACCCAATTTTATCATTCTTTTATCGACCTGATGTACGTGCTATCTCCTTGCCCCAAATTTTTTTTTTGGCTGTCGAGCTATATTTTGCCACCATGGATCCGATATTTCCGTTCTCCTCCTGATTTCCGCTTGTAGAGCCCCGGCCTGTGTATCATTGAGGTTGAGAAGAAGTGGGCTGAGGAAAATGCTCGACTCTTGCTTGGTTGCCATTCATGGCAGTACTTTCTCCACGACACATCCGAAGCCGCAAACAATGCCACCTCCGTATTCTATTCCCATTACACACGCAACAGGGATGTCCAGAAAATGGGTACGTACTATCACTTGTCCCTCTCATTTCCAATTTTAATCGTTTCATTAGGATGGAAGAGCGTAGGTTCCGTTTCGTCTCCATGTCGTCCACTATTTCCTCATGGGGTGTCTTTCTCATGGGATGTAGGTCGACCCTGAAGACTCCTGGTTCGGAACTCCCGAAGATCGTGCAGAGACCTTCGTCAGCCCCTATCCGCGCTCAACCTGGTGCTCTCCGCCTGCACACGACGCAACAGGCCACTCGTTTTGCCGTGTTCTACCAGTCAGCCTGTTCCCGGAAGGAAGTTCTGGCGGCGCTGGCCCTCTCCCAGGTCTGTTCTGCCAATGAATATCCTCCGCTACCTCGACCAACTAAATCCTTCCCCCAGTTGGCTCTCGGGCTTGGATCGAAAAGAAAGCAATCGTGCCCGCCCTTATTACACTCAAGGAATCGCGCCCCACCTCTGAGCCAATATTTTCTCCAAATTACGATGAATACCTCGACTTCGGACCGGGTAAGAGATATTGTTGTATAATGTACCTTACACCGATCATTGATTTGATAGCCGGCGATATGGTCGAATCCAACGGGCCCACCGAAGTGACGGAAGACCTTTGGGGCGACAGTGAGATTTCTCGCGGCAATTTTTTTTGATATCTGTGCTCACATTTGCTGGTAGCCGAAGTGAACGAGACGACCGAGTTCATCTCCGACTTAGCACTCGCATCCTGGGATAACACTGTCGAAGGCTTTGACGTTCAAAGTCTTTGTCCGCATCACGGACAAACCTGCAAGAAAGGTCTCTGTGAATGGCGTGCTAAGTATGAAAAGAAGAAAGAAAGAGAGGATGGTTATCCCACTGGTCCATCCAATACCAAGAACTACAGAAATGATAGTAGTGGCAAGAAAAATAACAGTAGGTAGTATCGGTCGGTCGTCTTGATCTTCTTCTCATATTGTTGTCATAAGATCGTGGTCGAAGACGCTCCCCGAATGGCAGCAACCGTAGTGGGACTCAGACGCCTTTGTCGCCGACAGCACCGAATCCAACAACCCAGCTGCCGTCTGCTCGCGGTCCCGCTCGTGGTAGACCTCTCCCGCCCCCTGTTAATGCGTGGGGTCGCGGACCACCTCCCGCAGTCTCTCCCACTAGGGTGAACCAGCCATCGACTTCGACTCCTGGTCAGGGGTACGGAACTGGCCGCGGCGGACAACCTGCCTGGGCTCCGTCTCGTGGTCGCAGACCGACCTGAAATGCCGGCTATCGTATATCCTCGAAGTCGAACACGAAGTCGGGCTCTCAGGGGTTGTTCGCTGCATAACATCGGAGAAAGCAGACTATTCACGCCTTCTTGCTACTCTAGTTGTTTTCTTGTCCACTAGCTCATCGCTCAATTGTGCATGCACTTCTGTGCCATTTGGAATTCAAACACTATTGCAAATGTAAGGGTAAACGCGGCGTACCTCACCCTCAAGGGAAAGGTCGTCTCACACAGAACAAGCGACAATCAAGGCAAAGCCCGTAGCCACGCCCCGACACTCGTAGGGAAGATTGATCTAAGATATGTGAAAAAGTAGATATCGAGCGAGTGACGGTAGTTAGGATATAACCAATCAAACAGTGCGCACCAGACCTCATATGAACCATATGAGATAATAAAACCACAAGAAAGAGATGAAAGTCCGTGCAAACAAAGTCCCATGTGCGCACCGGCAAGGATCTAAGAAAGATCCAGACCAAGAGGCGACGATTGTTAGTGATAGAAGGTCCTTGCGCAGCGACCCAAGCGCGAAACGGGTATTCTCATATGCCGAGCGAAAGAAAACGGGCGGTCTGGCTGCGGATAGGAAGGCCATTGTACACGATGCCGGTAACGGTGGCACAACCGCTTCGACCTTTTATGCAAAGAGAGCCATCAACGTGGCCAAGATGGCCAACAACGCACCCGCGCCGTGAACGCTCGCACCGACACTGGAGGCGCCTTTCTTGGTGTTGCTGTCGCCGTTGCCGCCAGTGTCCGGGCTGCCTGTGATGTCTGAGGACTCTGGGAGAGCCTCGACTGTGAGCAGTTGCTGGGTCTCGATCTTGCCGCTTCCAATCATGACGGGAACACCGACGGACGGGACGCCGTCGATGACGACAAAGAGCCACCCAGGGCCTGGGGCGACAATGGCCGCGTTCGGAGGGAGCTGCGAGACGTGGAGGATAGCGCTACCGTCCTTGTTGGCCGTGTAGGTGAAGTCGAGTTCAGCCGCGCGTTGGCCAAAGTTGATCGCATGCGTCGAGAAGCCCGTCTTGATGACCATGACTTTGGTGGCCTTTAGGTTGGCCTGGTTGTTTGAGAGGTCTTGGCTGCTCAGCTCGACTTCGAAGTATTGGCCACCGTAGGTGAGCTTGGTTGGCAAACCCTTAGGCTCGGGACGGCGCTTGTTGTAGTAGAGCGGGTAGAATCGCTCAACACGGTACTCGGAAGGGAACTTCGCGGCCGTGACGTAGTCAGGGTGGGGGTTTGAGCCAGCAATGAAGACAGAGCCATCGGGCAAGAGTGTCGCAGTGCTGTGGTACATCCGGGGGATCGGGGAGTCCTTGAGGCCTTTACGGGACCATCTCTGGCCAGCGGGCTGGGTTGGGTCAAAGATGACCGGTGAATAGACCGGATCGTCCGCATACGAGTCGCCTACGACCCACGAATCGTTTCCGTAGCCCGCAACTCCAGTGTTGGCGCCGTTCACAACGAGGGTCTTGCCGTCAGGGAGGATGATGGCATTACCCATGACACGACCCTCAGGGAGCGGGTCGTCGTCTTCCCACTTGTTGGAGACCTCGGGAGACATCTTCACGCAGCTATCCGAACCAGGAACGCGAATAAGAGCAATGCCAGAAGCCCATTGGTTAGGTTGGAGATCAGACCTATGATAGACGGTCAGACCACATCTTTCTGTGAGGTGAGCATACGCACCCTCCGCAGTACATAACAGTGGCGAGCCACTTATTCGCGACAGTCAAGGGCCACATAAAGTTTGCAGCACTCGCGGGGTAGGTGCGGACTGCGTAAGGAACATTAGGGAGCAGGTATTCCTGGTTCGAGACGTGATCGTAAATGGTGGCATTGTTGTTGAGGTTGAGAATGAGCTGGCCAGTCGGAAGGAGGTGAGTGATGGGGTAAAGGTTGGCAGGGAGAGTACGCTCGAGTAGAGTCATTGGCAGAGGGTCAGCATTGGCGGCGCGAGGATAGTACTCATAAGTCGGGTTGTTATTGTCGGCACTGTTGATGAACCCGCCGTACTTATTGCCACCAATGATGATGACTCGTCCATCGTCGAGGGGCTCCAGCGTAGGATACCACCGACGAGTTGTGCTGGGCATCACGCGAAAGTTGAGAAAAGGTTAGGAAAAAGGTGGGAAGCTAGAATAACTCACAGGTCGTCGGTAGGATTATCAGTCCATTCACTACTGTCACCAGGGGTGAGCGTGCGGACAGCGAAAGCGCCGTCCTGGTTTTGGTAGGTATTGGCCGAGCCAGTGACGAGCGCGTCTCCACCAGGGACGACGGCTTGATTGCCGCCAATGTTGATTAGTCGACCATCACCGAGGTATGCGCCTCCCGCGCAGAAGGTGTTTGTGGTTACATCCATGGCACGGACTTGATTTGTGGTGGTATCGTACTCAGTGGCCCAGGCTGGATGGCCATTAACCGTGAGGGGGTTGTTCTCTACTTTGTCAACGATGTAGATCTTGTTCGCAGTGCCGAGGTAGATCTGCTGGGCCGAGACTCCGGATGTACCAATTTCCTCAAAACCACCGACTTTGTTGTCTGGGGCGAGGTGGCCGGGCTGGCTTGGGTTTTGAGAGTCTTGGCGCTTTGCAAGTCGGGACCTGAGGGGACCAGTTCGAGGTGCACGTGGCTTGACGAGGTGGTCAATGCGACGGGGCTTAAGGGAGGGGTCCCATTCCTGCCGAGCGGCTGCAG